>Ga0316218_1000006_pt1 | contig 339877 bp, 253 predicted proteins | sample TBH18003metaG_FD_203634 | JGI IMG/M metagenome (GOLD analysis project Ga0316218, IMG submission 203634) | Freshwater microbial communities from Trout Bog Lake, Wisconsin, USA - TBH18003 | ecosystem: Environmental > Aquatic > Freshwater > Lake > Hypolimnion/Profundal zone | place: USA... | reverse complement strand
CCACGTGCTGACGGTCATCGCTGATCATCCGGTCAATCGCATCGACGAATTGCTGCCCTGGAACGTCAAGCTTTAATCTGCAAAGATCTTATCTTGCACTCAAGACGGTAGTGACCGGACCGTTACGTTAATCCAGAATTCCAATCAGTTTGGAATAAAGCTTAGCGAACAACCAAAGGCCGAGTAATACTGCGCTCACGCCAGCAAAAGTGCTGATAAAAATAAATGAATGAAGCCAGCTATGCTCTTGATTCAAGAGAATAAGCAAATTTAAGTGATGACAAAGTGAATGCGCAACACTAAAAACAAGGGCAAGAGTTAAAACATGCAAATGTTTTAAATTTCCGAGGCAACTTGTTACCCATCACACCTAAACCCGAACGTATAACAAAATACTGAATCGCCGCTGAAAATGCAGTGAAAGATAAAACTGTGAATAGTGGGATCACTTCGTTATTTAATAAAAAATAGTGCAAATACAAACCACAAAATACGCCTATTGCACCCCATGCTCCACCTACTAAGATCAATACAAATGCAATACCTGCCGGAAAATAAATCAGACTATTTTCAGCTCCAAACTTAAGCAATTCAGCAACGTACCCTTGAATCGTGATGGCAATATAAAAACCAGCCATCGCCATTAAAAAAACAGTTAATACATGGCGATTGAGCGAAAAGGGAATTTTTATCATCGAGGTTGCGCCTATTGCCTGCAAAAGTTCGCAAAATAAGTAACCGAAAGTTATAATGCCAGACTGCAATACGATCAAAGAAAATACCAATCTTTCTCATAATGATGAATTTATTGAATTTTTATTACAAAAGAATCTACTATGAACTAACAGATGTGAAAGCTAATCAAAAATTTATAATCAACGTGTAACGACTGAATCAATTTACGTTGTTAACATTTAAAAAGAATAGTTAGTTAATTTTTCAAGATTAATTAAAGTTAATGATCTAAATTAATACTATCAACCATAACAAAGTATATCTTAGTTTGCTTTTAAAAATATGCCTGAATTCTATTTAAAATTTCTGAACCTGCTTAAAGCTCTGGATGAACCGATCTTGGATGACCGGAACAACGGATCGCTTCAGTTGTTGCAACGCATCTGTAAAGAAGCTTACTTAAATAAACATTTCTTTACTGTCAATGAGGTCATTGTCTGGAAGGAATTAGGTTCTCAAGCTTCACTGCATAAGCGACTGCATGAACTGGTCGATCACGAATTCGTTTTACTCGCACGACAAGAAAGTGATGCACGTATAAAAATCGTAAAACCTACCCCAAAAGCAAAAAAACTGTTTGCTCAACTAGACAAACTAATGCTTAAAGCCTTGGCAGAAGGATCTAAATAGCTAAACGGCAGTGTTTGGACTTCTGTAAACATAGTTAAAGTCTCATAAAATTATTAGTTAGTTTTATGTTTAACAAACGCCCAAACTATTTTGATACATTCTGAAGTACAGAAGGGTAATTTGTCTATCGTAATATTCAAATTTTCTCTATAAATACTTATTTAATGAGCGTATCGAAGACAATCTTACTAATGCCTGACAAAAAATAAAAAATTTCAGCATTCTCAGACAAAAACTCCAGGATATTCAGGCAACTGTCGCTCGTTTCACTACATTCGAGTGGGCGTATATCCAGCCTCGCGGATAGCCTCCTCAACTCGGGCTGCATCAGTAGCGGCGCCGATGGAAACTTTTTTGGTGGAGACGTCACAGGCTACCGTAGCTTCAGGGCTCACTGCATGCACGGCAGCAGTAATTGTCTTGACGCAATGACCGCAGGTCATATCGGGTACTTGAAAGGAAATCATATTGCCGCCTTTATTGATATCAAAAATACAGGGTATGCATGCATTATCGTTGATTGAATTCCAACACGGTTGATAGATATCAAGAGCTTAAACCGCGCTTGGAAAGATTGAATATCGAACATGCTATGGTGAACGGTAACATTGCATCACCCACCCTGCACGCAACGCCGAGAAGCTCAACATCATGCAAGCAACCTCATCAGAATCCGAAGTCGATCTCTCGATTGAAGGTATGACCTGCGCTTCGTGCGTCATGCGTGTCGAAAAAGCATTAAAAAACGTACCTGGTGTGAGTCAGGCGTCGGTCAACCTGGCGACACAACGTGCGCATCTGGTACTGGACGCAACATCATCGACTCAGAAAGATACAGTGAACGCATCGCTCGCAGCGGTCAATAAAGCGGGCTACGAAGCGACTGAAATCGAGACGCACAGCACGCCCAAGGATACGCTCACAGCTTCGCGTCACGAAGAAGCGCAACATTTGCAGCGGTCACTGATCCTATCGCTCATCCTGACCTTGCCTGTCTTTGCGCTCGAAATGGGTGCGCACTTAATTCCTGCGCTCCATGCATTTATTCACACCCATCTCGGAATGCAAAACAACTGGATCCTGCAATCTGTATTGACCACACTCGTCTTAACTGGACCAGGACGCATGTTTTTTAACAAGGGCGTACCTGCATTGTGGCATCTCAAACCCGAGATGAATTCGCTGGTCGCGATGGGGGCCGGGAGTGCCTGGCTCTATTCGATGATGGTCACCTTTGCGCCACATTGGCTACCCGAAGGTACGCATTATGTATATTTCGAAGCAGCCGCAGTCATCGTGACCCTGATTCTGCTTGGTCGTATGCTCGAGGCCCGCGCCAAAGGCCGCACAGGTGCAGCGATCCAGCATCTGATCGGTCTTGTACCCAGACAGGCACGCGTCATCCGAGACGGCCAAACCATCGAAATCGATATTGAACATGTCGTACCTGGCGATCATGTCCTGGTGCGTCCTGGCGAAAAAATCCCTGTTGATGGTGACATCCTCGAAGGAGATCCTTATATCGACGAGGCCATGATTACGGGCGAACCTGTTCCCGTCACAAAACAAGTTGGTGAACGCGTAACGGGTGGGACAATCAACACGACCAGGAGCTTTACCTTTATTGCTACGCATACCGGTGGTGACACGGTACTCGCCCATATCATTCGCATGGTCGAAAGCGCCCAAGGTGCCAAGCTACCGATTCAGGCGGTTGTCGATCGCGTGACAGCCTGGTTCGTCCCTGCAATCATGGTGACGGCACTGACGACCTTTGTCATCTGGCTATGGCTCGGCCCAGCGCCGAGCTTTGGCTTCGCGCTAGTCAATGCTGTGGCCGTCATGATTATTGCGTGCCCATGTGCGATGGGTCTGGCAACGCCGACCTCAATTATGGTTGGAACAGGACGCGCCGCTGAGCTCGGGGTGCTATTCCGTCAGGGCGATGCATTGCAAAGGTTACGTGATGTGAAGGTTGTTGCGTTTGATAAGACAGGAACGCTCACACTTGGAAAACCAGTGCTCACAGATATCGTTGTCCTGAGTGCAAAACACGACCGCGCAACGCTACTGTCTTGGGTCGCTGCGATGCAGATGCAATCCGAACACCCGATCGCACGCGCCATCGTCGATGCAGCTGTATCTGAGCAATTGCCCTTACCTGTTGCAAAGGACTTCTCCGCGATCCGCGGCGCAGGCGTGCGCGCCATCGTGATGGATCACAAAGTATTCGCGGGCGCACAAAATCTGATGCAAGAAAATGGCATCGACACACACCACGTGAGCGAGCAAATCAGGCAATGGGGTCTGGCAGCAAAAACACCGATCTACATTGCCATCGACCAAGAACTGGTTGCGATCATCGCCGTCGCCGACCCGATTAAACCGAGTGCGATTTCTGCCATTGCAGCGCTACACAGACTGGGTCTGCAAAGTGTCATGATTACAGGAGACAACATTCACACGGCACAGGCTGTAGCGCAGCTTTTGGGTATCGATCAAGTCCATGCGCAGGTTTTACCAGAAGGCAAAGTCGCCGTCCTTCAGTCGCTGCATAACGCAGGAGAAGTTCTCGCGTTCGTTGGTGATGGCATCAATGATGCACCAGCGCTAGCAACTGCAGATGTGGGAATCGCCATTGGCACAGGAACCGATGTGGCGATTGAATCGGCGTCTGTCGTATTGATGTCCGACGATTTACATGGCGTGGCCAACGCAGTGGGGTTGTCACGCGCAACACTCACAAACATCAAAGAAAATTTATTCTGGGCCTTTGCCTATAACGTGGCACTCGTGCCGCTGGCCGCGGGTGCACTCTATCCCGCATTCGGAATTCTGCTCTCACCGATGTTTGCCGCAGGTGCGATGGCGTGTTCGAGTGTGTTTGTGATTGCCAATGCGTTGCGGCTCAAACGTTTTAAGCCAGCAGGTTTTTAAAAACCTGCTGGCATGATTCACAACGTCGTACTCAGAACAGCATCGCCATTACGCTGGCGATCTCAATGTTGGTTCAGGGCTTCCAGGTGTGCGTGAGCGTCATTGCATCAATACGCTGCGCAGGCGCAGCAGGGTTAATCGGTGTGCCGATCGCAAGGAATCCGACAAAACGATAGTCCAACGCATCAAAACCCAACGCCTCAGGCACCTCTTCGGTATAGGTACCCAGACCCGTACTCCAGTAGCTCGCAAAACCGAGTGCATGCGCTGCATTCTGAATATTCATCACAGCCGCCCCCATCGATAGCGTCTGTTCGATCTCTGGAACTTTACTGTTGTCGTGCGATATCTTGTAAGCCAGACCGATCAGCAGCGGAACCTTTGACATCCAGTTGCGGGTGTTCTGTTCTTTTTGTGGTGTGATCTCACGCCCCCAGCGACGCGTTGCTCCGATCGCCAGATCCGTAAATGCCGGGATCTGCGCTTGCTCAATCACTACAAAGCGCCATGCACGCAATGCCGAATGATCCGGGGCGCACATGGCTGTCTGTAAGAGGAGCTTGAGTTGAGCTTCATCCGGACCTGGTTCCTGAACCAGCTTATTCGATCGACGCGTGAGCATTGATTCAACGAAATCCAGACCTTGTTTGATTGTCATCACAGATTACCTATTTTTTGAAATACGCTTCAATTTTGAAGCGAATAAAACTTGCAATACGCTTCAAAAGCGATCTTAAGAACGCCGAGTCATCCAAACTGTAACCAGAAGTGGCAGTGCGGCCTTCTATATTGACTCAGCTCACACAGAACAGTACGCAATAAGTAAAAAACCCTGCATCACAAAAGCGATACAGGGCTTTAAAATCAAAGTCTGTCGAAACAGACCAGGATTAACTCAGATTACAGCACTTGAATGTTGGTAGCTGATGGGCCTTTAGCGCCCTGACCAATTTCAAAGCTGACTTTCTGGTTTTCTTCGAGGGTCTTGTAACCGCTCGAACGAATTTCAGAGTAGTGAGCGAACAGATCTTTGCCGCCGCCATCAGGCATGATGAAACCATAACCTTTTTCGGCATTGAACCACTTAACGACACCAGTAGACATTTGAACTTCCTTGATAATAAAAATTCGGGCAAAACGCCCATCGTGCTAGATGATCAAGGAATGGATAGACACCACTGATTACCACTAAGGGCGACCGACTAGGGACAAAAACCGAATCGCTTGAGAATCTTGCATGCATAGTGTAGAGGGGAACCACGCTAGAGTCAAACAAATATATTGAGAAATGTCTCTAATTTGCATGTTTTTTGTCTTTTCTCTGAAAGAAATCGGTAAAAGTTAAAAAAACAGTGAATTAATGGATTATTCAATAATTTTTCATTCAAATTCACTACCGATTGGGCCCTAAACTTTCATAATCCGCTAACAATTGAGATTATTACCATGAAAGTGATCGTTCTAGGTGCAGGTGTGATCGGTACAACCACGGCTTATTACCTGGCCAGGGCGGGTGCACAGGTCACTGTAGTCGATCGTCAACCCTGTGCGGCGAACGAAACGAGCTTTGCCAACGCCGGCCAGGTGTCTCCTGGCTACTCCACACCGTGGGCAGCACCCGGCATCCCCCTCAAAGCGGTCAAATGGATGTTTGAGCGGCACGCTCCACTCGCGATCAAACTCGACGGAAGTCTCTGGCAGCTGCGCTGGATGGCACAAATGCTGCGCGAATGTACCGCAGACCGTTATGAAATTAACAAAGAACGGATGACGCGGATCGCTGAATACAGTAGGGACTGCCTGCGCCAGCTGCGTGCCGATACCGGCATCGCTTACGAGCAGCGCACAGGGGGCACATTGCAATTATTTCGCAACCAGGCTCAGGTCGATGCGGTACAGCGAGACATCAAAGTCCTGGAGGAATGCGGCGTCCCCTACCAGCTCTTAAGTCGTGACGAACTCACCAGCGTCGAACCTGGGCTGGCCCACGCAAAAGAAATGCTCGCTGGCGGCTTGCGTTTGCCCAACGACGAGACAGGCGACTGCCAATTATTTACAACCCAGCTGGTCGAACGCGCCAAGGCCCTGGGCGTCGAATTCAGGTTTGACAGCCCGGTCGATCAACTGCTTAGCGATGGTAACCAGATTACAGGTGTGCGTATCGGCCACGAAGTGCTGATAGCCGATCGTTATGTTGTCTCCTTTGGCAGTTATTCCAGAGCACTACTCGCACCACTTTCGATCGGTCTGCCGGTCTATCCGGTCAAAGGTTACTCGCTGACCATCCCTCTGGTTGACGAATCCAAAGCACCGCAATCCACAGTGCTCGATGAGACCTATAAGGTCGCAGTCACCCGTTTTGACAAGCGCATACGCGTGGGCGGTATGGCTGAACTCTGTGGCTTTAATCTTGATCTCAATCCTCGTCGTCGCGAAACACTCGAAAAAGTCGTGACCGACCTATTCCCGGGAGGCGATCTCAGTCGTGCCACGTTCTGGACGGGCTTGCGCCCCATGACGCCTGACAGCACGCCCGTTGTCGGCGGGACGCATCTGCATAACCTCTTTATCAACGCAGGACATGGCACATTAGGCTGGACCATGTCCTGCGGCTCAGGCAAACTCATTGCTGATCTGGTCACGGGTGTTCGCCCAGAAATTAGTACCGAAGGGCTCGACGTCAGTCGTTACCAGCTCGGTTTAAAATCAAACTTCTCCAGACCCGCTACGATTCACGCATGACACGCCCCTCTCAAGCCATCATCGATCTGAATGCCCTGCGACATAACTACAGTCGTATGCGCGCCCTGCATGGCGGTCGAGCGCTCGCAGTCGTCAAAGCCAACGCCTATGGGCATGGCGCCCTGCACTGCGCACGCGCACTGAGTGCATACGGTGTGGATGGCTTTGGGGTAGCCTTCACCGCCGAAGCCCTTGAACTCAGAACCGGGGGCATTGAATTGCCCATCTTGGTGCTTGAGGGTTTTTTTGATGGCGAGGAGCTGATTGCCGCTGCCACCCAGGGACTCTGGACGGCTGTGCAGCAGGAATCACAGTTGCAATTGATCGAACAAACGTTACTGCCCACGCAATCTATTCATGCCTGGCTCAAGATCGATACAGGCATGCATCGGGCGGGTTTTGATCCTGCTCAGGTCGAACACGCCTACAACAGACTGATTGCTTGTCCGAGCGTCGCTTCGGTTACTTTCATGACGCATTTTGCCCGTTCAGATGAGCCTGACCAGGCAATGACGGCCAGACAGATTGCAATATTTGACCAAGCCACGGCGCACCTGCCAGGCGCCCGGAGCATGAGTAACTCTGGCGGCATCATTGGCTGGCCGCAATCTCGCAGGGACTGGGCCAGACCAGGCATTGTGCTATATGGCGCCGACCCGATGCCCACGCATGATCATGGCCTCATTCCAGTCATGACCCTTCAGAGCCAGGTCTTCGCTGTCAAAACAATCCAGTCTGGCGAGACTGTAGGGTACGGCGCGACCTTTGTTGCGGACCGCCCGACACGCTCAGGACTGGTGGCAATTGGATATGCCGACGGTTATCCGCGCTCTACCCCTACGGGCACTCCGATTGCGGTCGATGGGCATTTGACGCGCACACTCGGGCGCGTCTCCATGGACATGATGAGCGTTGACCTGACCGATTTCCCTGAACTCGGAATTGGTAGCGTAGTCGAGTGCTGGGGAAAACAGATTGATGTGAATCTGGTTGCACAAGCGTCTGGCACAATCTCCTACGAGCTCCTTTGTAATGTCAAAAGAGTTCCTCGAGTCTACGTTGGTGATTAACCCCTGGTTATCGGAGCATTCCTATACGCTATCGCAAGCGATGCATGCTCGATCAGTCATTACCAGTTTAGAATCTCCCAAACATCTGGTAGATCACAATGCAACTCGCAACCTGGAACGTTAATTCCTTAAAAGTACGCCTCCCCCAGGTATTAGCCTGGCTTGAGGCTAATCCCGTTGATGCACTCTGCTTGCAAGAGCTTAAACTTGATCATGACAAGTTTCCGCTCCAGGCTTTTATTGATATCGGGTATCACGCGGGCTGGGCCGGTCAAAAGACTTACAACGGCGTGGCCGTGATTTCTCGTCATTCGGGTATAGAAATTATCCGCAATATTCCTGGCTTTGAAGATCCACAGCAACGGGTGCTCGCGATCACCCTACCCTTTGGTGAGAGTCAAATCAGAGTTGTTTGCGCGTATTGCCCCAATGGTCAATCGCTCGACAGTGACAAGTACGTCTATAAGCTCGCCTGGTATCAGGCGTTTGAAGCATGGCTTGCCACCGAAATGCAACGCTATCCGAATATTGCTGTGCTAGGCGACTACAACATCGCCCCAAAAGACGAAGATGTTCACAACCCTGAAAAATGGGTGGGTCAGGTGTTGGTCTCTGAACCCGAACGTGCCGCACTGACACGCCTGTTGGATCTCGGTTTTACAGACGCCTTCAGGCTCTTTGAGCAGCCCCCTAAATCCTTTAGCTGGTGGGATTACCGGATGAATGGCTTTAAACGTAATGCAGGGATGCGCATCGACCATGTTCTGCTGTCCAAGCCGTTAGTCGAGTTGTGTGCATCATGCGTGATTGATAAAGGACCCCGTGCCAACGAACAGCCCTCGGATCACACGCCAGTGATCGCTACGCTCAGGAGCGCCTGAGCGAAAGACTAGGGTTCGCCCGTTAAAAAACAGTGGTCAGGCAAGAACGCAGGCAAGTCTAAAAATGGTTTAGCGAGAACCAGGCGAAGTTTAAAACTGGTGCCTAAGCCCGACCCCCATCACCGCGCTCTGCGCCGAACTCACCATTGCGAAGTTATTCGCATAGGACACGTAGGCGTATAAATTCGTGCGCTTGGTAAAGTTGTAAAGGTAACCTGCACTGAAAATGGTCTGATTCGCTGTCGTGCTACTCACAAAGGGGCCGGTTGGCTGCGCCATTTGCCACGAAAAAAACAGACTTGTACGATCGATCGGAATGGTTAACCCGAGCATGTAGGAATCATAGGCAACATTCGAGGCGAACAAAACACCAGCACCCAGGGAACTGTTCGACAAGAGTGTGCCGCTGGTGGCGCCCGTGCCTGAGTCTTGTCCCACAATGCTGCCATTACGCGTCTGACCGTAGGCTGCTGAAAGCTTGATCATATCCAGGTCATAGACGCCGCCCAGCAACCATGCGGTAGGATTGGGCGATGGCGGACCATTCGGAATGTTTGCGGGTCCGCTCAGTGAATCAAACGCGGCAGAGACCATCAGCGGCCCTTGCTGATAGGTCAGGCCGAGCGTGAGCGCACGCAAATTATTGTCTGCCGAGTATTGGTATGGGTTGCTGCTAATCACACAACCACTTGCCGTGCAAGAGCCATTATCAGCATAGATACTCGACAGAGTGGTCGCAAAGGAATAACCGGCACCCAGGGTCAGACCTCCCAGAGACCGGCTCTGTACCAACACCATATTCGAGAAACGCAATGAGTTGACCGAGCTAAACGAGGTGCCAAGACTCGCTTGACCAAAGACTTCGGAAAAGGGATCAACCGGCATGAAATAACGGCGTGCCAGATTGATCTGGCGACCAAAATCAACCTGACCTAATTCAGCATTTGCAATGCCCATGGTCGACTGGCGTCCAAATAATCGCCCTTCTTGTTGCGCGGTGCCATTTGTCGGATTAAAACCATTCTCGAGCATAAAATGCAACGTTGTCCCACCGCCCAGATCACTGCTGCCACGCAGACCGATTCTGGATCCGCCCTCAACCCCACTGGCAACACCAAGAAACGTGCCACTTTGAAACACATTTTGGATCGTTTGCTGGCTGTGGGCATACTGAATACCCATATCAATGATGCCGTAAAGCTCAAGCGGGCCTTCTGCCCTGACCGTCAATGCGATCAGGCACAATAAGAGCAGTCCAATTGAACGTGTTTTTTTCATGAGCCAGGGATAAAGAAATGGTCGTGCGAAAGCATGTACGCATGATAGACCCGTAAAAAGCCAAGAACCGTCACGTAAAACCGTAAAATCAAAAAAAGAGGATATTAAACATGCTTAAGATCTGGGGTCGTATTTCTTCAATCAATGTACGTAAAGTGGTCTGGGCCGCACAGGAACTCGGGTTGGACTTTGAACGGATTGACGCAGGTGGTGCGTTTGGTGTGGTCAAGACACAAGAGTACATTGCGCTCAACCCGAACTCTGTTGTCCCGACACTGATTGATGGTGATTTTGTACTGTGGGAATCGAATGTCATCGTGCGCTATCTGTGTGCGAAGTTTTCCATGGGTAATTTGTACCCGACGGACTTGCAAGAAAGATTTGATGCAGAACGCTGGATGGACTGGCAGCAAACAACCTTCGGGCCCTCAGGGCGCAATGCGTTCTGGGAACTGATTCGTGTCTCTGATGCCGAGCGGGACATGAAAAAAGTCGAGGCTTCAATTGCCTCGACTGAGCCGTTACTGGATCGACTGGAACAGCACCTGAGCCAACACCCCTATATGTCGTGCGGGCGTCTGACTATGGCCGATATCCCGCTCGCGTGTGAAGTCCATCGCTGGTTTGGTCTTGGCGTGTCGAGCACAAAGCGTCCCCATGTAGAGGCCTGGTATGCAAAGATTCTCGCACGCCCGGCTTCCAATGGAGTGTTGACGCTGACGCTATCCTGAAGACGGTTATACGGCTGGATCGCGCATTTCCTTACGGATCTGATCGATCTCAGCCAGTACTTCGCCGCTCAATACTGTGCCATAAGCATCAATATCCTCATCGAGTTGCGCGATACTGGTCACACCAATAATCGTGCTGCTCACCTGCCACTTGTTATAACAAAAAGCCAAGGCCATCTGTGCAGGCGTCATACCGTGATCACGAGCCAGGGCGTTGTAGCGACGCGCTGCCACCAAGGCCTCTTCACGACCCCATCGTTGTTTACGCACCGACTCATATTTGGCGATCCGTCCCTGGGCAGGTGCATCCGGACCGGTAATGCCGCTTTGATCGTATTTACCCGTCAACAATCCAAACGCCAGTGGTGAGTAAGCTAGCAGCGAAACGCCCAGTCGATACAGCGATTCATCCAAAGCATTCTCAACTGTACGGTTTAACAGGCAATACACATTTTGGACTGATGCGATTCTGGGTAATCCATGCATTTCGGCCAGGCGAACAAACTCATGCACGCCATAGGGAGTCTCGTTTGAGACACCGATTTCGCGGACTTTACCGGCACGAACCAGACGCCCGAGCGCCTCGAGCTGTGCATGAATAGGGGTCAGCGCAGGATTATCCTGAGCGGGATCAAAGTACATCTGGCCAAAGGCGGGCACATGACGCACCGGCCAGTGAATCTGATACAGATCAATGACGTCTGTTTGCAAGCGCTTAAGGCTCGCGTGACAGGCCTGTTCGATATCTTCACCTGTCAGATCGGGGCGTCCCTCACGGATCCAGGGCATACCGCGCGGTGGTCCAGCCACCTTGGTCGCCACAACAATCTGATCACGTACATGCGGGCGACTGGCAAGCCACGTACCAATAATGCTCTCGGTCCGGGTATAGGTCTCTGCCCTGACAGGGACCGCATACATTTCTGCCGTATCCAGAAAGTTAATGCCGCGCTCCAGTGCATGATCAAGGATCTTGTGCGCCAGCGCCTCATCGACCTGCTCACCAAACGTCATCGTTCCAAGACAAATCGGCGTGACTGCGAGTTGGGATTGCCCCAGTTTGATATGTTTCATTTAGTGTAGAGGTCCTTGGTCAAGCGTGCGGTGGAATGGGCGCTCTGGGCGCGTATAACGTCCACTATAGATGACGTTCACTGATTATGTAAAAGACCTGCTTCCATAGACAAAAACATGCTTAGACCAACATTTTGGTAAAGTTTGAAGCATTGTGAACAAAAATAACTCTGGAGCAGACTTTGACATCCCCTACCTCTAACAATAAGGTTGCAGTCGTCACCGGTGGTGCACGCGGTATCGGTTTGGCGGTTGCCAACTGGTTCCTGGCACACGACTACCGGGTCGCGCTGATTGATATTGATGCGGATACCCTCAAGCAAACCGAACAGAATTTCAACGACTCCATGCGCGTGCTGGCAATACATGCGGATGTCTCACAACCGAACCAGGTTCAGGCAGCGATTAACCAGGTTGAAAAGAAGTTTGGGCGTATTGATGCGCTGGTTAACAATGCTGGGGTCGCGGTCTTTAAACCTATCGGTCAAACAACCTTCGAAGAATTCCGCCATGTCCTGGGTACCAACCTGGATGGCGCATTCCTCTGCTCGCAAGCTTGTGTCGAGGTCATGAAAAAGTCTGGAGATGGCGGCGCGATCGTCAATATCGCCTCGATCTCTGGCCTGCGTGCCAGCACGTTGCGGGTGGCCTACGGCACGAGCAAAGCGGCACTCTTGCATCTGACCAAACAACAAGCGGTTGAGCTCGGTACGGTTGGCATACGCGCCAACGCGGTTGCACCAGGACCGGTGGATACAGAAATGGCCAAGCTCGTGCATAGTGTCGCCATTCGTTCAGATTATTACGATACCATTCCCATGAACCGGTACGGCACACCCGAAGAAATCGCCAATGCAGTTGGCTTTCTGTGCAGCCCGGCAGCCTCATTCATCAATGGGCAGTTCCTCGCCGTGGATGGTGGCTTTGACGCCTCGGGCGTCGGGATTCCAACTTTGCGCACCACCCAGTAAGATCAGTCAGCCTTGACACAACAGGCACCTATTTCAGTCTCCTAAAATAAGAGGCACCACACATGAATCAACCTTATATCGTTGGCTGGGGTCACACCCCTTTTGGCAAACTCGACAATATTGATCTCGAGCAACTGATTAGAGACGCGGCGCTGCCTGCGATCGAAAGCGCAGGACTTGAACCCAGTGACATTGATGGAATTTTTGTGGGGCACTTTAATGCAGGTTTTGTGCCACAGGACTTCAGTGGCGCGCTGATGGGTGTGGCTATTCCTGAATTTCGTCATACGCCAGCGGTTAGGATGGAGAATGCCTGCGCGACAGGATCAGCTGCAATCTGGGCCGCTATGGACGCACTCGCAAGTGGACGGATGAAACACGTACTCGTGCTCGGCATGGAAAAAATGAACACCTTGCCGAATCAGCAGATTGGCGAGATCTTGCTTAAAGCATCCTATGTCAAAGAAGAAGGCAACACGCCCGGTGGTTTTGCAGGTGTGTTTGGCCAGATTGCCGGCGAGTACTTCACACGTTATGGCGATCAGTCTGATGCACTGGCTGCGATTTCTGCAAAGAACCATGCCAATGGTGTGCACAATCCTTACGCGCACATGAAACGCGACCTGGGCTTTGATTTCTGCCGCAATCCTTCGGATAAGAACCCGTTTGTTGCAGGCCCACTCAAACGTTCGGATTGTTCTCTGGTGAGTGACGGTGCTGCAGCACTTGTCTTGTCGAGCACACCCCTGGCTGGTGCCAAGGTACCTGCTGTGCGCTGGCGCTCGCGCACGCATGTCAATGAATTTTTGCCTTTGTCACGACGCGATCCCACCAAATTCGAAGGTGCCGCTCTCGCCTGGCAAAAAGGACTGGCTGCGGCAAACAATACCTTGAACGACATTCACTTCGTCGAGACACACGATTGTTTTACGATTGCCGAATTGCTTGAGTACGAAGCGATGGGCCTGGCTCCACAAGGCCAGGGTGCGCGTGTCATCCTTGACGGTGTGACGCGTAAAGATGGCAAGCTGCCGGTCAATCCTTCGGGTGGCCTGAAGTCACGCGGACATCCGATTGGAGCAACCGGCGTGTCCCAGCACGTAATGGCGGCAATGCAATTGTCGGGCACTGCGGGCGACATGCAAATTAACGGAGCGCGTGTTGGTGCCGTATTCAATATGGGTGGTGCCTCGGTTGCCAATTATTTGAGCGTGCTCGAAGCTATTTGAGCGTGCTCGAAGCGACTTCATCCGCCATAGGAACAGAATTGAATACTGAAATTTTTAAGGCCGCCCAGGTCATGAACCTGGGCCGTTTGCTCACGCACACCGCCAAGCTTTACCCCGAGCACACGGCGCTCATTCAGGGCGAAGAAAAATATACCTGGGCTCAGATCAATACGCGTGTCAATGCCATGGCAGCTGCTTTGCATGGGCTCGGTATTCGTAAAGGCGACCGGATACTGCTGCAATCACGCAACAATATCCAGACCTTTGAAATCTGCTGGGTCGCGTTCAAATTGGGATGTGTCTGGGTCCCAACCAATTTTCGACTCACACCTCCAGAAGTCGCCTATCTGGGCGCCTCGAGTGGTGCTGTCGCCATGATTGTGGAAGATATTTTCCCTGACCATACTGATGCAGTTCGCGCCGAATCCACCGCACTCAAACACATCATTACAATTGGTCAGCCTCGTGCAGGTGAGCTGAACTACGAGTCACTGCTCGCCGCAAACCATGGCCAGGCTGAAATCGAAGCAACCGTCGCCTACGATGATCCGCTGTGGTTCTTTTACACCTCGGGCACAACGGGCAAACCCAAAGCAGGCATCCTCACACACGGCCAACTCGCCTTTGTCGTGACCAACCATCTGGCTGAACTGATTCCAGGCACGACTGAGCGTGACTGCTCGATCGCCGTCGCTCCGCTCTCGCATGGGGCAGGTATTCACGCACTGCTTAACGTCGCACGGGGTGCGGCAACGATCCTGTTACCAAGCGAAAAATTCGACCCTGAAATGTTCTGGGAGCTGGTGCAACGACACCGCGTAACCAACCTGTTTACGGTACCGACCATCGTCAAGATGCTGGTCGAACATCCCGCGGTCGATCGATATGACCATAGTTCATTACGCTATGTAATCTATGCCGGTGCCCCCATGTATCGCGCCGATCAGAAGCGCGCACTCGAAAAGCTCGGCAAGGTACTTGTTCAGTATTTCGGACTCGGTGAAGTCACAGGCAACATTACCGTGTTACCTCCCGAGATGCATTCTGCAGATGATGCAGATCCGAATGCGAATATCGGCTCGTGTGGCAGGCCGCGTGTCGGTATGGAGGTCGCTATCCTCAACCAGGATCTGACACCTGTGGCCACGGGTGAAATCGGTGAAATCTGTTGTCGGGGACCCGCTGTGTTTGCCGGCTATCACGGCAATCCTGAAGCGACCAGCAAAGCTCTGCGAGGCGGCTGGTTTCACACCGGAGATCTGGGCAGAATGGATGCAAGAGGTCTGCTTTACATCACAGGGCGTGAGTCGGACATGTATATCTCGGGTGGCTCGAATGTCTATCCTCGCGAGGTAGAAGAAGTGCTGCTGACACACCCTGGGGTCGCCGAAATCGCCATCCTCGGCGTGCCCGATCCCAAATGGGGCGAAATCGGTGTTGCGGTGATCGTCCGAGCCGCTGGACAGCAGAACGTCGAGGCTCCAGAGATCCTGGGATTTCTCGAAGGCAAATGTGCCAAATATCGGTGGCCCCGAGAGATTTTTTTCTGGGACAACATGCCTAAATCTGGCTACGGCAAAATTGTTAAAAAAGATATCAAACGCCTGTTGATCGAGCGCGGCGAAATCGCTGCCGAGTAAACAACACCAGACTGCGACAAACACAACCACCTCACTAGGGACAACCCTAGAGAGGGGTTTTGAGCATGCAATCCCGTGGTAAAAAGCAAGCAACATTCAGGAGACAAAAATAATGTCGATTACTCGTCGTTCCTTACTTATCGGTGCAGGCGCAAGCGTCATGGCCGCACCCTTTGCTGGTGCCTTTGGCCAGAAAGCCGAATTCAACTATAAATTCGCGCACAACATGCCAGTCACGCACCCGGTCAATGAACAGGCAACTGCAATGGCGGATGCGCTGCGTTCAGAGACCAATGGTCGCCTGGACCTGCAAGTATTCCCGAACAGCCAGCTCGGTAACGACACCGACACCTTGAGCCAGTTGCGCTCGGGTGGCGTGGAATTCTTTTCGCTGTCCGGCCTGATCCTGCAGACGCTGGTGCCTGCCGCCGGTATCAATGGTGTGGGTTTTGCTTTCCCTGATTACCCTGCGGTATGGAAAGCAATGGATGGGGATCTGGGCGCGCACATTCGTAAAGAAATCTCCAAGAAAGGTCTGATTGCAATGGACCGGATCTGGGACAATGGCTTTCGCCAGATCACAACATCGACACGTCCGATCAACAAGGCCGAAGACCTCAAGGGCATGAAGATTCGCGTTCCACCCTCACCAATGTGGACCTCGATTTTCAAAGCACTGGACGCATCTCCTACTTCGATCAACTTTGCAGAAGTCTATTCGGCTCTGCAAACCAAGATCGTCGAAGCTCAGGAAAATCCACTCGCAATTATTTCAACAGCAAAACTCTACGAAGTCCAAAAGTACCTGTCCATCACAAACCACATGTGGGATGGCTACTGGATGCTGGCCAATCGCAAGGCATTTGAAAAACTGCCTGCCGACGTTCAAAAACTGGTGTCGAATAAATTTAACGAGGCGGCCATTAAAGAGCGCGCAGCGACAGAAGCACTCAATGCCAACTTGCAAAAGGAACTCGGCGACAAGGGCATGACAATCAATCAGGCTGATACCAGCTCATTGCGTGACCAACTCAAAAAAGCTGGTTTTTATGCCGAGTGGAAGGCCAAATTCGGTGATGAAGCCTGGGGTATTCTTGAGCGTTACACCGGCAACCTTACATGACAGAGCCGGGAGCGAATTCCTCAAAAGACGAAGATCTTGAGGTAATGGCTGCGGTGCTGCATGGGCAGGAAATTGCTGCCTATGACCGCCCGTGGCTCAAAACGCTTGATGCAAAACTGGGCTGGCTGGTAGAGATACCAGCGGCTCTGCTTGTATTGGCTGATATTGTTGTGTTGCTCTGTGGCGTGATCTCGCGCTTTGTTATTCAGCGCCCGCTCATCTGGTCCGATGAGCTGGCGTCTTTGCTTTTCCTATGGCTCGCCATGATTGGTTCGGTCGTCGCCTTCAGGCGCGCAGAGCACATGCGTATGACCTCGCTCGTGAGTAAGTTTAGTCCACAAAAACGTGCCCTCTTCGAAGCCATCGCCGTCGTGGCATCGCTCGCATTTTTACTTATGATCGGCTGGCCTGCACTCGAGTATGCAATCGATGAACTCGATATCACCACGCCCGCAATGGAAATTAATAATGGCTGGCGCGCGGCAGCGTTACCTGTTGGCGTAGCACTCATGGCAGTCTTTGCGGTAATCCGTCTGATGCGGGTGTCCAGCCCTAAGCAAATCATCCAGGCGATCGCACTGATTGGAGTCCTGACGCTGGGTTTCTGGCTATGCAGACCATATTTTATGGAACTCGGCAGGACAAATCTGCTGATTTTCTTTGTTGGCATCGTGTTGCTTACTGTTCTGGCTGGTGTACCGATTGCGTTTTGCTTTGGACTGGGTACCTTCAGTTATCTAGCGCTATGTACCAATACACCCCTGCCCGTCATGGTTGGACGCATGGAAGACGGCATGTCGCATTTGATCCTGCTGGCTATTCCACTTTTTGTTTTCCTAGGCCTGTTGATTGAAATGACCGGTATGGCGCGCGCCATGGTTGGTTTTCTGGCCAGCATGCTGGGGCGCGTGCGAGGTGGCTTGTCCTACGTGCTGATCGGTGCAATGTACCTGGTCTCTGGCATCTCAGGCTCTAAGGCAGCAGACATGGCCGCCGTCGCACCGGCGTTGTTCCCGGAAATGCGCAAGCGTGGTGCTCAGGACGGCGATCTGGTCGCACTGCTTGCCGCCACGGGTGCTCAAACAGAAACAGTCCCTCCGAGCCTGGTGCTCATCACGATCGGCTCGGTGACCGGGGTCTCGATTGCGGCTCTCTTTACAGGTGGTTTGTTGCCTGCCGTGGTCTTAGCCATGACATTATGCGCGGTGGTGTGGTTTCGCTACCGTGGTGAGGATATCAGTGGGGTTGAACGCCCACCCCTTAAACAAGTCTTCAAGCTTTTTATTATTGCCTTTCCAGCGCTGGCACTCCCTTTTATTATCCGCGCTGCAGTGGTCGAAGGCATCGCCACGCCAACAGAAGTCTCGACCATAGGAATTGTTTACGCAATCCTTGCAGGTCTGGTGGTGTATCGACAGTTCAACTGGAAGCGTCTGGGACCCATGCTGGTCAGTACCGCAGCGCTGTCGGGTGCGATTTTGCTGATTATTGGCACAGCGACCGGTATGGCCTGGGGTCTGACACAGTCGGGATTTTCAAAATTGCTCGCCGAAACAATGGGCAATCTGCCCGGTGGCGCGCCAATGTTTATGGCCGTCTCTGTCCTGGCCTTCATTGTGCTGGGTTCCGTGCTCGAAGGTATTCCTGCGATTGTGCTATTTGGACCCCTACTATTCCCAATCGCACGTCAGCTTGGCATCAACGAAGTCCACTATTCCATGGTGGTTGTCTTATCAATGGGACTCGGCCTGTTTGCGCCGCCCTTAGGCGTGGGGTATTACGCGGCGTGTGCGATCGGCAGAGTCAATCCGGATGTCGGAGTCAGGCCAATCATTGGCTATATGATCGCGCTGTTGATCGGCATTATCATTGTGGCGGTCTTCCCCTGGATCTCGATCGGATTTCTTTAAAAGAAAAATTTCTCTAAAACAAAAATTCTCTAAAAAAAAGTTAAAGAATCCGTTGATCTCTAAAACAAAAGTTAAAGAATCCGTTGCTCAATATATTTAACGTTTTTAGATGACCGCACACATCGCTTTTCTTACCCCTATGGCCCAGACCATCCAGACGGAGATTGCACGTCTGTTGCCAGCGGGCTTTAGCATTGCCTTTGCACAGTCCAATGATCGTGATGAACATGTACGCCTACTGTTAGATGCCGAGTACGTCTTTGCCGCAGGGACCTGGATAGATGCCGAACTGATTTTGAATGCCCCAAAACTGAAAATGATTCAGAAGTGGGGCATCGGTGTAGACAAGATTGATTTAGCTGCCGCCCGCAAAAAAAACATCACCGTTGCGATCACGTCGGGCGCAAGTTCTGGCCCTGTTGCCGAACACGCCATCATGTTGATGCTAGCTGTCTATCGTCGCCTGCCCATGGCGCATCGCAGCCTGGCAGAGGGTCAATGGCTCGCCCCAACATTACGCCCCTTATGCTTTCAGCTGGCCAGAAAAACGGTTGGCTTGCTTGGATTTGGCAACATAGCTCAGCATGTCGCGAGACGACTGCAGGGCTTTGACGTCAAGGTCATCTATCACAGCAGGACACGTGCCAATCCTGAACTCGAGCAAGGTTTGCATGCACAGTACGTAGATTTTGAGACCTTGATTGCCCAAAGCGACGTGCTGAGTCTGCACATCCCAGCGAGCGCCGCGACGCATCACCTGATCAATGCTCAGGTGATGGGCAACATGAAATCTACAGCCATTCTGATCAATACGGCGCGTGGTGAAGTCGTGGACGAGTCCGCCCTCATCGAAGCCTTACGCCAGCACAAACTGGGTGGTGCGGGACTCGATACGTTTGAAGGCGAGCCGCCTGCTGCAGGAAACCCATTGCTACATATGGATCAAGTCGTCGTCACGCCACATTCTGCAGGGGCGGTCATGGATAACGTGGGCAATATCGTGGGACACGCTTTTAACAACATTCAACGCTTTGAAAGCGGTCTGCCGCTCGATAAAGATGATTTGATTGCGTGAAATAAGCGCGCTTTATAAGGCTGATTTGATTGCATAAAAAGAGCTCGCCTTATAAAGCGGATTTGATTACATAAAATCAGCTCGCCCTGAGTTAGAATTTCTTACATTAGAAAAATTATTAAAGACAAAGGGGTCACCATGACGGGTAAATTCTCAACCCAGTTTGAACCACTGCAGGGCAAAGTCAGTCCAGAGGAATGGGAGACGCGCGTCACGCTTGCGGCCTGTTACAGGTTGATGGACAAATTCGGCATGACCGACATGATTTATAACCACATCACGGCACGCATCCCTGGGACCGATGATTTGCTTATCAACCTGTATGGTTTGCTTTATAAAGAAATCACTGCCTCGAGCCTGGTACGCATAACAGTCGAGGGTGAGATTGTTCACAAGCAGGATACTGATTACGGGATTAACAAATCCGGTTACGTTATCCATGGCTGTATCCATGTCGCACGCCCTGATGTGAGCTGTGTCATCCATACCCACACGCGTGCAGGGATGGCCGTATCCTCGATGAAGTGTGGCCTGTTGCCTATGACGCAGACGGCTAGCCGGTTCAATAATCATATTGGTTATCACGACTTTGAAGGCCCTGCCGTCGATGTCGCTGAACGCATCCGTCTGGTCGAGGACCTGGGACAGCACAATGCCATGATCCTTCGCAATCACGGATTACTGACAAGCGGTGCATCAGTCCCACAAGCCTTTAACCTGATGTACCAGCTCGAAATGTCCTGCCGTGCGCAAGTTGATGCCATGGCGGCAGGTACCGAGCTTGCGCTGCCACATCCAGATATTCTCGAGAGATCTGCGCACTTGTATCAACCGAATGTGCGCCGACCATATGGTGAACTGGAGTGGCATGCCATGCTCAGATTGCTCGAGGCCGAGCCTAGTGGTTTTCCGCATTACGCAACTTGAATAAAAGAATTGATCATGACGCAAAGCAATTCAGCATCCAATTCGGCATCAAACTCACAGAATCCTGTTGCACCCTTTGGGCTGTCGGGTATTTGCGATTGCCACACCCATGTTTTCCCACCAGCGGCTGATTTTCCCTTTGCGGCGGGACGTCACTACACGCCTGATCTGGCATCTATTGAATCGTTGCATGCCATGCATCGTGCAATCGGTGTCGAACGCGTGGTCATCGTGCACCCGAGCCCCTATGGCGCAGACAATGCCTGCCTGCTATGGGCCCTGCAAACAATTGGTGCGTCAGCACGCGGGGTTGCCGTGATTGATGATGAGACGCCCAGAGAAACGCTAGCCGCACTGCATGCGGTGGGCGTGCGTGGCACACGACTGAACCTGGAGACTGTGGGTCAGAATGATCCTGCGGTTGCTCAACAGCAATTACTGCGTACCGCACAGCAAGTCGCTCCGTTTGGCTGGCACATCCAGATATTTACCAACCTCGGTGTGATCGCAGCACTGCACGACACAATCATGCAATCACCGACCCCCGTTGTGATTGATCATTTTGGACGTCTCAAGGCGAATGGCGCGCTCGATCAGCCTGGCTTTGATGCGCTCTTATCCCTGGTTCGTGCAGGTAAGGTTTACGTCAAGCTCTCGGCGCCCTATCGAATTTCTGAGGCCCCCGATTACGCAGATGTCACCCCCTTTGCCGAGGCACTGATCGATGCGAATCCGGACCGCATGCTATGGGGCACCGACTGGCCGCATCCATTTCCGCCAAAAGGCTACGTGCGAACACCTGAAAAAATTGAAAAGTTTCACAACGAAGACAACCTGGCTGCGATTGGACGGCTCGTAAAGTGGGCCCGTACTCCTGAGGTTGCACGCAAGATTCTCGTAGACAACCCTGCGCTCATATACGATTTTTAATGAAGTAGATGTCCTGCAGTACATAAATGATTCACACCAGCGTCAGACTGGGGGAGACAAAATGTATTCAATTCAAAAAATAATCAGCACCTCAATTGCTGCGCTACTATTCCTGGGTCTAAGTGCGCACAGCATAGCTCAGGACGCGTCAAACTATCCCAATAGGCCGATCAGACTCATCGTACCGGTTGCCGCAGGCGGCAATGTGGACATCGTGGCACGCGCCATTGCCGAACCACTCTCGAGAGCCCTGGGCCAACAAGTCATTGTTGAAAACAAACCTGGGGCGAGCAGTCTGCTTGGCACCAATCTCGTTGCCAAAGCGGCCCCGGATGGCTATACCCTCCTCGCTCACTCGACAACGTTTGTGACAGCTCCGGTTTTACTCAAAAATGCGGGATACGATCCAATCAAGGATTTTGAACCGATCTCGGTGACATGCCAGATCCCCATGGTGCTAATAATCAATCCACAAAAGGTCTCCGCCCGCAATCTGCAAGACTTTATCGCTCAGTCCAAAGCACAACCCAAGGGCATGGCCTATGCGTCGTCCGGCAATGGCTCTACAGGGCATATTGCTGCAGAGCTTTTCAGTCATGCAGCAGGAGTATCGTATTTGCACATTCCCTATAAAGGGAACGCGCAGGCGATGGTCGACCTAATGGGTGGACAGTTCCCCTTTATGTTCGATCAGATCAGCACCGCAGCGCAATATGCACTGAATGGCAAACTGTATGCGATTGCAGTGACCAGCAAAACACGTTCAGCAATATTGCCCGATGTCCCGACGCTCGACGAGGCTGGTTTGCCTGGCTTTGAGGATTCAACATTCAATGGTTTGTTTGCTCCAGCAGGTACACCACCAGAAATCATTGCAAAACTACACAAGGAAGTCACAAAGATTCTGCAATCTCCAGCACTTGTCAAAATGTTCATGGAAAAAGGCGTTGAGCTCATTGCAAGCCCAACGCCTGCAGACTTTGGTCAATATATTGCCAAGCAAATCACACGCTATCAGGACCTGGCAAGGGTTGCAAATATTACGGCTGATTAACGATATAGCGCGGAGGTGAAATATCTTGAAGTCCTGATAAAAATAGAGGATCAACATTTCTGGCGCTTTGCAGCACACGCTCAATTCGAATATTTGAATCTTTCAGTGTAAAAAAAATCACATAATTACCATAGGCGCAGGTTCTTAAATCTAGAGCAAGTTCAGGCCTTTGCTTATAAATTGAAGGAAAGCGACGAATACGATCGAATTGTGAGCGTAGCTTTAACAACCATGCCACTGCACCAGCCGGGCTATCCCGAGCAATGTAATCACTTATATTTTCGATATCTGTTTCTGCTGAGTTTGATAACTCAAGCAGCACTAAATCGAATCCTTTGAAGCGTTTTCGTATTTCTTCTTTAGACGATCAAGTACACCATTTGCATCTTTGCCAGGACCGCTGCTTATGCCAATATGAATGGCCTCTTTAAGCTCATCAAGCTTAAATTTTCTTTTGTTAGAAAGTTCCATGAACTTTATATTCTGAACATCACGAATAGTCATCAGAGAGAAATCAATAATTTGCATGCTAACTTAACTCAAAAAAATTGAACGATAAGGTTCAATTATCTAAGTAAATTAAAAAGAACAAAAGTTAAAGTTTGAAACAAAACGTAGTTGCACATGAGTCCGCACTTAAGTCTGCAGCTTGACGCAACTACGTTTTGTAATGACGCAACTAGCGCTGATCGTGCGAATGGATCTGAAGCGCTTCGAGAAAACGTGAAACCATGTTGTAAGCGCCAACGGTCGCGGTCAGCTCGACCAGCAGGCGATCGGTTAATTGCGCTTTAACCGCCGCAAAAATCTCAGGTGAAACCTGGATGTTTTTGGTCATGGCATCGGTATAGGCCAGCACGGCTCGTTGCGTTGCATCAAACTTGGTTGAGCTCTCCCACTGATTCAGATCATCGAGCTGAGCCTGTGAGACGCCTTCACGCAAGGCTATTGGGGCATGCTGCTCGGCCTCATACGGCGCACCGTTGATAACGGCTACTCGCATGATTACCAGTTCGCGCAGTGCTGCGGGCAGCGTACTGTGCTGGCGCACAGCAGTCAGGTAATTCAGCCAGCCACTGGCAATAGGTGGGCTATTCAAGAGCATCTGATAGAGATGCAGCACGGAGCCGCGTTCGGCAACGATGCGGTCAACAATCGGCTTGGCTTCTGGATTGGTTAAATCAGCGTAGGGAATACGGGCCATTTTTAGGTCTCGTTTTAAGTAAGAAAATCAGTTAGAAATGTAATTACGGATCACGGCAGCATCGTCGAGCTTGCCCAGTCCGTGACCACTGGCTTCGATAAATTGTAGGAACGCAGCATGGGCCATCGACGCAGCAAAAGAGGACTCACGTGCCGAATCCAGAACAAGACCGAGGTCTTTGACAAAAATATCAACGGCTGAGGTCACGCTATCAAAGGAATCGGTAATCATACGCGTGCCACGGTCACCCAGCATCCAGCTCGAGGCTGCGCCACTTTTGAGGATCTCAAGCGTAGTGTCCAGTGGCAGGCCACTGCGTTTGGCCATCGCGAGCGCTTCGGCGGCTGCAGCGATATGCACGCCGCACAACAGTTGATTGATGACCTTCATCTGACTACCCTGCCCTTGCTCGGTACCCAGGAAGAATAATTTGCCACCAAAAGTAGAAAGAACAGGACGCACACGTTCAAAGATCTCTGGATCTCCAGCAACCATGACAGTCAGCGTGCCGTTCTGTGCGCCCACGGATCCACCGGTCACGGGCGAATCAATCAGATGGATCTGCATGGCTTTAAGGCGGACAGCCAGATCACGCACATATTTAGGAGACATGGTGCTGCAGGCAATAAACACACTGCCAGGTTTGAGCGTCGCAGCCAGGCCATCCTTTCCAAACAGGACATCCTCGGTTTGCTTGTCGTTCACAACAAAGCTGACGACGACATCACACGTATTGGTAATCGAAGCCGCATCCGTGGCGGCCTGACCACCAATCGACTCAAGCCAGGTTAACGCCTCGGGATTAATATCACGCCCGACAACCTTAAAACCTTTTTTTAACAAATTGGCAGCGACACCACGACCCATGACGCCCAGTCCAACTAGCCCAACAGATCCTTTAATATTATTTTCCTGACTCATGCTTTGCTCTCTGCTATCGAATTATTATGGCCGGCTCAAAACCATTTAGCCTCAGAATACCGAACACAACAAAATAAAAGGGAATCAGTTCAATCACAACTTTACGCATTTTTTATCTGAGCAATCGAACTGATGATTCAAAGGGTCATACCAACGCGGTGTGATACAAACTCATTGGCAGATTAATGAAGATCATAATCCCAATTTTGAATGAATGACTGGAGTCCTTTTATGGATTTTGAAATGTCGCAAGACCATGTCGCCATCTGCGATGCCGTGTTGCAGACGTGCTCTGCGTTTCCTGAAGAATACTGGCTGGCACGCGACGCGGACGGAGAGTTCCCACAGGACTTTCACGCGGCGATGGCACGAGCGGGCTGGCTAGGAATTGCAATGCCAGAGGCTTATGGAGGCTCAGGCCTTGGCATGACCGAAGCAACATTACTCGTCCAAACAGTTGCTGAGACGGGTGCCTGCATGTCGGGTGCCTCGGCCATCCACATGAATATCTTTGGGTTGAATCCGATTGTTGTTTTTGGCACGGAAAAGCAAAAACAGACCTATCTGCCACCCGTCATTGATGGCTCTGTCAAAGCCTGTTTTGGTGTAACAGAACCCAATACCGGATTAAACACGACAGAGCTCAAGACACGCGCTGTGCTCAAAGGCGATCGCTACGTTGTGAATGGTCAGAAAGTCTGGATTTCTACCGCACAGGTCGCTGACAAAATCCTGTTACTCGCGCGCACCACGCCCATCGAAGAATGCAAGAACCGTACACACGGGCTTTCGTTGTTCTATACGACACTGGATCGCAGCAAAGTCCGTGTCAGCCGGATAGACAAAATGGGGCGACATGCTGTGGACTCCAACGAACTCTTTATTGATGGACTGGAGATCGCAGTAGAAGATCGCATCGGTGAGGAAGGACAGGGATTTCGCTATATCCTGCATGGCATGAATCCAGAACGTATCCTGATCGCTGCCGAAGCCATCGGGATTGGTCGAGTCGCACTCAAAAAAGCGACAGCTTATGCAAAAGAGCGCATAGTCTTTAACCGACCTATCGGCCAGAACCAGTCGATTCAACACCCGCTTGCTAAAAATTGGATGGAGCTCGAAGCGGCGACGCTAATCACGCGCAAGGCAGCCTGGCTCTATGACAACAACAAGGACTGTGGCGCCGAAGCCAATGCCGCTAAGTACCTCGCAGCGGAGGCGGGTTTCAGGGCGTGTGAGCAGGCAGTGATGACGCATGGCGGCTTTGGCTATGCGCGTGAATATCATGTGGAGCGTTATCTGCGCGAAGTCCTGATTACGCGCATTGCACCGGTCAGCCGTGAGTTGATCTTGTCCTACATCGCTGAACGCGTATTGGGGTTGCCTAAGTCGTATTGAATGATTGTCATGCCTCAACGACTCAACCACTCAAAGACTGCCGACTGCGATCACTATGCCCCTTACAGTGCAGCAATAAAATAGAGCAACGCCGGTTTAACACGCTACAAACCCGGATCAGAGGCGCTACTCAGATCCGGAGTTTCCTCCGGGTTTTTTAAGCTCAGACTCAGATTTTTTACTATTATTTGTGATTTGCAGCCGACTCTTTTGCCGCTTTCTTTTGAGCTTTTTTGGCTGCAGATTTTTCTTCTCGGGCAATGAAAAAACCCTCAATCTGAACAAAGAAAACCGGCACAAGCGCAACCGCCAGACATGTCGAGGCTATCATGCCGCTAAACACGGTAATACCAATCGAAACTCGAGCTGCCGCACCTGCACCTGAAGCCGTCAACAATGGCACCACACCGAGAATAAATGCAATCGAAGTCATCACAATCGGACGGAACCGCTCATGTGAGGCTTTGAGCGCAGCATCGACCAGACTCAAACCCTCTTTCTTTGCTTCGAGAGCCACTTCGACGATCAGAATAGCGTTCTTGGAGGCAAGCGCGATCATGAGCACCAAACCAATTTGCACATAGATGTTATTCGCGAGCCCGGTAAAAAAGAGCGCAGTCACCACGCCGACTAATGCCAGAGGCACAGCAAGAATGACAGGCAATGGGGCGACCCATGACTCATACTGAGCTGCGAGAACGAGATAGACCAGTAAGATCGATAGTGCAAAAACCAACGCCACAGTATTGCCAACTAGTTTTTCCTGGTAGGACATCGCAGTCCAGGAATAGCTGAAACCGTCTGGCAGAGTTTCGCGTGCGACCTGCTCAAGGGCCTGCATTGACTGGCCTGAACTGTAGCCTTCGGCTGAAGCGCCCAAAATTGCAGTCGTCGGATACAGGTTGTACTGCGATGCAATATTAGGTCCGCTAGTTTCTTTCAAGTCGATGAAAGACCCCAGTGGAACCATTTCACCGGTCTTGTTTTTGACATAGAGACGGCTAATCTGATCCGCACTCATGCGGCTCTTACCATCTGCCTGCATATAGACTTGATAAGTTTGACCGTATTTGAAAAACTGGTTCACATAGGTCGAGCCAAGCGAATTCTGCAATACATCATAGGCATCGCCCAAGGCCACGCCAAGTGTTTCAGCACGTGCGGGATTAAAGGTGAGTGTGAGTTGTGGAACGCTATCCCGGAACGGCGTAAAAATCACCATGATTTCAGGACGTTTACGCGCTTCAGTCAAAAAGTTCTGTGTCACTTCACTCAGTTTGCGGAAATTATTCGTACCGTCAGTCAGTGTGATTTGCATCTGAAAGCCGCCAGACAATCCCAGCCCAGGAATTGCAGGGGGCAACAGCACTTGGGATTGCACTTCCTGAATGGACTTGAGTTCAGCACTCATCGCCATATAAATAGATTTGAGATCCTGGCCTTTTTGCTTACCTCGCTCATCCCAGGATTTGAGAATAACGTACATCACACCAGTATTGGACTGTGCACTATTGTTATTCAGTGCATTGACACCACCAATCGAGACCACCTGCTGGACGCCAGGGATCTTGTTGATCACGGCCACAACTTTATTCATGCCTGCTTGCGTACGTTGCAAGGATGAAGCATCAGGTAGCTGGGTCGAAACAACCAGGTAGCCCTGATCTTCGTTTGGAATGAATCCAGTTGGCAATAACGCCAGGCCCACAATCGCGATGACAATCAGTAGCCCTCCGACCAGCACGGTCGTCTTACGATGGTTCATCAACCCATGCATGACTCCGGCATACCAGGTCGAGAGTTTTTCGAAGTAAAAATCAAACTTGGTATAGAACCAGTTCTTTTTGGCGTTGGGTTCCTTGGGGGTAATAAATAACGCTGCCTGGGTTGGCTTGAGTGTCACGGCATTGATACCACTGATCAAGGCAGTTGCAGCAATAACCAAAGCAAATTGACGATACATCTGACCTGTAATGCCTGCGATAAACGAAGCAGGCAAGAACACGGCCATCAAAACAAGGGTGATACCAATAATTGGCCCCATTAACTCTGTCATGGCGTCGATTGCGCCTTGGCGTGGTGTTTCGCCATGCTCGACTTTTTTGGCGACACCTTCGACCACAACGATCGCGTCATCGACGACGATACCGATACACAGCACAATTGCAAACAAAGTCAGCAAGTTAATCGAGAACCCCATGCCAGCCATGCAGGCAAAGGCACCAATAATCGTGACAGGAACCGTAGTCGCAGGAACTAGTGTGGCACGCCAGTCCTGCAAGAAAACCAGGATCACGAACAGCACCAGGATACCGGCCTCAAACAGCGTGTGATACACCTCATTGATCGAAGCCGTCACAAACATTGTGGTGTCAAACGGAATCGACCAGGTAATTTCCTTGGGGAAGTTTTTTGAAATCTTCTCCATTTCGGCCCTGACAGCCTTAGCCGTTGCAATCGCGTTGGCTGAAGGTTGCTGATAGATCGCGATACCGCCAGCAGGCTTTTCGTCCAGTTTAAAGAACTGGCCGTAGTTCTGGCTCCCCATCTCAATGCGAGCAACATCTTTGAGTCGAGTCAATTCGCCTTGTTCATCGGTCTTGAGCAGGATTTGGGCAAATTGCTCAGGGGTATCGAGGGCGCTCGTGACGTTAAGCGTGAGCTGGAAGTCCTGCCCATTGGGAACAGGAGGCGCACCAATCTGACCGGCCGCAAGCATGAGGTTTTGTCGACTCAGGGCTGCCGCAACGTCGGCCGGTGTTAAAGAGCGCATCTTGAGCTGAGCTGGATCCAGCCAGATGCGCATGCTGTAATTCCCCACGCCAAACACGTTTGCAGCCGCCACACCTGGTATCCGGGCCAGGCGATTCTGCATTTGCAAATTGGCAAAGTTACTCAGAAATAAGGCATCATGCTCGGGGTTAGACGAAGTCAGCGTCACAAACTGCAAAATAGCAGTAGACTGAACCTTGGTCGTGACACCCTGCTTTTGCACCGCGGAAGGCAAAGAAGGCAGCGCAATCGCCACACGGTTCTGGACGTTAACCTGGGCAATATCGGAGTTAGTGCCGACCTGGAAAGTCACCGTCAGGGTGTAATTCCCTGTATTGGTTGAGTCTGACTCCATGTACAACATATTCTCAACACCATTGACCTGATTTTCAATGTTGCTGGCAACAAGTTGCTGGACCAGGCTTGCGCTCGCGCCTGGCCAGGACGTTGTGACTTGAACAGTCACAGGCGTCATGGGCGGATATTGCGAGATCGGCAACCCGAAAATCGAAACTGCACCGATCAGCATTGTGATCAAGGCAATCACGTTCCCCATGACGGGACGTTCGATGAAATATTTTGAAAGCATAATGAGTCCTGGGTTGCCCTATCGTATTAGCGTGCGGGCAAAGGATCGATGCGAGCCATCGTTGGCTTGACCACCTGACCATTACTGATATTGATGAATCCGTTAATGACAACCTCATCCGCATCCGTCAAACCCTGGGTGACCTCACTTAACTGACCAAATTTTTGGCCAAGGCTAATGTTGCGACGCTCAACTTTATTGGAGGCATTCATGACATAAACGTAATAGCCTTGCTGATCGGTTTGCATGGCACTGGTCGGAATCAGTACCGCTTTACGGGCATCACCGTAATGAACCATTACCTTGGCATACAGCCCTGGCAACAGAGCAAATTTAGTGTTGGGCAACTCTGCGCGCAATTGCAGGGATCCGGTACTAGTACTCAATAAGTTCGCAGCAAAATCAAGTGTGCCTTCGTGCGGAAAGCCAGTTTCACCTTGCAGTTCGACAAACACGGGAAGCTTATTGACCAGGGTTTTACGGTTGTTCTCATCCACATACTGCTTTTGATATTTCAGCAGATCGCGTTCGTTGATTGAAAAGTACACATAAATCGGATTAATCTTTTGAATCGTAGCTAGTTTGACACCATTTGGTGACGAACCCAGATAGTTGCCAACGTCGATCAAATGCCGACCCATGAGTCCATCAAATGGTGCACGGATTTCGGTGTAACCATAATTGATTTTGGCGAGCTTGAGATTAGCCTCTGCTTGCAGGAAAGATGAGGTTGCTTTGTCAACGGCTGCCTGGGAGGTCGCATTGTCTTTGAGCAAGGCCTTCTGGCGATTGATCTCGATCTTGGCCTCGTCATACACGGCTTGCGAGAGCAAAACCTGTTGCTGGTACTGGTCTTGTTCAATCACAAGCAAGAGCTGATTTTTCTTAACGTACGCTCCATCCTCAAACAGGATCTTAGTCAGATAACCCGGGACACGCGCCTCAAGATTGACAGTCAGCAAAGGTGAAACATTGCCATCAAACACCTCATAGTTGCGTACTTCCTGCGTCAGGACTTTTGCAACAGTCACTTCAGTTGGCGCAGCTGCTGGGGGCGCTTTCTTTTCGCAGGCTGTCAAAACAACTGAACACACTACCGTGCATCCGATCATGAGTGTTCGCAGGAGCGATGATTGAAAGGTCGTACTCATTGATTCGTCTCACTTGGCTGAACTAAACGTGGGTCATTCGTATTCATTAATACTTTGCCCCAATCGGTACGCTGCTCCATTTCACTGATCATGGTTGCAGGTAACTGAGGAATATTCATCGTGCCCGACCACCCTCCACCGAGAGCTTTAAACGCGGCGACATAGCCGAGCAAGGTATTGGAGTTTGTCTGAACAAAAGTGTTCTGTACTAGCAACAACTGCTGTTGGGCCACAATCACCGTGTTGTAATCATTCTGACCAGCTTTGTACCGCTGGAGCGCCAATGCAGCCGCACTTTGGGCTGCCGTAACCGCTTTCGCAAGGTCTGCGCTTGAGCTACGGTTCGTTGAAATACTAATTAAAGAGTCTTCGACTTCTTTTTGTGCAGTCAAGACCAGATTCTGATAATTGAGGATACTTTGCTGAAAAATTGCATCCTGAACACGAATCTGATCGACAATTGCACCACGATAGAACAACGGGAAGGTAAAGCCACCAGCAATCGAGGTGGTTTTGTTATCCCAGTTGAACAAGCTTGGCTGAGAGGTGTTGGCGGGCGTGATGGTTTGAAAACCGAAATAGCCGCTTAATGAAAAACTGGGATAAAGGTTAGCTACATTTACCCCGATCAACGCCGACTGGGCAGATGCCTGGAATTCGGCCTCGAGCACATCGGGTCGGCGACGCAGCAGGTCTTTTGGAATGCCCACGTCCAGCTCAGGGGGCAATACCAGAGTACCCTTTGTCTTGCCGTATGTTTTTTCGTAAAAGTCAGGCGTCTCACCCAACAGGATACTCATGGCGTATTGAGACTTTTTTAGACTGGCAATGAGTGTTGGGATCTGTGATTTTGTTTGTTCATATTGCGACTCTGCCTGGCTCAGATCAAGCTGCGAAGTTGCGCCATTCTTAAAACGCGATGCAGCAATCCGCAAGCTTTCTGCCTGCAGTGCAAGGTTGGTCTGGGCGACATCAATCAACTCTTCGAAGTTGCGTATGTTGATGTACGTATTAGCAACGTCTGCCGCCAGCGACACATTTGCAGCGTAATAAGTGGCAACCGTCGAGACATACGTGGACAAAGTGCTTTCGATCCCGCGGCGGTACTTACCCCAAAAATCAATTTCCCAATTTGCCTGGACCAGCACCGCATTCGTCGTAGAGATGGGTGAAGCATTTAAAAACTGGGTGAGCGGCGTGGGCTGACTGGTCTGATTTGAAGTGCCACCGAGACTCACGGTAGGTAAAAGGCTGGCATCTGCCACGCCGAGCTGCGAACGGGCCTGATAAATCCTGAGTGCTGCTTTTTGTAAGGTCAGGTTTTCGCCCGCAGCACGTTTAAGTAACTCGTTGAGCGTTGGGTCTTTAAACCCTGTCCACCAGGTGACAGGATTCAGGAGCTTTTCATTTGAGCTCTCAATCGCATCCGTGAACTTAGCTTGTACAGGTTTACTGAACTGATCTTGTGTTTTGCTGGTGGGACGCACAAAATCCGGCCCGACCATACAGGCGGTGAGTGACACCGTCGTGATCGATAGCAGGCTAAACTTGAGTAAGGCGCGAGCGCGTGAGGTGAGCAGGCTTGAATTCATAACGGGATTCTAAAGCAAATGGCTGGTCAAAATGGCACGCAATTCAATTAAAAAGCTTAAAAAAAGACGGTTTTAAGCTAAATTTGAGGGCGTTTGTGATTCTGAAGGCTTATTGCTGAATAAAACCTGAAATGCGTCTGCAATGGTTCAGGGAAGCTTCGATCAAGTTGTCACTTGCCTCAGGCGTGCGAAAGGCAGAATGTGCAGACAAGGTCACATTATCGATCCGGGTAAGCGGATGGTCTGCAGGCATAGGCTCGATATCAAAGACATCCAGGCCTGCATGACCGATCTTGCCAGAGGTGAGTCCTGCAATCATGGCCTGCTCATCGATGACGGCGCCACGTGCTGTATTAATAAGAATGACACCATCACGCATACCAGCAATACGCTCTGCAGAGATAAAACCTCTAGTTTCATCATTGAGCAGCAAATGGATTGAGATGACCTGACTACGCGCAAGTAAATCATCGAGTTCGACAAACTTCACCCCGGGATATGCGCGGGGACTGCGATTCCAGGCAATCACTTCCATCCCTGCGCCCAAAGCCAGGCGAGCCATTTCGCCTGCAATACCACCAAAACCGATCAATCCGAGCGTTTTACCTGTCAGCTCAATCCCGTCGGTACGCAGCCAGTTACCCGCCCGCATCCCGCGATCCATTGCCGCAAAACCCTTCGCACTCGCCCACATCAGTGCAAAGGCACATTCAGCTACAGCTGTATCGCCATAGCCTTTAATAATGTGGACTTCGATCCCATTGTCTGCCAGAGCTTCCGGATTCATGTACGAACGTGCCCCGGTTCCCAAAAAAACAATATGTTTGAGCTGTGGACACTGGCTGGCAATCTCGACCGGCACGCAGGTATGGTCAACAATCAGGATGCTGGCATCTCCCATTACTGCGGGAATCTGCTCTGGTGTGATGTCTGGCTGACGGTTGACCAGCAGCGGGATATCGCTCGCACGATGCAGTCGTTCGGCCACATCGGCCAGGGTGTCATTGGCATCAATAAATACGGCTTTCATGAAATATTCCAGTCAACGTCGAAGAAAAACTGATCAAAATTTCATGACCAGGCAAACAAATCGGTGCTTTGATGTGGGTATGATAACGGAGACCAGACTGTTTCACTTAATCCATTTGAAGCCATGCAAAAACCTGAACACGTTGTCATTATTGGTGCGGGTATTATTGGCGCTGCCAGTGCTTTTCAATTGCTAAAGACCGGTGTGCGTGTCACGATTATTGAGCCAGGCATCCCGGGTGACGAGCAGGCTTCAAGCTATGGGAATGCGGGATGGCTCTCCTCGCACTCTGTGCTGCCGCCCGCCTCGCCCGGCATCTGGATGCAGGTTCCCTCCTGGCTCGCCGATCCGCTTGGTCCGCTCGCCGTGCGCTGGAAATATTTTCCCAAAGCACTACCGTGGCTCATTAGATATCTCGCTGCAGCCTGGACCTATCCTCGGGTTGAACGCACCGCCCGGGCGCTGCGCAGCCTGCTTAAAGATGCACCCTCACTGCACCAGGAGATGGCGACACAGATTGGCGTGCCTGACCTCATTGAGCGACGCGGCCTGTTGCATGCTTTTTTATCTCGCGCTCATTTCGAGCAAGACGCCCGCGCCTGGGCGATCCGTAAAAAAGAAGGCATTCAGTGGCTAGAACTTGAGGCAGACGCATTGCAGGCGCTCGAGCCAGACCTGGATGCACGCTATACGTTTGGTGTTCTGGTCCAGGAGACTGGTAGCTGCAGAAATCCTGGAGCCTATACCGCGGCCCTGATTCGGCACGCACAGTCTCAGGGCGCCAGCCTGACGCAGACACGTGCGACAGGTTTTCGCATTGAACAAGGACGGCTCAAGGCCGTCACCACAGACCAGGGTGAAATTCTCTGCGATCGTGCCGTCATTGCTGCGGGGGCTCGCGCCAAAGCTCTGGCACGTGCCGCCGGCGATGATGTGTCACTTGAATCCGAGCGCGGCTATCACGCGGTACTGCGCCAGCCAGAGGCGAGGCCTCGCACGCCCACCATGTTTGCAGATTGCAAAGTCATTGTGACCACAATGGAACAGGGGCTTCGAGTCGCCGGCCAGGTTGAAATCGCAGACCCGGATGACATTCCGAACTGGCGGCGCGCCGAAATTCTGAGAGATCACCTTGTGACGCTATATCCTGGCTTACCCCGCAATCTGCCAGCTGAACGGCTGGACCTCTGGATGGGAAGACGCCCCAGTACGCCGGATGGATTGCCCTGTATTGGTCTAGCCACTGGCAGTCGCGACATTATTCACGCCTATGGCCACGGTCATGTTGGGCTGGTAAGCTCAGCCCGTACCTCAAGACTGGTCGCGCAGCTTGCTTGCGGTCAAACGCCAGAAATTGCGCTCCAACCCTTTAGTCCCCAGCGCTTTCAGAAAAGGAAAAACCTTGATTAATCAAGATTTGCACGACGATAGCGAAGATACGACGTTTACTCCAGCAGAGCGTGCCAGCGCCGCTAAAAAAAGCACATTGGTCAGTGTGTTGGTCAACATCTGCATGTCAATTACACAAATTCTGATTGGTGTCATTGCACACTCGCAGGCACTGATCGCAGACGGCGTGCATTCAATTTCGGACCTGATTTCGGATTTTGTGGTGCTCTTTGCTAACCACCACAGCCAAAAAGATGCGGATGAGGACCATCCATACGGCCACCAGAGGTTTGAAACAGCAGCATCACTGGCCGTTGGGGGCATACTGATTGTCGTTGCAATCGGCATGCTGTGGAGTGCGTTTGAAAAACTCAAAGACCCCTCCTCTATTCCTGCTGTACATGTCATCGCTCTCTGGATTGCACTACTTGCATTGATAGCAAAAGAACTGTTGTTTCGCTACATGCTAAGGATTGCAAAAGCGGTTAAATCCAGCATGCTGGTCGCGAATGCCTGGCATGCTCGCTCAGACGCGGCGTCTTCACTCGTAGTGTCTGTTGGTATTGTTGGCAACCTTCTTGGCTATCCAATACTCGATCCGATTGCGGCACTGATCGTTGGGCTCATGGTTGGGAAGATGGGTTGGCAATTCGGCTCAGATGCATTTAACGACTTGATGGATCGCTCGGCTAACGACGAGGAAGTCAAAGCCATCACTAGGACTTTGCTTGAGACGCCTGGCGTTGAGGGTGTGCATGATGTGCGTACCCGCAAAATGGGAGACATGATCCTGGTCGATGCGCACATCGAAGTTGAGGGCACTCTCACAGTCGAGCAGGGACATGATATTGGTCTTGCCGCTAGACAGGCCGTCATGCAGCGTCACAGGGTCCTGAATTTGCTCACGCATCTTGACCCAGCCAGTCAGTACCCTTTAGCGGATGACTCTAAACACAGATAGCGCAGCATTACTCGTTATGTTGATAATGCGACTCGAACTTAGTGGCCGCATTATCGATATATTGATCTCAGTAAGTTACATCGCGCAACAGAAGCGCTTCAAAATCGGGGGCGGGTACAGCTTTAGAAAAAAGATAACCCTGCCCCTCATCGCAATGGTGCTGCGCGAGGAACTGTCGCTGGTCTTCTTTTTCAATGCCTTCAGCCACAATCAAAAAATTCAATTCCTTGGCCATTGCGATAATTGCACTGGTGATTGAGGCGGCGTGCTTGTCTGTCGTGACACCCTGAACAAAAGAAATATCAATTTTCAGAATATCGATCGGAAACTTTTCAAGATATGAGAGCGATGAATAGCCTGTTCCAAAATCATCAATTGCAATCAGGATACCCAGCTCACGGATTTTCTTAAGCAGCGTAATCGTTTGTGCTGGGTTTTTCATAGCGGCTGACTCAGTCAGCTCAACCTCAAGATACTGCGCGGGTAACTGGTACTTAGACAGAGACTGCTCCAGCACCTCGATGATGTGATTGTCTTGAAACTGCTCTGCAACAAGGTTCACCGAGACTGGGACGACATTGGCCCCTTGATCCAGCCAAATTTTCTGTTGATGACACACTTGATCCAGCGCCCAGATCGTAATCGGTGTGATGAGTCCGATTTCTTCGGCAAGCGGGATGAAGTCAATCGGGGGGACTAAGCCTCGCACGGGGTTGCGCCAACGGATCAGGGCCTCAGCACCCGAAATTTGTCCGCTCTGGAGATTAACGCGCGGCTGAAAGAACATTTCAAACTCTTGATTAGCAAAGGCAGCACGCAAAACATTTTCGTTATGGATAAGATGCTGAACCTGTTCATTTAGCTCGGGGGATGCGAGCACCACGCCTTTCCTGCTTTCTTGTTTGGCTTGATATAACGCAGCCTCAGTTGCCTGTAACAAAAGCTCTGGATCCGTTGCGTCCTTTGGATAAATGCCAACACCAATATAAGGTTCAAGCTCAAGTACTGCACCATTCCATTGAAATGGAAGATTAATTGCCCTGAGAATACGTGCGAGTAACTCAGTCGGCGAGGCGGGATCAGAATATCCATTCACCATAAAGATAAAGTCTTCATTATGAATTCTCGAAATCATCTGTGCCGGGGGTTGCAAGGCACGCAAGCGATTCGCCAATTCGATCAAAACACTATCGGTGGCTTCATGACCCATACTCGCAGATAAGGTGTTCAACCGTCCAAGCTCAATTGCAAACAACGTAATCTGAGTATGTTCCCTCTCGGCAATATGAATGCATTGTGTCAGCGCTTCGAGCAGAATTTCCTTACCAGGTAAATCCGTAATGACATCATGTTTAGAAATATGCTCGAGCTCTCTGGCGAGTTTTTTAGCGCGATTGATATCAGATATGTCACGAAAGATACAGTTTAGAAGTTTCTGCCCTTCTAGTTCGATCAGCCGTGTTCGAATTTCAATATCAAGGGGAGCGCCCTCACGGGTCATCAGTGCCGTAACAAAACTTAATTGCGGATATCGGATTGCTTGGCTCAGACTCTCACGCAAACCACTGAGAGCATCTGGAGTTGCCATATCAAGCAATGAAATGTTGACAAACTCATCGCGCAAATAACCTAGCTGCCCGCAAGCAACATCATTAAACTCGAGCACCTTCCAGTTTTCTGTATTGAGCAGAGCCACGCCTTCGGGAAGCAACTCAAAAAGATTACGGTATCTTGCCTCAGCCACCTTAGCACGCGATTCCTCTTTAATTAAAGCCTCGGTACGCTCAACCACTTTTGACTCAAGTTGCTGATTCAATGCGTGTAAATCTTCTTCAAGCTTGCGCAGCAACTGGTTTTGATGAGCAGCGTTGTCGTAAGTGGACACTAACATCTGGAGAATCTGCTCACGCCCTGCTTTCACACTGTATATCAAGCTATTGATTTCTACATCAAGAGGGATATCTAATTCGAATTTTTCAGATTTTGGTGGCGATGCGAGAAGGCGACGTACCTGAGTCAGCAGGCGCTCATTATCGTAGGGCTTGGTGAGGTAAGCCTCGGCACCCGCATTCAGACCTCGAATCACATCGACAGGATCCGACAGTGCAGTCAGCAAAATAACCGGTATCGATTGAAGAAACGGGTCTGCCTTGATGCGCTCACACATCTGGTATCCATCAAGAACGGGCATCTGGACATCACTAATAATCAAATCTGGTCGATTCGATTTAATCGCAAACAACCCCGCTTCGCCGTCAGGCGCAACCGTGCATGAAAAACCATGACTGACCAGATAACGGCGAAGGATTTCCGCCTGTATCTGACTATCCTCTACTACCAAAATATTTTCTTGACTCATGTGGCACCTGCTCTAACTTTGATACTTTGATCAGTCACCAAATTATGAGAGACATTATTTGGCTTATTTTAAATCGACATTGTTAAAGACTCCACTAAATTACATTGCTCCCACGTAAAATCTGGCTCCTCACGGCCAAAATGACCATAACAGGCCGTTTTTCGATAAATGGGTTTGAGTAATTGGAGCGTTTGAATAATTTTTCTGGGGCGCCAGTCAAACACCCTTGCAATTAGACTTTCAAGTTCCTGATCGCTGCACTTACCTGTTCCAAAAGTATTGACCATCAGTGAGGTAGGTCTGGCCACTCCAATTGCATAAGAAACCTGTATCAGGCATTTCTTTGCAAGACCTGCTGCAACCAAATTTTTAGCAATATAGCGAGCAGCATACGAGGCAGAGCGATCAACTTTAGAAGGATCTTTGCCTGAGAAAGCACCTCCGCCGTGCGGCGCGGAGGATCCATAGGTATCGACCATGAGCTTACGGCCTGTCAGACCGCTGTCGCCTTGCGGGCCTCCAATAACAAAGCGTCCTGTAGGATTAACCAGATACTGAATATTGCCACGCGCAAGACGAGTTGGTAGTACAGGCTTGATGATTTCTTCAATAACAGCCTCTCTCAGAGCCTGGATTGAAATATCAGGCGAATGTTGAGTAGAAAATACAATCGTGTCTATCGCAACAGGCTGGTCATCCTGATAGCGCAATGTCACCTGAGCTTTGCCATCTGGTCTGAGCCAGGCTAACTGACCTTGATGTCGTAAGCTTGCCTGCTGTCGCACTAAGCGATGTGCCAGCATAATTGGCATAGGCATGAACTCAGGTGTCTCGTCCACGGCATAACCGAACATCATCCCTTGATCCCCTGCCCCCTGGTCCTGAGGGTCATCCAGAGAATGACTCACGCCACACGCAATATCGGGGCTTTGCTTATTAAAGGCAGACAACACGGCACAGCCTTTAAAATCCATTCCATAGTCTGTGTGGTTATAGCCAATGTCACACAAGGTATCGCGCGTAATTTTTACGTAATCGACATTCGCTTGTGTTGAAATTTCGCCAAAAAGCACCACCATTCCAGTATGGCAAATAGTTGATGCAGCGACCCGAGCGCCGGGGTCTTGTGCTAACAAGGCATCGAGAATCGCATCGGAAATTTGATCAGCCAGTTTATCTGGATGACCTTCGGTGACGGATTCAGATGTGAACTGAAAGCTGCGAGACAAGTCATTCCCTAAATGTGTGATACTTGTTATCACTATAACGCTAAGCTTGTTACTACATAAGGCTCAGCGCTTAAAATATTCACAAGAAATTTAATAAAGTTTTTTAATACCGAACTGCCCTCATATGCTTGAATTCATCACCTCAGAACTGATTAAAAAAATCCAAGTATTGACTGGTATGCGAGTCGCACAAGGCGACGAGCAACGGCTGAGCACCTGGATCACAAACAGATCCAAAGACCTTGGCATGCGCGACCCGAGTGAATACATATCCTACTTGTGCGGTGCAGCCGATACCTCGGCAGAGCAGCAGCTACTCAGCCAATTGCTGTCGACCGGAGAAACTTTTTTTATGCGCGATTCGGGACAAATGGCTTTATTAAGTCGAGTTATCTTACCTGAGATCATCGCACGAAAAAAAAGCACAAAAAAGATTTCTCTCTGGGCACCAGCGTGCTCAACCGGTGAAGAGGTGTACTCACTGTTAATTTTGCTTGAACCGCTCATACCCTTAATCGAAGATTGGACAATCGATGTAATTGGCAGCGATATCAATCCAGATTTCATTGAACGAGCTAAAAAAGCAGTCTATCAAGACTGGTCATTCCGCGGATGTAGTCAGCAATTCAAAAATCGTTACTTTATACAAACAGGAAAACAGTGGAAATTAATTGACCAAATCCGGAATCGGGCAAGATTTCTGGTACTAGATTTAGTCAATGGATCGTTTCCGAACCCTACTCAAGGCCTTGCAGAAATTGATTTGATTTTGTGCCGGAATGTGTTTATTTACATGAATACTTTGGCGATCAGCAACATAACCGACAAATTCGCATCTTGCCTGTCCCGCGATGGTGTGCTGATGACTGCCCATGGCGAATTGCACGCCTATCGGCAAAGCGGATTGCAGATCAAAATTTATCCCGAGTCTATCGTCTATCAAAAGTCAGATTTCACTCAAACAATCTCTCATGATCATATGCAATTGGATCGCCAGCAAAAAGGCATTGCAACAAACACATCACGTCCCATATCCATTGCAATGCAATCTCATGAGCATGAGCGGAGTCAGGCAGACCAAACGTCAATAGAACAGATGGATCGTGCCTGGTATTTGGCTGATCGTGGGCAGAGCGAAGCGGCTTTGGAGATTGCAAAAAAGGTGATCTTACAAGATCCTATGCAGCCAGAGGCCTATTATCTTCAAGCAGTGATCTCGCTTGAGATGGATCAGATACTTGAGGCAAAAAACAATCTTAGAAAAGCGTTATACATTGATCCAGACTTTGTACCAGCCTACCTCGAATTGATCACTCTCAAGATCCAAGAGGGAAACACCAATATCGCAGCTAGTTTGTGTCAACAAGCAATGAAAAGTCTTGAAAAAAGCTCAGGACAGAATTCAACAATCAGGTTTAACAACAATACCGTTTCAGACATCAACAGCTACCTGAACAATTTGAGTAAAAGTTTGACTTCGCAACATGATTAAACTAGACTAAAAATCAGAATCTTTTAAAGAAATGCTAATGAAAAGCTTTCTGATTTTTAAATCTCACTCTGTGAATTTTGCAGTACCTTCAGACAACGTCAAAAGCATTTTTTGGCTTCCTGAATTATCTGCTGCCGAAGCAGTCCCAGATTGGATTGTCGGTCACGCCAACATTCATGGCGATATTGTCCGAGTTGTAGATCTGGGTAAGCGTTTTGGACACGCACGCCGACCTTATACAAGTTTAACGAACCTCATATGGGCTACAACTTCAGGCGCAAGGTTTGCGATCATCGCAGACACTGTTCAAGGACTAGTTGAATTTTCGGCTGAATTGCTAGAAAAAAAAACCTTATCCACTAACACCGAAGAAAAAACACATTATTCAGAATTGGTGTCGGACGAATTAAAACTAAACGATGAAGTTGTTCTACTGTTAAACATGGAAAAATTGTTTAACTTCTCGTTGACACATGAACTAGACGATCAAACCAACAAATCTCAGTCTGATTCGTTGCCTCTACCGGACGAGTTAAGTCACTTATTTCGGACAAGGATGCACCAACTGGCAAATGCGGTCACGATCCAAACAAACCAAAACTTGAAGGGTTTTGCAATCGTGCAGATTGGTGGGATTGCATATGCAATAGAGATGCAGTACATAACAGAATTTACTCATTTGAAACAATGTACGAGCATCCCCTGCTGTCCATCACACATACTGGGATTGATCAATCTGCGCGGAGAAATTCTATCAGTCATCGGCATGGCATCATTATTGAAAATTGATGACTTATCGGATCAGAATGAAGCCGTCATTTTGCAGTTTGAAAACAAACGCATGGCGCTCGCTGTCCAGCAAGTCAATGATTTCAGATATTTTGGAGAGCAAAATATCTCGGCCCTACAGGATATTGACGAACACCGTGCACGATGTAAGTCCCTGCTCCGATATGATGACCAGGTCGCCGGCATATTGAATCTTGATGATATTTTATTAACTGAACTGCTCGAAATTAACGAGCAAGTTTAAACATGGTTCACCCAGGAGAATCCTATGTTCAGTCACCTCACATTACGTTGGCGGATGGTTGCTAGTTATATTGTTCCGTTGATAATCCTGCTTGGTGTGGTTGCAGTCAATCAGAACAAAATGGATGTCGCCCTAGAAAAATCAAACGCATTAAATTTGACGGCCAATATCACGCCTGACATTTTAAGAATTAACGAGAGCTTGACTCGCATGCAACGCGCCTCGTATACATATGTGCTGATTGGTGGCAATCAGAGCATTGAGTTGGGTTACCCACGCAAAGTTTATGACACCTCTTCAAAAAGCATCGAGGATACATTTATCAGGTTACAGAATCAGAACCTATCACCTGCCATCGCAGCAGATATTGAAAAATTAAAAAAGGTATATGCAAGTGTTAAAAGTACGAATGGGCTTTTGGTAAAATTAGTGGATGATGGAAAGGTAGCCGAGGCAACAGAAGCTGTCAAAAACGGGGACACTATCCGTATCGCTCGTGAAACAGATTCTCAGGCTGATGAAACTGCCAAAATGGATCTTGGTATCAGAGATCAACTACGTGAACAGGTCACTCAAAACATTGAAAGCGCCAAAGTAATCGTACTATTTGGTTCGATTGGCGCAATCGTACTGTTAGCGTTATTTGGGATTTCAATTTCGCTCATACTCGGTCGAGACATTGCTAATAACGCCAATCAAATTTCATCAACGACAACTGCAATTGCTGCAACCCTGCAACAGCATGAAAAAGCTGTTGCCCAGCAAGGATCCTCTGTATCCGAGACGACAAGTACTGTAGAAGAACTTGTTTCCTCTGCTCGACTCTCTTCTGAGCAAGCCGACTCTGCAGCGAATGCTGCAAAAACCGCCCAAGAAACAACAAATAAAGGTTTAGAGCTGGTCAGTCGAAACAAAATGGATACCGCGGATCTCGAGCAAAAAATGGGGGCTATTGCAAAACAGATTCTAAATCTTTCCGAACAAGCAGGGCAAATCGGAAACATTTCAAAGCTCGTCGGCGAGCTGGCAAGTGAAACGAACATGTTGGCACTTAATGCTGCAGTCGAGGCAGCACGCGCTGGAGAACATGGCAAAGGGTTTGCAGTCGTAGCGAGTGAAATTAGAAAGCTTGCCGATCAAAGCAAGCAGTCCGCTGAAAAAGCCAGTCAAATTGTCGCCGATATCCAGAAGTCAACCAACACCATGGTAATGACGGCCGAAGATGGGACGAAAACAACTCGACAGGTAACTGATAGTGTTGCACAGGCTGCTCAAGCCTTTACGAGCCTTGGGGAGCTTTCTCTTGGCGTGTATCAAAATGCTCAGCAAGTACTTTTAAATAGCAAACAACAGGCAGCTGCGCTTGTTCAAATTAACGAAGCCATGCAAAACATCAATAATGGCTCACGAGAAATGATAAGCGGAACTAAACAGGCAAGAAGTGGTGTTGATGCACTAACAACTGTAGCTGAACACCTTCGGCGCATGGTTTAACAAACGATCACATCATGCCAATAATTGATGACCTGGAGTTGAGAAGTCTCTTTCGGATCGAGAGTGCCGAACATTTGCTCAAACTGGAATCGAGTTTGATGCACCTCGAAAAAAATCCGGATGACAAACCAGTCATTCAGGAAGCTTTTCGAGAAGCCCATAGTCTGAAGGGATCAGCTCGCATGTTAGGCTTGATTGATATTCAAACACAAGCCAATTTGATCGAAGATATGCTGGGCGAAGCGAGAAATGGCAAGCTCATCATCTCAGCCGAGGTCATCAAGCCACAATTAGCCACGCTAGACGGCATTCGGCAAATGGTAGCGCAGGCAGTGGGCGACGAACCTAGCATTGGGTTGCCGTCAACGAGCAAGCTTACAGACAAGTTAGAAAAAGCGACTACCGAATTGCGATCGGATACTGAAAAAGCGCCATCTCCGACCGCACCGAAAATTAATGTACTAGAGTCACCTCGCGAAGTAGTTGAACCAACCTCTGCATTTGTGTCAGCCCCCATTAGGCCTCAAAACAACACACTCCAGCATATTCCTGATTTTCATATTGATACGCTACGTGTCGATGCAAACAAACTTGATTTCCTGCTTGCACAGGCTGGCGAACTTGTTGTCAGCCGGAGTCGTATCCTCCATTGGCAGGGCGAGTTTGATATGTTTTTGACTCTAATCAGTAATGGAAAATCATCGCATGAAGATGTACTCGCAGTCGCAGAAGTCATGCGTAAGAAACTCATAGAAGACAGCACGAGGCTTAGTTCCATTACTGAAGAGATTGAGCAAGGTATCAGGGGATTACGACTTTTACCTATATTATCGTTGTTAGAGCAATTTCCGAGAATGGTTCACGATATAGCCGATGAACAGCGTAAAGATATCGAATTGCGCTTTGAAGGCGAAACAACGGTTGCAGACAAGCGAATCATCGAAGATATGAAGGCTCCGCTTATGCATATGCTGCGCAACGCAGTTGACCATGGCATAGAAACTCCAAATGATCGTCTGCTCGCGGGCAAATTGCCAACGGGTTCTATCCTCATTAAAGTCAATCAAGACGCAGACCACGTGCGACTTGAAGTTCGGGACGATGGTCGAGGACTAGACCTCGAAGCGATTCGTCAACAAGCTGTCAAACGTCATATGTACACGGAGACCCAGGCGGCAACACTAGATACAGAACAACTAAAAAACATATTAATGACGCCGGGGTTTTCAACCAACAAATTGATTACCGACATTTCAGGACGAGGTGTCGGGCTTGATGTCGTTCGCAATGCCGTTGAGCGCATGCATGGCACCCTGCAAATGGAATCTGAGCCTGGCAAAGGGACTGCTTTTATTCTTAGTCTCCCTGTTTCACTTACATCGACTCGAGTAATGTTGATACGCGAATGGGGCGAACAGTACGCTCTGCCTTGTGAAGCAATTTATTTTGCACGTACGCTCAAACCCAACGAACTGGTTATTCGGGAGGATAGACAGTGTTTTTATCATGATGATCAAGTCATTACAGTCAGTCGATTGGGAGAGTTACTAGAACGTGCCCCCCATTCAGAAACAAATAGTCCTAATGTTGTTTGTATCGTTCTTAAAGTTGGAGACGCATGCTTTGGTTTACTGGTGGATGAGCTCAAGCAAGAAGAAGAAATTGTTTTAAAACCCCCTTCAGCACCTATTAAACGTGTGCGTAATGTTTCGGGTGTAACGGTGTTGGATTCTGGATTAGTGTGCGTAGTGCTCAACGCGAGTGATCTTGAAAAAACCATACATAAAAAACATCAAAAATCACCTTTCAATGTCTTTCACACAATTGAAGCCGCTCCATTGGCAGTGCGTAAATCCCTACTGCTTGTTGAGGATAGTATCGTCACAAGAATTCAGGAGAAACGCATTCTTGAAGGGGCAGGCTACGAAGTCACTGCAGCAGTTGACGGTTTGGATGCATGGAATCAACTAACAACTCGAGAGTTTGACGCAGTAATTTCGGACATTATGATGCCAAACATGGATGGACTAGAGTTAACGAAAAAAATCAGAGAGAATCGTAAATTTTCAGAATTACCGGTCATTCTCGTCACCTCACTCGCATCCGAAGATGATCGAAAAAAAGGGCTCGAAGCTGGTGCAGATGCCTACATTTCGAAAACTGCTTTTGACCAAACGATTTTGCTTGATTCTATAGCAAGACTCATCTAGGCTCTAGAACATGGAAAATCACAATGCATTTTCGAATCAACCCATTCGCGTCCTACTTGTTGAAGACTCATTACTTCAGCTTCATATCATTAAATCATTTTTAGCTTCTGCGCCTGATGTAAAAGTAGTCGGCACCGCAGTCAACGGACTTGAAGCACTCAAAATACTGCCAGAATTAAAACCTGATGTTGTGTGCACCGATTATCACATGCCGGTCATGGATGGACTTGAGTTTATTGAAAAGGCCGTTGAAGTATATCCATGCCCCATTCTAGTCTTGAGTATTTCGGTCCAACCAAATCAGCTCGACAATATATTCAAAATGTTATCCGCCGGAGCAATTGATGTCATGTCAAAGCCAATTGCAACGGGTGGAGTGATCGGTCGGGAAGATGGTAACAAATTGATCGAAAAAATTAGGATTTTAAGTGGCGTGAAGTTAATCAAAAGACGAGGGCATGCTTCTACTCCTCCTCTTAATCCTAAATGCAATCTTCCTAGACGCAATGATTTACCAAAAATTATTGCAATTGGAGCATCGACTGGTGGTCCTCAGGCACTCGAGGTCATACTTTCCAGTTTGGTTGATAATTTTCCTGTGCCTATAGTATGCATTCAACACATGAGTCATGGTTTTATGCCAGGTATGTTGAGTTGGTTACGTGATCTGTGCAAGCTCGAAATTGAAATTGCGTCTAACGGGACAATCCCCCAACCTGGGCATTTATATTTTGCGCCTGAGGATAGGCACCTGACTATAGATAAAGAAGGTAAGTTCCAATACGTTATCCCAATGCCAGAAGATATCTATCAGCCTGGTGCAAATCAATTATTTAAATCAGTTGCTGAGGCCTATGGGGCAGATTCTGTAGGTATTATCCTCAGTGGGATGGGCAGAGATGGGGCTGAGGGTATGAAAGCAATTTTTGATGCCAATGGTGAAACGATTGCTCAGGACGAAGCGACCAGTGTAATTTTTGGTATGCCTGCAGCAGCCATTGAGTTAGGGGCCGTTTGTAATGTACTGCCCGTCGATCAAATCGGGCCATTCCTCAATACAATCACCATTCGTTCACGTAGTAAACATATTTAGTACTAATAACATTCTATTAACGCCAAAATAATCAAAAAAAACAGAGGCCAATCCGAGTGGCAAACCCAGAGCAACTTATACCCACAAGCAGGCAGTTCACACCCAGAACGCTTTACGAAAAAATATGGGACCAGCATGTAGCCGTTGCGCGAGACACGGGTCCTTCACTGATCTATATCGATCGCCATATTATTCACGAAGGTTCTTTTCATGCCTTTAATGCATTGCGCGCACGTAATCTGAGCATTCGTAATCCCGGACAAATATTCGGTGTTGCAGATCACTATGTACCGACAACGGGTCGTCGGATCAGCGATGCCGCATCGCCAGAAATCGAAGAGATGATTGTTCAATTCGACCAGAATATGAAATGGAGTGGCGTGACGCATTACGGACTGAACGATCACCGCCAGGGCATTGTGCATGTGGTCGGGCCGGAAGAAGGTATTTCCCTGCCAGGCTCAACCATTGTCTGTAGTGATAGTCATACCTCTACCCATGGGGCGCTAGGCGCCATTGCTTTTGGGATCGGTCAGTCCGAAAGCATGCATGTCATGTGCACTCAGACATTGTGGCAGACCAAACCCAAAGGCATGCGGATCAATCTTGAAGGCAAACCTGGGCCAGGTGTCAGTGGTAAAGACATTATTCTGCATGTCATCACGCAGCTTGGGGCGGATGGTGCAGTCGGATATGCGATTGAGTATGCTGGCAGCACCATTGCAGCGCTCGAACTGGATGAACGCTTTACGATGTGCAATATGACGATCGAAGCCGGTGCACGCTTTGGTCTGATTGCTCCAGACGATATTGTCTTTGACTTCCTCAAAGGTCGCGCCCATGCGCCAACTGGACAAGACTGGGATGACGCCGTCCAGCGCTGGCGAACGCTGCCCAGCGATGCCGATGCTGTATTTGACCGCGAATTGACGATTGATGTGACGCAGATCTTGCCGAGCGTCACATGGGGCACGAGCCCGGACTCAGCACTTCCCATCAACGGACACATTCCTGATCCTGAACTACTCAAAGATCCTAATGCCCGGCAGGCCGCCACAGCTGCTTTGGAATACATGGGGTTGACACCAGGAACGGCACTAACAGAGATTGCCATTGACCGAATTTTTATTGGTTCCTGTACAAACAGTCGCCTGTCTGACTTACGCCAGGCGGCCGCCATACTGAAAGGTAAGCATGCGGTGATCCCCGGAATCATTGTGCCCGGCTCTATGCCTGTCAAATTAGCAGCAGAGGCCGAAGGGCTGGATAAAATATTTAAAGCGGCCGGACTGGAGTGGCGTGAACCTGGATGTTCAATGTGCGTCGGGATAAACGGGGATACCGCGACAACAGGCGAGCGCGTCGCTTCGACCTCAAATCGCAACTTTGTGGGACGCCAGGGTCTCGGTGTGCGCACACATCTGATGAGTCCCGCGATGGCCGCTGCAGCAGCGCTCACGGGTTATCTGACAGACCTGCGTAAACTGGCATAAACAGGACATACAAACAATGAAAGCTTTTACCAAAGTCCGAGGGATCGCCGCGCCCCTTGCTGGTCGAAACATCGATACTGATCAAATCATTCCTGCACGCTTCCTGAAAAAAAATCGCGCGTCAGGTTATGAAAACTATCTATTTCATGACTTGCGTGTCGATCAGGATACACAGCAACCGAAAGAGTTTGTTCTGAATCAAATGCCTTTTAGGCACGCTAGCATACTGATTGCCGAGCATAATTTTGGTTGTGGTTCGTCTCGCGAAGCTGCAGTCTATGCGCTTGCAGACTTCGGTTTTCGCGCGGTTCTTGCACCTAGCTTTGGGGATATTTTTTATAGCAACTGTTTGAAAAATGGTTTGCTACCGATCCGCATTGAGGAGGTACATCTGGATGCGATGCGTGAACGACTGTTAACAAATCAACACACAAACGATTCAGAGATTGCAACTGAAATAGAAATTGATCTGCAGTCGTGCACAATAAACGATGGTGGACTGGCGGCACCACTCCCCTTTGAGATTGACCCGTTTTGGCGAGAATGTTTACTCAAAGGTGTTGATGAAGTGGCACTAACGATGAGTTATCAAGACGATATTACCGCCTTTGAGGTCCAGCACTTAAAAAATAACCCCTGGCTCAGGGCCTAAGATTCTGAATCATGACTTCTAAATCAATAGTTCCGGACCATTCGTGCTGGATAGTCTGCTGTAACCATCACTCCTGAATACATCAGCACTCCACCGTCAGCAAATGCGTGCCTGCACGCACTTGTGAACCCGTCTGAACATTCAAAGCAGACACACGTCCGTCGAATGGAGCAATAATCGCGTGCTCCATTTTCATGGCTTCAAGCATGGCGAGCGTCTGACCACTCACCACCGACTCTCCTTGTGTAACATGTACCGCTGCGACCCTGGCCCCAAGCGGCGCGCGGATATATCCACTTGACGCGACTTTTTCTTGTGCATGTGCGATTTCTTTATGCTCAAACAGCCAAGCGCGCCCAGCATCAAAAATATGAATTTCGCCTTGCCGTAAGCGATAGAGGATTTGAGAGGGTAAGTTAGCCTGACAACACCACGTGCCCTCGCATTCTTGATCTGCGTAATCAACACGCACCCAGATGCTGTTGTCCTCGCGTACCTGCACCCAGACCGACCACTCGAACTGCAGACACTTCAAATGCACACAGGTCGGCACAGAGCGCAGCCTTCGCTCAAAAACAGGCCTCCCAGCCATAGACATACCGTGTGCTGGCAGCAAATGCAAAGCGGCTAATGCGGCATGTACAACAGTTTGCTCAGCAGGATTGACCTCGGACATCAGGACAGACGAAGACGCATGTGTAAGAAAATCCGTAGTAATGTCCCCGTCGATAAAATCAGGATGAAGCAGGCAATTCAACAGGAATGGCTGATTGGTTGAGACGCCTAACAATACACATTGCCTCAACGCATTAGACAAACGCATCAAGGCTTGCTGACGAGTCGCTCCTACCGCAATAATCTTTGCAATCATTGAGTCATAGTAGGGTGAGATCATGCCGCCATCAAACAGACTGTGATCGATTCGAATGCCTTCTAGCTGCTCAGGTGAACGCCAGACTAACACCTCACCTGATTGTGGCAAAAATCCGGCTTGCACATCCTCAGCTGTCAAACGCACCTCGATCGCATGTCCAGTAAAGTTAACCTGCTCCTGGGTCAAGGGTAAGCTGCGTCCTGCCGCGAGATCAAACTGCCAGGCCACAAGATCGACACCATAAATGGCTTCGGTGACCGCGTGCTCGACTTGCAGACGCGTATTCATTTCCATAAAATAAAATTCACCCTCTGCTGTGAGCAGACATTCAATGGTGCCAACACCAACGTATTCAATCGCGCGCACAGCGCGAACGGCCATTGCGCCCATGCGTGTACGCAACACCTCATCAACTGCCGGAGATGGGGCTTCTTCGATGAGTTTTTGATGGCGGCGCTGTAACGAACAATCACGTTCACCAAGATGAATGACTTGACCGTGCGTATCGGCAGCGATCTGAATTTCTACATGGCGCGCATGCGTCACTGCACGTTCGAGGATAAGTTCACTTGAGCCAAATGCCTGCAATGATTCAGAGCGTGCGCGCGCAAGCGACACGACCAAATCCTCCTGTGATTCAACCCGCCTCATTCCTCGTCCGCCGCCACCTGCTGCGGCCTTGATCATGATGGGATAGCCGATCTCGTGCGCTTCGCATATCAGCGTTGCATCCGTCTGATCCGTGCCTTCGTAGCCAGGAATACATTTCACACCAGCCTGCTGCATCAACTCTTTAGCACGGGCCTTATTGCCCATCGCTGATATGGCTGCAGAACCCGGCCCAATCCAAACGGCGTGACAGGCCAGAACGGCTTGCGCGAAGTCAGGGTTTTCTGCGAGGAATCCATAACCAGGGTGGACCGCCTCGGCGCCGCTCTGCTTGATCACACGGCATAGCGCCGCAATATTCAAGTATGAATCCGCGGGAGCAGAGCCGCCCAGGTAATAGGCTTCATCGGCCATCGCAACATGCAGACTCGCGCGATCGGCGTCGGAATAAACCGCAATTGTTTTTAATCCAAGACTTTTTGCACACCGGATGATGCGGCACGCAATCTCACCACGATTCGAAATCAGTACGGACTGAAAAGGCCGATAGGCGTGCAGAGTATTTAAATCACGGCTCACGATGGCACTCCGCTCGCAAGGATTGCGATGCCCTGCTCTGCATACACATGACGAATCATTTCAGGTGTAAAAGATACACACCAGGGAGCAGGCTCTCTCGTACGAAAGGCAGCGATACCCACCATCCCCTCATCGCGCATAGTGGCCGCAAAGGTGTGTGCGGCCTGATCGAGAAATGGCGTGCGAGGCTGGGTCAGTGCAAGCTGCGCCATTTTTTTCATCACGCGATTAGCATGTGGCGCACATTTGCAAATTTGCGTCAGCCAGCGCGCAAGCGTTGCCTCAAGCGCCGCATCATCACTAACCAGCTCATCAACGAGTCCCGACTGCATGGCGCGCTCTCCAGACACCCGCTCGGCAGTCAAGCCCATTCGCCGGGAAGCAATTACGCCGATGCGCGAAACAACAAAAGGCATGATTTGTGCTGGCACAATACCCAGAGAGGTTTCGGACAGTACAAACTTAGCGGATTGAGTCGCAATCACAATATCGGACAAGCAGGCAAGTCCCATACCCCCACCCATTGCGGCGCCTTCTACCAGAGCAAGTACTGGCACGGGTATTGCGCCAAGCAGCTCCATAAACTCACCAAACTTACGGTTGCGCAACGCAACGGGATCATGATCTGTAGCAGTATCTTCGAGGCGAGTCTGAAAATTACCCACATCACCGCCTGCGCAAAAGAAATGATTCGTGCCACGCAACACAACCGCACGCAACTGATCGTCGTTCCTGGCGGCACGAGCAATCAACTCTAACGCTAGTACCATCTCGGATGAGAGTGCGTGACGCGTCGCGGGACGATTCAAGGTGACAAACAACACCTCATTGAATCGAGTAGTTAGTACGGAATCTTGGATCTGCTCTGTCATCATTTATTCCATCAATCCCATTTTTCTGGCGATCACCATCATCATGACCTCATCGGCACCCCCACCGATTGAACCCAGCCTGTAGTCGCGGTAGGCGCGCGAAACCGGATTGTCCCAGGTGTAACCCATCCCACCTTGAAACTGCATGCACCAGTCAGCGATTTCACGTGACAGTCGACCTGCTTTGAGTTTAGCCATCGACGCCAGTTCGATCACATCACCACCACTGATATAGGTCTCGCACGCCATATACGTCAAGCCACGCAAGGCTTCAAGTTCGGTTTTTAATTCTGCAAGCTTGTATTGAATAAATTGATTATGCAGGAGTGGTTTACCAAAAGCGGTACGGGTCCGTAAATAGTCTGCGGTCTGATCGATCAATGCGATCGCAGCCAGGCGACGCGCAGCACCATTGAGTCGCTCTTCTTGAAACTGCTGCATCTGGTAGATAAAACCCATCCCCTCCTCGCCCACCCGATTACTCACTGGCACGCGAACATCATCAAGAAAGATCTGTGCGGTATCCGAACTCCACATACCGAATTTCTTGATTTTCTGGAGACTGATGCCGCGTGGTCGCTTGCTGCCTTCTTTCAAGGGAACAATGATGAGAGATTTATTTTTATGCGAAGGACCTTCGGAAGTGTTGCACAGCAGGCAAACCCAATCAGACTGGGTACCATTAGTAATCCACATCTTGGAGCCATTGATCACATAATCGTCTCCATCGCGCCGTGCAGTGGTTTTCATGGAGGCAACATCAGAGCCTGCCCCCGTCTCTGATACGCCAATCGACACCACCATATCGCCAGCAATCGCCGGGGCCAGGTAATTACGGCGCAAGGTATCGGAACCATGAATCGCGAGCGATGGCGTTGCCATATCGGTTTGTACCCCGATCGCCATGCCGATACCCTGAGAGTGTGAATAACCAAGCGCTTCGGCAATCGCCAGCGCATAAGAGAAGTCCAGTCCCAGGCCACCATATTCGACGGGTTTGGTAACACCCAGCAAACCAAGATTACCCATTTTTTTAAACAGCGCATGTGCAGGGAATGTTTCTGCAGCTTCCCATTCGGTGGCGTATGGGTCGATTTCTTCAGCGACAAAACGCCGAACGGTATCCATCATGCTGTGATGTTCTGCGGTGTAAAGCATACAAACGAGTCCTTCCTGAAATACGTGAATTGTTCAAATTAAAAATGGGCGACACCCAATTAAAATTATGTGGCACTCAATTAAAATTAGATGGCACTCAATTAAAAACGCGCAACACCAAACTGCATCGGCTGAGTGACCCGTTGCGATGCCTCGCGACACGTTGCAAGCACCTGTGCGAGCACAGCACGCGTATCGCGTGGGTCGATCACACCATCATCGAGCAGCAGACCACTTGTCACGAGCGCACTTGCCTGCTTTTCAAAATTCTCAATGATTTCTGTTTTTTGAAGCGCGAGTGCTTGTTCATCGACGGGTGTGCCACGACGGGCGGCCTGTTCACGCGCGACAATTTCGAGCGTACCCGCTGCTTGCTCTGCGCCCATCACAGAGGTCCTGGCATTGGGCCAGGAAAAGCAAAAGCGCGGATGAAAGCCCCTTCCGCACATCCCGTAATTCCCTGCACCATACGACGCACCGCAATAAATCGTGATTTGTGGCACGGTCGCATTGGATAGGGCTTGAATCATTTTCGAGCCATGTTTGATCATGCCGGCTTCTTCGGAATCGCGTCCAACAATAAAGCCCGTCGTATTTTGGAGGTAGATAATCGGTGCACCTGACTGTGTGCACAGCTGAATAAATTGCGTGGCCTTTGTCGCACCAGCAGGATCAAGTGGCCCGTTGTTGCTTACAAACCCCACAGTCTGCCCATGTAGTCGCGCATGCCCACATACTGTTGCGGGACCATAACCTGATTTGAAATCGAGCCATCTTGATCCATCCACCAGTCGTGCAATGACTTCGCGCATATCGACTGGTGTGCGACTGTTGATCGGCATGATGCTGAGCAATTCCTCGGGATCGTAGGCGGGTGCCTCGATGTCAGACCCAGCAGCCCAGGCTGGGGCCTCAGCCACAGTATGGAGAACAGAAACAGGAAGAGCTAATACCGCTGACCGATTCCAGTCCAGATTTTGAACAATGTCTCGCACCAGCGCCGTGGCATGCGCATCATCGTGGGCCACATACTCAGCCAGGCCGCTGACTGTCGCATGCATTTGGGCACCGCCCAATTCTTCTGCGGTCGCGATTTCGCCTGTCGCGACCTTGAGCAAGGGCGGACCCGCTAAAAATGCACGGGCACGGTCTTTGACCATCACCACGTAGTCCGACATGCCTGGCATATAAGCTCCACCAGCCGTAGAAGAACCATGTACAGAAGTAATTACCGGGATACCCGCGGCGGACAGTCTGGCCAGATTATAAAAAATGCCACCTCCGCGAATAAATTTATCGACGCGATATTTCCGTAAATTAGCGCCTGCTGACTCGACCAAATGAATAAAAGGTAATTTGTTTTCGAGGGCGATTTCCTGGCAGCGCATCAGCTTTAGATTACCCGCTTCGGTCATCGCGCCGGCCTGAATCGCTGAATCGGTCACAACTACCATACAGCGCACGCCAGCGATGAAACCGATACCTGCAATCTGCGAGCCGCCCGCCACGCTTGTCGCGGGATTCGTATCATCCATCAGATAACCTGCCATATTGGCAAGCGGTAAAAATGGACTAGCAGGATCCAGCACAGCGCCAAGCCTCTCGCGAGGCAATAACGCCCCACGCTTTTGAAAGCTTTCTGCCGCTTGGGCCGAGAGATCCTGCGCACGCTGTTCGATCGCACGCCAGTGATCGATCAATGCGACCATTGCCTGGCGCTGTATCTGGGCAATCTCGGCACTCATACTGAAAGTGGATTCAAACTTAAGCATGCGTCAATCAACTTGAAAGAAATGAAGTTGGTATCGATTTCAATCAATTTACAACCTGACGACAATCATCATGCTTAAATTTGTGCATAATATGCACATATTATTTTGAGTGGCCCACTCATGCGTTCAACCACTGGTGTACAAAGCCTCGATCGCGCGTTCATGTTGCTGCAGCATATCGGGCAGAGTGAACACGCTGGGCTTGAGCAAAATGCGCTGCAGCAAATCACGGGACTCGATCGCACGACCGTGCATCGTATGCTGACGTTTCTGGAGCGTAACCAGTACATTGCGCGCGATCACGATGAACATGCGCGCTGGCGGCTAGGAATGCGCAGTATGCAACTGGGCATGCAGGCCATGAGTCGCCCTGCCCTGGTGGAACAACTGCGTCCGCAGATGAAATCGCTTGCGAGACGTACACAAGACAATGTTTTTCTGGTCTGTCGCATGAGTGACTACAGTCTGACCTTACATCTTGAGCAAGGCGACCTGGCGATCCCCAGCTACCAGAGCCTGGTCGGCGCGACCCGACTGCTTGGTTTAGGGACTGCCAGCGTGGCCCTGCTCGCATCCTTGTCAGACACAATGCTGCAGGCGCATTTACAGCGTCACCAGGCGACATACACCGCCAATTATTTCGGACCACTCAAAATCCAGCGCGCGATTCAACGTACCCGTCAGTTCGGTTATACCCTGGCCTCGGACCCTGCGGTCTCGGGCGCAGGCGTTGCCTTTGAAGTCCAGGGATTCGGTCCTGTCGCGATCAGTGTTTTGTCGAGTCGGGCCCGTATGCCGGTCGTACGTCGCCACGCTGTGGCGAACATGATTATGGATGAAGTGCGTGCAATCTGAGCGATTCAATCCGTTAAGCGATTATGATTCTATAAACCATTTTTGAAGAAACCTCACGCAATGATGCCATTACCTCTCGCGGGCCTGCGAGTCATTGAACTCGGTCAGCTGATCGCCGGTCCCTTTGCCTCAAAAATCCTGGCTGATTTTGGTGCCGATGTCATCAAGATCGAACCACCCGAAATAGGCGACCCCCTGCGAAACTGGCGCATGGTTCACGAAGGCACTTCGGTATGGTGGGCGGCCCATGCGCGTAACAAACGCTCCATCACACTGGACCTGCGTCAAAAAGAAGGTCAGGAAATTGTCCGTCAGCTCGCGCTGGATGCTGACATTCTGGTAGAAAATTTTCGCCCGGGAGCAATGGAAAAATGGGGACTTGGATTCAAAGACCTACATGCCCTGAACCCTAAGTTAATCATGCTTCGCGTCTCGGGATATGGACAGTCAGGCCCCTATCGTGACCGACCTGGCTTTGGCGTCATAGGCGAAGCCATGGGAGGCTTGCGCTATCTGAGTGGCGAACCAGGCCGGCCACCTGTCCGCGTCGGTGTCTCGATTGGAGACACCCTCTCAGGCTTGCATGGCGTGATCGGCGTCATGATGGCTCTTAGACACCGTGAACAACAAGGTGGTGTCGGCCAGGAAGTCGATGTCGCGTTGTATGAGTCGGTCTTTAACATGATGGAAAGCCTGCTCCCTGAATACTCTAAATTTGGTGCTGTCAGGCAGCCCTCAGGCTCAAGCATGCCTGGTATTGCACCGACGAATGCCTATCTTTGCCAGGATGGTAAATATGCGTTGATTGCGGGTAACGGGGACAGCATCTTTAAACGTCTCATGGATAAAATCGGACGCCCTGATCTTGCCAGCGATCCAAAATTAACGAGTAACGCGGGCCGCGCCGAGCACGCCGATTTACTGGATGAAGCGATCAATACGTATACTGGGCAACATTGTCTCGAAGACGTGTTGAACGCCATGAATGAGGCGGGTGTCCCTGCCGGAAAGATTTACGATGCAGCAGACATCGCACACGATCCACATTATCAGGCCCGTGGCATGATCATGGATGCCCAGCTCCCTGATGGTTCAACGGTACAAGTGCCAGGTATTATTCCAAAACTCAGCCAGACTCCCGGCCAGGTCACGCGCGAGGCCCCTGCTCTTGGGCAACACACAGCCGAAATCCTGACCGAACTCGGTATCGACGCAGCAACCCAAGCCGATTGGAAGTCCCGCAAAATTACATGATCGAACAGGTTACTCAACATGACTATTGAACGTGCACGCATTTTTATCCAGGAAGTCGCGACCCGCGATGGTTTTCAGAATGAAGCGCAATTTATCGATACAGAAGACAAGATCCGGGTCATTAACGCTTTAAGCGATTGCGGTTTTGCAAAAATCGAGGTGACCTCCTTTACCTCACCCAAGGCAATCCCAGCATTGCGCGATGCTGAAATGGTGATGCATCAGATCACCCGTCATCCTGAGGTCGAATACACCGTACTCGTCCCAAATGTGCGCGGTGCCGAGCGTGCCCTATCCTGCGGCATCGACGAAGCCAATCTCGTGATGTCCATGAGCGAGACACATAATCGTGCAAACCTGCGTATGACACGCGAACAATCCTTTGCACAGCTCGAGCAGGTTGTAGCCGCCATCTCTGGCAGTCGTGTTGCCACCAATATCTCTCTATCCACTGCCTTTGGTTGCCCCATGGAGGGTGATGTCAGCGAAGACGTTGTCATGCAATGGCTCGATCGCTTTGCCACGCTCGGCGTGCAGCGCGCCACTTTGTGCGACACAACTGGCATGGCCTACCCTTCACAAGTCCGATCGATGGCTGAGCGTGCCCGTGGATTATTCCCTGAGATGATGTTGACAATGCACTTTCACAATACGCGTGCAATGGCACAGGCCAATACTCTTGCCGCGATCAGTGCAGGGATTAACCGGTTTGATGCATCTCTCGGTGGAATTGGTGGCTGCCCCTATGCGCCTGGCGCAAGCGGCAATGCTTGCACAGAAGACATGGTACACATGCTGGAGCTAGAAGGTTTTGATACACAAGTGGACTTGAACAAGCTACTTGCAGTCGCGCGACAGTTGCCTGGATTGATTGGTCACGATGTGCCGAGTCAGTTACTCAAAGCAGGTGCGCGCTCGACCCTGCATCCTGCGCCTGAGTATGTCCAGGAGATTGGCAAGCCGGCTTGAAGTAATGCGTGAGTTTGCTCGACAGTTCCAAGTAGAAAGAACTAACAGCACTGCGAAAAAAACGTGTCGGACGAAGCTGAATGGGTCATATAGAACCCTGTCCAGTTTAAATACGGCCAGCTTGGATATTCAAGCTGGCCGTGTAGTCAAACGTTAAACGACGTGGACTTCGAATTCACCCAGGCCAGCAATACGGCCAACCATCTTGTCACCCTTGACAACAGCTCCAACACCCTCTGGGGTCCCCGTAAAAATCAGATCACCTGGTGCCAACTCAAACAGACCTGACAGATAAGCAATGCTTTCAGGAATATTCCAGATCATCTGCGAGAGGTCGCTGACCTGACGTTGTGCTCCGTTCACATCAAGACTAATGCTACCTTCGGAGACTGTGCCGGTGACCGAACGTGGATAAATCGGACCAATCGGGCCAGACTCATCAAAACCTTTACCGATTTCCCAAGGACGTCCCTGCTTTTTACATTCGTTCTGTAAGTCACGACGCGTCATGTCCAGGCCCAGGGCGTAACCAAAAATGCAATCATTGGCACGATCGACAGGAATGTCGCGACCACCTTTGTCCAGCGCCACGACCAATTCCATTTCATAGTGCAAATTGGCAGTCTTGGATGGGTAACGCATAGTGCCGATCTGACCTGCAGGTACAGGAATCAGGGCATCTGCTGGCTTGCAGAAAAAGAACGGATCTTCACGACCCGTAAACCCCATTTCCTTGGCGTGTTCGGCGTAGTTACGGCCCACGCAATATACGCGGCGCACTGGAAAAAGTTGTGTGCTGCCGACAACAGGCAAGCCAACAACTGGAGGGGGAGTAAATACGTAATCTGCCATGATTGAGTCCAAAGTTATAAAGTTTTATTTTTTAAAAGGAACTGAAAATGATTGTCTACTCTTGAACCGAAAACCTGAAATTGATCATTTACGCTTAATACAAAACCTGCTGTTGATTATCTGAGGTTCAATCGAAAACCTGATGTTGTTTATCTTCTCTTAAACCGATAATTTAATTTTATTTTTTATCTGATGCTGATTGACTTGATGGCTTTGCACCAATCTGTTCTGGGACTGCGCGTTCAGTCACCGCAGCGGGCTCTCCAAATCCTGGAATAGGCGCACTATCAAAAAACTCATCCAGTTCGTGCGAGGCGACAGGCTTAAAAGGCTCTGGCGAGATGAATGAAGCCGTCGTGGAGGATTCCTCGCTCCAATCGACCGGGAACCCTGTCTCTGAAAAATATGCGAGTCCTTCTGCATGAAAAACTCCAGGATCTGAACTCATTTCTGCAGCAGGCAAATAGGACTCCTGAGCGAGAACTGGCAACGCCGTCCCTACAGCCGTAGCCAGACGCCACTGTGCGGCAGCATCCTGCTGACGATCGAGTTTGTCGTAGAGGCTGCCCAGCAAGGCATGGACACGCGCATCACTACGCTTGTCAACGCTACGCAGCAAGTAGTGCTCGGCCTGCCCCCAGATCTGCCCCACCAGACACAAATTGCCAAGCGTGGTCAATAGGTCAGGATTCTCGGGATGACGTTGTAACCAGGCCTCGGCCTTTTGCAGGCGACGCGAAACTTGTGTTGAGTCGGCGCGTGAGTACGCTGCCAGCAAGCGAGGGTCAAGGCGCGCTGCGATCGCAAGTTCTAGCACACGGGAAGCCTCCTCTGATTGTCCTGCAGCTTCGTGTGCAGCAGCACCGGCCAGGGCGACTTCAGGCAGAATGCGCTCTTCGGATTTAAGGTCTTTCCAGACCTGGCGCCACTCACCTGAATCCAGTGTCTCACGCAGACGCGCAGCGGCGGCCACTTCAATGATCTGACGCGCCTCCGTTTCGTGTAAGGCACCCCGGCGACTCAGGGTACGGGCCAGTACAAAAACCTGATCCTGGCGATTCAGAAGACGATACGCACGCAACAACAGTCGCAAGGTATGAACATGTCGGGCACCAGCTTGTTGCAGTGGCAGCAAGACATCGAGCGCCTGTTGTGCCTGTCCCTGGTCAAGGTAAAGATCTGCAGCCGCCGTGCAGACTGCTTCTTTGAGGGGGCCATCGACCTCTGCCTTTTCGCGCGCAGTCGCAAGCAAACCATCGCGGCGAGCATATTCACCCAGTGCGTGCGCGGCACGCGCGGCAGACAAGGCCGCGAGCACCTGGCGATTACTGTCGCGGGAGCGATCAAGCAATTTTGTCAGATCTTTTTCGGCGTGAGAATAACGACCTTCAAGCAACTCCGTCCAGCCCTGTTCGAGCAGCTCGTGATCACGTTTAACCACACGCCGTGCATTCCAGTTGCGCAAGCGCAGTGGCAACGCGGTGAACCAGGACAAGAGACGCAGAACAATATATAAACTGATGAAACTCACAACCAATGCAAGCACTGCAAAGGCAAGCGAGACCTGAATCCGCCAGTGATCAACCAGAATCAGAACATTGCCACTATTTTCACGTAGGAGTACGGCAAGTACGACGGCAATCGTAGCCAGCAATAAAGTCCAGAACCAGGTGCGCATGCTCAGTTCCCGCTTTTATTGGAGGAAGTTTCGGACAAACGCACAGCTTCCAGCGCAGAAAGACTGTCAACGATATCTGTCGAAGCAATCGCTACAGGCATGGCTGCCAGCTCACGCACCAGCCGATTCGCAGCAATCACATCCACAGCCTTAGGATCAAACCGCTCTGCCAGCGATGTCTCAACAGCAGCGAGCTCTGTGCGCCAGACGGATGGCTGGTGCATCAACAGCGCCATTTGCGCAGTCAGCAAACGCGTACGCAAGTTTGCGCGTAATTGTGAGCCTTGTTCTGGAGACATCAGCAACGCATTGGCATCACTGACGCGCTGAATACTCACGACACCTGATAACTCATGTGCCAGCGCCGTCAAAACTGAGAGGGACGCCTGCCTGGACCAGGCAACAGACTGGGTCCAGCGCTGACGCCACCAGTCAAGGTCCGTCACGGAGGTGGCTGGGGTTTCCTGACCAGCCACTGCTGGGGTCTCAGTTCCTGTCACTGGGGGTGTATCTACTCTGGGCACGCTTGATGCGGGGGTGAGACCATTTGCAGCAGAAGCAGAAGCAGAAGCAGAAGCAGTTGAAGTTGAAGTTGAAGTTGAAGCAGAACCGTCCTGGGCGGCTGGGGCTGCGATTGCCGTAATTTTTGGTGCAGCCATATCGGGGACCAGCAAGGGAGCACGACTGACCAGCGTAATCAGTGAATCCAGGCGTGCGGAGACTACCGGCACATCGATGATCGGTTGGGCACGCAGGCGATCAAGATCGGTATTAATCGCGCGCTGAAGTGCTGAGAATTTGGGTCGATCAGCACGTACTAGCGTTGACAAGGCTGTCTCAAGCGCCATGATGGCGTTATTCGCATTGCCTGCCAAGCGCAGTTGTTGCGATGCAAGCGTTAGCAAACGCTCCATATCGTTGGCGAGCATGGAGTCCCCCATGCCGTTATTAAAGCTGTCCCAGGCATGTTCAAGAGCTGAAAACTGACTCTGGGACTCGCGCATCGAGGCCTCTAGCTCTGCGATCCTGGCTGCGTGCGACTCAACCAGACTCAGTGCCTGTTTCGATTCACGACGAGTCTCGGTTAGCTGACCGCTAAAGGTCTGAATCTGTGTTGCGACTTCGCGCCCAGCTGACTCAAAGCGTTTTTGCTGAAACCAGGCACCTACACCCAAAAGCACGGCAACCAGCAGCAATACAATCGACAGGGTGACGGACCATGAAGGTCCTGTGGTTCGACGGCGGGTCTTTGGGGTCAATTCTGACATGGGCGCGGCGCTTGGAGTTGAAGTTTCAGTCATACCCGGATTGTAGTCGTTGCCCTTCCAAAACGGTGTAATGCGGCTATATCAAGGGGGGTGCTGGTGGTGGATATTTGTCAAAACACGACAAAATCGAAGCCTCATCCGAGCGCACTACCTGGATCTGGGCGCTGTATACGGGATTACCCAAACGATTCGCAACGAGCTCGGCCAGGCGCGGGTGCGTCACGACATACTCGCACTGCCGACCCCATTCAAGCAGATTAGCCGATTCCATCTGATCAAAGACCGCCTGGATCCCGTGGGGGCTGGTCAAGAGCCAGACAGCACCCCGTGACGCACTCGCCCAATCTTTGAATGTCGAGCGTGCTTGTTCGGACCAGGTGACAAGTTCACGAATGTAAGCTGCGTGCAGTACAACGCAAGCACCCTCTTCTGCAAGTTTCGTAGCGAGCCAGTCACGGCCATCCTGACCACGCACGATCAGGATACGTTGTGGTCGCACTGGGAGCGTTGCGATCACGGCCCACAGGCCTTCTGAATCCTGAAGATCAGCGGCCTGAGGAGAAATAATACGGACGCTATCACCAAAGGTGCTGTGGATAGCTCTGGCAGTCGCGACACCTACGCACGCAGCCATCGTCTGTATAGGCCATTCGCACACACCAGCGTACTGAGCCATCAGACCCGTCACAGCAGGTGCGCTCACGAAGATGACCAGATCAAAATCACCCAGTCTGGGTGGCTGCTCGCCATTCTGCAATACTCGCGTTTCAATTCGCAGAGCTGGGGCCGTCGCAACGACCCAGCCGGCATCCTGAAGTTTTTGTGCCAGGGCTTCGTTGCGCCCCGCAGGACGCGTCAATACAGCATGAGTGAGTGTCGCGTCAGGCATCGTATTCGCGTCGGGCATCGTATGGTTTGGCTCGCTCGAGTCGCCTCAGTGCGCGCTTAAGGCGGACAAAATCGCACCGGCCCCTTGAGATAACAATTCCTCTGCAACCTGATGCCCTAAGCGTTGCGCATCCGCAATCAGTCCACTGATCTGCGCACGATAAATCGTCTTTCCGTCGGGACTAGCAACCAATGCGCGAATATAGATTTTATGCGGATCGACTTCTGCAAAGGCAGCGAGAGGCACCTGACAGGAGCCACCCAACGCGCGCGACACAGCGCGTTCAGCAAGCGTACAGGCCGTCGTCGCCGGGCATGAGAGTGGGGTGAGGATTTCGAGCAAATCAGAACGACTCTGCAAGATTTCAATTCCGAGAGCACCCTGCCCAGCTGCTGGCAACGAATCTTCGACAGAAATACAGGAGCGGATCCGATGACTTAAACCGAGGCGCTCTAACCCCGCTACCGCAAGAATAATGGCGGCATACTGTCCGCTATCAAGTTTACCCAGACGGGTATCCAGATTACCGCGCAAAGGCTCGACTGTGAGATGCGGAAAACGCGCGCGTAACTGTGCTTCGCGGCGCAAACTCGAGGTCCCGACAATGGCACCCGCAGGCAAATCAGCCAAGCTCGCATAATCGTTGGATACAAAGGCATCGCGACAATCAGCGCGCGCCATCACGCACGACAACTCAAAAGGCGCTTGCATATCGACAGGCACGTCTTTCAAGGAATGGACTGCGAGATCCGCACGTCCATCCATCAGCGCATTCTCTAACTCTTTGACAAACAGTCCCTTACCCCCGACTTTAGATAAGCTGCGATCGAGTATTTCGTCGCCTCTGGTACTGAGCTTGAGTAGCTCGACGTTCATATCAGGATAGAGTGCTTTCAGTCTGGCTTGCACATGCTCGGCCTGCCAGAGTGCCAGACGGCTCGCTCGGGTGGCAATCACAAGTTTTCGGTTCTGCGTCACAGGATGCTTTTATTTTAAATAATTGAAAACAACTGTCAGGACAATACCCAGAACGGCAAGAATACCCAGCCACTGCAAGAGAGTAAAGCCACGTTGTGTGTGCTTAGGGGATTGCATAATCAGACTCCTTATTCAGACTGCACAAGAGTACATCGGAATATGAAAAACGCCGGCAGCGAATGCATGCCGGCGTTTGACAAATCTCAATGAAACTTAAAGAACCGACTTGAGCAGCTTAGCCATTTCAGAAGGATTCTTGGTCGTACGGATTCCGCAAGCTTCCATGATTTCGAGTTTAGCGTCTGCAGTATCTGCACCACCTGAAATCAAGGCACCAGCGTGACCCATGCGCTTACCAGCAGGAGCAGTGACACCAGCGATAAAGCCAACCATCGGCTTTTTCATGTTGTCCTTGGCCCACAACGCAGCATTGACTTCGTCCGGACCGCCGATTTCACCGATCATGATGACGGCATCGGTTTCTGGATCTTCGTTGAACAGTTTCAAGACATCGATGTGCTTCAAACCGTTAATTGGATCACCACCAATACCGACTGCACTGGACTGACCCATGCCAAGCTCTGTGACCTGGGCAACGGCTTCATAGGTCAGTGTGCCAGAACGGCTCACGATACCAATACGGCCTTTACGATGAATATGACCTGGCATGATGCCGATCTTGATTTCGTCAGGTGTAATCAGACCTGGGCAATTCGGCCCGAGCAGCAAGGTCTTGCTGTTCATCTTTGCCATGCGGTTCTTGATCTCGAGCATGTCGCGAACTGGAATGCCTTCAGTGATGCAGATGACCAGTTCAAGTTCGGCTTCAATGCCTTCCCAGATGGCCGCTGCAGCGCCTGCTGGTGGGACATAAATAACGGAAACCGTTGCACCTGTTTGAGCTTTTGCATCTTTAACCGAAGCAAAAATTGGGATGCCTTCAAAGTTCTCGCCCGCCTTTTTAGGGTGAACGCCCGCTACGAAAGCAGCTTTACCGTTTGCATATTCACGTGAAGTACGGGTATGGAACTGGCCTGTTTTGCCAGTAATACCTTGCGTGATGACTTTTGTATCTTTGTTAATCAGAATAGACATATCAGAATCCCTGGCAGAATTATTTGGCCGCCGCGACAACGCGGGTGGCTGCATCAGCCATCGTGTCAGCACTGATGATAGGCAAGCCGGACTCGGCCAGCATTTTCTTTCCGAGCTCTTCGTTGGTGCCTTTCATGCGCACGACGAGTGGCACGTTCAGGTTCACAGCTTTGCAAGCTGTAATTACACCCTGAGCGATCACATCACAACGCATAATGCCACCGAAGATGTTGACGAGAATCGCCTTTACGCTCTTGTTTGCAAGCATGATCTTGAAGGCTTCGGTCACACGCTCAGCTGTGGCGCTACCACCCACGTCGAGAAAGTTTGCAGGCTCGCCACCAAAGAGTTTGATCGTATCCATCGTCGCCATTGCCAGACCGGCACCGTTGACCAGGCAAGCAATGTTGCCGTCAAGCTGGATGTAGGCAAGTTCGTGCTTGCTGGCTTCGATTTCAGCTGGGTCTTCTTCGTCCAGATCGCGGTAAGCCACGATTTCGGGATGACGGAATAAAGCATTTGTATCAAAGTTGAACTTGGCGTCCAGCGCAATGATGTCGCCGCTACCGGTCAATACCAGGGGATTGATTTCTGCCAGGGCAGCATCGGTTTCCCAGTAGACTTTATAGAGCTTCTGGAACTCGGCCGCGGCTTTCGCGACTGAAGCTTCTGGCACGCCGATATCACGGGCTAATTTTGTCGCATCGGCATCAGTCAGTCCTGTCGATGGATCGACAAAAACCTTGAGAATTTTTTCGGGGCTATGTTCGGCGACTTCTTCGACGTCCATACCACCTTCGCTGGAGGCCATGACGCAGACACGCTGTGTGCCACGATCCGTCACGATACCAACGTAATATTCCTTCTTGATGTCAGCGCCTTCTTCGATCAGCAGGCGACGCACTTTCTGGCCTTCGGGGCCTGTCTGGTGTGTGACCAGCTGCATGCCAAGAATCTCTGATGAGAACTTGCGCACTTCGTCGATTGAACGTGCAACTTTGACGCCACCACCTTTACCACGTCCACCAGCGTGAATCTGTGCTTTGACAACCCAGACTGGTCCGCCGAGTTTTTCAGCTGCAACAACAGCCTCGTCCACACTGAACACGGGAATGCCACGGGGCACGACAACACCAAATTGTCGAAGTAGTTCTTTGCCTTGATACTCGTGGATTTTCATGTGACTCCTGTTATTTCAATAAGATACTAAAAAAGGGACTGGTTCAGTAGTACAGCGCCTAGCCAGTGATTGTTGATTTTGTTGAACTCGGCAATACATACCACTGCGGATAATGCTCTTTTGTAACCTCACCATCCAGACGCCAGGCATGACAGCCGTCGAGCTGAAATGGTCGCCGGGTGGGGTCACTGCTACTGCGTCGCTGTCCGGTCATGGTCTGGACTGCGGCTGTCGGCAAAACCGCTGCCAATTCGGTCATGTGCGTACAGCCTTCGGTACGTGAAAAACGTGCTTTGACGTTTTGACGAAAATTCTTGAGCAGATTCATACCAATCAAATCGCGGTACTCATCAGAAATTGAGGTACACACCTCACCAAATGGGGCTGCATCGTACGTCACCACTGCATCATGTATCAGGAAGGTCTTGTCGATCGTGACACGCATGTGCATATGATGAAACGCCACACCCGCAGGCCGTACTACCCCATTTCTGCGTGTGAATTCATAGGCCTTGCTGTCGATGAGCTCGGCTTCGACATCCCACATGCCATCCTCACGCTCGAAGGAATGGACCTGAATCGAGCGATTGTGCATCGGTTTACGGCTACAGGTGGGCTCAGGAAGCGGCATAGGAGATGATGACTTATTTTGACACAGTGCAACAATACCCGGCAGTATAGCTCAGCCTTTTGTGTGTACGGGCCTTTTGCTATGTATAAACGCCGTTCCCCCACTCAGAAATCATCATCGCAGGGTAAACCCTTAAGTACTTGACGAATGACATCGTGTGAAAACCCGCGTGCTGCCAGAAAGCGGCCTTGACGCGCGTAATCCGATGGGGTCAGTGAGAGTTCTGTACGGTTAAACCGTTTTTGCCATACAGCTTTGGCGCGCTCAAGTTCCGAGTCCTTGAGCTGCGAGCGGACCTCTGCAATTTGAAGGTCACTCACGCCTTTGAGTTTGAGTTCCTGGCTGATGCGCATCGACCCATGAATGGGTGCCTTACGATGAACCACGCTCTGAATAAAGCGTTCATCCGATTGCCAGCCCTCTGCTGCAAGTGCATCGAGCAGACGCTCAACGTCTTCGGGACTGTCAGCATGGGGGGTTAATTTACGTGCCAGCTCTGCGCGACTGTATTCCCTGCGTGATAACAGGCCGACGGCCCGGCCTTTGAGGGAAAGGCCGGGCCGTTTTTTTACACCTGTAACAGGAACAAATTCCTCGTCGTCTGTATCAGACGACGAGGAATTAAAGTCAGAGGTCATCAAAAAAGAGCTGTTTAGAGTTCGTCTTCGACTTCTGGCTCGTCAGCGGTCAATGCCGCTGCAGCAAGTTTTGCAGCCTTACCGGACTTGGCGGCGGCAGCTGGAGCGCCACCTGCGCGGGGTGCCACGCCGAGTTTTTCACGGACTTTGTTTTCGATCTCAATCGCGACGGCCGGACGTTCACGCAAATATTCGCGCACATTATCCTTGCCCTGACCGATACGTTCGCCGTTATAACTGAACCACGAACCAGCCTTATCCACGATTCCAGCGGTCACACCGAGATCAATAATCTCACCCTCGCGTGAAATGCCAGCACCATACATGATGTCGAATTCAGCTTGCTTGAATGGTGGCGCGATTTTGTTTTTAACGACTTTGACACGCGTTTCGTTACCCACAACCTCTTCGCCTTTTTTGATTGCGCCAATGCGGCGAATATCAAGGCGAACAGAGGCGTAAAACTTTAGGGCATTACCACCCGTAGTCGTTTCGGGGTTACCAAACATCACGCCAATTTTCATACGGATCTGGTTAATAAAGATCACCATGCAATTGGTACGCTTGATGCTCGCAGTCAGTTTACGCAAAGCCTGGCTCATCAGACGCGCTTGCAAACCTGGGAGCGAATCACCCATTTCGCCTTCGATTTCGGCCTTAGGGACTAGTGCAGCAACAGAGTCAATGACGATCAGATCAACTGAGCCAGAACGCACAAGCGCGTCAGTGATCTCAAGTGCTTGCTCACCCGTATCGGGTTGTGAAATCAGCAGGTCTGTCAGATTGACACCGAGCTTTTGGGCATACTGGACATCCAGCGCATGCTCAGCATCGATAAACGCGCACGTCCCACCGACTTTTTGCATCTCTGCAATGACTTGAAGTGTCAGCGTGGTTTTACCTGAAGATTCAGGGCCATAAATCTCAACAACCCGACCGCGGGGCAAACCACCGACACCCAGGGCGATATCCAGACCAAGCGATCCTGTGGAGACCACCTGGATATCGTGCTCGACCTCGTTGTCGCCATAACGCATGACAGAGCCTTTACCAAACTGCTTTTCAATCTGTGAAAGCGCAGCCGCAAGGGCTTTGCTTTTTTCTGCAGAACCAGACTTGAGGGCTTTGTCGTCCATGAGAGATCCTTTAATTGGGTGATGCGAATTACGAAAAAATAAATCAAGCAGTCATTTGAAGCGACTGAGTGCTGGTACTTATAAAAAACAGCCAACACCGAAACGCCGCACAAACGCACTGCACTGAGCTCTGAAATAGAATATTAAAATACTGCACAGGGCACTAAACTGCTGCAAAATACTAAAACACTGTTACGGAGTAGCTTTTAAGTTGCAGTAGGTTTTAAATTATTGCATTAATTGTACTGTATAAATAAACAGTACGCAGTTTTTTTATCCAGACAGGGGTTTATCCTGATTTCACCCCATGTGGATAGTCAATATTTCTAGGCTATGACAAAATGAGGGGCTTGGTCAGACTCCCTGACTTTTACCTGTACCCATATATCACCCATGCGCATTCTGATTGCCGAAGATGACAGCATTCTTGCAGACGGCCTGACCCGGTCCTTGCGAAACAGCGGCTACGCAGTTGATGCCGTCAGCGATGGCGTTTCTGCCGATGCGGCATTAGCCGTACAGGAGTTTGACCTGCTGATTCTCGATATTGGCCTGCCAAGCATGAATGGCCTAGAGGTATTGAGCAGACTGCGTGCACGCAACTCTCGCTTACCGGTCCTGATTCTGACCGCAGCAGACAGTATCGAACAACGCGTCAAGGGTCTCGACCTGGGTGCAGACGACTACATGGCAAAGCCCTTTTCACTTTCCGAGCTTGAAGCCCGTGTCCGTGCACTCACGCGTCGCGGTGCGGGAGGCGGTGCGACGGTGCTGCGCCATGGGCGACTGGTGTTTGACCAGACAGGACGCGTAGCCATGGTTGACGATCAGACGCTCGATCTCTCAGCCAGAGAGGTCAGTCTGCTGGAAATCCTGTTGACGCGCAGCGGTCGTATGGTGAGCAAAAACCAGATTGTGGATCACCTATGCGAATGGGGCGAAGAAGTCAGCTCGAACGCCATCGAAGTCTATGTCCACCGCTTGCGTAAAAAAATAGAACCCAGTGGCGTCAAAATCGCAACAGTCAGAGGTCTAGGTTACTGCCTCGAACGTGACAGCAGTGGCCAAGCCTCAGCGGCCTGAGGCGGGTCTTCAGGCCGCTGAGGCTCTGCGAGACACACTTGCCCCCGCCGTAACCCCCTCGCCTGCAGAACGCGAGTCAGGTCTCAACCAGGAGGCGCTCGACATCACACGGGGCGAGATCAATAGCCCTGCTGCGTCGATCCCCCGACGCTCTTTACTGGGTGAGATTCTTGACTGGATGCTCGCTCCGTTATTTTTACTGTGGCCAATGAGTGTGGCGATCACGTATGTTGTGGCACAAAACATTGCGAATGTCCCTTACGATTTAAGCTTGTCGAATGCGCTGCAAGTGCTCGGTCAGCAAGTCGAGGTCGACAATGGCCTGATCATGCTCAGAATGTCTGCCTCTGCACGCCTGGCGTTGCGTACCCGAGAAAACGATGGTGTCTTCTGGAAAGCAATCGGTCCACACGGCGAGTACCTGGGCGGCGACCGCGAACTCCCATCGCCTGAACGTACACCGACCCACTCACTCAACAAGGTGTATTACCGCAATGAGTCGGTGCGTGATTTTGAAATTCGCATCGCCTATCTGTGGCTGGATTTAGGTGGGAGTGATATTGGCCCAGTCCTGCTGGTTGCCGCCGAAAGCACAGATCGCCGCACACAACTGGCCAATGACATTATCAAAGGGGTCATCATGCCCCAGTTTTTTGTCCTACCGATTGCGGTCTTGCTCATCTGGTTTGGACTATCCCGAGGAGTCGCGCCGCTCAATGCCCTGCAGGGCCGTTTACGTGCCAGACGGCCTGATGATCTCTCGCCTATCGATGAGCGAGCTGCTCCGTCCGAAATCGGCCCCTTGATTACGGCCATGAATGAGCTGTTGCTGCGCCTGTCGGCCAACGTCCTGGCGCAACAACGGTTCGTAGCCGATGCAGCCCACCAGCTCAAGACACCCCTGGCGGGCTTGCGCACCCAAGCTGAACTCGCCATGCGTAGCGCGCCGGATGCCGATACTCAAGTCAGCCTGCAACACATCGTTGCTGGCACGATGCGTGCAACGCGTCTGGTGAATCAACTGCTACTGATGGCTCAGGCAGAAAACCCTGACAGCGTAGGCATGCTGCCAGTTGACCTGATTGCATTGGCGCAAGAGCAGACCCTGAACTGGGTTGACCAGGCAATGGCGCAAGGTATTGACCTGGGTTTTGACGCACCGGAAGACCCACTGATTGTGCGCGGTCAACCGCTGCTGCTGGCAGAAGTTCTAAACAATTTGATAGATAACGCCCTGCGCTACACGCCCTCACCGGGACAGGTCACGATCAGTGTCGGTCGCAACCTGACACAGATCGTGCTCGCCATCGAAGACTCCGGACCAGGCATCCCACCTGAGGAACGAGAACGGGTATTTGACCGTTTTTACCGTGTCCTGGGCACCCGTGTCGACGGCAGCGGGCTTGGACTAGCAATCGTGCGTGAAATTGCACAGCGACATCATGCGACCGTGCGGATCACAGAACCTCGTTTGAAATCCGGTTACGAAACAGGCACACGGATTGAAATTCGCTTTCCGATTGCTGACCTCTGAAACGGCGCCGCGAAGCATATTTGATGCTTAGAGTTCAATAAAGTTACATTTTGTTACATATTTAAGTTTCACGTAAGCAAAACGTCAGATACCCGTCAGTCTGCTCGCCTATCGTGCATGTCAGTTCAAGCCCCTTAAGGGTTTGTTCAATAAAACAAATAAATCCAGTCTATTCAGGAGACATATCCATGAGCACAACCACTGCTGGTAAAGTGCATCCGGCCCCGCGCCCAATGAGCAAAGAAGAACGAAAAGTCATCTTCGCCTCATCCTTAGGTACAGTATTCGAGTGGTATGACTTTTATCTGTATGGCTCACTTGCAGCCATTATTGCTTCGCACTTCTTTTCAGCAGTGAACCCTACCGCCGCTTTCATTTTTGCTTTGATGGCGTTTGCAGCTGGTTTTGCTGTGCGTCCATTCGGCGCAATTGTCTTTGGTCGTCTGGGCGACATGGTCGGTCGTAAGCACACTTTCCTGATCACCATTCTGATTATGGGTGCTTCGACATTCCTGGTCGGCATCCTACCAAGTTATGACTCAATCGGGATGACCGCGCCAATCCTACTGATTGCCCTGCGTCTGGCCCAAGGCTTAGCGCTTGGTGGTGAATACGGTGGTGCTGCAACCTATGTTGCCGAACACGCACCGCACGGCAAGCGTGGCGCGTATACAAGCTGGATTCAGACGACTGCAACGCTGGGATTATTCCTCTCGCTGCTAGTGATTCTAGGTGTGCGTACCGCCGTTGGTGAAGAAGCTTTCAAAGTCTGGGGCTGGCGCATTCCTTTCCTCGTCTCCGTCGCCTTATTGGGCGTGTCGGTGTGGATTCGTCTGCAACTCAATGAGTCACCTGCTTTCAAACGCATGAAAGAAGAAGGCACAACATCCAAAGCACCTCTTAAAGAGTCCTTTGGTCAATGGAGCAACCTCAAGATCGTCTTGCTGGCTTTGTTTGGCTTGACTGCTGGACAGGCCGTGGTCTGGTACACGGGTCAGTTCTATGCCTTGTTCTTTATGACGCAGACGCTCAAAGTCGATTCGAACCTGGCAAACATCCTGATTGCCGTGTCGCTCCTGATTGGTACGCCCTTCTTTGTAATTTTTGGGATGCTGTCCGACAAAATTGGACGTAAAGTCATCATTATGGCGGGTTGTCTGATTGCCGCTCTGACCTACTTCCCGGTCTTTAAGGCAATCACGCATTACGCGAACCCTGCGCTAGAGGCAGCTCAAGCCACTGCACCCGTCTCGGTCTATGCAGATCCTGGCAAGTGCTCGTTCCAGTTTAATCCGGTCGGCACGGCTGCCTTCACAAGCTCATGCGATGTGGTGAAGTCATTCCTCGCAAAGAACTCGGTGAACTACAAGAACGAAGTGTTGCCAACTGGCTCGGTCGCTAAAGTAAAAATTGGCGGAGCTGAAATCACGTCCTTTGAAGGTGCCGCAATGTCCGCAGCAGACTTCAAAGCCGCCAGCGCCAAGCTTGACAAGGAAATGACCGATGCCATCCGTACAGCGGGCTACCCAGCCAGTGCGGATGCTTCAAAAATGAATACCGTCATGGTCACGCTGTTGCTGACATTCCTTGTGATTCTGGTCACCATGGTCTATGGTCCGATTGCAGCGATGCTGGTTGAGCTCTTCCCGACCAAAATTCGTTATACCTCGATGAGCCTGCCTTATCACATTGGTAACGGCTGGTTTGGCGGATTTCTACCTACGGTTGCCTTTGCTGTCGTCGCAACAACCGGGAACATTTATGATGGACTCTGGTATCCAATCATCATCGCAGTGATGACCTTGGTGATCGGGACTTTGTTCATCAAAGATACGCGTCACGTGGATATTAACGCGTAAGCACAAGACCATTCCCCCGCCGGGTGAGACTGCTGCGCTCACCTTGCTTTTAATGCCCCTTCGGGGGCGTTTTTTTTGGGGGATATTCAGACTCGGACAAGTGTACTTACAAGCTCATTTTTTTCGGAACTGATCGCCGGACTCAGAAAGATCTATCTATTTTCGGAGCTGATAGCCAGACTCAGGCAGAGCAATTTTGCGCTTTAACAGACGCATCAGTGCGCCAAGTATCGGAAGCTTTTCGTAGAGTTCTTCGGCTGCATCCCAGTAATCGCGATGCACCATGATGAGCCCTACATTATTGATGACGAAGTGGGTGCAGCCGTGAATACTGAGGGGACGTCCTCGCATTGAAAAATGAAAATCCCAGACGATAAAAGCCTGAGGCCCATTCGCAACGACCTCGCCAATGACAAACCGCGGAGCCTCCAGGGTATCAAACATATGCTGATACACAGCACGGATACCAGGCAATCCGCGAATATGATTGAACGGATCCCTAAAATCAGCATCGGCAGTGTAAATCGAATCAATCCCAGCCAGACTCTGCACACTGAGATGCTCAAACCACTGGACGATTTGCGCGAGTCGATTAAATGCAACAGCAGGATCAGTCGCCATCTACTCACATCCCTGTGATTTTGTGCAGCAAGGCAAAACGAATCCGATCAGGCATCCAGCTCAACACGCGTAATGTTGTGGCAAAACCGCGCGGGAAATTAATTTCAAATTTCCCTTTTTCGATGCCCTGGATAATCGCTGAGGCCGCGGCTTCGGGGGTCATGAGGCCCGGCATTTTAAAATCATTCACAGCCGTCATCGGGGTCTGAACAAAACCAGGATTAATCAGATACACAGACAAGCCTTTAGGGGCGAGTTCGAAATAAAGGGTTTGCGCCAGATTATTCAAGGCAGCCTTTGTCGCACCATAGATCAATGCCCGAGGCAGTCCCGTATAGGCCGAAACACTCCCGATCAAGGCGATCCCGCCAGCACCTGCCTGGACTAACTCAGGTACTAGCACGGACAATCCACGGTAAACGCTCACGACATTGAGATCAAAACTTTTTTCGACCTGTCCCAACTCAAGTTCCCAGCTGTGGCTTGGGTCATAGCGCGCAGCACCCATTACGACTAGATCGATTCCTCCACCAAAGAACTGAATGGCGCGAGACATTGCAGGCGACCAGGCCGCAGCGTCGGTCACATCGAAATCAATCACAGCGGCTTGCGGATGATCCGCGGCAACCACCAGTAACTGATCATGACGACGCGCAGAAAGTACGACCCTGGCGCCCTCTTGCAAGAGCCGCTGCGCAACAGCAGCACCGATCCCGCTGGAGGCACCGATTACCCAGACGCGTTTATCCTTCCAGGAAGTGACGGGTGTATTGGGCGCTCGCATCACGAAGGCTGCCCTGGCATACGTTTACGAAAAAATAGCGTGATTTCTCCGAGGTCTATTCCAAACTTTGACATTGTTGAACGATTCATCATTGACTGATCATCCATCTGGAACATCCAGTCATCAAAATCAACCAGATACTCCTTGCCATCAACCGGCAATCGCAAGACATACGTCCAGTGCAGTGCATTGCCGGCTATATGGCCCGTGGCGACACCCACGACGTCGTCTGCAGTACCGATCCAACTGCCATCAGATTGGCGTCTGAGGGTCCATACGCGCCGCTGCTTTTCTCCATCGGAATAGACAAAGTGCTCATCGAGCGTGCCCTCCTCCGAACTCTTCCAGCTAGCCTGGATTTCTACATGAAAGCGCCGTGCAACTTCGCCACTGCGTTTTTGAAACATACCCCAGGCATCGATCGTGCCGTTAAAAAAGCTCGCCATTTCCAGCTCAGGCTTTTCCTGAGCATAGTGTTCAACCTCTACGTGGCCACAAGCCGTCAGTAGCGCTGCCCAACCGGCAGTCATCAGTGCTTTGAGTTTCATAATAAGGACTCCTTGCGGGACAATACCCGCATCAAAAAATGCGGACCAAAGCGCGGCAATAAGGCAAATGTTGCCAGCGCCTTGAATACCATGGGAAGAAACACATAGAGCGCGATGAGTGCCCCGGTGGTGGAAGATTTACCAGGCTGATAGTCCATAACTTTCAGACTGGGTAGAGCCAGGCCTGCGGCGACCGCCAGGGCAAATTTGCCGATCAGAACCCATATCCCAAAATACAATCCAGTGCTTTGACGATGACCACGTGGAATTGCATCGGCCAGCATGGCGGGAGGCAGTGCGACATCGGCACCTAACCCAGCTCCAGCAACCAGACAGACGCCCGCATACAGCCACCCATTACCTGAGCCAACCCATGCCGAACACAACAGAGAAAGTATTGCCAGGCATGTCCCGGCAAGCCAAGCGCGAGCCTTGCCCAGCCGATCGGACAATGCAACCCAGCCAGGCAGCGTGACCATGCCAGCGAGGAAATAGAGTCCGAGAAACAGACCTGCCTCATCGGGCATTTGGACGACATCATCGATATAGAACAGGACAAGCGTCGCGGGGATCGCCACCGCAATCGAGTTAAAAAGATAAAACGACATAACACGGCGCACACTCGCAGGCGCGAGCGCATGGCGCCAGCCTTCAAGGCCGTGACCTGAGGCAATATGCGGACGTGGTGAAAACGCTAAGGTGCAGGCAAGCCCAACAAACAGCACAGCCACAAATACCCAGGCAAACAACTGGTACCCTGCACGCGCACCCAGATCGTTGACCCAGACAGTGGGCAATACCGAGGCCACCACGACTCCGATCAAGCCGAAGGCTTCACGCCAAGCGGTCACGCGGGCACGCCCCGAGACATCATCGGTCAGACGCGCCCCCCAGGTCAGATAACAGATACTAATCAGACTATGCGCCGCGTAGACGATGATAAGAGATGCTGCCAGCCAGAGCAGAAGCCCAGAAGCGGTCCAATGGGGTGGCGTAAAGAGCATCACAAACCCAGTCGCCAACACGGTGGCCGAAAGGCACATCAATGCAGTCCAACCGTGGTTTTTACGCTGTAACAAATCAACCAGACGACCGATTAGTGGATCCTGAGCGGTGTCCAGTAGTCGGGTTAAAAAGAGGACGGCTCCGAGTGCAGCGAGATCCACCCCTAACGCATCACCATAAAATTTTGGTGAAATCATATAAATGGGCAACATGCCCATCGCCATGGGCAGACTCAATGCTGCGTAGCCTGCCAGATTCAAGCGTTTCATTTTTTTAGGCCCAGTAAGGACAAACGCAATGCTGGTTCGCTCGTGCGCTCATCAAGCCAGATCGCAAAGAAAAATTTCGCCAGAGGATCGCTCATGACACCCGTCTGGACATTGTCATGAAAGAAGACCGCCCCCTGCCCTGGGTGATAGACCGCGGTCAAGGTGTCACCTTTCTTGACATCCAACACAACACGCTCAAGCTCCGCACGCCAGCTTGGCTCCATGTCTGATGGCGAGCCAAGTTTTTGCATTTCGTCCAGACTTGCCTGAACAATGCGGTCACGTGCAATATCTCGTGCATAGGTCAGGGATAGGAGGAAAGGCGCATTCGGCCGATATTGCCCGTCGGGGGCCCAGAGTTTGGCTTCATAAATATCAAAGCCAAATCGTGTGAACGCGGCTTGTCCTATCTGGCGAGATTCGGGCAGCAAGGGATGCGAGCTAGTGTCTGGCAGGCTGCCACTTGCCAGGCCAACCGCCGGCCAAAAGCTTGCCAGCAGGCAACACATCAGGAACTTGCGCACAGTGTCCATTGCTTGACGTCCGTTCTGAGTTCACGAAAGCCGGCTTCGCAATAGGCGAGATACATTCTCCAGATACGAATGAATGCATCGTCAAACCCTTGCTCACGAATCGTAGAGATCTGCGCTTCGAACTTAAGCGCCCAGCGCTTCATGGTCTCAGCATAATCCAAACCGAAAGATTTGACTGCAACAGACTGCAACCCTACCCGCTCGCATTCGTGCTCAAACCGTGCAGGACTGGGCAACATTCCACCCGGAAATATATATTGCTGAATAAAGTCAGTCCCTGAACGATATGCATCAAAATGTGCTGCATCAATATCAATGGTCTGAACCACCACGCGCCCACCAGGTTTAAGTGCTTTGGCAAGCATCTGAAAATAACTGTGCCAGTGCAGTAAGCCGACGGCTTCAAACATTTCGATCGAAACAATGTGGTCGAATTGACCTGTTACGTCACGATAGTCCTGGAGCAGTAGCGTGACCCGGTCATTCAAGCCGGCGCGCTCCATGCGTCGCTGCGCCCATTCCAGCTGGGCATCGGACAAGGTAATCCCCACCACCCTCAGACCTCTTTGGGCGGCACGCTCTGCAAAACCGCCCCAGCCACAGCCGACCTCGAGTATGCACTGACCAGGCTGTGCATTTAACTGGTCAAGGATACGGTCATATTTCGCATCTTGAGCGGCTTGCAGGCTCAAATTCAAATCAGAACCGAATATCCCTGCTGAGTAAGTCATTGAGGGATCAAGCCACAACTGATAAAAATCATTCCCGAGATCGTAATGACTCAGGATATTACGACGACTGCCACGCCGGCTATTGTCACGAAACACCCAGTGCGTCAGACGTTTGACCAGCAACGCCCACCAATGTCCATTGACCGCAGCAGATAGTTTTTCGTTACGCATGGCAAGGGTAAAGAGTGCAAGCAGATCCGGACAGTCGACCCATCCCCGTCGCAAGCTTTCAGCAAACCCCACATCCCCCTGGCGCATGATGCGTCCCGCAGCACGCCAGTCCTGAATGCGCAACTCAGCATGGGGCACAGCACCCGGTTGGCCAATGAACATCGCCGAGCCATTTGGATCGATCAGTGTGAGTGACCCAACGCTCAATTTATTCAACAAATTGACAAAGAGTTTGGCGGACCATGGTATTGACTGCATTGATACCAATCGATATCCGTTCTGATTCATTTCTCAACCCTTATATTGGTGGTGAGTTCTTCTTGTGGCAAAGCTGGCACAGGGTGGTAGCTCGCGCCTCGTCGCCAAAGTTTGAAGGCCTGCCAGTGGATGCGCAGCATCACGCCGAGCGTCATCATCGGCATCCTGAATAAGGCGCTGAGCAGGCGACCTGTCGTGAGCGGTCCTGGCTGACTCACGATCGCAGTTCTCAGAATCGGTTTAGTCTGGTCGGGAGAGTCAAAATAATCAATCGCCATACGACTAAACGTCGCTCGCTCATGCATCGCAAACGTGTACACACCCTGGACAGCGCAAAAAGGCGAAACGTGAAACACCTTTGAACACTCAAGCGTAGTGTGTTGATCAATCGGCCCCAAGCCTGGCGCGGTCAGCAAATACTGGTGTCGCTGGCCAAAGGTATTGTTGACCTCAGCAAGCAATACACGCAACACGCCCTGACTGTCATGGATAAACCAGAAACTGACGGGATTAAATACATAACCCAGTACCCGCGGAAAACACTGCAACCAGACCTCGCCACGCTCAAAGCGCAATCCTGCACTTTCAAGCTGGGTACTTAACCATGTAATAAGGTTCGAGCTATCCCTCGCGCCATGGTCGCTCGACCAGAAGCTCACTGGACGTGCGCGCTCTACTCCAAACAACCAGCTATTAAACGGTGTTAGCAAGCTTGGCTCATCAATTCGCACGCGCAAACAAAACACGCGATACACAAAACGATGAATGAAAGGCCTCACGCGCACATGCATCACGCGTCCCTCGCACAAGCCGATCATGGGCTTAGTCATAGACTGCCTTCCAGGGTGGTGCGACACCAAAATCCCTCACGACACGCAAAACCGATTTCAGTCCGTCCTCGTGAAAACCAAACCCAGCCCAGGCCCCACAGAACCAGGCGCGATCGAGGCCTTGTATGGAGGCGAGCCTGGATTGCGCGAGTGCAGCCTTAGTGTCAAGCACGGGGTGCTCATATTCAAAATGCTGAATCACCTGTGCAGGATCCGGTAGCCGATGAGGGTTGAGTGTCACAATAACGGGGCTCGCAAAGGGCAACGGCTGCAATTGGTTTAACAGGTAACTGACCGCTACAGGGCGCTCAGGCCCCTGTCCGGATGCTGCCATATAGTTCCAGGCGGACCAGACTTTTTTTCGCCGTGGTAGCAATCGAATATCAGTATGCAAAACAGCATGGTTAGGTTGATATCGAAAACCTCCAAGGACCTCACGCTCTGCAGCGCTCGCATCAAGCATCGCCAAGGCAGTCGGCGCATGACAGGCAAATATCACCGCATCGAATATTTCAGTCCCTGCTGCGCTGGTAATCTGCACACCTGCGTCACTGCGCAGCACCTGCGTGACAGGGCACCCCAGGCGCGCATCAGGGATCTTTTTAAGCATGGCCTGGACATACTGACGCGAGCCACCCAGGACGGTTTTCCACTTAGGTCTGTTTTCGACTTGCAGCAGGCGATGATTCAGACAGAATGCCAAAAACGTATCTGCTGGGAAGTCCAGGATATCCCGCACAGAAGAAGACCAGATCGCCGCTGCCATGGGCAGCAGATACCAGTCACGCATGGGTGAACCAAAATGCTCGCGATCCAGCAATTGCCCCAGGGTCATGGGCCGTGCCCGCGCCTGGACCAAGTACGACTGTGCGTTACGGTTAAAGCGCAAAATATCGCGCAACATGCTGATAAATCGGGGCTTGAACAAATTACTGCGCTGGGCAAAAACCGTGTTGAGATTCGTTCCCGCCCACTCAATGTCCGGTGCGTCAATCGAGACACCAAAAGACATATCTGTTTCGTGGACCGCCACCCCAAGGTTTGCAAACAGCTTGATGAGGTTCGGATAGGTCAAATCATTATGAACAAGAAAACCTGTATCAACCGGGTGGGTCATACCATCGAGCGTGACATCAACGGTATTGGAGTGGCCTCCGAAGTAATCCCCCGCCTCGAAAAGCGTCACATTCATACGCTCTGACAACAACCACGCGCTTGATAAACCTGCAATGCCAGATCCAACCACTGCGACGCGTTTGATTCCTGCGTACTTGCCTTGCTCTGCCATATTGAACAAATCAGACATCTCAGGCACCCAACACATGTGTTGCGCGCGCGCCGCCGAGCAGTGATTCTCTCAGGCTTGGACTATGTGTTTGCTCATCTAACCAGATGGCTGAGAAGGACTCTACAAACACAGCATCATCAATAACGCCCAGCGCCTGGGTTGCCGAATAAAACTTCACGCCCAATCCAGGCCGAAACCAGCCGACAAGTCGATCGCCAAGCACGACATCGGGAACAATACGCATCAGTGCATCAGACCACTGTTTTAGTGCATCTGGAGAGACACCACGCAGCCGTTTGATTTCTTCGATTGAAGTCGAAACAATTTGCTGTGCAGTCAAAGTGCGCAAATAAGAAAGCTCGAGTACAAAGGGCTGCTGGGCATCAAAGTTTTCACCCATCACGAACAATCGCGCACGGTAGAGCTTAAATACGCTCCAACTCAATACACCCTCCCCATTTAAACGCCAGGCATTGCCAGCAACATCAATCAAATCTTGAGGGAAAGTGTCTGTAGTTGCAGTATTCAAAGAAGAATCGTCAAAATATTTTTGTCGGAGGCATACTTAAACTTAATTTATGCCGTACATTACTAGATTGCACGATCAAGTTTAAAACATGACTGATCAGTAACAATGCATACTGATTAGAATTCATTCCTACTAGAAGATCAAGCTTTATGCCCGCTTTGGCCGCAAAAAAACTATCTTTTAAACAGCAACAGCTGAAATTAAGAGAGAACGCGATTCTTGACGCGGTCAATCGCCTATTGGCTAAAAAAGGCTTTGATCTGATGACCATGGATGAGGTGGCCGCAGACGTTGGAATCGCAAAGGCCAGTCTCTATAAACATTTTGAATCCAAGGAAATCGTCGCGGCAGCCTCCATGACTAGGCTAATGGACGAAGCGCTGACGGTGGTCAACGGGCTATCAAGCCACTTACCTCCCCTGAATAAGATCAAAGCCGTTGTACGCTGGGCAATCGTGACCCACCTGGCAGGTGCCATGCCACTACTGCCCTCCACGCGTTCAACCATCCAGCAGGCCTTGCTGGGCTATGCCCCCTACATGGAGAGGCTCAGCACCTTGACTGAACAGATCGGCACCTGGATCGAACAGGCTCAAAGAGCTGGCACGCTCTCAGCCTCTTTACCAGGCGAAGTCGTTCTTTACACGATTTTTGCCAGATCTTGTGACCCTGTTGCAGATTTCCTCAAAATGGGCGGGGCATTTTCTGATGCTGATATTGTCGATTTGCTAATCCACATCACTTTTGAAGGGATGACAGGACGATCCTGAGCACTTAGTGCGTATACGCAGCCGTATCAGCTAGAATCATTTTCTTTTGTCTGGGCATCGTATGTGGTTTAAAAATCTCAAAGTATTTCGTCTTGCAACGTCCTGGAATCAAACGGCAGAACAGCTCGATGCCCTGCTTGCCAAAGAAGTGTTTGTTCCTGCTGGCGCGGCCGCACCGGTTTCAATAGGCTGGGTACCTCCGGTCGAAGCAGACACCCGTCTGGCCTATAGCGTCAACGGTCAGCTGCTCTGCTCCCATCGCTCTGAAAAGAAACTGCTCCCGGCTTCTGTCATCAACCAGTTCGTGAAAGCCCGTGCCCAGGAACTCGAAGAGCAACAAGGCTTCAAACCAGGTCGCAAGCAATTACGTGACCTCAAAGAAGAAGTCACAAATACCTTAATTCCACGTGCCTTTAGCATGCAACGAGATACACGTGTCTGGATTGATCCCGTAAATCACTGGCTGATCATCGACACTGCCTCTGCATCCAAAGCTGAGGAAATCCTCTCCGCGCTCGGAAAAGCGATTTATCCATTCCCGGTCGAACCACTTCAGGTCACCATCAGCCCAGGGGCTGCGATGACGGACTGGATTATCCGCGGTGACGCAGCTGCGAACTTTTCTATCGACCAGGATGCAGAACTGCGTGCAGGTGGTGATAAAGCTGCCGTTGTGCGCTATGTCAAACATGCGCTCGATAGCGACGAAATCCAAAAACATGTTCAAGGAGGCAAACAATGCACCCGGCTGGCACTCACCTGGAATGACAAAATCTCGTTTGTGCTGACTGAGAATCTGGATATCAAACGCGTTGCTGCGCTCGATATCATGGACCAGTCTGATAGTCAGATGGCTGCCAACGAAGCTGAAAAATTCGATGGAGACTTTACGCTGATGTGCGCCGAGCTCAATCTGTTGCTCAACAGCTTACTTGAGGCGCTTGAAGAAAAAGTCGTCACGCTTAAGGCGGCCTGACGTATGGACCTCATGATTCAAAGCCAGGTGATTGAGTCGGTCGAGGGTGGCGTCAGACTGGACGTTACCGCCGAGGACCTGCATGTGCAGGCCTATGTGGTGATTGCTCCGGCAGACTTTTCTATTGTCGAAAAGCTGATTCCCACAGCCGTTTTTGAAAGCGGTGTCCAGATTCACGTCGCAAGCGTAGACCAGGCAAGCGACATCACCGAACAAATCGTGCAAATCCTTGAAAACATGCAGCCAGAAGATGTCGTGGCCTATTTATGCGACAGCGCGATTTCTTATGGCGAAGCGTTAGCCGTACTAGGACTCAGACACTGATTGCTTTGCACGGATTGTGTCGTGGTGATTAAGCTGCCACCAAGCCGTTGCAGCAATCCGGACCGTTTCAGTTTGCACGCGCTGCGCAAACTGAAACGACTCGCCGTAAAGCGTTTCATCCGGGAATTCAGTCACGAGCTTGAGGCCAGATGCTTGTTGATCATTCTGGCTCAATATGCAAGCAATACCGTGGTGCACTTCAAATGGTACAGACCCTGCATGGGTGGCGTAAATTTCCAATTGTTCCTGATTGAAGGCCGCGAGCCCAGGAATGGCTGCAATCTCATGCGTAATCATCTCTAACCACTGGCGAGCGATCTGCTCGTAGGATGCCTGATACCGTACGATCAGAAAAAATCCCTTTGGAATACTCCATAGTTCAAACCCGCGTGGCAAATATCCCGTGAACGGTCGGGTCCACTCATGCGCGGGGTATCCATGCAGACTAAGGTGCAGTTGCGCACCGGTTTGGTCAAGCGCATGCATGCGTGCCGCAGTCTCATACCAGGGTGCGTGCTCACGATACTCCAGATCATCGCCCAGTCCGGTATATCGCGCCGCATGATGAATATGCTGGGGATGGATCGCGACGTATTCACCTTGCAACTGGTAGCCATCCGGATTCTCAAGTGGAACCAGCGCAAAATGCGATCCAGACTGAGCGTCGAGCCATTGCCCACCTCTTAACGCTCCCACAATGCCGGAGGGCTCGTTTGCATGCTGCCCACCCGTCAAGACGATGGCAGGAAGTTCGCCGCGTTTGAGCACCCCTTTGACGGCCCTGCCTTGCCGGGAAACAAAAACAAATGAGGTGCCATCAAAGGCCTTTAAGGACTGTTCAATCGCGTCTACAGAAAGCGCTGCATCACATTTGGAGAGGTCGCGGGGTGCGGTTGCAGGCGTTGGCAGAAAGTCTGATGTGTTGAATTGTGCTGTGGCTTGGGCTGCGGCTTGGGGAAGGTGTTGCGAGTCAATTTGAAAGGTGCCAGGTGTCGTGGCTTGTAGTGGGGGTAATACACTCCCCAGAGGATGCAGGACAATTTTGATTTGAACCGGCCCGGTCCCCATCCGGATATCGGGCACAATTTGACCTGGCTGCAACCCCCGATCGCCTTTGACACGACCGGAGTATTTCTGAAAAAACTCAAGAATGGAAAAATACAGGTCTTCGTGGAGTGCCTCAAGCGTACTCATCATCAGCACACCATTTACATCTGTGCGCTCAGCACCCGGCACCTCGACGCGTATTTCAAGTCTTTCAAAATAAGGCTCCTGCTGTCCCCAGTCATGCTGACACACCCATTGCATCACTTCTGCGAACGCGTGTTCGATCTCGGTCGTCACAGCCTGCTCGCATAGGGATTGTCCCGAAACCGGGTGTGTGACCCTTAGCATGCCAGTCGGACATAGTGTGCATTCTTTAAGATGATCGATGACCCAGGCGTTGGGCGCCTCAACCAAATGGTGCACAGTGTTGCCATGAAGATCTCTGGTGGAGACTTCGTAGCTTGGGCATTGCGGTTGTCTATGGACGATATCTAGTTCCGGTAACGCCGTGGGTGAGCCATTCTCGTCAGCCATAGGTGATGCTGCATGGCTGACCGGCACCCAGGTCACTTCGCAATGTTTGAGGAGGCGAGCCAGCGGATAGGCCTCAAGTAAAAATCGCTTGGGATCACACCCCACGATCACAGGATAATGAATACTGACCGTAGCAAGCGCGTCCAGATCGAGTTCTTCGAGAAAAAAATGCAGTAAAGGTTTATAGGCCGAACGCACGCGCGCTGTGATCCCGTGTTCACTGAGCAACTGCTGAACACGCAAGCGCTCTGCATGGCCTTCGTATAGCCAGAGCGACATGTTCAAGCCGGACCAGGCTGACAACCGCTTATCGGCGAGCAGCGTGGTCGCGGTACGGGCAATTGTCTGTTCAACCATCACTGTCATCATTCACCTCAGTTGATTCAATTTCGGTCATCCATGTTTGCCGGTCGGATCAATTCTGTCTCGTAGCCAATCCCCGAGCAGATTCAGTCCCAACACGCAACACATGATTGTCAATCCAGGAAAAACACTCACCCACCAGGCTGTTTGCAGGTAGGTGCGGCCATCGGCCAGCATACCGCCCCAGCTCGGCGTCATGGGATCGACACCCAGGCCCAGAAAGGTCAGACTGCTTTCGAGCAGAATATTATTCGCAACATTGAGCGTCACTAGAACGATCACTGAGCCCATCAGATTCGGGAGCAGATGGTGCCAGATAATCGCAAGGTCCGAGGCCCCCATCGCATGGGCCGCCTGGATAAACTCCCGGTCACGTAAGGCCAGCACCTGGGCACGCACCAGACGCGCGTACTGGACCCATTGTGAAATCACCATAAAGAAAATAATATTAAACAGCCCTCCTCCAAGGATTGAAATGAAGGTGATCGCGATCAGAATAAAGGGCAGAGCCAACTGGACGTCCACGCAGCGCATGAGGAACATTTCCCAGAAGCCACGGTAATAGCCTGCAACCAACCCGATCAGCGTCCCGAGAATGACGGCACCCAGCACTGAGCAGACGCCAACAATCAACGAAATGCGCCCTCCCACAATCACGCGCGCCAGCACATCCCGCCCCAGCGGATCCGTGCCAAAAATGTGGGACCAGGAAGTAAAAGGTTTGCTGAGTCGGGCGGCCAGATCCATGGTTTCGCCGCCGTCAGGAAACATCCAGGGTGCGCATAGAACCAGCAACACGATCGTACCCGTCAGGGCACAACCCAACCACAACTCAAGAGACCCGCGCCGTTTACGCACTGCAGACAACGTGCCCGGTTCAATCGTAGAATCTTTCGACGCGGTATCTTTCATCGCAGAATCTTTCATCGCGTACGGATCCTTGGATCGACCAAACCATAGGCCACATCCACGAGCAGATTGACCAGCACAATCATGAAGGCGAGGACTGTCACAGTTCCTTGCAATACCGGGTAGTCGCGACCCGAGATGGCATCGAACGCAAGCGTACCGAGGCCAGGCCAGTTAAATACCTTTTCGACAACAACAATGCCGCCAACCAGACTTCCAAATTGCAGTCCGATAAACGTGATCAGCGGAATTGCACAATTCCTCAGCGCATGCTGGTAGAGCACCACACGCTCTTTGAGGCCTTTGCTGCGAGCGACCATGATGTATTGCGCAGAGAGAATTTCAAGCATGGCCGTGCGAACCAGGCGAATATTGGTGGCAGACAAGATCACAGCCATCGTGACTGCAGGCAGCACAAGGCTCAGGGGGCCATCCATGCCGGAGGGCGGGAACATCGGGAATACGATCGAGAACAACAATACCAGCATGATGGCGAGCCAAAAATTCGGGAATGACAGTCCGACCAGCGACAGTATGCGAATCAGCTGATCAGCCCAACCGCCTTGATTGACTGCGGCACGAATACCAAGCGGAATGGAGATCAGGACAGACAGCAGCAAGGAGGTAAAGGTCAACGCAAGCGTGGCAGGCAAGGCATCACTCACCAGGCGCGAGACGGGAGTGCCCCCTAGAAAGCTGCGGCCCAAGTCCCCAGTTAGCAATCCATGCATGAACCCGAAGTACTGCTCGAGAAAGGATCGATTGAGACCCAGATGCTGACGGATATTCTCCAGATCCTTCTCGGTAATACTCCCCGCCCCTTGCGCGAGCATCAGGGACGGGTCACCTGTCAGGCGCACCGCCCAGCTGACCAGCAAAGTAACCACCACAATCACGAAAGCCGCCTGCATCAGGCGCTTGAGTAAAAAGCCCGTCAAGTCAGGATACTCCGTCGACATTCAGGAAAGTGGCTGGAAGCGTCCTTCACTCAATGGTCTCCTTCAGGAAGCGAAAGCGACCATCCGCAGGCAGCGTCAGATTCTTGACGCGCTGATTAATGCCGTAAATCGTATTCAAACTGTAAAACGGCATTTCGAGCGCCTGATCAGCGACATATTTGGCGACTTCACGCAAAATTCGTTCGCGCTCGGCCGCATCGTAGGTATTGCGCTGAGCATCGAGCATCTGATCGAGCTTGGCATCCTTATCATAAGGATTCCAGCGTTGACCACTGTGATACATGGCATAGGCGGTGTTATCAAAATCGAACGTCCAGCCACCCCACTGATTCTGCCACATTGCCCCCGTCTTGCCGTTTGGAATAATGTCGTTGAGCAGCACGCTGGTCTCGTAGCCTTTGAGGTTTGGCTTCAGACCCACGGCCTGGAGGTAGCCCGCAACGGCCTGGGCGACTTCCCTGAAGTTAGAGTCGGTGCCACGAAAATCAATCTGGATGGGCGTGCCTGGCTTGACTCCCGCCTTCTGCAGCAGCGCTTTTGCACCTGTCGGATCAAAAGGAACGGGCTTGAGTGCAGGATCATATCCAAACGAGAGCTTGCCCTGAAAACTGGCGACTGGTTCGGCGTGTCCCTGCATGATTTGTTTGATGATGGTGTCGCGATCGACCGCCATCGTGAGCGCACGTCGCACATTCACGTCTTTCAGTAGTGCATCCTGTGTGTCGTAGCGCAACGCCAGCGTCGTCGGGCCATTAATACTGGCGGTACGTAACTTGGGATCCTTTTTGACCACCTCGACCATGCTCAGGGGAATAGTCGTCGCGATATCCAGCCTGCCAGCCTGTAACTCGGCGACCTGGGTGGCCGCTTCGGAGATGAATTTATACACCAGGCCATCGAGCTTGGGCGCACCATCCCAATAGCCGTCATTGCGAACGAGCGTCAGGCTCACCTTTGGTTTGTACTCCACAAACTTAAAAGGACCTGTTCCTACAGGATTGGCATTAAAAAACTCGTCGCCCTTCTCTGTAATGTACTTGGGCGGAACAATCATCCCACCGTAGCCGGCGAGCTTGGTCAGCAATACAGGATCAGGACGTGACAGAATGAAATCAACCGTGAGGGGATCCACGATTTTGACTTCTTGAATCGCGTTGTAATTGGATTGTTGAGGACCTTTGGCGCCTTCGGGTCCAAGGAGCCGGTCAAAGGTAAATTTCACCGCATTGGCATCAAAGGGCTCACCGTTATGAAATTTAACGTTTTCACGCAATTTGAAACGAATTCGCGAATTATTGTCCAGAATCTCCCACGAAGTTGCCAGTCCTGGGACGAGTTTCATGTCTGAGGTGCGCATGGTCAGGCCATCAAATAGCTGACTGCCAACGCCACCCCAGGTCACTAGAAAGGTGTCAATAGGATCCCAGCTACCTGGATCACCTGCGGGCGCAGCAATACTGAGTGTGCCTGCAGCATGCGTGAGCGCTGGCATCGCCAGGGTTGCCATGGCCAGCATTGAGGCTGCCGCGAGTTGCTTGATACGAAACATAGAATGACTCCTTCAGTTTAAGGGTGTTTGGGCAACCCAGTGCCCAGGTTCTATTTCATGCAAAACGAATGGAACTGGCGCATCTTCGATCCGCCTGATCGTACTTGGAATCTCATGCGTCATCATTGCAGTGTCGATCTTTCGGCCGTGGACTGCAACGGGTACTGCGGCGAGCAATTGTCGCGTATACGGATGGGCGGGATGTTCGAATATCTGCTGGCGGGTGCCTAGTTCGACAATCTGGCCGGCATACATCACTGCGACACGGTGGCTGATTTTTTCGACGACAGCCATGTCGTGACTGATAAAAAGGTAAGACAGGCCATGTTCGTATTGCAAGGCCATGAGCAAGTCGATGATCTGGGCCTGGATCGAAACATCAAGCGCCGAAACAGACTCGTCGGCAATAATCAGTTCAGGATTACTCGCCAGGGCACGAGCAATGCAGACACGCTGGCGTTGCCCGCCAGAGAACTCATGTGGAAAGCGGGTGGCATGAGATGCCTGGAGTCCAACTTGTTGCAAGAGTTCCGACACACGGGCCTCGACTGCCTGTCCAGTGAGTAACTGATGCGTACGAATGGGCTCTGCAATACTGAAGCCAACCGTCTGACGGGGATCAAGCGACGCGAACGGATCCTGAAATACATACTGGATTTTCTGTTTAAGCGCTGTGCGGGCGGCCGCATCCATCTTGCCAAAATCCTGGCCGTGCAGTGCAATGCGCCCCGCACTGGGCTTGAGCAATTGCTGCAGAGTCTTGCCAATGGTTGATTTACCACTGCCGGACTCACCAACAATGGCGAGCGTCTCGCCTGGATAGATTTCAAAACTCACTTGTTCCACGGCAAAGACACGATGCGTCACGCGACCAAATATATTGCGACGCACATCAAAGCGTGTGCTCAACCCTGCCACCTCAAGTAAGGGGGGGCCGGGGCGCACTGTGTCTTGCACGCAGTCTGTTCCGCTCAAGACAACGTCGCCATTTGCCTGCATGATCGCAACAGGCACTCTGCGTGGAAAAGGCTCGCTACGCATGCTCCCTAAACGGGGGACTGCCGCAAGCAAAGTTTGCGTGTAGGGGTGCCGCGGCGACGCGAAGATTTCTTTAACCGGACCGGATTCAACCTTGCGCCCTCGCCACATGACCACCACATCGTCTGCCATTTCGGCAACAACACCCATATCGTGCGTGATAAAGACCACTGCGGTCCCAAGCTCTCGCTGCATTTCGCGGATGATATTCAGAATCTGGGCTTGAATCGTCACATCAAGTGCAGTGGTGGGCTCGTCCGCAATCAATAGCTGCGGCTGACAGCACAAGGCCATCGCGATCATGACACGCTGGCGCATCCCGCCGGATAGCTGATGTGGATAGCGATCAAGCAATTGTTCGGCATCGGGTAGTCGTACCTTTTGCAACATTGCTAGTGCCGCCTCACGTGCCTTGGCGTGTGTCAGACGCTGATGCAGCATCAGCGATTCGATGATCTGCCAGCCAACCGTGAAGACCGGGTTGAGCGAGGTCATCGGCTCCTGAAAAATCATCGCGATCCGGTGGCCACGCAGACGCCGTAGGCTCGCATCATCCATCTGCAGGATATCTTGCGTGGGCAGCCCAGGCTCGGCAAACAGAATCGAGCCTGTCGTCACCTCGGCTGCCGTGTAATCCAGCAAGCGCATCATGGCCATAGCGGTGACGGATTTGCCTGAACCGGACTCACCGACTATTGCCAGCGTGCGGCCTGGACGCACCTCAACACTCAGTTGAGACACTGCAGGCAAGGCAGTCTCAGCGCCTGGAAAGCGAACCGTTAAATCCGTGATCTGGAGCAAAGGCTCATTTTGCATGGCGTTTGAAGACATGCGTGCAAAACAGAGCGATCAGACCCAGTCCCATGACAATTAAGGAAATATGCACCGCGTTTTTGCTCGCTGCATAAACCACACTTGAATACGCCAGATAAGCACTGGTCAGGCAAAACACAATTGGGATCACGGGATAAAGTGGCACACGAAATGGTCGCTCCGCACCAGGGTCTTTCAAGCGCATCACAAAAAGCGATATGCCAACCAGAAAGAGGAAGAACCAGAATACAGGTGCGGTGAATTCCACCATAACTTCAAACCCATCGGTTTGCCAGATCCCAAATACCACCAGCGCAAGGCTGAGCAAGGACTGGACACAGAATGCCGCAACAGGTGTACCCCGACTGGCGTGCCAGCCACCCATAAAACGTAGGGCGGGCCAATCTCGTCCTAACGCATAATTGGTGCGTGCGCCGACAATCATGGTGGCATTGATGCTGGTTAAGGCCGAGACCGAAACAAACACGCCCAGCGCACGCTCACCCATCGGTCCAAAGGCCTTGCCCATCAAATCAGCGGCAACCGCATTGCTGGCGGCCAGACCTGCGAGTCCCATGCCAGAGACGATCGCAATATTCACCAGCACATACACAAGGGTCAACAGCAAAATGCTGATGACAATGACAGGGACAATCACGCGTTTATTACCCTGTACCTCAGCAGAAATATAGGCGGCCTCGTTCCAGCCACCATAGGTGAGCAAGACAAACACCATGCCAAGCCCAAACATACCGAGGCTCGGTGTTGTTGAAAACAAGGCTGGCGAGGCAGGGGCATCGCCTGAGACCATAAATCCAGCCACCGCCACACAGATCAGTCCGGAGACTTCGATGATGGTCAGTAAGCTTTGTACCCAGGAGGCGGCGTGGATACCGACCAGATTAATGACGGTCATCGCCACAACGATGAATACCGCCCATAATGCTGACGAATAAGGGCCGAGATTAATGGCCTTGGACATGTAGTCGCCAAACACAAAAGCTAGCAAGGCAATGCAGCCAGTATTAATCACTGTAGCCTTGGCCCAGGCATATAAAAATGAAATATCCTTGCCGAGTGCAATTGCAATAAAGTGATAATCGCCACCGGCGTGCGGATAAGTTGTAGCCAATTCGGCATAGCACAAGGCACCCGCGAGCGAGATCATGCCACCTAAAAACCAGGCTAGCACCATCCATCCTGCGTCGCCGGTGACACCTGCCACCATCGAGGGTGTTTTAAAAATCCCCGCACCGATGACGATCCCGACAATGATCGCAATCGCACCAAACATGCTGAGCTTGCGAACGGGGGCTTCCCCGTTAACGGAGCTCAAGACCTCGGCGACCTCAAGGGCAGTTTGCTTGGAATCAGTCATGTTTGTCAGCAGAACCAAACTCATGATCTGCCCAGCCCTCAATGTGACGAATAATGTGCGCGTAATCTTTGGGGCCATCCCCCTGGCTTATGGCGAAAGCAAGGAACTGTCGCGCAGCGGGACTGACGGTCATGGGCACGCCGAGCTTTTCTGCTTCTTCGAGGCAAAGCTTGATATCTTTGTGCAGCAAATCTGTTGTGAAGCGCATCGGAAAATCACGATTCAAAATACATTGTGGAATTTTTTCCTGTGTGGCAAAGGACCTCCCACTCGAGACATTGATGACATCGAGCATCGTTTTGGGATCCAGACCGGCCTTTGCACCATAAACAAGCGTCTCACAACTCGCCACGATCGAGACCGCGCATAGCGTGTTGTTGACGATTTTCATCGTCTGACCCAGGCTGGGCTGTTCACCCAGATAAAAAATATTTTTACCTAGCACGGACAAGATGGACTCGACTTCCTTGAAAGCACTCTGAGGACCTGAAGCCATGAGCGTGAGCGTACCCTTCTCGGCGCCAATCGTGCCACCACTGACGGGCGTTCCAATCCAGTCGATACTGCGCAGTGCAACGGCTGCTGCAACCTTGTCGGTGACCGACGGGCCGGTTGTAGACAGATCCACAATTGTTCGCACGGCACGTCCATGAATGACGCCCTCATCACCACACACGACGGCCTCAACGATCGTTGGCATCGGCAAACAAAGCAAAATGATTTCAGCCTGTTCCGCCATATCGTGCGGATTCTCGGCAAGCTCTGCACCCTGCTCCTGCAATCTCGCCACAGCCTGCGGATTGCTGTCATACACGATCAGATCCTGACCTGCTGCCAGTAATCGCGTCCCAAAGTGAAAGCCCATATTACCCAGGCCGATCAGTCCGATTTTCATGTGTCTGTATCCTGTGTTGCGAAGGTTTGATTGCGCTGAGTCTGTAGCGTACGCAGTCTGCTGTGGTGCGAGGTCTACTACTGTGCTTAGTCCTCGGCTTTAAAACCACTATCCTTGGCTGCCTTACGGAACCGTTCGATTTCTGTGAGCTGAAAGGCACGCATCTCTGTCGGACCGAAGGGCATGACCTCTGCCCCCGTTTGCTCGATGAATTCTTTAGAGTCAGGCTGCGCAAGCGCTTTTTGCATGGCATCAGCCAGAATTTTGACGATCGGATCTGGGGTCTTGGATGACACCCAGAAAGACGTCCAGCTGTAATGCACGGCTTCGGGGTAACCACTTTCTTTTAAAGTCGGCACATCGGGGAGCTCAGGGTGACGCTTGTCACCGGTCACCAGAATGATGCGCGCTTTACCCGACGTGGCTGTCGAGACAGAGCCTGTCGAGTCAATCACAGCCAGATCAATCTGATTGCCCATGACATCGGTAATCGTCTGTGATAAGCCTTTGTACATAACGGTCTGGAACGGTGTACCAGCTTTGGATGTGAACTGCGCAGCCGCCAATTGGTAGCCTGGCGAATAAGTGCCCGCGTTCAGGGCTGGCTGCTGGCGCCCACGCTTTTCGAGATCGCCGATTGTCTTGAGCGGCGAGGCATTGGGTACCATGAATACCGCCATCGACCGCGTCATCCCGGCTACCGGCCGTAAATCAGCCACGGGATCATAGGTCAGGTTTTTGACCGTCACCACGTTAACCGCCATGGGCGAATTACTGCCCATCAGCATGGTGTAGCCATCTGCAGGATCGTTTTTTAAAGACTGTACCGCCAGCGCCCCACCTGCGCCCGGCTTGTTCTCAACAATGACGGGTTGCCCCAGAATCTCGGAGAGCTTTTTACCGAAAAATCGCGCATACACATCGGCCCCACTACCCGCAGTAAACGGCACCAGAATTTTGATGGGTTTGCTGGGGAAGTTGCTGACCTGCGCCAGAACAGGATTACTCTGAAACAGGCCTGTTGCTGCAATGAGTGCGCAACATGCCAATACTTGACGACGGATTCTGGGAATATTCATCTTGTCTCGAATTTAATTGATTTTATGGTTGGCAGTCACTGGGAAATGAATGGTGGTGGCAGGTAAAACCTGTGTTGGCGAAACTTAGGCGAGCGCAGGATAGCCTGAGGCTGTGAAACCATCTCCTCAGGCACCTGCAGCTTCACCTCAAGCAGCGTCAGCTGGATCTGCCAGCACGACAGATTCATAGGCATGCAGTGCTGTGGCACCACCCGTGTGGAGGAACAACACATTGTCCTGCGGCTTGAAATATCCCTGACGACTCAAGCCAATCAGACCGGCCATGATTTTTCCTGTGTACACAGGGTCGAGCAAAATAGCTTCGGTGCGTGCCAGCATTTGTACCGCCTCGACCATGGCTGGATTCGGGACCGAATATTTAGGACGCCACCAATCGCCAAAACTCAGGACCGCCTCAGGTGGTACCTGCATATTGACCTTCAATAAATCCATGATGGCTTGCGCTTCTTTCAGAACAAGTGGATTCTGATCAGAGGGATCGCGGCTCACGCCGATTCCTACAAGCGGAATATGAATGTTGTTCCCCAGGAAACCCGCCACGAGTCCACCATGTGTGCCGGAGCTCCCTGATCCGACGACCACATGATCCATCGGCTGGCCCATTTGCAGGAGTTGCTGCTGCAGCTCTTGTGCGCACGCCACGTATCCGAGACCGCCAATTGCGTTCGATCCGCCACCCGGAATGATGTAGGGCTTACGGCCCTCGGCACGCAATTCCTGCGCGACTTTTTCCATTGCCTCTGCCATATTGGTACCACCCGGCACAACTGTGATGGCCTCCACTCCCAGCAGACGGAACATAAAATTGTTACCCGTCGCGTTGACGTCATAGCTGCCGGGTACCCGCTCTTCAATCACAAAACGGCACTTCAGACCTTCCTTGACTGCAGCAGCCAGGGTAATGCGGCAATGATTCGATTGCGGTGCGCCACAGGTGACCAGCGTATCTGCGCCTTTAGCCAGGGCATCTCCCATCAGGAATTCAAGCTTGCGCGTTTTATTACCTCCGGGAGACAGGCCAAGCATATCGTCACGTTTGATCCAGACTTTAGGTCCACCCAGTGCCCGGCTGAAGTTAGGCAAAAATTCGATTGGCGAAGGGCCTTGCGAATAGCGTCTACGTGGAAAACGGCTCAAATCCATGACAGAATCCTTAATTGTGACAAGCGAAATGTGTGAGTATGATCAAAACTGCTTGATCGCATATTGCCTGACAGGAGACCACCATGCAATTACAGTGCCCCCATTGCCAGAAAACCAATCGTATACCCGAAGACAGACTTGCTGATCAACCGGTATGTGGTGCCTGCGCGCAACCCATTCTATCCGGAGTCCATGCTGTAGATGCCCAGAGCCTGACCGCGTTGCTGTCACAGGCTCAGTTGCCCGTCATCATTGACTTCTGGGCGCCCTGGTGCGGCCCCTGTCGCGGATTTGCACCAACTTTTGCTGCAGCCGCACAAAAATTTGGTGGCAAACTTGCCTTTGTCAAAGTAGATACCGAAGCAAACCAGGATTTGGGCGCACGCTACAGTATCCGTTCTATTCCAACACTCGCGGTGTTTCGCGGGACAAAAGAATTGGGACGTGTCTCAGGTGCGTTGCCTCCCAAACAATTGGAGGAAATGATTCTGCAGGTTTTGCAAACAGGTCAGGCGTAAATGTTGTGCATGGCTTAATCCTTCACTGCACCACAATCAGTCGTGCTCAAACTTTCAGGCATTTTTTTGGTGCACAAGGCGCGCTCGGGCGCCCCACACTGACGCAAAGCTAATGTCGATGAACGCTGATTCATTTGCCTCAAAGTTGTGTTGGAGACGTTTTGAGGGATTCACGGCTGATTGACCAATCCATGAATGTTTCAATGCAAAATCGAATGGCACAGTTATTGCTTCAGTCTCTGGGAATATTCCTAATCACCCGGAGCATTACATGACGCATCGACTTGCTACTCGTTCAAAATTACTGACAGGATTGTTTGCAATACTGACCCTTTCCAGTGCGTTGTTTGCACCGATTGAAGCAAGCGCCCAAGCCAACCCCCAAATTAAAATGGCGTATGCAAAATGTGCGCATTGCCTTTCCATGTCAATGGTTCCCGCGTTGGCAAAAGGTGTTGACATTGAGGCAATCAATTTCACGTCAGGCAATGATGCGTTGACAGCCCTGGTATCCAAGAGCGTGGATATTGCACAAGTGACTTATCTGCATTTTGTGACGGGTCTGGACAAAGGCATGGACCTGGTTGCGATTTCAGGTCAGGTCAACGGCGGCTCGGAGTTACTGGTGAACAAGGATATGGTTCTTGAGGCCGACGACTGGGTCGCACTTAAAAAAATGATCGCTGACTATAAAGCGCAGGGTAAACCGTTCCGCATCGCGGCATCACGAGGCAATGCACAAGATCTGCATATGCGCGGCGAAATGCTCAAAAACGGTATTAACCCAACTAAGGACGTCCAGTTTGTCAACATCCCGAATCCAGCGGATCACCAGGCTGCGTTGCAGCGCAATGAAGTTGAGCTAATCGGTACGGTTGAGCCTTTTGCTTCACAAATTCGTCTCAACGGCGTGGGCAAGCATTTTAATTTCCCCTATGACCAGGCCGCAGGCAAGCTCACCAATCTGATTGTGACGCGCTCCGATGTCATCAAGGAAAAGCCAGAGGCCGTCAAACAGACCGTTGCTGCAGTAGTAATGCTTGTCGACGCACTGAACAAAGACAAACAAGCCTGGGTAGATAGCATTGTGAAAGGCACGGGCCTTGATCGCACGATCGCAACCGAAGCTCTGAAAAACGCATACCCCGACTACAACATGTACCGTGCGGCGACCCTCGCGATTGCCGACATGATGCGTGACCTGAAGTACATCTCGCGCGATGTGACTGCAGACATCGACAAAAATATGAATTACACCTTCCTGACTGCCGCGACAGGCAAGACACCTAAAGAACTGGGCTATTAATCCATGAGCAAGCTGCTTGTCCATGCCTGGCGACAAAAGGGGCGGTTTGCCGTCCCGGTGTTTCTTTTACTAACCTGGGAGTTTCTGGCCAGGATCGGCTATCTGCCACCTGCCCTGCTCCCAGCACCCTCGCGTGTATTCATGACCTGGGGTGACTGGATGTTCGGCTTTGACGAGTCGGCCCAAGACATTTCAGGCAGGTGGTTGAGTGATGCGCTGGCAAGTAGCACGCGCGTCTTCGCGGGCTACAGTATCGCCAGTGTGCTTGGTATATCGATGGGCGTAGCGATTGGCTGGTGGCGCTGGGTAGAGAAAACCATCGAGCCCACCATACAGATGTTGCGGCCTATTCCACCAGTGTCTTGGATACCGCTTGCCATCATCTGGTTTGGCATTGCCAACAAGCCAGCGATTTTCCTGGTCTTTCTTGGCGCTTTTTTTCCAATCCTGATGAACACGATTCATGGCGTTAAAACGGTCAACCGCGATCTCTTGCGTGCAGCAGCAATGGCGGGCGCCCGCGAGAGCCAGTTACTGCGGTTCGTCGTGCTGCCCGCAGCCATGCCAAGTATTTTTGCGGGACTCAGAATCGGGGTCGGTAGTGCCTGGATGCTGACGGTCACCGCAGAAATGGTCGCCGTCAAAAGCGGTCTGGGTTATGCCCTATGGGATTCCTATTATTTCCTGCGCTATGACCTGGTCATTGCGAGCATGATTAGCATCGGCTTACTTGGCTACCTCACAGACTGGCTGATCAAGACACTCATGCATCGTCTGCTTCGCTGGCAGCATGCCGGCACAGTCCAAGGCTCCAGAGCATAAGAAAACATGTCATTTATCGAACTCAGCAATATCGTCAAAGTTTTTAAAGATCCTCAGCGTGGTAATGACATGCTGGCGATTGATCACGTCTCACTTTCAGTCGAAAAAAAGGAGCTTGTCTGTCTGCTCGGCCCAAGCGGCTGCGGCAAATCAACCTTGCTCAACATGATTGCCGGTTTTGAAACTCCCACCTCGGGTGACGTACGCGTGGATGGAAAACCCATCAAAGGTCCAGGCGCGGATCGTGGCATGGTGTTTCAGCAACCTAACCTGATGCCCTGGCTGCCGGTCTGGGACAACGTAGCGTTTGCCCTGAAACTGCAAGGTTTAAATAAAAAAAGTCGTCGCGAAGCCGCCCAGCCTTTTATTGATGCGGTCAAACTCACGGGGTTTGAAAACCATTTGCCGGGAGAATTATCCGGTGGCATGGCACAGCGTGTTGGCATTGCGCGTGCGCTGCTACAGAACCCTGCAGTCATTTTGATGGATGAGCCGTTTGCAGCGCTCGATGCGCAGACCAAGCTCGACATGCAAGAAGAGCTCGTGACGATCTGGCAGCGCTACAACAGCACGATTGTGTTTGTCACGCACAGTGTCGATGAAGCACTGATTCTGGGCACACAAGTCGTGGTCATGACGCATCGGCCAGGCAAGATCCGTGAGCGAATCATCATTGATCTCGAACGACCGCGCGACATCACCTCTAACGAGTTCAATGTCATTAAAAGGCATGTACTCGAACTGATTCGCGAAGAGTCCCAGCTTGCGCGCCTTGAGCAACACTAAAAATTACTGAAAAAACACGCGAAGCATTTATGTCAACTTCAATCCCCCCCCGCACCCTGCTTGGGATGCTCACGCCCTCGTCCAACACCATTCTCGAACCAGTAACAACCAGAATGATCGAGGGCATACCCGAGGCAAGTGTTCATTTTGGCAGATTCAAGGTGACAGAAATCGCCCTGACAGAAGATGCGCTGGCGCAATTCGATCCGACTGAGATTCTCAAAGGCGCAGAATTGCTCTCCCATGCGCGAGTCCAGAGCATTGGCTGGAGTGGCACCGCTGCAGGCTGGCGTGGCTTTGAGGCAGACGTGGATCTGTGTGAGAGGATCACTGCTCACACAGGGATCCAGGCGTGCACCTCGGTGCTCGCGCTAAACGAAATACTCAGTTTGACTGGCGTCAGACGACTGGGCATCGTCTCGCCTTACACCGACGATATTCAACAAAAAATTATCGATAACTATGCCCATATCGGGATTGAGTCTGCGGGCGAAGCCCACCTGGGTATCCGGGATAATTTCAGCTTTTCCGAGGTCAGCGCAGCTCAATTGCGGGATATGTGCCGACAGGTTGCGAAAGACAAGCCTGAAGCAATAGCGATTTATTGTACGAACCTGGCAGGTGCGCCCCTGGCCGAAGAGATCGAAGACGAGCTCGGTATCCCGGTTTACGACACGATTGCTACCGTGACGTGGAAAGCGCTCAAGCAGTGCAATATCGATACCCGCCGTATCCAGGGCTGGGGCAGTCTATTTAGAGAGGTTGTTTGAAATGTCTGAGCCACAATTTGATCTGGTGATTCGCCGTGCGATGGTTGCCACGGCTTCTGACTCATTCTTGTCAGATATCGGCATCCGTGGTGGTGTCATCGAGCAACTCGGTCGCAACATTGCTGCCGGCAAAAAAGAAATCGATGCAGCAGGCCGTACTGTTACGCCGGGCGGTGTAGATGGTCACTGCCATCTTGACCAACCGATGCCTGCTCCACTGCGCATGGCCGATAACTTTGACACGGGCACGCGCGCTGCAGCTTGCGGGGGTACCACCACCGTGATCCCCTTCGCCGTACAGGTTAAAGGCCACTCCTTACAGGAGGCTGTGGATGACTACCATCGGCGTGCACAAGGTCGCGCACATGTGGATTATGCTTTTCACCTGATCGTTAGTGACCCGACCCCGGATGTCCTGTCACGTGAATTACCCAAACTGATTGCCGAAGGCTACTCGTCGTTCAAGATCTATATGACCTATGACGACCTCAAGCTCAATGATGGTCAAATCCTGGACGTACTCGAAACAGCCAAACAAAATCATGCACTCGTGATGGTGCATGCCGAAAATGCCGATTGCATTGAATGGCTCACCAAACGTCTGGAGGCTGCAGGTAATACAGCGCCCCGCTTTCATGGTCACTCACGGCCAATGCTCGTGGAACGCGAAGCCACGCACCGTGCGATTGCCCTGTCGGAGCTGGTCGATGTGCCGATTCTGATTGTCCATGTTTCGGGACGTGAAGCAGTTGAACAAATTCGCTGGGCCCGCGGACTGGGGCTGAACATCTTTGCCGAAACCTGTCCGCAATACCTGTTTTTATCAGCAGAGGACATGGGGCATGACAATAGCTACCTTGGGGCGAAATGCGTCTGTAGTCCGCCACCACGCGACAAGGGCAATCAGGAAGTGATCTGGAGTGCTTTGGCCGAAGGTCTTTTTACCGTGTTTTCCTCTGATCACGCGCCCTTTAATTATGAAGGCACAGAGGGTAAACATCCCGACGGCAAGGAAATGCCGTTTCGCTACATTCCCAACGGTATCCCAGGTCTTGAGACACGAATGCCACTCCTCTATTCAGAGGGCGTACTGAAGGGTCGAATTACAGTTAATAAATTTGTTGAGCTCACCTCGACCAACGCAGCCAAAGCCTACGGACTGCACCCACGCAAAGGCACGATCGCCATCGGTGCGGATGCTGATCTGGTGATCTGGGAGGAGCGCGATGTCGTGATTGAGAACACCATGCTGCACCATGCGACGGACTACACCCCTTATGAAGGGATTGCTTTAAAAGCCTGGCCCGCGATGACACTGAGTGCAGGCGAAATCGTATGGGATGGTGAAAACTTCCTGCCGCGTCTTGGACATGGCCGCTTTTTACAATGCGCGGCGCCTAGCCTGCTACCTAAAAAATGAAACTCCTGATTATTAATCCAAATATTTCTGACAGTGTCACTCAGCTCATCGCAACAGAAGCGCGTCGCACGGCTAGCACTAGCACCGAGATCACGGCACTCACTGCAGAGCTGGGGGTCGCCTACATCGAGACAAGGTTTGAAGCCATGCTGGGCGCCTATGCTACTGCGGAGCTCGCCGCACGGCATGCTGGGGATTTTGATGCGGTCATCGTTGCCGCGTTTGGTGACCCGGGCTTGCTTGCGCTGCGCGAAGTGCTCGGCATACCTGTGCTTGGGCTCACCGAGTCCGCCTTGATGAGTGCGTGCATGCTCGGACAGCGCTTTTCAATTATTGCGATCTCGCACCGCATATCTGCCTGGTACAGAGAGACCGTTCAGGCCAATGGTTTGCTTGACCGCCTGGCCAGCATCAGGACCCTTGATCAGCACGTACAGAATATCGGTTCGATTCAGCAGGATCACGCCCAGGCACTGCAATTATTATGTACACAGGCCATTGAGCAGGATGGCGCTGATGTGCTGATCATTGCGGGGGCACCCCTGGCCGGCTTGGCCCGCACGCTGGCAGACAACATTCCAGTGCCTCTTGTCGATGGAGTATCCAGTGCGGTCAGACATGCAGAATCACTGATTGCCCTCAAGCCATCAGCAGCCAGGCGTGGCAGCTTTGCTCCACCTCCCGTCAAACTGAATCAAGGACTCAGCCTCGCGATTCAACAACTCTTAACTAAATAACTCAATAACTCAATAACTAAATAACTAAATAACTAAATACTATATAGATAGAATAAAAAGTTACTTCTTGGTTTTAAAGAAGTCAGGCAAACTTTGGCTGTCGTCAAGCTACAGCATGTCTAAAACCAATGAAAAAACTCACTCTGGTCGTCTTCAGCACCTTATCCCTACTCGCCAGCAGTGTCAGTTTTGGACAAACAACGCTGCTCAACGTCTCGTACGATGTTGCACGTGAGTTCTATAAAGATTACAACGCGGCTTTTGTGGAGCATTACAAAAAAACCACAGGCAAGGACATCAAAATCGATCAGTCCCACGCAGGTTCAAGTGCTCAGGCGCGCGCCGTGAACGATGGACTTGAAGCCGATGTGGTGACCATGAACACCACCACGGATGTGGATTTCCTTGCGAGCACGGGTGTCGTGGCCAAAGATTGGGCCAAACAATTCCCTTACGATGCGTCGCCTACGACTTCGACCATGTTATTCCTGGTGCGTCATGGCAATCCCAAAGGCATCAAGGACTGGAGCGACCTGATCAAGCCTGGTGTCAAAGTCATCGTCGTCAACCCAAAGACCGGCGGCAATGGTCGCATGGCCTACCTTGCCGCCTGGGGACAGATTCGCAAAAGTGGCGGCACAGACGCACAGGCACAGGAATTCGTGACCGCCATGTTTAAAAACGTGCCCATCCTCGCTAAAGGTGGTCGTGACGCAACCTCGATTTTCTTGCAACGTAATATTGGCGATGTGCTGATCACCTTTGAATCAGAGGTGGTCTCCGTCAACCGAGAGTTTGGCGAAGGTAAGGTCGACGTCATTCATCCGAGTGCAAGCATCATTACCGAAAACCCAGTCGCCATTGTCGAGCGTACGGTCAATAAGAAAGGCACACGTGAACAGGCCAAGGCCTATCTCGACTTCCTGTATTCAGACCAAGGCCAAGAGATCGCCGCAAAACATGCGATTCGCCCTCGTTCGCCGGCCATCCTTGCCCAACACGCAGATATCTTTAAGCCCATCCAGTTGTTTACAGTGGCTGATTATTTTGGCAATTTGTCCGAAGCTCAAAAAATTCACTTCAATGATGGTGGTTTATTCGACAAGATCTACACCACTGGAAAATAATTGAATCTCGTCTCACCCCCCTCACCTGCAGTTGGAGAGGCGACGCACTTAAAACGTCTCAAGCAGCAACGTGTCATGCCAGGTTTTGGTTTAACCCTCGGGCTGACCATGCTCTACCTGAGCCTGATTGTCCTGATTCCCCTCTCTTCCCTCTTTTTTAAGACATTCACGCTCAGCGCCGATGACTTCTGGATCGCCGTCAGCTCGCCCCGGGTCATGGCTTCTTATCGTTTGACCTTTGGTGCGGCATTTTTGGCTGCGCTATTCAATCTATTTACAGGACTGTTACTTGCCTGGGTGCTCGTACGTTATGACTTCCCTGGTAAAAAAATTGTCGATGCACTGGTGGATTTACCTTTTGCGTTACCCACGGCTGTCGCCGGGATCGCACTGACCGCATTGTTGGCGGGCAACGGCTGGCTCGGCTCTTACCTCGAAGCCTGGGGTATCACCATCGCATTTACTCCAGCTGGCGTCGTGGTCGCACTGATTTTCATCGGTATTCCTTTTGTCGTGAGAACTGTTCAACCCGTACTGGAAGATGCAGAAAAAGAACTCGAAGAAGCCGCCACCTGCCTGGGCGCTACACCCTGGCAGACCTTCAGGTACGTCATTCTGCCCACCATCACACCAGCGTTGCTGACGGGTTTTGCGATGGCCTTTGCCCGTGCAATCGGAGAGTATGGGTCCGTGATTTTTATTGCAGGCAATATGCCGATGGTCTCTGAGATCACCTCTCTTATCATTATTGGCAAACTAGAGCAATATGACTTCGCCGGTGCGACCGCAGTGGCCGTCGTAATGCTCGTGGGCTCTTTCATTTTGCTGATGATCATCAATCTCTTACAAGCCTGGCAGCGCCGACGTGCAGGAATGAAATCATGAGCACCACACACAAATCTCTGCGCACGGCACGGGCTGACAGCAAAGCCAAATGGGTACGTCGTCTGCTCATTACGACTGCACTGCTATTTGTATTTTTATTTCTGGTGCTGCCCCTGGCTGCGGTATTTACCGAAGCTTTACGTAAAGGTGTCGGCGTCTATTTTGCGAGTTTGACGGACCCTGACTCCCTGGCGGCTATTCGACTGACCTTATTCATCACCGCAATTGTTGTCCCCTTGAACCTCGCGTTTGGCATCCTGGCCGCCTGGGCCGTTGCCAAACATGATTTCAAAGGCAAATCCCTGTTAATCACACTAATCGATTTGCCATTTTCGGTCTCCCCAGTTGTGGCGGGTCTCGTCTATGTCCTGGTCTTTGGGGCGAACGGCTGGTTTGGCGGATGGTTACTCGCACACGATATCAAAATCATCTTTGCTGTGCCGGGCATGGTGATTGCAACAGTATTTGTGACACTGCCCTTTATCGCACGCGAACTGATTCCTCTGATGCAGTCACAAGGCTCCGATGAAGAGCAAGCTGCGATCGTGCTTGGTGCAACTGGCTGGCAAGTCTTCACGCGCGTCACGCTCCCCAATATCAAATGGGGCCTGATTTATGGTGTCATTCTCTGCAATGCACGATCGATGGGCGAATTTGGTGCGGTAGCTGTGGTCTCTGGACATATTCGCGGTCAAACCAACACCATGCCGCTACAAGTCGAGATTCTGTATAACGAATATCAATCTGCTGCGGCGTTCGCCATTGCATCGCTCCTGGCATTGCTTGCACTGCTGACGTTGCTGATCAAAACATTTGTTGAATGGCGTCAGCATCAGTCTGAACAATTGCTTGCCCGAGGTTTGTCATGAGCATAGAAGTTAAAAACGTTACAAAAAACTTCGGTCAGATCCGCGTGCTGGACGATGTCAATCTGCGCATCGAATCGGGTGAACTGGTCGCACTGCTTGGTCCCTCAGGCTGTGGCAAGACTACCTTGTTACGGATCATCGCAGGGCTTGAGACCGCGGACTATGGCAGCATTTATCTCGAGGATGATGACGCGACCCTGGCCGGGGCACGCGAGCGTCAGGTTGGTTTTGTGTTTCAGCACTATGCGCTGTTTCGTCATATGAGTGTGTTTGAAAACGTGGCCTTTGGCCTGCGCGTCAAACCACGAAACGAGCGTCCCAGCGAACAATTCATCCGCGACAAAGTCCATGCGCTGCTCGACATGGTGCAACTGGGTTTTCTCAAAGATCGTTTTCCATCGCAACTTTCTGGCGGACAGCGTCAGCGTATCGCGCTCGCCCGCGCCCTCGCAATTGAACCTCGGGTCCTGCTTCTGGATGAACCGTTTGGTGCCCTGGATGCCAAAGTGCGTAAAGAATTGCGAAAATGGCTGCGCAAGCTGCATGATGATTTACATGTCACATCGGTGTTCGTCACGCATGACCAGGAAGAAGCACTTGAAGTGTCTGATACGGTGGTGCTGATGAACCGGGGCAGACTTGAGCAGGTCGGCACACCCGAACAGGTCTATGACCACCCCGCCACACCCTTTGCCTATGGGTTTCTGGGGCATGCCAACCGTTTTGAAGGAACGGTGAAGAATGGCGTTTTCAGAGTGGGTGATATCGCGCTGGAGATTCAGAATCCAAATAGCCCAGACCAATCCGAAGCGGTTGCCTTTGCGCGTCCGTCAGATTTTGATCTAGTAAAGATTGACAGTCCTCGGGCAGGCATCCCCGCTGTAATTGATCGGATCCTGTCGTTTGGACCTGCATCAAAAATCGAGTTGACAGCGACGGTGACCCTGACCGATTCAGGCAAGGCACAAGAGTATGAAATCCAATGGCCAAAGGATCGCATGCAGCAAGCAGCACTTAAGGAAGGTATGGCAGTCAAGCTCGTGCCGACTGCCTTACGTATTTTCAACGCCTGAGTCACGCCCCGGTCTTTTCGCCAATCCATGCAATCCTGAGCAAGTTGGTAGAGCCAGAGACGCCAAAGGGCGTGCCGGCAACAATCAGCAATGCCTGGCCGGGAATTCCAAAACCATTCTTGTGAGCCGCCTGCGTCGCATGCATCACGATCTCTTCGGTACTGACCACGTCAGCTGCCTGAATGGAATGCACGCCCCACACCAGAGAAAGCCTGCGTGCTGCAGCAGGAATCGGGGTCATACTAAGAATCGGTGCGCGAGGACGCTCATGTGCCACACGCAAGGTCGTAGCACCTGAAGAGGTATAAGCCACAGTCGCTGCAACAGGCAAGGTTTCTGCAACGGTACGGATGGCTGCAGAAATCGCATCCCGCGCATCACTGAAGCGGCGCGAATTCACAGCATCCATCGTAATGCGCTGCAAAGGATCACGTTCGGTACTTTGCAAAATACGGTCCATCATCCCGACGGCTTCGATAGGATAATCGCCCGAGGCCGACTCCGCGGATAGCATCACGGCGTCCACACCGTCGTAGACCGCTGTGGCCACATCACTGACTTCGGCGCGCGTCGGGACAGGTGAAGTAATCATCGACTCCAGCATCTGCGTGGCGACGATGACTGGCTTTCCCGCTTCGCGACACGCCCGCACAATGCGTTTTTGCAAGACAGGAACTTCTTCTGGGGGCAACTCCACACCGAGATCTCCACGTGCCACCATCACACCATCAGAACTGGCCACGATCGCCTCAAGTGAATCAATCGCCGATGGTTTTTCGAGTTTTGCCATGACCCAGGCACGATTACCGACGATCGCCTTGAGCTCATGAATATCCTCGGGGCGCTGGACAAAGGACAACGCGATCCAATCAATACCAATACTCAGGCCAAAGGCGAGGTCTTCGCGGTCTTTTTCAGTCAACGCAGACAGGGGCAGAATCGCACCCGGTACGTTCACACCCTTTCGATCTGAAATCATGCCGGCATTGAGCGCTTCAACATCCGCGTACTCGGGGGTGCAACTCAAAACACGTAAGCGGACCTTGCCATCGTCAATCAGCAAATCATCACCAGCCCGGATTGCAGCAAAAATTTCTGGGTGCAAGAGTGGGACACGGCCGTTTTCACCCGGAGCAGGATTCAGATCAAGCCTGAGCTTCTGTCCGATCTGCAGCATCTGTTTACCGCCGACGATTTTGCCCAGACGCAGCTTAGGCCCCTGCAAATCCATCAGAATTCCGACAGGTCTGCCGACATCTGCCTCAATCTGGCGAATCGCATCGTAGCGGGCTTTGTGATCCGCATGCGTGCCGTGACTGAAGTTCAACCTGAAGACATCCACTCCTGCGTCAAACAAACGGCGAATCATGCTGGGTTCGCTGCTGGAGGGCCCAAGCGTCGCAACAATCTTAGTATTACGGTTACGGTGCGAAATAGCATCGAGTTTCATATCGGATTCCTATGATCGAGATTTTTTATTCGTATGTTTGACAGACGCATGACGTCTATATAGGATCTATATCACTGAACGATGATCATAGCTGTTATTGAGCTGCATTCTTGGATATTTATCCCACCAGCCAATGTTTTTATCTGATCATTCAATCAGCCCCTTTCACATTACGTCCCCGCATATTTCAAGATTGAAATACAAGGACTCTGGAGCATGACCCATGAACGCTGTCGCCCCCTTTTCCGTTCACGCTCTGCGCATTAACGGGCAACGCCTGTGGGATGCCTTGATGGAGCTCGCCACGATTGGTGCGACACCAAAAGGTGGCGTCTGTCGCCTGGCCTTGACCGATCTTGACCGTCAAGGTCGAGAATACTTTGTGAGTCAGGCCAAGGCGGCTGGCTGTACCATCCGCGTAGACAATATCGGTAATATTTTTGCCCGACGCGCGGGTCGGGATACCTCGCGTGCAGTGGTCATGACAGGCAGTCACATTGATACGCAGCCAACTGGCGGAAAATTTGACGGTAACTATGGCGTTTTGGCTGGACTTGAAGTGTTTAAAACACTCAATGACGCAGGGATCGTCACCGAAGCAGACCTCGAAGTCGTGGTCTGGACGAACGAAGAAGGTTCTCGTTTTGTGCCCGTCATGATGGGTTCTGGTACCTTCATTGGTGAATTCAAGATCGAGGATGTCCTCACACAAAAAGATCGTGAAAATATTTCAGTCGGACAGGCTCTCAAGGAGATTGGCTTCGCAGGCACTGATGTCGTCACGACAAAAGGAATCGGCGCTTATTTTGAAGCACACATTGAGCAAGGCCCCGTGCTTGAAGCGCAAGAAACCACTATTGGTGTGGTCACCGCCGCTCTGGGGCAGCGCTGGTTTGATGTAGTCGTCACAGGCTCAGAAGCCCATGCGGGCCCAACGCCGATGATGTTACGCAAAGACGCCCTGCTCGCAGCATCCCACATGATTCAGCTCGTGAATCAGCTCGCACTCGATCATGCTCCGAATGCACGCGGAACTGTCGGCATGCTCGATGTCTATCCTAACTCGCGGAATGTGATTCCCGGCACGGTTAAGTTTTCTGTTGATCTACGCGCGGATAACGACGAAATTCTCACGGCTATGGTGGAAAAACTTCATACTGAAGCCGCCCGGATTGCAAAAGAGGGACGCGTTGAGATCAACGTCAATCAAGTTGTCTACTTCCCTCCGCAGTCTTTTGCTGAGCCACTCGTCAATGCGATACGCAGCAGCGCGCAAGAAATGGGCTTTTCCGCGATGGATGTAGTCAGCGGTGCGGGTCATGATGCCGTCTATATGGCACGGGTTGCCCCGACAGCTATGATTTTTGTGCCTTGCAAAGACGGCATCAGCCACAACGAAATCGAAGATGCCCACCCTGATCATCTCGAAGCAGGTTGCAACGTGTTGCTGCATGCCATGCTCAAACAAGCCGGAACTCAAACGCCCAACAACTTAGGCGTCTGAGTCTGAACGCGTCAACCCAGACGCGACTCGAAGCTTGCTTTGATCTCAAGCAGGCTCTGAGGCAAACCAAAGGCTAAGCGCTCAAAAAGTTCTGTATGTAACTCGAACTCTTTGCGCCATGCCTGGGCGTCAATCGATGTAATGGTCGTGAATTTTTCGACTGAAAAATCCATACCCTGCCAGTCAAGATCTTCGTAGGCAGGCGTAATACCAAATACGTGCTCGCTGCCTTTTGCTTCGCCTTCGATACGCTCAAGCATCCATTTCAGGACACGTGTGTTCTCTGAGAAACCGGGCCAGACAAATTTACCCTCTGCATCGGTACGGAACCAATTGACGCAGAAAATCTTGGGTAATTTAGCCCCGGATTGCTCGAGGTGCTCACCCAACTCAAGCCAGTGCGAAAAGTACTCAGCCATGTTGTAGCCACAGAAAGGCAACATGGCAAAAGGATCACGACGCACCACACCAAGCTGGCCAGCTGCTGCTGCAGTGGTCTCTGAACCCATTGTTGCGGCCATGTAGACGCCCTGGGCCCAATCGCGCGCCTCAGTGACCAGTGGCACCGTCGTCGAGCGGCGTCCACCAAAGATAAACGCGTCAATCACGACACCATCCGGATTGTCCCATTCTGAATCAAGCACGGGGTTCTGGGTGGCGGCAACGGTAAAACGTGCATTTGGGTGTGCTGCCTTGATACCTTTTTCACGTGCGAGCTCTGGCGTCCACTCACGACCCTGCCAGTCAATCGCATGGGCAGGAGGTACTTTGGTCATGCCTTCCCACCACACATCGCCCTCGTCGGTGAGGGCCACATTGGTGAAGATAGTGTCTGAACGCAAAGTCGCCATGCAATTGAAGTTGGAGGACTTGTTGGTGCCTGGTGCAACACCAAAATATCCGGCTTCTGGATTGATCGCACGCAGATTGCCTTTGGCATCAGGTTTGATCCAGGCAATATCATCGCCAATTGTCGTGATCTTCCAACCCTGCGCAGCCATTCCAGCTGGCGGGATCAGCATTGCAAAGTTTGTTTTGCCGCACGCAGACGGAAACGCTGCTGCGACATGGTATTTTTTACCCCAGGGTGCTTCAACGCCCAGGATCAACATATGTTCAGCTAACCAGCCTGGCGATGTTTCGGTGGACTCGCTGCGTCCCATGTTGGAGGCAATGCGCAAGGCAAAGCACTTCTTGCCGAGCAACGCGTTGCCGCCGTAGCCTGAGCCATAGGACCAGATTTCACGCGTCTCTGGAAAATGCACAATATATTTAGTTGTATTGCAAGGCCAATCCATGTCCGCCTGGCCAGCCGCCAGAGGTGCGCCAACCGTGTGGACGCAGGGGACGAACTCACCCTTATCGCCCAGCACATCAAAAACCTTCTTGCCCATGCGTGTCATCAATTTCATGTTGACCACGACATAAGGAGAATCAGAAAGCTCAATACCAATCTGTGCAATCGGTGAACCCAGCGGGCCCATCGAAAAGGGGACGACGTACATCGTACGTCCAGCCATGGCGCCTTCGAACAACTCATCGAGCTTGACGCGCATTTCGGCCGGTGCGATCCAGTTGTTGGTTGGACCTGCATCGGCTTTGTCCTGACTGCAAATAAAGGTGCGGTCCTCGACGCGGGCGACGTCATCTGGAGATGAGCGAGCTAGATAGGAATTGGGACGCAACTCAGGATTGAGCTTAGTCAACATCCCTGACTGCACCATTTCGGCGCAAAGACGGTCGTATTCTTGCTCCGAGCCATCACACCAGACGATACGAGCCGGTTTCGCCTTGGCAGCGATCTCGGCAACCCACTTTTTTAAACCCTCGTGGCGGACATATTCGGGTACGTTCAAAGAAATATTCATATAAATGTTTCAAAATGACGACTGCGGTGTAACTACGGTAACCGAAAATTCTAGCACTTCGAAGGCTTACAGGAAACTTATAGAGGATTCCAAGGGGGAAGACTTCAAATTACTCAGAATGATTTTGCACCGATGTTGCGCATACGCCTCAAATCGTGACGCCTCAGCCTGAAGCTAACTATGTTTTAGTTTTTAATGAGGAGTATATTTAAAAAAATTTAAAAATATAAAAATCAGTCGAGACTTTCAAATGGTCTTGATGCAAAGATCGCTGAGGAGACAAGATCATGGCCATTACATTTAAAAAATTGCATCCGACTTTTGCAGCAGAAGTCAGTCCAATCGATTTGCGCCACGTACACGATGAACCGACCCTTGCTGCATTACGAGCGAGGATGTCGGAATTCGGCGTGCTAGTGTTCAAAAATCAGCAATTCTCGAACCAGGATCAACTTGAGTTCGCGCAACGCATGGATGGTGTGCTGCACGCCAAGACCTCCTCGGCGGTATTAACCAAGAATCGTTTTGGCAATGAAGCCCTCACAGACATTTCAAACGTGGGTCCGGATGGATCGATTCTCGGTGCAGAGGATCGACGCCGCATGAATGGGATCAGTAACCGTATCTGGCATACGGATGCTTCCTTTGAAAATCCGGCTGGTCGTTACTCCATGCTCTTTGCCCGCAACATCCCGCCGGTCAGGGCAGATACTCAGTTTGCAGATTTGCGTGCCGCCTACGATGCGCTTGACGAGACAATGAAAGAGACGATAGATGGCCTGCATGTCTACCACTCGATCGTCTATTCCCGCCACACCATGGGTTTTGACTTTTCTGAGCAAGAGCGTGCGAGATTACCAGGCGCCACGCATCCTCTTGTCCGCATCTGCGAGGGTTCTGCACGCAAATCCCTCTATCTCGCCTCGCACGCTGCTCACGTCATAGAATGGGCCGTACCTGAGGGGCGCTTGCTACTTAAAGACTTGATTGAGCACGCCACACAGGCACCCTACGTCTGGAGCCACGAATGGTCTGTCAATGATCTGGTGATCTGGGACAACCGCACGACCATGCATCGTGCGCGTCCCTTTGACGACGTCAAGTACAAGCGAGAGCTCACACGCGTCACCACACTTGATTTGCCACGCCAGGCGCTCGCTGGCGTGGCCTGATCAGGTTCCGACTCTAAAACTGGATTGCATCTTTCGCAGCATAGCAATGACGCTTTGTGCGACGATGCGGCCGGTCTTGGGATTTTCTGAAGGGATATTCTCCATGGTCATGGTGAACTTCGCGGAATCGGAATCCACAACGATCGTGTGCGTATTACGCACAACCGTTGGATCCGCCCAGATTTCTAGTAGCGTTTGTTCTGGACCAATACCAGATAAGGCCAGAGCAACCACGACATTCAGATTAGCTGGAAAGCCTTTAGCCGCATCGCGCGCATTGCCTGAAAACACCATCTTCGGTTCGGTCAGCCCTTCGATGCTGATGTTGTGTTCAACAAGATGAGGAGCACCGGCAAGACCATTGGGTGGTTTACGCGTCACCATACGAACTGAGTGGATCGTACCCTCTGCTGCAGCGATCATTGCATCCAGGCCGATCAGCGCACCAGTTGGAACATGAATTCTTCCCCCCTCATGCTTGGCCATCTCGATGAGTTCAGGATGAAACAACAAAGCACCCACTGAAAGGACAATTACCTGCTTTTGGGCTTTCAAAAAAGGGCCTGCGATCTCTGGCAACAAGGCAGCAGGTGCACACTCAATCACCAGATCGGCCTGAGGCTCAAGCGCGTCAATCGCGAGGACGTTGACAGGATGTGCGAGTGACTGGGCAAACTGCTCTGCCCGCTCGAGATTTTTAGCCGATACCGCGGTCAGGACCACGCCCGGAACCTCACCCTTGGCAAGTGTGGTGGCAATCGATTTGCCGATTGCTCCCAGACCTGCAATCGCGACACGAAGGGGCTTGGTATGTTGTAAGTTAGACATAACGATCAATCAATTTTCATATGGGATGTTTGAACAATCTCAGCATATTTCGAAATTTCTTTCTGGATATGCTGACCGAAAACTTCTGGAGAGCCTCCAATCACTTCAATGCCGCGATCAGAAAGATTCTTTTTAATCTCAGGTTGCTGCAAAGACGCGTTAATCAGCACATTCATTTTCTCGATGGCTGAGGCGGGTGTATTGGCTGGTGCCACAATGCCATACCAGGAATCCGTCTCAAAGCTTGGCAGCCCCTGCTCGGCGATTGTGGGAATCTCTGGTGCAAGTGGAGCACGCGTGAGGTAAGTAGTACCAAGAGCTTTGAGCTTGCCTGAACGGATATGTGAAATGAAATCAGGCAAATTCCCGAACATCAGATCAATATTGCCACCTAGCAAATCATTGAGTGCGGGACCCTGCGCCTTATAAGGCACATGCACCATGTCGATTCCAGCCATCGACTTGAGCATTTCGCCTGCAAAGTGAGGAGTCGTTCCGTTACCGAAGGACCCATACGAGAGCTTGCCAGGATGCGCCTTGGCATAGCTGATGAGCTCTTGCAAGGTATTGACGGGTAGATCACTACGCACTGCGAGAACATTAGCCGTGCGTGCCATCAGCACCACAGGCAGCAGATCCTCTGTCGTGCGGTATGGCAAATGTTGAACCAGACTTTGATTGACTGTGAAACTATTGGCTACGCCACCAAAAGTATGTTTGTCTGTTGCCTTGGCAACAGCATCGACGCCAATGACTGTGCCTGCGCCAGGCTTGTTTTCAACAAACACCGGCTCTGACAAGCTCGCGCTGGTCGGTGGTGCAATCAACCTGACAACCGTATCAAGTGTGCTTGCACCGCCCGGAAAAGGAACAATAAAGCGAACGGGCTGAGTCGGCCAGTTCGCCTCAGGGCCTGCCAGTACTGCACAGGAAAGACATAACGCAGACAATCCTGATAGCAGCTTTGGCAACATCTCGACCCTTATTATTCACACATGCAGTTTACCCAATAAAAGGCAAGGCGCGAATACGTTTTCCACCCGCCGCCACAATCGCATTCGCAATTGCGGGAGCAGCCAGAGGCGTACCAACCTCACCCAGTCCAGAAGGCTTGTCACCGCCTTCGATAATCGTAATGTCGACCACGGGCATCTCAGACATGCGCAGCACAGGATAAGTATCAAAGTTCTTTTGCTCGGCTGCGCCGTTCTTAAAGGTGATCTTATCTTTCATTGCTGTTGAATATCCGAGCAACAAACCACTTTCAATTTGAGCCAGGACTTGATCCGGGCGCACGGCAACACCTGGATCAACGACTGCGGTCAACTTGTGAACTGTTGGTTTACCGTTTTTAAGAGAGACCTCTGCCACCACAGCGATATACGCGTCATAACACTCTGTCTGCGCAACACCCATGCCATGTCCAGCGGGCAACTTCTTGCCCCATCCTGCTTTTTCTGCGACGGCAGCGAGGACCTTTTGGGCGCGAGGATGCTTGTCCAGCATCTCCATACGGAAAGCAACGGGATCCTTTTTAGCCGAAAGCGCCAGCTCATCCATGAAGCTTTCCATGGCAAAGCAATTCAGGTTGTTACTGACCGCACGCCAGTAGCCCACTCGAATTCCCGTATCGTGAATCACATTCTCAGCACGATGATTCATGACGTTATAGGTCAGATTGGCCGATCCCTCGTTCATGAAGGGATCGCTGCCTTTGACAACAAAGCCCGGAAAGGCGCGTGCGGTGACCGAAGGCGAAGTCATCTTTGACGACAAACCAATCAGTTTGCCCGAAGCATCAAAGCCACCAGTGAGCTGGCTCAAGCTAATGGGCCGGTAATAATCATGCGTCATGTCGTCTTCTCGACTCCAGATCAGACGCACCGCTTTACCAGATGCTTTTGCAATTGCTGTGGCCTGCGCAACGAAATCATTTTCGAGCTTACGCCCATAGCCACCACCGATGAAAGTGGTGTGAATGAAGACTTTTTCTTCTGGCAGACCTGAGGCTGCAACTGCTGCGCCAAGTGCACCCTGCTGAAACTGAATCGGCCCCCAGACATGGCACTCGCCATTCTGGATGCTGACAGAACAGTTGACCGGTTCGAGCGTTGCGTGTGCCACAAACGGGGTGTGGTATTCGGCCGAGACCTTTTTAACCGAGCCTGTCATCGGTGCCTCAACGTTCCCGGCACTGCCCACGACTGCACCTGTTTTCTTGCTCGCTTCGCGCAAACCTTTTTCGATGGCGGCCATATTAGCAACCGGAGCAGTGTTGCCGTTGTCCCAGACGACTTTGAGCAGGTCGCGTGCTTTTTTAGCGGTGAAGTAGTCTTTGGCAAGAACCGCCACGCCATCCGGCACCTGAACAACCGCCTCAACACCTTTGACGGCTTTGGCAGCGGTTGCATCAAAGCTTTTGACCTTGCCACCAATCACCGGGCTCACTGCCAACGACGCAGCCAGCATATTCGGCTCGCGCACATCCACGCCATAGATCGCAGTCCCTTTGACTTTTGCTGGGGTATCCAGACGGGGGACGTTTTTACCAATATAGATGAACTGGTCTTTCGTCTTAAGTGTTGGCTTACCGGAAGTCGTCAGTTTTGCAGCATCTGCCGCCAATTCGCCATAGGTGGCCTGATTCGCACCAGAGCTCACCACGCCAGCCTTTGCGACACAACTCGAGGCAGGCACATTCCACTTTTGGGCTGCGGCAGCAACCAGCATTTCTCGTGCAGTGGCACCAACGGTTCGCAACTTAATCCAGGCATCTCGCATGGAAGTCGAGCCACCGGTAATTTGGGCGCCACCTAGTGCATCGTTACCATACAGCTTTGCATTGGCTGGGGCCATTTCGATCTTGATTTTTTCGATGGGGTAATCGAGCTCATCAGCGATCAACACGGTCATTGATGTGTAGACATCCTGTCCCATTTCAGAACGCGCGACATACATCGTCACAGCGTTATCCGAACCGATAATTAACCAGGGATTACTTAATCCCACATCTGCTGCAACAGCAATATTTTGTTTGAATGAAAATCCGACAGCTAATCCTGAGCCAAGGATTGCAGTAGATTTAATAAATGAACGACGGTCCATAATGATCTCCTTAACCTTGATCAGGCAATGTTTTTAGCAGCACGCACAATGGCGCGACGAATGCGGGAATAGGTGCCACACCGGCAAATATTTCCGTCCATGGCTTCAGTGATCTGAGCGTCGTTCGGATTCTTGTTTGTAGAAAGCAAGGCCGCTGCAGACATCATTTGGCCGCACTGACAGTAACCACACTGCGGAACGGACTCGGCAATCCAAGCATCCTGGATTGGCTTGGCCAGCGACACGGGCAGACCTTCAAGTGTCGTAATTTTCTTTCCGCCTGCGACGTTCGCAGGCACCTGACAGGAGCGTATCGCCTGCCCGTCGAGATGGACCGTACAGGCGCCGCACAGACCCGCACCACAACCGAACTTCGGTGTCGTGATGTTGAGGTGATCACGCAGCACCCATAACAGTGGCGTATTCTCGTCACCGTCAAAATCTACTGTTTTTCCGTTCACATCGAGTTTCATGTTTGCTCCTGTTGGTATTCTGAATAGGTCTGAATCATTTATATTGCAACGTCATGCGGCCAATATTGCAGTGGGATGTTCTACAAAGATTCTAAGTTGATTTACATATAAGCGCTTCAGGGTAAACCCATACTCCAGATCATGAGCCTTAATCCAGAATAAATGAGTCCGCCCACCACCATTGAACTCAGACCGATCCAAATGGCCTGTTTTTCGTTTTTGGGTTTGAGACGATCAATCAGGATACGACCCGACAACGCCGCTACCGCGATACCGTACAAAATCGACCCTGCCTGGGTTAAAGATCCATTTAACAGCGAAAATCCCAGCATAAAGATTGCCGTACCCACCATAAACGAAAGTAAACCGACTACATAACCCATCGCCCTGAAAATCGTCACTCCATCAAACTCCCAGTCTGAAGGTGTCTCATCTACACCAACAAGAGTAGGTTGATTTGTTGAATCTTGTCGTGTTGAATTGTTTTTTTGCATTTGAGGTCTAAAATGTAACAATAGTCACAGTGTGGCTTTGCTTAAATATAAATACAAAGGAATACTTATGATCAAGAAGCTTGCAGCAGTCTTATTTGTAGCCCTGTTTGGCTTGGCTCAGGCGGCTCCTGCGGTTGCTCAAAGTGCAGCCCCTTCAAAGTCACAGACTACATCAAAGAAGAGCAGCAGCACGTCCGGAAAAAAATCGACTAAATCAAAATCGACCAAATCCAAATCGACCAAGTCAAAATCCACCAAAACCTCAAAGGCTTCTAAAAAGCCAACGATGGGTTGATGTGTGATTCCTGCTGTCTTTAAACGCTGTTGACTATTTTTAGAGCGTTTGTAAATATGGATAAGCTCGAACAAAGACCCTGACATGATGTGAGGGTTTTTGTCCGGTTCCTTTGTCTGGTTCCTTTGTCTGGTTCCTTTGTCTGGTTCCTTTGTCTGGTTCCACTCAGTGAACCTACTCGCTTTTAATGCCTGCTTTACGAATCAGTGCACCCCAGCGATCATAATCCCGAGCAATTTGTTCACTAAATATCTCTGGCGTTGTGGGTGATGCATTCAGACCCAGCTCCTTGATGCGCTGAACCACCGAAGGGTCACTGAGAACAAGATTAATGTCTTGATTCAGCTGCGCGACCGTAACTGCCGGCGTCCCGGCTGGTACAGCCAATCCATACCATTCAGGAATATCCGCAAGCGCTGGGTAGCCCGCTTCGATTGCGGTCGGTACGCCTGGGAGGACATCAACAGCGTCTTTCCCAAACAACACAATCGCGCGTAATTTTCCAGACTTAACATGTTGTGCGACGGAACTCGGGTTTGCCACCATGAGATCGATATTGCCACCCAGCACATCAATGACACCAGGACCCGCACCTTTATAAGCAACATGCATCATATCGGCACCGGTCGTGAATTTAAAAAGCTCAACCGCGAGCTGTGGCCCTGTCGCACTTGAACCAAAATTCAATTTTCCGGGGCGACTTTTTGCCAGTGCTTCGAGCTCCTTGAGATTCGTCGCAGGGACAGAGGGATGCGCCACCAGCACAAAGGGCTGCTGGGTCATCCGCGCAACAGGAACAATGTCCTTGCGGGAGTCAAATCCCATATCTGCATACAGATGAGGATTCACCGTCAACACGCCCTGATGGGCAAGCATCATGGAGAGGCCATCAGGTGGCATTTTGGACGCATAAGCCGTGCCAATATTGCCCTGCGCACCACCACGATTCTCAACAATGACGGGTTGGTGCCAAAGTTCTGCCAGCCGCTCTCCCACAATTCGCGACACCGCATCAGAACCGCCTCCCGGGGGAAAGGCAACAATAATTTTGACTGGTGCTGTGGGCTTGAATGCGGGCTGTGACTGCGCAGCACCGAGCAGGAATGAACATACCGCAGCACAAAGGCTGACGCGAAGCCAATACATCATGATCGTTTGTCTCGAAATGGATTTTATTTTGAATTTTAAGGATCATACATCGCAGGTGAGGCATGCGGTCAAAGGTTGACTTGTTGCGAAGCTCCCTTGACGTATTGCATGAGCTGACCGGAATCGGCCTGATGCTCGAGATTCCAGACTGCCTCGATCAGTGGCTCGGGATCGACACCAGACTGACCATAGGCGCACAAGGTACGCAGCTTTGCCTCAATATCCTGGTCACTTAATGGACGCGTGGTGGAGCCACGCGCGACATCAATTCTCATCTCAATCGCCTGCCCTGCGCGCAAAACCAACAAAACCTTTGTAGCATCAACGCTATAGGAGTCATCATCTACAAACCTGACTTTACGCCCCACAGTGCGTAATACGGGATCGCGCACGGCTTGATCGCCAAACTCCGTAAGCCCTGCACGGCCTCGCACCAGTGCAACCGCAACCGCATGCTGTGCGCTGACCTGAGACTCCCGTCCTGTATGAATCTCAGGACGATCTGTACGTTGACGCAACAACGAATGCCCGGTCAATTCGATTGACACGATATTTTCGATACCCTGGGTAAGCAAATCGGGATGGACAGACAAGGCCAGACAGGCCTCGATCACCGGATTCAACACCACACCACAAGGATAAGGTTTGTAAGCGTTTTGTAGCACCTCCCAACGTGTACCCAGGTCCGAGATCAGCCCCTGGCAATCGGGAGCATCGGCGGTGACATGCAGAAATCCGCGGACACCTTCGAGGGGTTGGCTGGGACCGTCAAAATCCTGTTGCGCTAATAACGCAGCGATCATGCCATTGCGCGCGGCATTGCCCATGCTGATACTTTTGGACATCGTGCCAAGTGTCTCGACTAATCCACCCGCCTGGCTGGAAGCATGCCCGAGCGCCCAAACTAATTGCTGCTGCGTCAGTCCCAATAGCTTTCCTGTCGCCATGGCCGAGCCAAACACTCCACAGGTCGAGGTAATGTGCCAGCCACGCGCATAGTGCCCAGGCGAGACGGCATTGCCAATACGACATTCTGCTTCCATGCCCAGAATCAAGGCCAGCAAAAAATCAGAACCCTTGATCACTTGCGTTTCGGCAAGAGCCAGAATGGGGGGCGCGACTGGTGCCGTGGGATGGATAATGGTGGGAAAGTGTGTGTCATCAAAGTCAAACACATTGGCGCCCATGGTATTGAGAGCCGCCGCTGTGAGAATATCCATGCGCTGGTTGCGACCGATTACGGTTGCTTGCGCTGAAGAGGAAAATTTTCCGTATACGCGTGCAGCTTTCTCTATGGTTGGGTCAAAGCAAGCAGATAAGGCGACTGAAAAAAAATTTAGTAATGAGCGCTTGGCCTCATGCCTGACATGCACCGGAATATCTTGCCAGTGGCAGGTCTTGACAAAGTCTGCGAGGATGGCCGAGGCACCAGACGTTGCACCTGTTGAAAGCTTACTTTTTGAATCACTCATTTTTTTCGTGTCTCTTTAGATTTTATTTATTATTTGCTTGATTGATTGTTTGATTGTTTGCTTGCTTGTTTGTTTGTTTGTTTGTTTGTTTGCAAACAGTATGCCTGGAGGCCTTGCGCCGAGGGCCTCTACGCCACAATTGCAGACACGACTAGCTGTCTGCCGTAAACCACCTGATCTGACAGCGCCTGCTCCCAAAGTTTTGCAACACTTGGGGTCTGCGCTTTTTTTAGGCGCTTGCGGGCATAGGCTTTGATGATGCTCCCCACCAGCCTCTCGCTTGCTCGGCGTGGTTTACGCTCATCGACCTCAAGTACGGTGATGTCCTTGAATCCGTTCAGGCCTAACAACAGCCACAACTGAAACAAGCCCAGTGTGAGCCAGGGCATATGGGGCTCCGGCGTATCGTTTTGTGAAAACCAGGAGTAGGAACGGGGAAAACCCTGAATCAGATGATTGACTCTTGCCCCAGCATAATTTGGATTGGGAATGGACAGAATGAACTTACCACCGGGTTTGAGATGCTTGCGAACACTCTGCAAAAACATACCCGGATTTTGCAGATACCCCATGGCTTCGCAACAGATTGCCGCATCGTATTGCCCAAAGTTCTGAGGGACGCCTTGGTTAAAATCGCCAGACTGAAAAAAAGCATACCCCTTCGGTCCGTCGACATAGAGATCAAAGCCATGCACGCTTGCAGGGTATGTCAAGCTATCCGGTACCCAGCCATCTCCACAACAGATATCGAGGATCGTCGCAGGTCGATCAGCATTTAACGCATCAGCCACCGCACGTCGGTGCGCGCGCCAGTCCCTGGCATGGAATTCCTGTTGCTGGCCCGATTGTGGCTGTGCGTTTTTTGTTTGGTCTTGCGAGGATTGCGTCATTTTCATATTTTCACTTGTATCTACCCTAATCAGGGCACGTGCATCTCTGCACACTGTCAAAGCGACAATTGATCACTATAACAATCAATGGACAAGGTGTTAGCATCGATAAAAATCACTAAAAATAACGGAGACAATCCATGCGTAAATTATCAATACTTTTTCACCTCATTTTGTTAAGCGGCATCCTGTCACTGGTGGCCGGCTGTTCAACAGCCTCCAAACGCGTAGAGGGTGCAACAAACGGTCCATCTTATGCGGTCGATGCGACCTGGCCAAAACCACTACCCAATAACTGGATACTCGGCCAGGTTGCAGGGATTGCAACCGACAAAAATGATCATATCTGGATTATTCAGCGTCCCCGCACACTTACCGAAGATGAACGTGGCGCCACCACTTCACCACCGCGGTCTAAATGCTGCATCCCTGCTCCACCGGTCATGGAGTTTGACCGCGCAGGCAACTTTTTGCGCGGCTGGGGTGGCAGTGGAACGGGATACGACTGGCCTAAAAACGAACATGGTATCTATGTCGACCCCAAAGGCGATGTCTGGATAGCAGGCAATGACAACGCAGACCACATGCTGCTCAAATTCACTGGGGACGGAAAATTCCTGCTGCAAATTGGTTCACCCGGGAAGAGCCTGGGGAGCAATGCCCCCAACCAGCTTGGACGCCCTGCGCACATGGAGCTCGACGTCCAGACCAATGAACTGTTTGTCGCTGATGGCTACCAAAACAGGCGTGTCATCGTATTTGATGCATCAACCGGAGCGTACAAAAGACACTGGGGTGCCTACGGCAACAAGCCCGATGACACCAAAATCCCTGACTACAACCCAGATTCACCCCAGTTTGGAAATCCGGTCCATTGCGTGCGCCTGATGAAAGATCAGACCGTACTGGTCTGTGACCGAGCTAACAACCGGATTCAAATTTTTACCAAACAAGGCAAGTTCATTAAACAAATCGTGTCTGAGCCTGAAACACGTGGATCAGGTGCGGTCTGGGATCTGGTGGTCAGCGAGGACCCGAATCAAAAATACATTATGGTTGCAGACGGCGGCAATAATGAGGTCAGGATTCTTTTGCGCGAAACAGGCGAAAAAGTCGGAGCCTTCGGACGTCCTGGACGCCAGGCGGGAGACTTCCACTGGGTACATAACATTGCGATCGACTCGCAAGGCAGTATCTATACTTCCGAGGTCGATAATGCCAAACGTGTTCAGAAATTTGATCGCGTGAATTGATCGGGTAATTAATCGCGTGAGTTAATCGCGTGAATTAATCGCCTAATTGATCGCCTAATTGATCGCGAAAATTTACCGGTTAGTTGATTTGAAAATTCATTCAATAAAAAAATCGAGCGCAGACCTGACTTGGTCAGCGTTCGATTTTCTATTTGTTTTCCAACAAAGCACGCCTATGTCTTGAACGACATAAACAAAACCGCCTGGGGTCAGGACGCAAGCGCCTTCATCTCGGCATACAAGTCAGCCTTGCCCTCAAAACCAATACCCACCAGTTCTGGCAACGTCACGATACTGTTTTCAACTTTCACCCCATCAGGAAAGCCGCCGTAAGGCTGAAACAGATCAGGATAACTTTCGTTACCCCCTAAACCCAGACCCGCGGCAATCATCAGGGACATCTGGTGACCACCATGAGGCACACAGCGGCTAGGTGACCAGTCGTTTTCTTTAAGCATTTCAAGTGTGCGCAAATACTCAACCAGACCGTAACTCAGGGCGCAATCGAATTGCAGCCAATCCCGGTCTCGACGCATGCCACCGTAACGAATCAGATTGCGCGCATCCTGCATTGAAAACAGATTTTCTCCCGTGGCCATCGGATTTTCGTAATGATGGGCCAATTCAGCCTGTAATTCGTAATCCAGGGGATCGCCTGCTTCTTCGTACCAGAACAGGTCGTACTGGGAAAGCGCACGCGCATATTCAATTGCGGTCTTGGTATCAAAGCGACCATTAGCGTCGACACACAAGCGCTGGCCTGGTCCGAGTAATTTCAGTACCGCTTCGATACGCTTGCAATCATCGGCTAGTGATGCGCCACCGATTTTCTTTTTGACGACGCTATAGCCTCGGTCCAGATAACTTTGCATTTCGTTGGTCAGGCCCTCCAAGCCCTGGCCTGGCCAGTAATAACCACCTGCAGCGTAGACGAACACCTTTCGGTCAGGCTGACCATTAGCATAGCGATCAGCAAGCAATTGATAGAGTGGAACGCCTTCGATTTTGGCCACAGCATCCCAGATTGCCATATCAATGGTGCCCACGGCCACCGAGCGCTCACCATGGCCGCCGGGCTTTTCGTTATTCATCATAGTGGCCCATATTTTGTGCGGACACAAAATGCCACGGTCATCGAGCAGCGTATCGGGCGCTGCCTCAAGCACGCGTGGAATAAAGCGTTCACGCATCAATGCGCCCTGTCCATACCGGCCATTTGAATTAAAACCGTAGCCAATGACAGGTTTGCCATCTCGAATGACGTCGGTCACTACCGCTACCAGACTCAAGGTCATCTTTGAAAAATCAATATAAGCATTACGGATATTGGATTTAATTGGGCGTGTCGATTCGCGGATTTCGGTGATTTTCATAATGGGTTAGCAATTTAAAGTGAAAGTGAAATTGGGTATTGAACTAACGAGGGAGTGAAGATCCACCACAAATCTGGATATCCTGACCAGTGATCGCTGCGGCCATCGGCGATAGCAGATAACCCACGAGTGAGGCGATTTCTTTTGGTTGAATCAAGCGTCCGAGTGGAGGCACTTTGGGAGAAGCTGCTTGTCTGCCAGGATCATTGAGCATCGCAGTCTGGGTCGCTGCGGGCGAAACGACATTGACTGTCACGCCTTGCGCGACTACTTCGGCAGCCCAGCTTTTTGCCATTGCAATCAATGCAGCCTTAGTGGCCGCATATTGACTACGTCCTGCGAGCCCTTGCGCAACACGACTGCCGATCAGTACGACACGACCATTATTTTGCTCGACCATTCTGGGCATCAACACATTCGCAATACGTGCTAGTGCACTGACATGAATATTCCACATCAAATCCAGATCTGTATCGATCATATGACCAATGCCATTGACCCGCAACACTCCTGCTGCATGAACTAGGCCATCTACGGATCCGAGATTGGAGAGCATGCGATCGATTGCAATTTCATCAGTCAAATCAACAGGGATATTCTGAAATGCCGGATGTACGATCTTTGCTGTTGCAATATCTGTACCGAAAACAAAGTAGCCTTGGTCCAGTAGGTGCATTGCAATGGCATGACCAATTCCGGAACTCGTACCGGTGACAAGTATGCGCGGTTTACTCTGCACGAATATTTCCTTCAGTCACGATCTTTTGTGTCAGAGCCATGTAGTCATTTTGATAATTGACAAAATCCTGCACGCTGCCGGGAGTAACCAACAAACCTTGTGGGGCAAGCTTTTCTTCCAAACTAACAAGCGCCCGATTGACCTCTACGTTTAATTTTTCAGCGATGTCACGCGGGATATTCGCAGGCCCCCATAAACCATACCAGCTATAGAACTCATATCCTGGCAGGGTTTCACCGACCGTTGGCACGTCAGGCAGATTAGGTACGCGATCTTTGGAAGTCACAGCAAGCACCTTTAACTGACCTGCCTTTGCAAATCCGGCAGATCCGAGAATCGGATCAATGAAGCCTGTTATGCGTCCTCCAATCAAATCGTTGTAAGCGGGTGATGAGCCTTTGTACGGAACAATAATGTAATCGATCCCACTCATCGATTTAAGTAATTCTGCTGCCAAATGGCCAGCGGAGGCTGATGAACCAATTGCAAAGGATACTTTTCCAGGATTTGCTTTGGCATATGAAATTAGCCCTTGCACATCATTTGCAGGAAGCTGGTTATTGACGGAAACAGATAAAGGAGCTTTAGCAACCAAAGCGATGGGAGCAAAGTCTTTAATCACACTGTAGGGAACGCTTTTAATCACCATTTCCGTTGTGGATGAGGTGGATGCGCTGAACATCAGGGTGTACCCATCTGGTGCAGCTTTGGCGAGGGCATTGCCGCCAATGATCCCTCCCGCGCCTGCACGATTTTCCACTACAAAGGGCTGTCCCATCTGCTCGCTAAGCTTTTGTGCCAACAAGCGTCCTACGACATCTAGAGTGCCGCCGGGCGGAAATGGAATGATTACCGTCACCGGCCGTGACGGGTAAGACTGCGCCTGCACCACTGTGGTCCAGGTCAGACACGCCATTAAAATAAGTTTGATCACATGACTAAAGTGCATCATTCTGGGCCCTGCCAAAGTAAAAGAAGAATCGTTGGGGCGCTTTAACGCGTGATAAGCCCCGCATTTGCGACAGCGGCACGTAACTGTGCCACCTCGGCATCGCTCGGTGCCTCTGTAGGAGGACGTACAGTCGGTGCATCCAGCACACCGGCCAGGTACATCCCCATTTTCATACGCGCATGTGCTTCGCCAGTTGGCTCCCCTCCACCATATACGGCATCTTTCAAAGGCGTGATGATTGCTTGCACTTGAACCGCACGCTTCAGATCCCCTGCTTTGACGGCTTCCCATAAGTCATTAATCAACGAAGGAATAAAGGTCGCAAAACCAACCAACGCGCCATCGACTCCCTGCACCATAGAGGCCAATAAATACTCATCATGACAAGTCAAAATCGCCTTGGTGGGATCCGCATCGCGAATGGCTTTGATGTCCGCGGCATACTTATTCATGTCTCGCTGCCCGACCTTAAAGGCCTGCAAGTAGGGCAATTTTGCTAATTGCGCCATCGTCGCCGTTGAGTAAGAGGCACGTGTCCATGCAGGATAGACATGGGCAATCAGATCAAGTTCTGATTCTGCAATCGCATCAAAGTAATCAAACACATGTCCAGGACGAAAACCAAAGCGCAACCAGTGATGTGGCGGCATGACATCCAGTCCTTTTGCACCGGCATCGCGTGCCATCCGTGCATGAACTTTTGCATCTTTCACACCTTCACATACGATAGAAGAAATCACAGGCAACTTACCTTCGAGCTCACTGGCCACGATACGCGTGACTTCTGCACGCTCCTCGGGAACTAAAGAGAACACTTCACCCGTATGACCATTGGTCATGACGGCCACCACACCAGGTTGTGTCCCTAACCACGCGGCATGCTTTCTCAAAGCTGGTTCATCGATTTTAAGATCTGGTGTGAACGGACAGGCAATGGCGGGGATCAATCCACGGTAATTATTAATGGTTGGCATAGGTTTCTCCTGTAAATTATCGTTGCGTGCATTGTGGCAATCACATGGCAAGCTTAATAACCGAAATTATCTTTAATCCACGGATAAGTGACCAATGCTATTTTTATTGTTTCCTATGCCTTGGGAGCATCGCCGATGAATCTGATTTGGCTAGAAGACTTCCTTGCCCTTGCGATCACGGGTAATTTTTCACGTGCAGCAGAAGAAAGGCACACGACACAACCCGCCTTTAGTCGCCGAATCCGCGCACTCGAAGACTGGTTAGGTGTCGCGCTGTTTGATCGATCGTCGCAGCCTGCCACACTGACCGAGGCAGGCGAATGGTTCCGCACTGCAGCAAACGATATTCTTAACCGCGTTTCGAGGATTCCTGAACAGGCACAGGCAATTTCCCAATCTAATGCGGCCACGCTAAAGTTTGCCTCAACCCACGCTCTGTCTCTAACTTTCCTGCCAAAATGGCTCAGAAGCATCGAAACGCACATCGCGATGGGACCGATCCAGTTGATGTCTGATGTGCTGCAGCAATGCGAAGTCTTGATGCTCCAGCGCAAGGCTCAATTCCTGTTGTCGCACTCCCATCAACAAGTCCCCTCCAAACTCGATTTATTGCAGTACCCATCCGTCAGAGTGGGGCTGGAGGCCGTGATCCCTGTTTCTGGTTGCTCACCACATGGCAAACCTTTATTCTCATTATCTACTCGAGCCAGATCAGCAACTCCAATACTTGCCTACAGCACAGAGTCTGGAATCGGAAGGTTGATCCGATCCTTGAAAGGCAACATGCTCGAGGATGCAAAAGGAGAAGTCGTTTTGACTGCTCACCTGGCAACGGTTTTGAGAACGATGGCAATTGAAGGTCGAGGGATTGCATGGCTGCCGTTTAGTCTGGTTGAAGACGATCTGACGCAAGGACGATTGATTCAGGCAGGCAAAAGTGAATGGTGCGTGGATGTTGATATCCGCTTATTCAGGAGTCCTGAAGCAGAACCCTTAGCAGCTGAAGCGTTTTGGCAAATGGCCTGTCATGCTCAACTCAACCCATGAACGCATTGCACATACAGACAAGAAATACGTGAGAGATATGACAAAAAATACGATTGAAGCCGCACTGGAGAAAATCGGCATCATCATTCTTGCCGCGGGAGAAGGTTCTCGCATGGGCCATCAGCCCAAATGTCTGATCGAACTCGATCATCAACCACTTATCAGGCGACAGATTAGAGCCGTTGAACAAATGGGGATTGGTCAGCGCGTGATAGTCAGTGGTTTTTTTTACGAGCGTATTGAAGCTGAGATCGCAAACGAAGCTGTCCAGATCATTCGCAATCCAGACCCTGGCCGTGGCCAGCAGAGCTCAGTCAGAATCGGTCTAGAGGCCATGCATGACCATCTTGAAGTCGTCATGATTGCCTTGGCGGATCAACCACTGATTGATGCGTCTGACTTGCATGAACTCATCATTGCCTTCTTTAATCGACCGACACACACAGACATTATGTATCCTGTGGTGAACGCACAGCGCGGCAATCCAGTCTTGCTATCAGGTGCGTGTGTGCAGCAATTTTTAAGCGGTCCACAAGCAATAACATGCAGGCAATACATCGACAGTCAGCGTGCGCGCCTCTATGCCTATCAAACCAGCAATGATCATTTCACCTTTGATCTGGATACGCCAGAAGACCTGGATGCGCTAGCCTGTCGGACGGGCTATGCCGTCTCGCGCGTGTAATGAACGCGGACGTGTCATGAACTCACATGCATCGTGAACTCGGACGTGTATTCAACTCGCACAAATTGTGCCTGCATTTAACTGAGATTATTGTTTAAGGTGATTTGCAAGCAAGGTGCCATAGCCTGTGACTTTGTCATGTCCACCCAATATGTTGAGCATGGCCCAAATCGCACAACTATTGGTCGTCAAAACCGGCTTACCCGCAGCACGTTCAAGTTGCTCCACGATATCCATCGTGATCCAGTTGCCGCAAGCCAGAAAAATCGCATCAGCATTGTCTCGGTCAGCCTTCAGGCCAAGCGTGTATGCGGTTTGGGAGTCCAGACGTCCAACCTCCAGATTGCTGACAATACCCATAGCCTCCTGGTTGACCACGTGGACACCACTTGCCTCGATAAATTCCGCTACCGACTGATTGGTCGTCGTGGCCCACGGGGCAGCAAGCGCAACACGCTGGATCCCGAGTGTTTCGAATGCCTTGAGCATTGCAGTGGCCGCGGTAGTGGCGGGCTTACCGCTGACTTGCTCGATTCGCTTACACAGCTCGAGGTCATAGCCCTTGCCCATCCGGGTTGAAGGTGCGGTGGCCGAGAGAACAATGGCATCTACATCAGCATCGGCAAGCTTTGATACTTCATTATCCAGCTCAGCCACGATTTTCATCGTGGATTCTGGATCAATCGTGCTGAGCGTCAGTCTCGCGCAGTGCAAAGCCACTGAAGCTGGCAGCACCTGAACAAATTCAGGCTCCTGAGTTGAGTTTGAAGAGGGTGCCAGCAAGCCGAACCGCTGTGTTTTTTTAATCATGATCAAGCAAAATCACTGTCATCGGAACCAAACATGTCACCGCCATTATCAAAATCATCACTCGCATCGGCAAGCGTTGAACCGCTGTCGTAGGAAGACTGATCAGCGGGTGCATCATTCGTATAGTAATTATTCACCGTGGTTTCATTCACTGTCACAGGTGCTGCAGGGGTCACGCCTGATGCATTACCAAAACCATTCCCGCCGAAACCACCACCGCCAAAACCACCACCTGAGTTGTGTCCCATCATGTTCTGAATGCCCTGGTACAGGAACGATCCGGCAACAACACCTGCCGCCGTGGTTGCGACGGTCCCCAGGACACTCGACCCCCAGGGGGTAGGTGCTGCAGCAGCGACTGGTGCGACAGGAGCCTGCGCAACCGGCATGGGTGCAGCAGACTGTGCGACAGGTCGCGGTGGCTGCGCGATGGTCTGACTGGACTCAGCGTTCGCGGCGAGCGGTGCGGCAGGCGCTCTACCCCAGGCGTAGGCATCGCCCATGAAGCTCGCCTTAGAGGCTGACTTCTCATGGTCAAGCTGAGCCTGCAACTCTGCGACTTTTGCTTGCGTCTGTTGCAACACATAATCTAGCTGCATGGCGCGCTGCACAAGTAAATAGCCGGCATGCGGCTGAACTGCCAATGCCTGCGAAATCAAGGCATCCGCATCGGGATCTTTTTGAGCAACTTGCGCCTGTGTCAATTGCTGTAAAAAGGCATTTAACGCGTCACGTTCCTGGGTATTCATGTTGGAGATCCTTCAAGACAGCATAGTTGCAAACAACATTTATATGGGGAGGTTGAGTGATATTTCAAGATCACCTCAAATACTCTTAACCGATGGTATTTACTGTGTGGATTGTAGTGTGCTCTTGTGGTAATTTGCATGCAACATTCAGCATGGAATACACATGATCAAGCTCGATTTTCACCCTACTGGCCGTCATTTTTTACAAATCCCTGGTCCAAGTCCTGTTCCTGACCGGATTTTGCGTGCCATCAGCTACCCGACGATTGACCACCGTGGTCCTGAATTCGGTGCTCTGGGACTGAAAGTCATCGCCGGCATGCAAAAAATATTCAAAACCAAGCACCCCGTAGTGATTTATCCTGCTTCCGGAACTGGCGCCTGGGAAGCGGCACTCGTCAACACCCTCAGCCCTGGTGACCACGTGCTCATGTATGAAACAGGCCAGTTTGCCTCGCTCTGGAACAAGCTGGCTACTCGAATGGGCTTAAAAACCGAGATTCTGGGCTTTCAGGGCAAGGACGACGTTCTGCCCAACGCGGCCTCATGGCGCCATGGTGTGCAGGCAGACCTCATTCATGACCGTCTGGCAAAAGACACAACGCACAGCATCAAAGCCGTCTGTGTGGTGCATAACGAGACCTCTACCGGTGTGACTTCTGATATTGCTGCGGTTCGCCGGGCAATCGATTCCGCCAAGCACCCTGCACTTTTGATCGTTGATACAATTTCGGGGCTGGGCAGTGCAGAATTCAAGCATGACGACTGGGGCATTGATGTCTCAATCAGTGGCTCCCAAAAGGGTTTGATGCTGCCCCCCGGGATTAGTTTTAACGCCTTGTCACCTCGTGCAATCGAAGCCTCTAAAACCGCAACCATGCCGCGTGCATTCTGGGCCTGGGACGAAATCATTGAAATGAATAAGGGCGGTTACTGGCCCTACACTTCCAGCACCAACCTACTTTATGGTCTGTCTGAAGCACTCGACATGATTCAAGAAGAAGGCCTTGACCATGTGTTCGCACGTCACCAGCGCTGGGCTGCGGGTGTGCGTTCTGCAGTCAATGCATGGGGCTTGCCAATTCAGTGTGCCGACACGGCCTTGTACTCCCCAATTCTGACGGGTGTCATTACGCCTGAAGGCATTGATGCGGACGAAGTTCGCAAGCTGATCCAGCAACGCTTTGATTTGTCACTAGGCACGGGATTGGGCAAACTCAAGGGCCGGATGTTTCGCATCGGCCACCTGGGCGACAGTAACGATCTGACGCTGATGGCAACGCTTGCTGGTGTAGAAATGGGACTCAAACTGTCTGGAGTCAAACTCGCTGGCAGCGGGGTGCAAGCGGCTATGGACTACTTTTCACAGAATTCATGAACATCACTCGCATGACTCCATCGATCCAGCCTGTTCGCTTTATGCCACAACAGACTGGCGCGCAAACTCCACTCGCGCGACTGCTCCAAAAAGAATTACGTGGCGATGTGCTGTTTGATGCGGCCAGTCGCGGGCGTTATTCAACGGATGCTTCGATCTATCAGATCATGCCCACAGGCGTGGTGGTCCCGCGTGATCAGGCCGATGTGTTGCGTGCGCTGGATATTGCACGCGATCAAAAAGTACCCGTGCTCTCGCGCGGAGCAGGAACAAGTCAGTGCGGCCAGACTGTAGGTGAAGCACTCATCATCGACAATAGCAAATGGCTGTGCAATGTGATCGACTTTGATCCTGTCGCCCGGACAGTCACAGTCGAACCAGGAATCGTACTGGATCATCTGAATGCCTGGCTCAAGCCGCATGGACTATGGTTTGCGGTCGATGTCTCCACGAGTGCCCAATGCACAATTGGCGGAATGACGGGCAATAACTCCTGTGGTTCACGCTCAATCGAATATGGCAACATGGTTCACAACGTCGCCTCGATCGATGCGGTGCTTGCAGACGGCACACAGGCACGATTTGGGTCATTGAATGAGCCTGTTGTGGGCAGCCGAATGCAAAATATCCTTGAGTCACTCAAGGTCATTGCCACACGTGAACGTGCAGAGTTAGCCGAACGCATACCTAAGGTGTTGCGCCGGGTGGCCGGATACAACCTCGATATCTTTGATTGCCAGAACCCACGTGCCTATACAGATGATGGGGTCGCCAATCTCGCCCATCTCCTGGTCGGTTCAGAAGGCACCCTCGCCTACAGCCGCCAGATTACCCTGCAGCTCAGCCCCATCCCCGTCCACAAAACCTTAGGCGTTGTGAACTTCCAGAGCTTTTATAAGGCGATGGAGACGACACAGCATCTGGTCAAGCTCAAACCCACTGCGGTCGAACTCGTTGATCGCACGATGATCAATCTGGCGATGGAAAATCCAGCGTTCAGACCGGTAATTGAAAAAGCCCTGGTTGGACAACCGGCAGCTATCCTGCTCGTGGAATTCGCAGGCGAAGATCACGCCGCGCTCACAGCACGACTCGATGAACTGGATATGCTGCTGAGCGATCTTGGGCTGCCTGGTGCTGTCGTCAAAATGCCTGGCGCCGCCGAACAAAAGGCATTATGGGATGTGCGCAAGGCCGGCCTGAACATCATGATGAGTATGAAAGGAGACGGCAAACCCGTTTCGTTTGTAGAGGACTGTGCCGTCCCGCTCGAACATCTGGCCGAATACACCAGCCGACTGACAGAGGTTTTTCATCAGTACGGCACTGAAGGGACCTGGTATGCCCACGCAAGTGTAGGCACACTGCACGTTCGCCCCATTCTGGATATGCGGCGCGATGGCGCTGCCAAAATGCGTGAGATTGCAGAGGCCACCAGCGCCCTGGTCCGCGAGTATAAAGGCGCTTTTTCTGGTGAACATGGCGACGGCTTATGTCGCGGTGAATGGGTGCAATGGCAATATGGACCTCGTATTCACCAGGCTTTTTCTGAAATCAAAACTTTATTCGACCCTGAAAATCGTTTTAATCCAAACAAAATGATTCATCCACCGAAAATGGATGACCGAAGTAATTTCCGGTTTGGTCCGGAGTATTCGGTGTCAGCGATGCAGCCAGCCCTTGACTGGTCAGGCTGGAATGTCCTGCGCGATCCTTTAACCGGGGTTGAAACGATGCCTGGCACGGGGCTCGATGCCAGTGCGGGTCTGGCCTCTGCTGTTGAAATGTGCAATAACAATGGTCATTGTCGTAAATTCGATGCCGGCACAATGTGTCCAAGTTACCGGGTCACCAAGGACGAACAACACGTCACGCGTGGACGAGCCAACACCTTGCGTCTGGCACTCTCTGGTCAGATCGGCAACGCCGGTCTCGCGAGCCAGGAAGTCAAAGACGTCATGGATTTGTGCGTATCGTGTAAAGGCTGCAAGCGAGACTGTCCAACGGGCGTGGACATGGCCAAAATGAAAATCGAAACCCGTGCTGCATGGACAGCACAGCACGGCATGCGCTTGCGTGACCGGCTGATTGCCTACATGCCTTATTACGCGCCATGGGCCAGCAAGGTGGGGACACTGCTCAGCTCCGCTGAAAAAATTCCGTTCCTGGGTGTCTGGGCCAAACGATTGGCAGGACTGTCTACCGATCGCTCCTTACCAACCTTTCGCAAGCCCTTTCTTGCAAGTCATGCCGTATTGACACCAAGCGCGCAGTCGACAACGACCGTGCCTCACAAAGAAGTACTTCTCTTTGTCGATACCTTCAACAATTATCTGGAATCCGAAAATGCCCAGGCAGCAGTCCGGGTACTGGAGGCGGCAGGATATACCGTCCATTTCAATGTTCGCCCCGGTGAGCGGCCATTGTGTTGCGGTCGCACGTTTCTGTCTGCGGGCCTGGTCGAACAGGCTAAAACAGAGGCGCGTCGTACGCTCGATACGCTGATGCCGTTTGTAGAACGCGGCGTAGCCGTGGTCGGCCTCGAACCGTCCTGTCTGTTAACACTGCGCGATGAGTTTTTGCAATATGGTTACGGGCAGCAAGCCCGTCAGCTCGCCGATCATGCATTCCTGTTTGAGGAGTTCCTGGTGCGTGAACAGAAAGCGGGCCGTTTTGCTCTGACACTCAAACCAATTGAAGCCAAGCAGGCCATGCTGCACGGTCATTGTCATCAAAAGGCCTTCGATGCGTTGACACCCGTGCAGACCGTACTCGGCTGGATTCCCGAGCTAAAGGTCTCGACGATTGAATCCTCCTGCTGTGGCATGGCAGGCAGCTTTGGTTATGAGGCCGAACACTTTCAGACTTCGATGGCTATGGCCGAACTCGCGTTGTTGCCTGCGGTACGCAAACGGCCCGAGCATGCTGTCGTTGTCGCAGATGGGACAAGTTGCCGGCATCAGATTCAAGACGGTGCACAAACCGAAGCGATCCATCTAGCACGACTGCTGGCGCAGGCACTTTAAAGTGACTCCGAAGACACTCAGCACGCTCGTGGCGATGGGCTTGATACTTGTTGCCGCCCAGGATTTACACGCAGAGTCTGCCGTTCAGCAGATTCTGCTGAATACGGGTGAGGAACAAACAGTTTTATTGGCCTTCAACGAAAAAGTCATCGTTGAAATGCAAAGCAATCCCTCAACTGGATATCGGTGGGATTTTGATCAGCGAACCAGGGAAAGGCGTTGCTATCGCGTGACCGAACTTACTGAAACACAGCCAGCTGCGCAATCTAATGCTCCTGTGCTGGTTGGCGCACCCACTAGCCAGAAATGGGAAATCTCGCTGGATGCAGAATTTCCGTGTCAAAATGATGTACGTTTGAGTTGGACATATCATCGTCCCTGGGAACCGACATCCAGCCAAGATCTTAAAGCCACCCTACGGTTACGCACACTTACTCAGTAGAATTTAACTGACCACATTATTCCAAACAGAATCTCAATATGAAAAAAGCTATCACGACCCTGATCGAACAACGCATATCGGCCAACCAGTTTGATTCCACGAAATCACTGACCACTGCAGAGATCGAAGAACTTGTTCGCCTCGCTACGCTGTCACCTACTGCTTTTAATTTCCAGAACTGGAAATTCATTGCCGTGCACACACCCGAGGCGAAGGAAAAGCTCAAAGCAGTTGCCTATGGTCAGCAAAAAATTACAGATGCTGCAGTGACCTTTATCATTTGTGGCACGCTCGAAGCACACAAGGGACTGGCAGCGGCACTGAAACCCTCCGTTGACGCAGGTATTATCGGACAGGCCATGGTCGACACCTGGGTTGGTATGGCAACTGCTGGGCATGCTGATCACCCAGTACGTCAGCGTGATGAAGCAATCCGTTCCGCATCGATGGGCGCAATGACGCTGATGCTGGCTGCACAAGGCATGGGTTTGGTCAGCGGCCCCATGATCGGCTTCGATCCCGCTGGTGTGGCAAAAGCATTCAATTTATCAGCGAACGACGTTCCCGCCTTGCTGGTTGCAGTGGGTTACGCAGCACCTGGCAACTGGCCACAAAAACCACGCCTGCCTGTACAGGATGTTTTGACGATTGTCTGATACAGACAGACTGATTTGAGCCTTAAAAAAGGCGACTGCAATTGTGATGCAGTCGCCTTTTTAGCGGGAGATTTCCGACTGGAGCTGGCAGATAACAGTTTACAAGAACATCAACCTGAAATAAAAAATCAGATCGTATCCCGAACAGAAATATTACTCAGAGACACATTCATTGCCACGGAACTGAGCCCCAACAACCACACCATTATTCAAGGTAAAAGTTGTTGTGCAGAACAACGGAACGGCCCATCCACCCGCATATCCCGTGACATAGGTGTCGCCTGCACGAACATACGTCAGCAATCGGACTTGGCCTTCATTTACGACCGAAGAAGGTGCGCCCCAGTTTGCGACCAGTCGTTGCTCAGGGGATCCAACCCAGCTTTGAAGTAGGTTTTGATAATTTGCCACTGTTGAACAACCTGCAAGTAGCAACGCCGCCAAGGCACCTGATCTAAAAACCTTCACGGAAATATTTTTAAATATCATCATATCAATCTCTTCTGAGGTTAATTAAACCGATCGGATATTAGAGACAAATGCTGTCAGGCAATGGCAACAGATCAGGTTAATTTTTTATCTTTACCCATACCAAAAGGACTGATCAGATTTGAACTCATCGGAGCCAAAAGAACCAGCCCAATTCCAACTAACCACGGTGTAAAGAATACAGAAACTAACAACAGCCCCCAAAAACCCAAGCGCGTATGCTTACCATAATAAGAAACGAGAAAACAAAGAGAGATATATAAAGGCAGATACCAATTCATAAAGAGTTCCTATTTGCGCGTATCGTGAACAAATCCCTATAAAACAACCTCAGCATGGCCATATAAACGCTCAGCAGTCATTCCTAAGCTCTGGCAATGTTCGACTAACTGTTTTGCATTCACGACTGGCGCTGTATTGGGGTCGGGGTCGATACTGGTGATGAACTGCAACCAGGGCTCTGCCCCCATCGCATAGACATAAACAGCCTCACAACCCAAGCTCTTGACGACCTCAACACCGCGTGTGAAATCCGAACCGTTCAGTCTTCTGGACTGATCTTTTTTGCGATCGATGGCAACAGGCAATAGTGGGCCATAGGTCCAGCTAAATGGAGCACCCAAACATTCCATGCCTATGAACAATGTATCAATTTTGCCAAACATCCCACGCAACATATCGTACAGCTTAGGTTCGAGATTATTGCTATCGGCGGCAAACAACATGCTATGCGGCCCCGCCTGCACGTGCCACGCGGCTTTGGACCTGATATCCAGGTCGCCATGTTCACCAAGAAAAGGCAGTGCAGTGAGTCGCAACATGCCTGTCTCAACAGAACTCAAGGGCCCAAGTTCTACTACCTTTTTAAAGCCAATCGACTCAAGCATCAACTTTAAAGAAGGATCGGCCATCCCACCCCCGCCTGCAGGGACAACAATCGTATCGATCTTGTAGCGCAAAGCAAGCAATGTCTCAATCAACACGTGATCTGCATGATTATGAGTGAGCACTATAAAGTCAATCTTCTCAGGCAAATCACTGAGAACAAAACGTTTCAGTTCAAGATCAGTTTCATAGGCAATGAGTGGATCGACTAAAACACTTTTACCGTCCGCAGATTCAACAAGGACACAAGCATGTCCAAAATAACGCCAGCGAGTTTCACCTGCCTGATGCGCATGAGGCGTAAAAGGTGCAGGCGTTTCGGTCACGAGGCTGCGAATCAGATCTACATCCTTCTCTGTTGCGTTGAGTCGCTCCAGTACAACAGAAAGCGGATGAGGTTCAAATCTCAGACGGGCAAGAAAATCATACACATCAGACTCAAAGGGCTGATTGACTTCAAACGCATCTGCTCTAGGCATACGCGGCGTGCTGAAAGCAAAACTACGCTGATCGCCCCGAGCCCGATACAACATTGCACTTTGGTGTGAAGCGCGGTTTAAGGCGCTGCGATAAAGCAGAGGCTCAATCACGCGTAAATCAGGAAAACCGCCAAGCGTGTAGAACATTTCTACATAGCCTTTAACAGGCTCAGGCAAATTTGGATAATGCTTTTCAATGCTGTAGCCATCTGCATGTTTGATCACGAACCTAAATGCCTCTCGCAGGCCTTCTCCAAATTCGATCAGTTGCTGCTGTGTCAATTGTGTATCTTCAATCAAACGTTTGACAGCATCCACTTCACTTTTAGGCAGATCTACAAAGGGTCCGCCACGCAGACTGGGTGTTTGACAGGCAACCGCGTGTACCTCAGGCGAATCGACAAATGATTTCAGTAGGGGGATATGGTGATAGACAGTGTTCAGCGCGGCTGTTGCCGGCGAAATAAGATGGGACCAGGCATACCAGCGTGCGACTAAAGGTTCAATCACGACATCAGGAAAAAGGGTGACTAGCGGATCCGGCACAATAAGGATTCCTGAATTTGAGTACACGTTAAAAGTTAAAATTGCTCTGGTTCAAAACGGATATACACGTTATCAAGCTCATCCATCAGGGTTTCACTTACATACCCGCGCTCTGGAATCTGGGTCAGTCTTAGAATTTTAGGAAGTACGACGGCTTCATAGCGCCAACCTGCGGGCAAATTAAGTATATTTCCAAGACTATCTAACTTATCAGTAATTTCTTTAGCGTTCTGAAAGCTATCAATTTCAGGCGGAGAGAAATATGCCATCACATAGTGTTTTCCGGTATCTGAAACTAGCGTATAAATCTTACTATCTTTATACCAAACAAAATTCATATTGCGTCTGGTTGCAATGGGGTTGTAAGACACCTCAACATTGCGCCACTTCATCAAAGAACTGAAATTCGTCAATAGATCCTTATATGAAATCTGTGCTCGCATGACTGGTGTGAAATTGAGATTACCAATCGAGACGAAGGCACTATCAATCACTGAATTGTTTTCGTCCATCAACTGATAATAAGGCCCGGTCATTGAAACCAGCGTCACTGGGGCGACGGTCTTCAATTGAGCCATCACTGAAGCTGCACTGATGTGCTTGAACTCATGATCAGGGCAGCTGCTGATTTTAAATGTCGACATATTAATAATCTCAACACTCAAAAATGACTTGATATATATATAAATCGTACAAGCTTTGTAGTATTTTCTTTGATGTTCCCCCATGGATAATTGGCTATCAAAAAAGGGATCAAATTCTCCCGTTTTTGGAACAGGAACGATTGGATTCGGTATGGCTCCCTGAGCGATTACATTGAGAGGGCAAAAGCCAAGGACAGTCGTTAACACGATCAATGCGATGCTGATCTGAGACGCAATAGTCCTCCCGCAAGACAAGATGAAAAAGTATATGTGCTTGTTGATATCCGCACTGAACATAAGACGCAATAGCCTACTTTTAAAAAATAAACATAAGAAAAAATGAATTACTTAGTCTGGCTCGTGACTGCTGACGGCGGGGTCTGCACAGATGAACTTGTTCCAAGTCGTCCTGCATCGACATCGCCTAAGATTAAAGGCAAACCAGAAGTCGACGAACCGAACATAATGACTTTGGAATTGTTCGACTCGGCGAGTTTGAGCGAAGCCTGAATACCTTCATGTTTAAGGAAATTATCAGTCAGACCGCTATTGACGATATCTTGATATTTTTTAATCCCTTGCGCCTCAATCACTCTTCTGGTGGCCTCTTGTTCCGCAGATTGTATTTTGTAAACCATGGATTCAGAATTCGACGACTGCACAATTTTATTTTCAATTGCGGCTTGCACATCAGGCGGGAAAGATATCGATTCGACCTGAAACGCACTGATACGAACAAGCCTGACGCTCGTCAAGCCAGCGGGACTCATGTTATTGATTAAATAGTTATCAGTACTGAGTGAGATATCTTTTGCCACTTGCCTCAAATCAGTTGTAAAAGCCTGGTGTGAATTTAACTTGCCAAACACGTCACGAACAGATGCGGTTAATTCAGGAAGAATAAATTTATTCAGATAGTCTTTGCCAACATACCGGTGCAACAGTGGTAAGGTTTGCTCATCGGCTAAATACTGAAAACTAACTGATAGTTTTGATTTAAGAAGGTCTGAGGTTAAAACTTCTATATCCATTTTGTGGACATTCAGTGCAATCGAATATTGGGTCATCGTGTTCAATGGCATGATCAGATGCAAGCCTTCGCCGTACACATTATCTAAATCCACACCACCACGAAGAGGGCGATAAATAATGCCCTTATATCCAGCCGGAATATTGACGACGACACTGGGAAACAAGACGATCAAACCTCCGCCCAGAACAAAGCTCACAAACAAAATAGCCAATATGTGTCTATTGAGCCATTCTAGGTGCCATTCCCATGCGCGTATTAAATATTTCATATGTGCTTAAACCGCTTCAACAGGTTTACCATCGGCCATGTATAGGACATGATCAGCCGTATCGTAATACTGATCGTCATGCGTAATCGCAATCACGCCCTTACCCATTTCACGAAACATTGGAATGATATGTTCATAAAACTCCTGTCGAAATTCCGGATCTTGATCTGCCGCCCACTCGTCAAGAATGATAAATGGTCTTTTTTCGAGAATAGCAACGAGTAATGCAATACGCTTGCGTTGCCCTGTCGAAAATGATAAATCAGAAAACTTTCCATGCTCAACAGATAATTTGCCTTGCATTCTGAACAGCGCTAATAACTCATCAATGTCTGCCTGGCTGTAACCAGTGAGTCCGTACATCTTTTTGAACAAATAAAAGTCACTGAACACGACCGCAAACATATCCCGATATGAACTTGCCACGGGTTGGACAACGTGCTGTCCATTCACTAAGATCTGTCCTGCAGCGGGTGCATACAAACCTGTCAGCAAACGCATTAAAGTGGTCTTACCCGAACCATTATTACCACGAATATAGTAAATCTTTCCTAACTCAAATTCATAGCTGACCGGGCCAAGTAAGAACGGACGACCCGCGTGGCTCGTAGGATGATGGTACTGGACAGCATCCAACGTAATTTTCTGGACAGCATCGAAGATTTGCTCATGCTGCTTCGGTGAGACGTGATCCATACCAAATGAAAGACGGCTTTCGAGTTGGCGCAAAATTTTAGCGGAGACATTAGACAAAGAAAGTACAGGAATACTTTGAATCATGCCGGTCAGCGAGGCGGCCAAAAACAATGCAGTGGTGGTGGTTTCGGTAACATGCTGTGAAAAACCGACTGAGATTAATGGAACAATAAAAATCATTGTGCCAACAATGATGTACATCATGACAGTCAGATAATTAAAAAAATTGGTCGCGGAGATGAGTAAAGACTGCCGAATCGTATTACTTTCTTTAGACATCTTGACTATGTCGCGTGTCACATCCAGCGCTCGCCTGGAGTTCATCTTGATTTCTTTGTAACCATTGAGGAAGTCCTCGAACAAGGCATTTGCTGCAATATCCTTATCCATCACATCGACATAGTTATTCGTCACAGATAAAAGCTGACGAGCACCGAGAATGAAAATCAAGATGCTGGAGATAAGGGTCAGGCCAAATGCGACAAGTGAAATCGTCGCCATATAGAGCGTGAGACAAAATAAAGTCGCACCTGACTGAGCCAAGTTGACTAACACTCCGACTGATTGGGAAACTTGCTGCGCGTCTCGAGCAAGAATCTGGAGAATCTCGCCCCGACCAATCTGATCCAGCCTGGCTAGATCAGATCTGAGAATATCATGCATGATGCGCATCTTGAATCGATGTATCAACTCTTGGGAGTTATGAATGTTTTCCTTGTTAGCACGATTGGTGATCACCAGAAATGCGAACAATAAAAAACAAAAAACAAAAAACTCCCACATAACGGACTTTCCGTCCGTCACATCAGCAGCACATTTATTGATTAATGCGATTAACAGTGTATTGGTCACGCCAACAAAAAAAGACAGCCAGGCAAGCCGCTTTAATTCGCGTGGACTTTCTCGACTAAAAAACTCAACAAGATCAGATTTAAAATTTATTTGCATATCAGCGTTAAAGAATCTGGGCCAGGACGTGATGGAGCGCGTTCAATACCATCGCCACAAAGCCTTGCAGTCATCTGTTGGATTTCAAAGGCTAGCAGTTAGGGTACTGTTAATGATCAGGATCTGAGGCTCAGACCGACTGAGCTTGACGCGCCTTAAAATCGTACTTAAACATCTTACGACCTTTGGCATATTGCTCTTTAAAGTAAGTTTCGAGTTTTTTGCTGTCAATATCAACCATCGTGCCGTGATTTTCAAAATGTCGCATGAAAACACGTCCCAGTGCATAGGTCGACGCATAAGACAATACTGGCTGGGCAGTGTACTTCATGAGCGAACCTATCCCAGGCAAGTGACTCAACACCACCCCACCCATCCCTGCAAGCGTGGTGGTGAGCGATCCGCCTACCAATCCGCTGACAACAGCTAGCGCAGCTTCTTTTTTGAATTGGACGTGATAGAGCTTGCATAACGTATGAATCATTTTGATCTGTATTACAGAAATCGCTACAGTATCAACGACAGGAGCAGGAATCAGTCCAGCCAAAACTGCCCATTGGGACCAGCTTTTTACAGTGTGCAGGGCATGCACATCGACGAGTCGATCATCATCAAACAAATCCGAAGGGATCATCACCATTGCAGTCGAGGGCGTGAACTCTCTCTCAAGGATGTCCTCAGCCGTTAAGGTTTGCTCAGCAGTTATGGTTTGCTCAACTGCTGGTTGAGCTTTTGATGCACTCGATACTTTTGAGGATTCGTTCTCAGTCAATGGCGTTTTTTTAGCAGTTCTTTTCAACACAGAAGTTGAAGTAGCGTCGTCCCGAGCTGGCGCGCCAGCTGAGGGTACCTGGCGTCTGGGCTTAGCGACCTTTTTAACTGGGACAACCACTTTAGCTAAAGGTACCGGCTCTGGTAAGACGGCCTTAGCTTGAGACACTTGCTCTGCCTCGTCAGCTTTGGCTAAAGGTAAAACCGAATCCGATGTTTGAACTGTTACATCAGGCTTCACATGACGTACAGGTGTTTTTTTAACTGGAGTGGTGACTTCTGATTTTCGTTGTTTGCTGGCGAGACTATCCAGCGGATTGCTTTTAATCGTTTTACGCGGAGAGCTAGCCATATCAGTGATCCGGTTATTTGGTCAACAAAAGAACTTCAGCAGCCAAGGCACGATAATCATCCGCAGCCGTGGATTTAGAACCATATTGATTAATACTGAGTTGAAAAGAAGGAGCCTCAGCCAGGCGAATGCTCTCTCGAATGACTGACTTCAACACTTTGTCTCCAAACTGATTGATCAGCAACTCCATGATTTCTTTAGAGTGACGCGTACGAGAATCCACGCGACATGCGACAAAGCCTAAAATATTGAGGGAAGGATTCAGGACATCCTTAATTTCTTCAAGTGTTTCAATCAACTGTGCGACACCCGACAAACTGAGTACATGGGTCGTGACCGGCACAAGCAGGTCTTGCGCAGCACTCAAGGCATTTAAGGTGATCAACCCAAGTGTTGGCGGAGTATCGATCAGTACATAATCCCATTGCTTGGGATCAAGAGAAGCAAGCCGGCGTTTAAGCCGCGTTTCAACCGCAATCTCACCAGCGACGATTTTTTCAAAATTCGCAAGCTCTCTGGATGCAGCGATCAAATGAACACCCTCAAGATGCGTCGGGATAATCAATTTTTGCAAATCGTCTTTGGTTGTCAGTAGCCTGATGGCACCCATAGATTGATTGTCTGAACCGAGCCAATTGCTCGCATTCGCCTGAGAATCCAGATCAATGATCAAAACTTTTTTTTGCAGTTCCGCCAGGCATGCCGCGAGATTCACGACGGTTGTCGTTTTAGCGCACCCACCCTTTTGATTAGCAACCGCAATAATTTTCATTTTTCTGACTTGATCACATGAATATGGAGATTGACAATACCAAGGGCATTTTAATGCTTAAAAGATTGAAAAACTATTAAAGTTTGAAAACTGCTGAATAATCCGCAGTACCCACCGATCGGCGATCTAGAGAGGCAAATTATGAAAATTTTTCAGATAAATACGCGACAAGTTTCTCGGCATGATGGTTCAGATAAAAGTGGTCACCCTCAAACCATTGTGTTTGAAACTCTCCGGACGTGACTTTTTTCCAGGCGTCGATTGATTCTTCATCCAGCCAATCGTCGTCCCTCGACCCCAATGCAAGCACGCGACAAGTGAGACTCAGGCCTGAGCGGACCGAATAATTCTCTGACATAGAAAAGTCTGCTTTGATCATGGGCAAGAGCAATTCAAGCAGGTCTTGGCTGGCGAGTACTTCGGGAGGTGTTCCGTTATAGGTAGCCATATTTTTGATAAATGCATCGTTATGCAGATGTGAAATCGGCTCACGTTTGCTTGGCATATCGGGGGCTTGCCTACCGGATACGACAAGACTATCAATCAAACGACCGTCCTGCTTCATGTGAACCGCAGTCTCGTATGCAGCAAGCGCTCCCAAGCTATGTCCAAACAAGACTATTGGACGATCAGAAGGTAATGACAGGATCGCAGCACTAGCCTGTCTGGCGTATTCCTCAACGTTAGTGAGCAAATTTTCACTGAAGCGTGTACCCCGGCCCGGCGGCTGAATTGCAAAGCATTCTATGCGAGGGTCCAGCAATTTGCCCCAGGCGCGATATATAGTTGCTCCGGCCCCTGCATAGGGAAAACAGATCAGTCTTACACCGATCGAACGAGGCTGTGTAATCGGAATGAGCCAGCGATCAGCAGAGTGAGTCATTGCAATCTTTGAACATTAAGAAAAGAACGCCTACCAAAATCAGGCAGGCGTATGTGACAACATTGTTTAAATGATATTTACTTAACCAGCACAGATGGCGAAGGTGGAATAGAACCTGGTACTTTATTGAGCGTCAGCAACTGCGCTAAAGTAACCAAAACGTCCCTGGTCCAGCTTTTTGTATCGTACGGAACAGAATAAGTATCACCTTCATAATTAACAGAGGTAATTGACTTGACGCGGTCATTTTTATCAACAACAAGGATCGGATAAGCCGGACTGGTTGTCTTATTAGATCCAATCATTGCCGGATCCTGGGCAGTCTTAATGCTAATCACGCGCGCAGGGTTCTGGTGCTGCAAATCAACGAGCGTACCCAAAAAGTCAAATACAGTGCGGGTCGAACGCAAGTGAATATACAGGTCTACTTTTTCCTGTTTTTTGCTATCGCCCATCGGGACATCAATCTGCTTGGCGATGACACTATTCTTTTCAACACCAACATTCGCACAATATGCCGCTTCAGAGAAAATGTGACCTAGAACACTTGTACTCAGTTGTTTGTTGAAACAAAACTGCATATCAGAGGCGACACGGACCGCCTGATACATGTCCCTTGCACCCGGCTTCTTGATGACTTCGAGCATGAAACCTGGCTGTGCATATGCAGCCGCAATCGACCCAAACTGACTATTGACTGTCGCTGCATCCATGGGTGGTGAGAGCACCATTTTGTGGACAACTTGTTGTGTGTTCAGACCTGCCGCTACCAAGGTGTAGAGTGCTTTCTGGAAGGTTTCTTCGTAATCAGGGAGATTCGGATTATTTTCAACAATACTGACTATTTCGTTTTTCTGGTTTCGCACCTCGATATTCTCGATCACCAGAGAATAAAGTACTTCTTTTGGAGCAACCACGTTATTAGAGAGTGCCGCAACAGTTTCAACCTTGATGTCTGACAAAAAGGCATTCATGAACGCTGCGTTGTCCATGGATGACTGGGTGAAAGTAAAACCATTATTAACACTGAGTGACACATTAGGACTGTAAGACGAGGTGAATGGCACGTTGTATGGCGCGAAAAATCCTGATAATGAATTAGGACTGTTCCCATAAATATTAGCTCCGAGACCCGCTCCTACGCTGACGTTGCCGGTTCCGACAACAGAAGGCATCTCGAGGAAACTTACAGGCATGCGTTTTGAGGCGCGGACGATATTTAACAGAACATTATCGTTAGCGTAGCCTGCCAACACATCACGATACGCCGAGGACATTTCGCGAAAACTCGAAGAGTTGGTTGAAGTACATCCACCTAAAATCAGCGCACCCGCGAAAGCAAATAAGGCTTTAAAACTGTTCATCAGACATCACTCCAGGGGTAATTAAAATTAGAGCGCAATGCAATCAACAGCAAAGCCATTCTGCAAAAAAATTAACGCAGCTATTAATGCTTGCCCTGTCCCATTGCAACTTGCAAACTAAGCGGACGCATATCAGTCCATTCTTTGTCAACATACTGTGAACACTGTGACTTAGTCCCAGCAAAGCCAGTCTCTTTCCAACCTGCAGGTGTCTCTTTTTTTGCTGGCCATATCGAATACTGCCCTTCTTCGTTCACGATGACCTTTAAGAGATCTCCGTCAATCGTGTAAGCGTCTACGCTAGCTTGAGTCGTAACTGTCATGTTCAACAACCTGTAAAAATCAATGCGTTCTTAAAAAATCGGGCGTAAAAAGATTTATGGCAAAAAGGCGCAGAAAATTGCTATTTTTCAAAATTCTGTCAGCGCCATCAGTCAAGTCAAAATTCTTCACAACATAATCATGGTTTTTGATGCTTTATGTCAATCAGTCCAATACTCAGCCAAATTAAAATGTAACAATGGTCAGGCATGATTACACCATGGCAAGTCATGGTAAATCTGTGATTGAGCTTCGTTCACACAATCCAGATCATTAAATTAAACCAGCACTCTCGATTGGAGCATGAAAACCGTCCAAGCCTGGGGATGACTTGTTGTTTTTTACTCAGAATGCAAGGTTTTGACAGGTTTTATTGCTTTACATTTGCTCAAATAAACCAACGACATGTTGCGCCCACATCGGGGTTCAAATACTAAAAAATTGTTGGTCAACAATCCGGAAACTATGTTATTTTTAGCTTTTAATGCCTCAAATTTAAGCTCCGACGCACATGAATCACGAGGACATTTTGATAATGTCGCGTGAATTAAAGGAATCAGAGAATCCCGTCATACAACCTCTGACAGGTGCTCAGCGTAACGTCTGGTTTCACCAGCGTATCGATTTAAAAGCGACTTCTTATAACGCTGGGCAACATATTGTTATCGAAGGACATCTCGATACCGAGAGACTCGATCGTATCCAGCAAGCTCTTGCGACTCAAACAGAAGTCCTGCACGTACGGTTTGTAGAAAGCGATCAAGAACCCTACCAAGCGCATTTCGCTTTAGATGTCCCGATGCTCGCGCAATGGGATCTGCGCGAAGATCCAACTCCTGAATTAACAGGCGAAAAACTTCTCTATGCACAGCAGCATCTTCCTTTCGACCTGCAAAATGGACCGCTTTTCCGTTTTGGTCTGATCAGGCTTGCCGACGAACGCTGGATCTGGTTCTGGTTTTATCACCACATCATCATGGATGGTGCGGGTGTTGCAAGCATGCTGTCACGCCTGGTTCAGTCCTATTGTGCTAACGAGTTAATTCCACCTGAAACTTCCCTAACCTGGTCCCAAGCTGTTCAAGAGGATTGGGCATATCGTCAAAGTTCGCAATGGCAAGCTGACCTTGAATATTGGATGCAGACGCTTGAATCCATTCAAATCCCTGCAACGCTCTCCGCCCACCCCCCTCTATTGGGGGATCTGCAAGTTTGTCAGACCGTTAGCAATGAACTCGACAGGAATGATTTCAACCAGATCATTGCCTGGGGTAAAGAAAATAACTTAAGTGCCTACCCATGCTTTGGCGCAGCCGTGCTGGCTTACCTTTCGCGCATGACAGGTGAGACAGATCTTTGTCTGGGGTGCCCGACGGACGGACGGAACAGACGAACACGTGCAACACCTGGCATGTTGACCAATGTGCTGTCACTTCGCGCAAAGGTCGCGTTGCAAGACAGCCTGGTCGACATTGCGCGTCAGCTTTCTATTCAACTCAAACAGGCGCTCAGACACAGACAATTCCCATTAGGTGAAATTGTTAAGCACAGGCTTCGCCAAAATCTCTCAGAACCATTTTCCATATTAGTCAATCTGGAGAGTTTTGATCATCTTGCAGACTTTGGCACGGCTCAAGGTACGTTATACACACGTACTTCTGAACCAATTGCTGATCTTCAATTATTTATCTTTGATCGTCATGACAATGGCACAGTCGAATTAAGACTGGCTTATAACGCAAGACGTTATTCAGAATCAGAAGCCAAGACGCATCTGAGCAGAATGACTCAATTAATCAAGAGCCTGCCGAGCGCGAGTGAATCAAATTCACCCTCACTCTCCCTACTTGACAGCACGCAACGCGACAATGTGATCCGCGAATCCTGCGGCCCTCTGACAGAGTTATCAGCACAACCTCAGAATCTGCCAGCACTGTTTGCCGCTCAGCTTGCACGCACGCCTGACGGTTGCGCCCTGCTCTTTGAACAGAGCGCGGACCAGGCAACCGACGCAAGCATGAGCTTTGCCGAACTCGACGCGCAGTCCAATCAACTGGCCCGACATCTGATTGCGACCGGAATCGCTGCCGATCAGATTGTTGCCATCCTGCTCGAGCGGTCACCGCAAATGATTGTGGCCATGCTCGCGGTGTTGAAGGCCGGCGCGGCTTATCTGCCTCTTGACCCCGATCTGCCTGCCTCACGCCTGCAGTTTATGCTCACCGACAGCCAGTCCCAGCTCCTGCTCACCTCAAACGTGCGTGCTCAAGCACTGCAGCAAGGCCTGGCGTCACTGACACCGCACACGGCTGAGCCACAGAACGCCTTACCCACGCTGCTCGACCTCACGGATCCACAGGTTCAACACCTCTTGCAAGCCCTGCCTACCCAGGAAATTTCTGCACAAGAGCGCCCACAGCCACTTTTACCCGAACATCTCGCCTACCTCATCTACACGTCCGGCTCGACCGGCACCCCAAAAGGTGCAGGCAACACCCATCACGCAGTCGTCAACCGGTTACTCTGGATGCAGGACACCATGCGTCTGGGCACTCAGGACCGCGTATTACAAAAAACAGCCATTGGCTTTGACGTCGCGGTCTGGGAGTGGTTCTTGCCCCTGATGACCGGTGCAGCGCTCGTCATTGCGCGTCCTGAGGGCCAGAAAGACCCCGCATATCTGAAGTCAGTGATTGAGCAACATCGTGTCAGCGTGCTGCACTTTGTGCCGTCAATGCTTGCGGTGTTCCTCGAGGCCCTTGAGTCTCACCAGTGCAATACGATTAGGCAGATCGTCACCAGCGGCGAAGCCTTGAGCGGTGCCGTACAAGCCCAGACCTTTGCACGCCTGCCACACACGCGACTATGGAACCTCTACGGCCCGACCGAAGCGGCCATCGACGTATCGGTCTGGTCTTGCAGCGCGCAAGACGGCGCACAGACGCCGCCTATCGGTCACCCGATCTGGAACACCCAACTATATATTCTCGATGCCATGCTCGAGCCCCTACCCCATGGGGTGATGGGCGAGCTCTATATCGCGGGCACCGGTCTGGCACGAGGCTACCTCGGACGCAGCGGACTGACTGCGGAGAGATTTATCGCCTGTCCCTTGGGCTTACCCGGCGCGCGCATGTATCGCACGGGCGATCTGGCACGCAGACGCGCCGATGGAGCGATCGAATACCTCGGGCGCGCCGACGACCAGGTCAAGGTTCGAGGCTATCGCATTGAGCTCGGTGAAATCGAGGCCGCGTTTCTGGCTCAGGACACCACTCTCGCACAGGTCGCCGTCATCACCCGCATGATCCAGGGCGACCAACGCCTGGTGGCGTATCTGGTCGCGCGTGCCGGACAACCCGCTCCCGACACCGATCGGCTGCGCGCAACGCTGCTCAGCACATTACCTGAGTACATGGTGCCCGCCTACTTTGTGACGATCGATGCCTTGCCGCTTAGCGCCAATGGCAAACTTGATCGACGCGCCCTGCCAGAGCCCGCTATTCAATCGAGCACCCAGGACTACCGCGCACCGCGCAATCACGCTGAGACCTTGCTATGCAATCTCTTTGCAGAGATCACCGGTGCAGAACAGGTCGGTATTGATGATGGATTCTTTGCACTGGGCGGACATTCTCTGTTAGCCATGAGGTTGATTGCAAGGTTACGCCGAGATACGGGACATGACCTGGCACTACGCACCCTGTTTGACTGCCTGACACCAGAGTTGCTTGCGCCCCATATTGAATCCATTGCTCAGGATCAGGGGCCAGAGTTGATCGCTGGCATGGGTCAACTCAGCGACGATACGGTCGCTCTATCGTATGGTCAAAATCGACTCTGGACGCTTGACCGCGTCGATGGTGCCTCGGCTACCTACAACATGGCCGTAGCAATTTATCTGAGTGGCGATCTAGACATCCAGGCACTGCGACAGTCACTGATCGCGCTTGTAGCCAGGCATCAGCCCTTGCGCACGGTGATCAGCGAAGACGATGATGGCATGCCGTTTGGTCGTTTACTCAGCATTCCAAGCACTGCAGCTATCCTAAACATTAGTGATCTCACTTTAGATTTTGAACACCACCCCGTTAGCGCACAAGAAAAACTCAATGCGTTGATTGAGTATCAAGCTACTCAGCCGTTTGATTTACAACACGACTTGCCATTGCGAGCACAGCTGACGATCTACGGTAAAAAGAATTCAGTGCTTTCACTCACACTGCACCACCACGCAGGCGATGGCATATCGGCCAACATCATTGCAAAAGAACTTGAACAGGCCTACCAGGCGTACAGGCAAGGACACGCACCGGCATGGGCGCCAATTGCTGTGCAATACAGTGACTGGGCGATCTGGCAAAAACAAACCCTTGAGCGCGACATTGAGCCCAGGCTCGAGCGTGCCAGACAGCGCCTGGCAGATATGCCAGAGTTGCTCACTTTGCCGGTCGACCATCCACGTACCGCGCAGCGCGCGCATCGAGCAGGCTATCTACCTGTCAACATTCCAGCACAAACAGTGCAAAGGCTCGAACAGCTCGCGCGCGCGCAGGGCACCACACTGTTTACCGTCGTTCTGGCAGCGTACGCCGCCACACTCAGCAGGATCGCCGGACAAACCGAAGTCGTCATCGGTGCGCCTGTTGCGGGGCGTCAACGCATGGAGACAGAAAATCTGGTTGGACTACTGGTCAACACGCTCGCCTTGCCGCTCTCTACAGCCGGCAACTGCACAGGTCAGACCCTCATTGCACGTGCCCGGGAATGCGTTCAATCTGCGCTCAATGATCAGGATCTCCCATTTGAGAGGCTGGTTGAGGGCTTAAATGTCAATCGCTCACTGATGCACGCGCCTGTATTTCAAGTCATGCTTGCTTATCAGACCGATGCAGTGCCTGAGTTTAAGTTGCAGGGACTGACCTGCCGGTCAACGCCCATTGATTTACCCACGGCAAAATTTGATCTGATTCTTTTTATCGGAATCGATGCCGCAGGCAATCTTTCAGGTAATTTTGAATTCGACGCGGATCTGTTTGATACCGCAAGCGTAGAGAGCTGGAATCGTTGCCTGTTGAACCTAACAGCAGACCTGGCAACCTCTCCCGAAAGCCCAGTCAAATCTTTTGCGCTCATAGACAGGATCGAACGCAATCAAATTCTTGCAGGAGCTGCAGGTGAGGCATTCACGCCAGAACCGAGCTTACTCACATTACCTGCGCTGGTTGATGCGCAGTGCCGACTTCGGCCTCAGGCAAATGCCTTGGTCTATGAACAAGGTGAGCAATCCGCTTCGATGTCGTATGCTGAACTTGATACAAAATCGAATCAACTCGCGCGCTATCTGATTGCCAAGCACGTCGGCCCCGATCAGGTTGTGGCCATCTTGTTGAATCGCTCGACCAACATGATTATCTCCATGCTGGGGGTACTTAAAGCGGGCGCAGCGTACCTGCCAATTGATCCAGATCATCCTGTTGCACGACTGCAATTCATGCTCGCGGACAGCCAAGCGCAATTTGTCATCACCACCACCTCATACTTGGCTAGCTTGCAGTCGGAAAGTACGACATTACCGGTTGCAATCGATCTGGACGATCCGTCACTTTGCGCAGAGCTCCGCCAGTTACCTGGTGGCACAATTACGCAAGAAGAACGTGTCACGCCGTTGTTGCCTAAGCATCTCGCATACCTGATCTACACCTCGGGTTCGACAGGCTTACCCAAAGGTGCAGGCAACTCCCATGAGGCCGTTGTCAATCACATGGACTGGATGCAGAGCGTTCTGCACTTAGGTGCGGATGACCGCATTCTGCAAAAAACAGCGATCGGATTTGATGTCGCAGTATGGGAATGGTTCCTGCCCTTGATGACGGGTGCGACACTCGTGATTGCAAAACCAGATGGTCATAAAGAGCCCGCCTATCTCAGAAAAGTCATCGAACAGCACAGCATTACCGTTGTGCATTTCGTCGCATCCATGCAGGGTATGTTTATCGAAGAACTTGAGCAAGGCGAGTGCAAATCTATCAGGCAAATCGTCACCAGTGGTGAGGCCTTGACTGGATCCCTGCAAGCGCAGACCTTCGAGCGATTACCTGGTATTAAGCTCTGGGATTTTTATGGTCCAACAGAAGCAGCCATCCATGTGGCTCAGTGGCGCTGTCGTGTTGAGGACGGGATTCAGACCCCACCTATTGGGTACCCTATCTGGAATACACAACTCTACATTCTCGACTCAATGCTTGAGCCTGTGCCCAACGGGGTCGTGGGTGAGCTCTACATTGCAGGAAAGGGTCTGGCACGTGGGTATCTTGGCCGCGCGGGTCTGACAGCGGAACGATTTATTGCTTGCCCCTTTGGCCCTGATGGTGCCTGTATGTATCGCACCGGTGATCTAGCGCGTAAGCGCATGGACGGTGCAATTGAATACCTTGGCCGAGCAGACGATCAGGTCAAAATCCGGGGTTATCGCATTGAACTTGGCGAAATTGAAACCACACTACTAGAGGGTTTTGAGACATTGTCTCAAGTTGCCGTCATTGCACGCAAAATAAACGGTGATCAGCGCCTGGTGGCGTACCTTGTTGCGCGGGCCGAAAAGGACGTACCAAATGTTTCGCGCCTGCGTGAAACACTGCTCGCGACGCTACCTGACTATATGGTGCCAACTTACTTTGTCACCATTGAAAAGTTACCACTGAACGCAAATGGAAAGCTGGATCGTCGTGCCTTACCAGAACCGAATCTGGACTTGTATGGAGACAATTTCCGAGCACCACAATCTAAAAATGAAATACTCATCTGCCGTTTATTTTCTGAAATAACTGGCAACCAGAATGTCGGTCTAGACGATAACTTTTTTGCGATTGGTGGCCATTCTTTATTAGCCATGCGACTAGTCGCTCAGGTCAGACAACAGTCAGGGATCACAATCGCGCTGCGTACACTATTTGAATGCCCGACGCCTGCATCGCTCGCACAACATCTTGAAACGCTTGCGACAGACCAAGGGCCTCAGCTCATCGCGGGTATGGGTCGGATCAATGATGATACGGTTGCGCTGTCCTATGGTCAAAGTCGACTATGGACACTTGACCGCGTCGATGGTGCCTCAGCCACTTACAACATGGCCGTGGCTGTTTATCTGGATGGCATACTAGATATTCCAGCACTGCGACAGTCGCTGGTTGCGCTGGTGAGCCGTCACCAGTCGCTGCGTACCGTACTCACCGAAGACGATGAGGGTACGCCACTGGGTCGATTGCTACCCGTACCAAGCTCAGCTGACATACTCACAATCAGCGATCTGACTGAACGCTTTGCGTACGACCCAGTTGGTGCCGAAGAAAAACTCAAGGCAGTGATCGACAGTCAGGCTGCTCAACCATTTGACTTACAGCATGACCTGCCACTTCGCGCACATTTAACGATTTCGGCTAATACTCATGCAGTGCTCTCACTGACATTGCATCATCATGCAGGCGATGGCGTGTCAGCTCACATCATTGCAAATGAACTCGAACAAGCCTATCAAGCATATAAGCAAGGAAAAGCACCTGACTGGGCGCCTATCTCGGTCCAATATAGTGACTGGGCGGTATGGCAACAAAGAACTCTCGAAGCCAGCATCGGGCCCAAGATCGAACGCGCAAGCAAGCGTCTGGCAAACATGCCCGAATTGCTGACACTGCCACTCGACCATCCTCGACTGGCGCAACGTACCCACCGCGCAGGCTATCTGCCCATCAGCATCCCTGCGCAGACAGTGCAGCAACTAGAAGGTCTTGCTCAGACACAGGGCACGACACTCTTCACAGTAGTGCTCGCAGCCTATGCTGCGACCTTAGGCAGGCTCGCCGGACAAACAGAAGTCGTGATCGGTGCCCCTGTCGCGGGACGCAACCATACTGAAATCGAAAATCTTGTCGGATTTTTACTCAATACACTTGCATTACCCATTTCGATCGCTGGCGACTGTTCAGGCTTGACGCTCATTGAGCGAGCACGCGAAACGGTAGAAGCGGCCCTAGATGATCAAGACCTGCCTTTTGAAAAATTACTGGACGGCTTGAATCTGAGTCGCTCAATGGTCAACACGCCTGTTTTCCAGGCCATGTTTGCCTTTCAGAGTGATGCGATACCGAGATTTTCTTTGCAAGGTCTCGCGTGCAGGTCTCAAGTCGTCGCATTACCGACTGCAAAATTTGATCTAACACTGCATTTAAGTAAAGAATCAGATGGCTCTCTGCTTGGAGACTTTGAGTTTGATGCAGATCTATTCGATCAATCAAGCGTATTGAAGTGGGCAGATGCTTTTTATAGCGTGACAGCCTCACTCTGCCTGAATCCTGAACAATCCGTCACGCTCCTGCCATTGATGGATCCAGCAGCGCAACAGGCATGCATCGCGCGTTCTTCAGGCGAGCATGTCACGATTGAACCAGAATATCTTGTCTTTACTCAAGCTTTTGAAGCACAAGTCGAGCGCGAACCTCACGCGATTGCACTGATAGCCGATCACGAGACCATGAGTTATCGGGAGCTCGATCAAGCCTCAAACCGACTTGCCCGTTATATTTTGCAACAGGGCGTGCAAACAGATCAGATTGTCGGCATTCTAATTGATCGTTCTCCTGCAATGATTATTGCCATTCTTGCAACCCTCAAAGCGGGCGCAGCCTATTTGCCTCTTGACTCGAACTATCCGAGCGTTCGACTATCCTACATGCTGACAGACAGTCGCGCCATCGCGCTACTCTGTACGCGCCATCGTTATGATGCGCTGCTTAGCGAAGATTCTGATATCGCACTACCACCTGCTTGGGTTCTCGACGACCTGGATGTCGCCAACCATATCTCTACACTGTCCACCGACAGCCTAACTAGGGATGAGTTGAAGGTACCTGTTTCAGCTGACAATCTGGTGTATGTCATGTATACGTCAGGCAGTACCGGTTTACCCAAAGGGGTCAGCTTTTTACACGGGGCTCTTGGCAATCTCGTGAAATGGAAAGAAGGTCACCTGCCTAGCACCACACCACGCGTACTGCAATATTCTCCCGTCGGCTTCGATGCCTCGGCACAAGAAATCGCGTCAGCCTTCTGTTGTGGTGCGGCATTAGTACTCGTTGATGAAGAGTGTCGACGAGATAGTCGCGCCTTACTTGAGCACATGCATGCCCAAAAAGTCGAACATTTGTTCGCACCCTTTGTGGTGTTGGCCAGCCTTGCTGAAGCAAGAAACAGCTTTGACCATGAAGGATGGCCGCAAGCAGTATTTACCGCTGGAGAGCAATTACAAATCACGCCAGAAATTCGCTCTGCATTTATGGCGCATCCTAAATCGCGGCTGCATAACTTCTATGGCCCGACCGAAGCTCATGTCGTCAGCAATTTTTCGCTCTCTGCTGACCCGACTGAATGGAATGAATTTCCCCCTATCGGTGAACCCATCTGGAATACACAGTTATATATTCTCGATGCTTCGCTCAATGTTGTGCCAGACGGGATTGTGGGTGAGCTTTATATCGCGGGAATAGGCTTGGCTCGCGGATATATTGGCAAACCTGGCATGACCGCTGAAAAATTTATGGCTTGCCCTTTTGGTGAGCCTGGTACACGCATGTACAGAACAGGCGATCTGGCGCGTAGATGTGACGGTCAGATTTATTTTCTCGGTCGCGCTGACGAACAAGTTAAATTGCGCGGCTTTCGAATTGAAATGGGTGAAATTGAAGCTGCGCTACTTAAATATTTTGATTGTTTTGCGCAGGTCGCGGTAATCGCCCGCGATGTAAATGCCATCAAGAGCCTGATTGCTTACTTTGTCACCTATCCCAATCAAACAGCACCGGATCATTCGATGCTATGCAAGACGCTGGCGGCTCATTTACCTGAGTACATGATTCCATCCTATTTTCTTGCCGTTGATAGCTTGCCTCTCACACCAAATGGAAAACTTGATCGACGTGCGCTACCTGTTCCTGAGGGACGTACACGCGAAAATGCGTATCGTGCGCCGACTACAGATAACGAAATTTTGCTTTGTCAGCTTTTTAGTGAAATCACCGGTACGGAACAAGTCAGCTTGGATGACAGCTTCTTTGCGATTGGAGGCCACTCATTGCTTGCGATGCGCCTGATCGCCCGGTTGCGCTCTGAGAATGGCACGGTCCTCCCTTTACGTACTCTGTTTGAATTCACCACTCCAGAGTCACTTGCGCCACACCTTGATTCGTTGGAAGACGACGATGAGCCAATGCTCATCCGAGGTTTCGGTCGCATTACTGAGAATTAAAAATTGACTACTAAAATCAGCCTCTCTTACGGACAACGCCGACTCTGGACACTCGATAAAATCGAGCAGAATGGCGCGACCTACAATATGCCTTTGGCCGTGCGACTACATGGCCCAATCAATATTGATGCCCTGGCAAGCGCACTGACATATATTATTGAGCGTCACGAGTCATTGCGCACACTGATCACCGAAAGCGAAGACGGCCACCCGGTCGGAATACTGACCGAGGCACCAAGCCAGCAAGAACCGCTGATCATCACAGACCTGTCGGCACTGCAACACGCAAGTCCCGAGCAATGCGCTGAACAGGTCAGCCGCAGCATTCGCCAAGAGGCTGCTACACCATTTAATCTGGCCACCGAGATTCCCTTTCGCGCAGCGCTTATCATTTTAAGTCCGCTCGAACATATACTGATGCTCACCATGCATCACCATGCTGGCGATGGCGTATCTTGGAGCATCATTGCGCGCGAACTCAAACTTGCGTATGCAGCATTTAATGCAGGACAAACACCCCAAATACCTGCGCTGCCAATTCAATACAGTGACTGGGCGCATTGGCAAGAAGCTGTACTCAAAAAGAAACTGGATGCAAAACTTAAACGGTCTAAAGACAGACTGGTTGGCATCCCTGACAGATTAACGTTACCCGCCGATCATCCCCGCCATGCAGACCGCATGCATCAGGCGGGCTATGTGCATATCAAGATTCCCGCACGCACAGTCCAGGGGCTTGAAAATCTGGCGAAGTCCACGCAGACAACTTTTTTTGCAGCGCTGCTCGCCGCCTACGGTGTCATGCTCAGCCGTATTGCCGGGCAAGCAACAGTAGTCATTGGCTCACCCATCTCAGGTCGAACTCGAACAGAGACAGAACAAATCGTTGGATTCTTTTTAAACACGCTTGCTATACCTGTTCATACCACCCCACAAAGCACTGCGCGAGAATTATTCGGCCAAACAAAGAAGCAGGTTGAATCGGCGATCATTGACCAGGACCTGCCATTTGAATTGCTAGTTGAAGACATCGGCGTAACACGATCACTGGATCACACGCCAATATTTCAGACAATGTTGTCATTTCAAAATCAAGGAGATGCAGACTTTGCATTGACTGGCACAACATCTGAAAAAGTGCCCGTCGGTCTAGCAACCACCAAATTCGATCTGACTCTCGCCCTTGAGCCACTCGCCTCGGGAGATGTATCAGGGGTTTTCGAATACGACGCAGATCTTTTCCAAGCTTCGAATGTCCAAACCTGGGCGAGCTGCTTTGTCAATCTGACAGAGGCAATGATCGCGTCTCCTGACGTGCCATTATTGTCGTTGCCGATGACGGACAGCACGCAACGCGACAATGTGATCCGCGAATCCTGCGGCCCTCTGACAGAGTTATCAGCACAACCTCAGAATCTGCCAGCACTGTTTGCCGCTCAGCTTGCACGCACGCCTGACGGTTGCGCCCTGCTCTTTGAACAGAGCGCGGACCAGGCAACCGACGCAAGCATGAGCTTTGCCGAACTCGACGCGCAGTCCAATCAACTGGCCCGACATCTGATTGCGACCGGAATCGCTGCCGATCAGATTGTTGCCATCCTGCTCGAGCGGTCACCGCAAATGATTGTGGCCATGCTCGCGGTGTTGAAGGCCGGCGCGGCTTATCTGCCTCTTGACCCCGATCTGCCTGCCTCACGCCTGCAGTTTATGCTCACCGACAGCCAGTCCCAGCTCCTGCTCACCTCAAACGTGCGTGCTCAAGCACTGCAGCAAGGCCTGGCGTCACTGACACCGCACACGGCTGAGCCACAGAACGCCTTACCCACGCTGCTCGACCTCACGGATCCACAGGTTCAACACCTCTTGCAAGCCCTGCCTACCCAGGAAATTTCTGCACAAGAGCGCCCACAGCCACTTTTACCCGAACATCTCGCCTACCTCATCTACACGTCCGGCTCGACCGGCACCCCAAAAGGTGCAGGCAACACCCATCACGCAGTCGTCAACCGGTTACTCTGGATGCAGGACACCATGCGTCTGGGCACTCAGGACCGCGTATTACAAAAAACAGCCATTGGCTTTGACGTCGCGGTCTGGGAGTGGTTCTTGCCCCTGATGACCGGTGCAGCGCTCGTCATTGCGCGTCCTGAGGGCCAGAAAGACCCCGCATATCTGAAGTCAGTGATTGAGCAACATCGTGTCAGCGTGCTGCACTTTGTGCCGTCAATGCTTGCGGTGTTCCTCGAGGCCCTTGAGTCTCACCAGTGCAATACGATTAGGCAGATCGTCACCAGCGGCGAAGCCTTGAGCGGTGCCGTACAAGCCCAGACCTTTGCACGCCTGCCACACACGCGACTATGGAACCTCTACGGCCCGACCGAAGCGGCCATCGACGTATCGGTCTGGTCTTGCAGCGCGCAAGACGGCGCACAGACGCCGCCTATCGGTCACCCGATCTGGAACACCCAACTATATATTCTCGATGCCATGCTCGAGCCCCTACCCCATGGGGTGATGGGCGAGCTCTATATCGCGGGCACCGGTCTGGCACGAGGCTACCTCGGACGCAGCGGACTGACTGCGGAGAGATTTATCGCCTGTCCCTTGGGCTTACCCGGCGCGCGCATGTATCGCACGGGCGATCTGGCACGCAGACGCGCCGATGGAGCGATCGAATACCTCGGGCGCGCCGACGACCAGGTCAAGGTTCGAGGCTATCGCATTGAGCTCGGTGAAATCGAGGCCGCGTTTCTGGCTCAGGACACCACTCTCGCACAGGTCGCCGTCATCACCCGCATGATCCAGGGCGACCAACGCCTGGTGGCGTATCTGGTCGCGCGTGCCGGACAACCCGCTCCCGACACCGATCGGCTGCGCGCAACGCTGCTCAGCACATTACCTGAGTACATGGTGCCCGCCTACTTTGTGACGATCGATGCCTTGCCGCTTAGCGCCAATGGCAAACTTGATCGACGCGCCCTGCCAGAGCCCGCTATTCAATCGAGCACCCAGGACTACCGCGCACCGCGCAATCACGCTGAGACCTTGCTATGCAATCTCTTTGCAGAGATCACCGGTGCAGAACAGGTCGGTATTGATGATGGATTCTTTGCACTGGGCGGTGACAGCATCTCGGCAATTCGCTTAGTCAGTCGCGTACGTGCGGCGGGATACATTATTAATGTCCGCGATATTTTTAAAAATCAAAGTCCTGCCGGGTTGGCAGACGTACTGAAAGACGTAGTGTCAACGCTTGCTGATGAGGTATGGGTTGAAGAGGGATCCATACCCGCACTCCCTATCTATCTCGAATATCTGAGTGCAAATCAATCTATTGACCGATTTAATCAAACGGTCTGTTTGCAAGCCCCTGAACATGTCAGCCATGCTCAGGTAAGTAAAGCTTTAGGCGCACTTGTCAAACATCATGGCGCGTTACGTTTACGCACAGTCGGCCAAGGCATAGAAACTCAATTCATCATCGATCCTATTGATCAAGCACCTGCACCTGTTATTGCCATACTTGACTTAACACAACAAGAGCCTGCACAGGCCGAGCAGACACTTGTCAGGGCAATAGACGAGCTGAGCACCAAACTGTCTCCGCAGCAGCCGGGTGCAATGATTGCTGCATTATGGGTCAATCGCAATGAACTTCCTTCACTGCTGGTTTTGACTCTGCATCACTTTGTTGTTGACGGTGTGTCATGGAGGATATTGCTCGATGATCTGAAACGCCTTACGACTGACGCGATGGCATCGTTGCCAGCACGTACCATGTCACTACGCGCATGGGCACAGGCTCTCGCTCTTGAGGGAGAGCTCGGAGCGCGCCGCGCTGAAGAAGGGCTTTGGCTATCCCAGGTCGAGAATACAGATGCACTGCCGCAGGACCATCTAATAGATGCGCGAAATAATACGTATCAAACAATTGCCACCACCAAAGGGCAACTGAGCATCGTACAAACCGAGCAACTCACGCGCGCGCAGGCGACCTATCATGGCGCAGTTAACGACGTATTGCTTGCCGCGCTTGGACTCGCACTACGCCAATGGAGTTTGCGTCAATATAGATATGATCTTGGCGACACGGTCATTGCACTAGAAGGTCACGGCCGGGAAACCGATGCCGATCTCTCTCGAACAGTAGGCTGGCTCACAAGCATGTTCCCAATTCGACTCGAGTTTGGGGATCTGAATCTGAACGATCTCGCGAGTGCGGGACACGCCGTACGACGCGTCAAAGAGCGATTACGAGCGATGCCTGACAAGGGCCTGGGTTATGGAATCCTGCGCTATCTGGATCCAGAAAGCAGAATCGCACAGATTGAAGAAATTGCTCCTCAACTTGTATTCAACTATTTAGGCCGTCTTGACAAAAAACAGGATGCCGTTGATCAATGGCAACTGGCCGAAGGTTTTGCTAGCACCTCTCAAGACGATCCGCTGAGACAGCGACTGCATCTGATTGAAATCAATGCACTGATTCATTCAGACGGCTCATTACGCTTTGATATTCATTATTGCGGTGCCGCATATGCAAATGAGTCAATTGAAGAGTTGGCGCGGTGCTTTGAAACAATGCTTCAGACTGTATCTCAGCATTGCCTAGAGGCACCGTTCGAGAATCGGCACACGCCTTCGGACTATCCGCTTGTTACGCACAAGATAGAGCAGCTGCCCGTTCTGGATCAGAGTGTGCTGGATCAACTGATGCAGCAATATCCCGATTTGCAAGATATTGTTCCACTGACGCCGTCGCAGCAAGGTCTTGCTTTTGAAAGTATGGCGCGTGCCGAAGGCTTAGAGGACCCATATCACATTCAGATCATTCTGATTGTAAAAGGCAAACTGGACATCGGGGCGATGCAACGCGCCTGGGCTCGCGTGATTAAACGGCATGCGATTTTACGTCTCGTACTGGCTCCTTCGGATATTGCTCCAGGCCTGGCGGTCATCCGCGGCGATGCAGCCTGTGACGATCAAGTGGTCGAATTAACGGGTAGCTATGAACAGCGTCTAGCGCAGATCCAGAGCATGGACCTCAAAGAAGGTTTTGATTTCGGTCATCAGCCTCTCGTTCGACTTCGCATCGGCGACCTGGGCGAACAAAAGTCTGCCATCCTGATCTCGAAACATCACCTCATCCTTGACGGATGGTCGCTCCCCATCCTGATGCGCGAACTAGCGCATATCTATGACTGCGATGTCAAAGGATTAACAGAAAAACTAAGCCGCCCCTTTGCGTGGCAAGATCACCTGCAATGGCTTGCGCGTCAGGATCAACACGCTGCACGTCAATACTGGTTGAGTCACCTGAATGAGCTGACCGAACCAAGCAGACTGCAATTCATCCCCCCTGCGGTTGAACAGACGGGCACAGGTGCAGTCTATTTCAACTTTGATCAGTCACTCAATGAACAGTTCGACCAATTCGCACGGACCAATTCACTGACCCAGGCAAGCGTGCTGATGGGACTGTTTGGACTCGTACTGGCGCGCACCAGCCGATTATCAGAAATTGTGATTGGCAGCGTCCATAACGGTCGCTCGAATACTGTCAGCGGTATCGATCAAGCTGTTGGTCTCTTTATCGACACCCTTCCGCTTTTTATGCATTTGCCCGCAGGCGAACCGCTGGCACAATGGCTCAGGCATCAGCAAACAGCGCAATCAGAACAAGATGTGCACTCACATATTGGCTTAGCGGCGATACAGACGTTGGCGGGATTCCCTGGGACGTCAATTTTTGAAGCGCTATTTGTATTTGAAAACTTCCCAACGGACGCTTCGACCATTCCCGTAGGCGATCTGACTGTTCTTGAGAGCCTGGGTCATGATGGCACGAATTACCCACTCGCTCTGGGTGCAATTCCTGGCAAGACCCTCAGTCTGCGTCTGACGTTTGATCGTGCACGCATGGATGCGTCACATGCGCAGCAATTCATGGATCGACTGACAGGTCTGATCCGTGCGTTACCTCGAATTGGCGAAACGCCGCTTGCTGCGATTCGGCTGACCGACGCCCTGGAGCGTCAGGCACTCATCGAGCAATCAGCTGGGACTGAACTCCCAACAGATGACAGCGCTCTGAATATCCCCCAACTTTTTGAAATGCAGGTCACGCGACAGTCTGAGGCCTTCGCCCTGCTTTTCAAGGAGAACGGATCTATTGCGCATCTGACTTATGCTGAACTCGATGCGCGGGCCAACCAAATGGCGAGGCACCTGATTACTGAAGGCGTTGGACCAGGTGAAATTATCGCGCTACTGCTAGAACGCTCAGAAGAGTTAGTGGTCGCAACGCTTGCAGTGCTCAAAACAGGGGCGGCTTATCTCCCGCTCGACCCAGCCTATCCTGCAACGCGTCTGGAATTTATCCTGCAAGATAGTCAAGTACAGCGCGTCATCAGTCATGAATCTATATACGACACACTGCAGTCCTCAATAGACACTACGCTGCCTGAACTGCTTGACTTCGAAGATCCGATTCTCAATATCAGACTTTCCTTTCAGTCCGAAAGCGCTGTAACGGATGCAGATCGAACCACCGCGCTTTTACCTGAAACGCTTGCCTATCTGATTTACACCTCAGGATCGACGGGCCAGCCCAAAGCCGTCGGCATATCGCATGCTGCAGCAGTAAACCTTGCGCGTGCGCAACTTAACACCTTTGGGCTCAACAGTGCAGATCGCGTATTGCAATTTGCTTCACAGGCATTTGACGCAAGTGTTTGGGAAATGCTCCTTGCCTTTGGTTCTGGTGCAGCGCTCGTCATCCCTGACACAACAACGCGCACTGATGCCGCAGCGGATTTGTCTGAGAACATTCAGTCCTTCGGGATCACGCATGCGACCTTGCCGCCTGCGTTGGTTGCAGCTCTGGACACGGAAGTGCTCGGTTCACTGAATACATTGGTGGTGGCGGGAGAAGCGTGTTCACCTGAAATTGTTAGTCGATTTGCGCGCAACAGAAGAATGTTCAATGCGTATGGACCGACCGAAGCAACAGTCTGCGCTACGATCAGCCCAGCATTAGAAGCACAAACAGATGGTGCTGCTGGCTCAGGACCTGTCACCATCGGCCATCCGTTGGCCAATATGCAAGTCTATCTGCTTGACTCTGCGCTCGAGCCTGTGCCTGAGGGTATGCAGGGTGAACTTTATATAGCAGGAAGTGGACTTGCCCGTGGTTATATTGGACGCTCCGGGCTCACGGCTGAACGTTTTATCGCTTGCCCATTTAGTAAGTCTGGCGAGCGGATGTATCGAAGCGGTGATATCGCGCGTCGACGCCCGGATGGATCCATTGAATTCCTGGGACGCAGCGACGATCAAGTAAAAATTCACGGTTACCGTATTGAGCTTGGAGAAATCGAATCTGCATTGCTGAAGCAGTCTGATAGCCTTTTACAGGTTGCTGTCATTGCCCGCGACTTTGGAACAGATCAACGGCTAGTCGCCTATATGGTTGTGCACGCAGAACATGAGGAGCCAGACGCAGAAACTCTGAGCCGCGGTCTGTCAGCATTGGTGCCTGACTACATGGTGCCAAACTACTTTATCTCAATCGCTGCACTGCCATTCACACCAAACGGCAAACTGGATCGGCGAGCACTCCCTGCTCCGACCGTAAATGCGAGTCAGACAGACAGGATCGCCCCACGCTCGACAGAAGAAACTGTTTTGTGCGGAATTTTTGAATCTCTAACGAATCAGGATCATGTCGGCGTGACCGACGGATTTTTCTCGATTGGCGGTGACAGTATTTCTGTCATCCGGCTGGTCAGCCTCGCACGTGCACAAGGCTTGTCCTTTACGGTACGTGACGTCTTTACCTATCAGACACCCGAAGCTATTGCAGCGATTTCGCAAAAAGTCATTCAGGCTGAAACAACAGCCGCTTGGGCTCAAGACGGGCCGATTCCAGCTTTACCCGTATTTCGTGCATTCTGGAAGGTTGAGGGCTCGCTTGATCGCTTCAACCAGGCTATATTGCTTGATGCCCCTGAACAGATTGGTTTTCAATCGATCAAAACAGCACTCGAAACACTCAGGGCACACCACGGTGGGTTACGTCTGCGTTGTGAAGGTCTGGGGGAGCATTCTCAACTCACTGTTGATCCCGTCGGTGACTTACCTCCCGTCAAAATATTTGAACTCGATCTCAGTGGACTTGAACCCACGCTCGCGCGTGCAACGCTTGTTGAACGATTTTCGTCACTGAGTGCGCATCTTGCACCCTCACAGCAGGGTGGGATGATGGTCGCGCTCTGGATCACATGCACTGACGGATCACATCAACTTGCCTTAGTGATTCATCACTATGCGGTGGACGGCGTATCGTGGCGCGTGTTGATAGATGATATCCAGACACTCACCCAGCCCGGCAATCAAGGGCTTGCGACACCGACCATGTCACTGCGTGCATGGGCAGAACTCCTTGAGCAACAAGGACAGGATGGAGTTCGCCGTAGCGAAGAAGCATTCTGGCTGGAGCAAATCAGAGACTGCGCTGCGTTACCTGTCGCTCGAGAATACCGTCCCGAAAAAAATACACTCGAGGCGTCAGAAAATTACCATTGCACCCTGAATGAACAAGACACCAAAAGACTGGTTGCAGCAGCCTCGGTCTATCACGGAGGCATCAACGATATTTTTCTGGCAGCGCTTGGATTTGCGGTTTCACAATGGGCCGAATCAAACTTTCAGATCAGCCTGGGTGACCCGGTCATTGACCTCGAAGGTCATGGTCGTGAAATGGATGCAGACCTGACGCGAACCGTTGGCTGGTTAACCACTGTTTTCCCTGTCAAGCTCAACGTCGGTGACCTGCATGCTGGCGACGCAGATAATCTGGGAGTTGCGGTTCGACGGATTAAGGAAGTGCTGCGTGCCATGCCTGATAAAGGCTTAGGCTTTGGTATCCTGAAGTTCCTGGATCCAAATAGTCAGCTTGCATCCATCCAGGAGACAACAGCACAGATTGGTTTTAACTATCTCGGTCGATTTGAACAGTCTCAGGTCACTGCACAACTTTGGAAGATGGCAGAAGGCGGCCTGATCGCTGCGCAGGACGAGCCTACGCGCAAGCGAATGCATCTGCTCGACATCAATACGGCAATCAATCCAACTGGCACATTGGACATCTCGATTACATATTGCAAGGACGCTCACAACGCGAACGAGATTTGTGATCTTGCACTGCGCTTTGAGCAATTCCTGATTCAAGTCAGTGCGCATTGCCTGGAGACTCCACTTCTTAACAAACGCACTTATTCTGACTTTACGCTACTGCAACAGAATCCATTGCAAGCAGAACCGATCGAGCAAAGCGTTCTCGATACACTTGCAATCGACTATCCTGATTTTGAAGATATTGTTCAACTCACGCCCCTGCAACAAGGTCTCGCCTTTGAAAGCATGACCTTAGAAGAAGGTGTTGCGGATCCATATCATGTTCATCTGCTTTTAACGTTTACTGGCAAGCTTGATAGTGGCGCAATGCAGCGCGCCTGGCATGCTTTGGCAAAACGGCATATGGTCATGCGTTTGATTGTCGCGCCTGCGTCTCTCCCCACTGGTCTGGGTATTGTGCTGAATGAAAACACAATCGAATACGAGAGGGTTGCACTGTCAGAAAACACGACGGATCCTCTGGATACGCTCAAGGCAATGGATTTTGCACGTCCTTTTGCACTCAATCACGGCCCGCTTATCAGATTGTATGAAGCTGATTTAGGACCGAATGAATGGGCAATCCTCATATCGAATCACCATCTGATACTCGATGGCTGGTCACTTCCCATACTGACGGGTGAACTCGCAGAGCTCTATCAAGCCGAATGCGATGGTCGTTCAGCTGTTTTTGACAAACCTTTTGAATGGAAGACTCACCTGAATTGGTTGAACCATCAGGACTTGAACGGAGCGCGCGATTACTGGCAACACTATTTGAGCGAACTCACTACGCCAAGCAGACTCGATCTACCCGCACCGCTATCAATACGTGCTGGTATGAAAAATATCGAAATTGCGCTGGGTGCCTCTACGACACGCTCACTAGATCATTTCTCCAGAGAACATGGCCTGACCCAAGCCTCTGTCTTGCAAGCACTGTTCGCGCTGGTCCTCGCTCGACGCAGCAAACTCAATGACATTGTGATTGGGAGTGTGCGCAATGGTCGCTCAAGCCCGCTTGCTGGAATTGACCGTGGTGTCGGATTATTTATCAATACCCTGCCCATGTATACGACCCTGGCCCCAGGAATGGGTCTCGTGCAGTGGATACGCGAACAACAGGTCGCAATGGCCGATCAAGATACCCACGGACATATCGGGTTACGTGAAATCCAGCAAATCGCTGGCATGGGTGGCACGGCGCTATTCGAAGCCATGTTTGTCTTTGAAAACTATCCTGTTGATAAATCAGCAACAACGATTGGCCAGCTCACGCTCAAAGATGCAAAGAGTGAAGATGGCAATCACTACCCTATTGGTTTGTCCGCATTGACCGGTGAAATCCTGACCTTGCGTTTAGGTTTTGATCAGTCTCGACTGGACGAGCACAATGCCAAACAGATTCTGGATCAGTTGATCAAGCTTGTTACCCATCTACCTGAAATAGCAGGGATGGCACTTGCAGAAATTCCAATGATCGATGAAGCTGAACGCACGACGCTCATCAAGCGGGGAGCAGGACAGGACATACCAGGCAATCCTTCTGTGCACTCAATCATGGACTTGATCGATCAACAGATCAAACTCACACCTGACGCAATCGCGCTGGTCTGTGGTAACGATTTGTCTGACGCTTCGATGACCTTTGCTGAACTTGATGCACGCGCGAATCAGCTCGCAAGATATCTAATTGAGTGCAAGGTGGGTCCGGATGATGTTGTCGGGATCATGCTTGAACGCACACCTGAGCTGCTCATCGCCTTACTCGGAACGATGCGTGCAGGAGCGGCTTACTTGCCTCTTGCTACAGACTATCCAGCACAACGCCTGGCTTTCATGCTTTCAGACAGTCAAGCAAAACAGTTGATCAGTACGGCCAGGATATTTGATGCATTCCAGTCTGGCGCAAGCGTAGACTTGCCTGCAATGATTGATTTAGAAAGTGCTTCGACACGGCAAAAAATCAATCAATACTCAACCAGTGCCGTGACAGATCAGGAGCGTGTGGCAGAACTGTTGCCAACCAACCTGGCTTATCTGATTTACACCTCTGGCAGTACAGGATTACCAAAAGGTGTAGCACTCTCCCATCATGGGATGCTGAACTACATCAATTGGGCCATCGCTACGTACGATCTGGCATCTGGAAATGGTGCGCCGATCAACACATCGATTGCCTTTGACGCAACAATAACAAGCTTATGGCTACCATTGACGACAGGTCGCACGATTCATTTCCTGGATCAGGAAAATGAAATTGAGGCCTTGGCTGAAAAGCTGCAGAATGATAATAATTTCTCCCTTGTCAAACTCACGCCTGTGCATCTGGATGCTCTGCGTCACTTGTTGCCAGCCTCTACCCTGGCCGGACAAACCAATTCTTATGTGATCGGTGGTGAACAGCTCACTGCGGCAACCGTAGAGTTCTGGCGTACCAATGCACCCGCTACGCGACTCATTAATGAGTACGGTCCGACTGAAACTGTTGTCGGCTGCTGCGTCTATGAAGTCAGTGACCAAACCTCCCACAACGGTGTGATTCCAATCGGAAAACCGATCTGGAATACGCAGCTTTATTTGCTTGATCCACATCTTGAACTTGTCTCGGATGGAACCGTTGGAGAGCTTTATATTGGTGGTGAAGGTCTTGCACGTGGATATTTGGGTCGTACAGGTCTAACTTCAGAACGATTTATTGCATGCACATTTAGTAAAACTGGCGCAAGAATGTATCGTACCGGAGACCTTGCCAGACGTCGGGAAGATGGCGTGTTGATTTATCTCGGGCGTGTTGACGATCAGGTCAAAATCCGTGGGTACAGAATTGAACTGGGTGAAATCGAAACAGCACTCTTAAACAATATTGATAATCTGGCGCACGCAGCAGTCATTGCCAAGAATATCGCTGGTGAATTGCGACTCGTCGCCTATCTGGTGCCCAATGCAGGTCAAACGGTTCCTGATTATTCTTACATCAAGAATAAGCTCAGCGAATTCTTGCCTGACCATATGGTGCCAGGACTATTTGTGACACTCGATACGCTTCCGCTGACGCCTAACGGAAAACTGGATCGATCAAAGTTGCCTGACACCGCGCTTAACCAAAGTGATACGGTTTACATCGCTCCAAACAATCAACGTGAGTCTATTTTTTGCGATTTATTCGCGACGTTGACAGGCATCGAACGAGCAGGTTTGAATGACAGTTTTTTTGCTCTGGGTGGAGACAGCATCTTGTCAATCCGTCTGGTTAGCCGTGCACGGGCAGAAGGACTGATCATCTCGGTCAAGGATATTTTTAAATATCAAACACCCTCAGAACTGGCTACAGTCGCACGTTTGGTAAATGATTCAAGCATCGATACGATCTGGGTTGAAAACGGGGAATTCTCTGTATTACCGATATATAGAGAGTTTCTTAACGCAGGTGGTCCGCTTAACCGCTTTAACCAGACAGCGTGTTTACGTGTACCGGATGGAGTCTCCATTGAAAGTACCTCACGCGCGCTGAAAGAATTAGTCGCGCATCACGCAGCGTTACGCATGCGCACAAAAACGCAATCTAACGCTACGCACTTCTTCATTGATCCGGTCTCTCAGGTTGCCCCGACAGCAATCACTGTACTGGATCTCACAGAGCAGGCATCTGAACGCACAGAATTAGCGATCACGGATGCAATGGATGATCTGAGCAGCAGGCTATCACCTGAACGTGGTGTGATGGTCGCAGCACTTTGGGTGATTCGCAAAGATCAGCCACCGATGTTGATATTAACGATCCATCACTTCGCTGTAGATGGCGTGTCATGGCGCATACTGATAGAAGACCTGTCCCTATTGACTCAAACTCCTGGGGCAAAATTACCGTCCCAAACGATGTCCCTGCTGGCATGGGGTGCACATCTGTCAGAGCAAGGAATGCTGGGCGCTCGTCGTTCCGAAGAGGCGATCTGGCATCATCAGCTCTCGGATATTCGCGTGTTGCCTCAAACTCAATCCGATACACCGATACAAAATACGCTCGCTAACTCCGCAATTGTCACAGGTCAACTGAATATTGAAGAAACGCAACAACTGCTTCGCGCACCAAGCGTGTATTTTGGCAGTATCAACGATGTCCTGCTCGCATCTCTAGGCTTGACACTTGCTCGGTGGAGTCAAATCCAATACGGCTATAACCTGGGTGACCCTGTGGTGATGCTCGAAGGTCACGGACGCGAGGGCGACGTAGATCTATCGCGCAGCGTTGGCTGGTTTACCAGTGCATTTCCAGTACGCCTGGAAGTCAATGATCTGACCCAAGACGACAGCTCATTGAGCTCGGGGCGCGCGATTCAACGTATCAAAGAAAATTTGCGTGCACTGCCTGACAAAGGTATTGGCTATGGCATTTTGCGCCATCTTGACCCAACAAGCACGCTTTACGTGGATGCACCTCAACAACCCCAGATACTGTTTAACTATCTAGGAAGATTTGAATCTTCGACTGGCCATCAGGATCAATGGACGCTGACAGAGCGCGGACTAACCTCTTCAAAGGATGCGCAAGAACGGCCAAGGCTGCAGTTACTTGAAATGAATGCGATGATCGACCAAGCAGGGGCATTTGTATTTAATATTGCCTATTGCAAATCAGCGCATGAGGCTGATTCAATTTTGCAGCTTGCACGACTTTTCGAAGCAACCCTTCAGCGCGTGACTCATGATTGTCTTCACGCACCTCTGGAAATTCGTCACACCCCTTCTGATTTTGCATTACTGATGCCAGAAATTGCATCAGAAAAGCCTCTCATTGATCAGGAACAATTAGCGACACTGTTGCTAACCTATCCAGATTTAGAGGATCTTGTGCCCCTGACGGCATTGCAGCAAGGCCTTGCTTACGAGAGTATGTCTCTAGAGGATAACGTATACGATCCTTATCACGTACAGTTAATCCTTACGTTAAGCGGTGAAATAAATAGTAAAGCGATGCAAAGTGCGTGGACATTGCTCACAAGTCGTCACAGTATTCTTCGACTCGCACTTGCACCTGCCGGTATAGCACCTGGCGTTGGAATTATTCGCAAAACAGCAGGGATGGGCTTTGAAACACTCAATCTGAGCGGTACGCCAGAATCACGATTGGACACACTCAAGAAATACGATCAAGACCATCCTTTTGTTTTTGAAACAGGACCGCTTGTCCGTATCTATTTGAGCGAACTTGATCACAACAAACACGCGTTATTACTGAGCAATCATCATTTGGTCCTCGACGGCTGGTCAGGCGCACTATTAGGCAATGAACTCGCCAAACTTTATGATGCGCAACGTCTCGGTCTGACTGCAACACTAGACAAACCATTCCCATGGCAAGACCATCTTAAATGGATTGCGGCACGAGATAAAACAAGCGCCCGCAGCTACTGGAAAAAGCATCTTGAAGGTCTGACATCACCCAGTCGGCTGGATTTCCCTGCCCCAGTCTCTCCTGTTTCAGGCATGGGTGAACTGCATAGCAATCTTGATTCACAAACGACAGAGGCCATCAATCAATTTTCGCGCGAACTGATGGTGACGCAGGCAACCGTTTTTCAAGGTCTCTTCGCCTTGTTGCTGGCAAAAATGAATGGGATGCAGGACATTATCCTAGGCTCAGTTCGTCACGGTCGTTCAAGCCTCTTGCCAGGCATTGAAAATGCTCTCGGCTTGTTCATCAACACATTGCCTATTTACCTCAAGCTTGAACCTGGCCTGCTTTTTGCAGACTGGCTACGTGCCCAACAAGCGGAACTCATGGAGCAAGAAACACACGACCATATCGGTCTGGCTGAAATTCAGTCTTTAGCCGGGATCACTTCTGAGTCGCTGTTCGATGCGTTATTTGTCTTTGAAAACTATCCTGTCAACTCCGTGAGCCAAGGTGCTGGCGATCTCGTGGTCAGTAGTGCCCAGGGGCTGGATGGCAATCACTATCCACTGGCTCTTTCTGTTGTCCCCGGACCCTCAATACTCTTAAGATTGACGTTTGATCTGCAAAAGATTGACCACCAGCTGGCAACCGAATTGATGGAGCGCCTGGAGCAAATGATCAAGCAGCTCCCAGCGCAGATATCTACCGCCATTGCTGAAATACCCTATACCAGTGCACAGGAACGCAACGTCATCCTTGCACAATCCGCAGGTGAATCTGTGGTGAATCATAGAACGACATTAACCCTGACTGAATTGTTGAGTATCCAGGCAAGTCAGACGCCAGACACTACAGCACTCTGTTTTGAGCAAGCAGGTAAAGCGTGTCAATTCACGTACGCCGAACTCGATGCCAAATCTAATCAATTGGCTCGTTATCTGATCGAACAAGGAATTGGTCCAGACGACATTGTTGCAATCATGCTTGATCGCTCGCCGGAGATGATCCTCTCGATCCTGGCTATTCTCAAAACTGGTGCAGCCTATCTGCCGCTGGACGCAGCCTATCCAGCTACCCGGTTGCACTTCATGGTGACCGATAGCAAGACTCATCATCTGATTTCAACAACATCAGCTGCATATGAGGTTCTGGGCCAACCCGTCACAGAGCGTTTAAATCTAATCGATGTAAGTGATCGATCGCTGACAGATCGCCTCTGCGCATATTCAGACAGGACGATTACCGATGCAGAGCGAACACGACCGCTCTTACCTGCCAACATTGTATATCTCATTTACACGTCGGGCAGCACGGGACGACCCAAAGGCGTTGGATTTTTACATGGATCGCTCTCCAATCTAATTCTCTGGCAAGAGTCGACGTCACCCAATCTACCCCGTTGCGTTTTGCAATACTCACCGATTAGTTTTGATGCCTCGGCACAGGAAATCGTAGCGACTCTCACCCGAGGTGGCACGCTGGTATTGATGCGGGAGGAAGACCGTAAAGACGGCCTTGCGATGCTTGAATATATTGCCAAGCAAAAGATTGATCTTTTACATGTCCCTTATGTCGTGCTGAGTAACATCGCACAAGCGAGGAGGAACTATGACCTCGACACCTGGCCGGCCGAAATCATCACCGCTGGCGAACAACTCCAAATTACGCCCGAAATCCGCCAAGCGTACCTGAAACATCCTGGCGCGATCTTGCAAAATCACTACGGCCCAACTGAAACACACGTCGTCAGCAGCTATGTGTTGAACAGTCATCCTGACGAGTGGAGTGAGTTTCCGTCGATTGGTAAGGCGATTTGGAATACACAGCTTTATGTGCTGGACGCATCACTGCAGTTGGTACCGGATGGCGTGGTCGGCGAGCTCTACATCGCTGGCGACTCCCTCGCCAGGGGTTATCTCAACAGAGCTGCAATGACTTCAGAACGTTTTATTGCTGACCCGTTTGGAATGCCAGGCTCCAGAATGTATCGCACGGGCGACCTCGTTCGCAGAGGTATCACTGGTGATATCGACTATATCGGCCGGGTCGATGACCAGGTCAAACTGCGAGGGTTCCGTATTGAACTAGGCGAAGTCGAAGCTGCGGTGCTCAAATACATTCCTGGTGTCAACCAGGTGGCTGTCATAGCAAGACCGCTGAACGGAAATAAACGTCTTGTTGCTTATCTGGTCGCTGATGCAATGCAACAGATTCCAGATCTTTCAACCTTACGCGCCCTGCTCTTGCAATATTTACCCGACTATATGGTTCCGGGGCACTATATCGAAATCCCATCCTTACCACTCACACCGAATGGCAAGCTAGATCGACGCGCGCTACCCGAACCGGTTTCAGTCTCCAGTCTGAATCGATACACTGCGCCTCGCTCTGCTCGTGAAGCCTATCTGTGCAAGCTATTTTCTTCACTCACGGAAACAGACCCCGTCGGCATTGATGATAGTTTTTTTGATATTGGCGGCCATTCACTTCTTGCCATGCAGTTAGTCAGTCGTCTACGCATTGAGCTGGGAATCAAACTCAATCTGCGTGTGTTGTTTGCAAACCCATCGCCCAGATTGCTCGCATCGAATCTGGAGAGCTCCTCGAACTGGATCTACGATCCGCTGCTACCTTTAAGAAAAACGGGTTCACAATTACCGATTTTCTGTATTCACCCAGGTGGTGGCTCGGGAACGGTCTACCAAAATGTGACAGATGCCCTGCCTGCCGATTATCCTGTGTGGGCGTTGCAAGCGCGCGGACTCGAAGAAAACGAAGAACCCCATCACAACGTAGTTGAAATGGCTGCGGATTACATTCAGGCGATCAGAAAAATTCAACCTGAAGGTCCTTACCAGCTTTTAGGATGGTCTTTCGGTGGCACCATTGCCCAGGAAATGGCTGTTCAGCTTGAAGCAATGTCACAATCAATCCGTATGCTTGTCCTGCTTGATACCGTTGCAAAGCCCGAGCTCATTGACGACAACAGACTCAGCGATGAAGCACAGTCGAAGCTGATTCTCGAGAGCGCTGCGCAATCTTTGGGCATTACTGACGAAATCATCGATCTCAATAACGAAGATTTCATGTTGAAATTAATTCAAAAAATGTCCGAACACAGGCTGATGCCTGAGTCGACACCGATTGAAGCGTTTAAACGAACGATCACACAAATGATCAGCGCCACAAAACTGACGGCAAGCCACCGTATCAAGCCGTGCAATGCTCCGATTATTTTCGTGCGTGCCGCACAAGAACCATTACCAGAGGATCCATCAATGTTCGACTGGTCGGTTCATACCTCTGGCACGCTCAAAAATTTCAGTGTCGATGCGCGACACAGTGCCATGTGGGAAAAACAACCTAGTCGTGAGATCGCTGACATCCTTCTCTCTCAATTGACCTCTGTACAGTCCGAAGCAGGCGATACAAACACCATGATGGACTCAAAAGCATGACAACAATCATCGGAATTTCCGCCTTTTACCACGATGCTGCCGCCTGCCTGGTGGTAGATGGTGAAATCATCGCCGCAGCGCAAGAAGAACGATTTACGCGTATCAAGCACGACCAGAGCTTCCCCTCACAGGCGATTGCCTTTTGTCTCGAAAGTGCAAACTGTCGACCTGAAGATATCGATCACGTCGTTTTTTACGATAAGCCGCTGCTCAAATTCAATCGTCTGATGCAAACCTATATGGCATTTGCACCGAACGGTTATGAGTCATTCGCAACGGCCATACCTATTTGGCTGAAAGACAAACTTTTCCAAAAGAGACGTGTCATTTCATCACTGGAAAACCAGCTTGGACGCGATGTCGACTGGAAATCCAAACTGCTGTTTTCTGAACATCATCTCAGCCATGCCGCCAGTGCCTTTTTTCCTTCGCCATTTGAAGATGCCGCTATTTTGACAATGGACGGTGTGGGGGAATGGACAACGACCTCTCTGGCAATCGGGCGCGGTTCAAATATTGATGTGATCAAGGAAATTCAATTTCCACATTCACTTGGTTTACTGTACTCCGCCATCACGTATTACACCGGCTTTAAAGTGAATTCCGGCGAATACAAGGTAATGGGTTTAGCGCCCTATGGTCAGCCACGCTATGCAGACCTGATCCGTCAGCATCTGATTCAGATCAGCGAGGATGGCTCGTTTCGTCTGAATATGAAGTACTTTGACTATTGCACCGGCTTCACAATGACAAATGATCATTTTGATGAACTGTTTGGTGGCCCCAGACGGAGTGAAGAATCTGCGCTGACGCAAAAGGAAATGGATCTTGCTGCGTCAATACAGGCCATCACGGAAGAAGTCGTCATCAAACTGGCACGCAACGTCAGGCAAACCACTGGGATGAAAAATCTTTGTTTGGCGGGTGGTGTGGCATTGAATTGCGTTGCGAACGGAAAACTCCTGAAAGAAGGAATTTTTGAAAATATTTGGATTCAGCCTGCCGCGGGTGATGCGGGAGGGAGCATTGGTGCTGCGCTGGCGGCATATCACTTGATGCTCGATGGACCACGCAAGCTTTCTGGTTCGCTACAGGATGGTATGAAGGGCGGCTTTTTGGGACCCTCCTACGAACAGGATGACATCGAAAAGCGACTACGTGAATCAGGTGCGCGCTTTACCTCTCACCCTTACGAAGAAGTGATCGCACTGACCGCCGAGGCGCTGAGTGAAGGCAAAGCTGTCGGTTGGCATCAGGGCAGAATGGAGTTTGGGCCGCGCTCACTAGGTGGTCGCTCGATTATTGCTGATCCTCGCTCACCCTCTGTACAAAAGTTATTGAACTTGAAAGTGAAATATCGTGAGTCTTTCAGACCATTTGCCCCGAGTGTTCTAAGGGAGGATGTCGCTGATTGGTTTGACCTGGATACCGACAGTCCTTATATGTTGCTCGTGGCGGGGGTTCACGCTTCAAAACATCTGGCAACCTCGGCGAGTGATCAGGAGCTTTTTGGGATCGACAAACTCAATATTCCGCGCTCGAGTATTCCTGCTGTGACACATGTCGACTACTCAGCAAGAGTACAGACCGTGCATGAGGAAACCAACAAAAAGTATTTTGATTTATTGACCGCGTTTAAAAAATTGACGGGCTGCCCCGTTCTGGTCAATACCTCCTTCAACGTGAGGGGCGAACCTATTGTGAGTTCACCCGAAGACGCATTTCGTTGCCTGATGGGTACGGAAATTGAATTCCTCGTAGTGGGGAATGCGATCATGCGTAAGGAAGATCAGGATATGGCTTTAAAACTTGATTACAAAAATGCTTACGAGCTCGACTAATCCAACTCACTCACCACAGCGGATACGTCGCGTTCGCTGGCTTTTTAGTTTCTTTCTTTTTAGGCAATAAACGTTTTAATTTATTTTTGATCCAATTTAGTAAAGCGCTCATGACAACCTCTTTAGCCTTGATGATGGAAAAATTTTTTATCAAACTTTGAAGTTTTGCGATTGGACCACTGGCTCGCTGCCAAGTTAGGCTGCAATTTAAGTGGGTCGTATCCGAATAACCGCATCAACAGTGCAAGTGGCGTCAATATGCAAAAAAATGCAATGCGCATCAAGACTGCGCCTAAAGTATTCAACATGAGTCCTCCTTTTTGATATTGAACAAAGTATAGCGAATATGCACAGACACAATCTACTAGATGGCAACTTTCGTTCGATGGACGATATGCGTCATACGCTGGAGACGGGAATTTCAAATTCCGACGTACTCGCGCTGGCACAAACATTGCAAGCAGATCCGCTACCTCGTATCAAGAACGAAAGGCTCATCGATAATGTTCAGCTTGCAAGATCGGTGTTCAAGCCCAATGCTTACTACGGAACAAGGCTAGCAAACGATCAACAAGTGTTGGTGGATGTAGATGAGTTTGGGGCTCAGGATATTGATTTATTTGTTACGGATCACGAGGGGATCCCCAAAAACAGACTCAGTGATAAGAATACGTCACAGAGAGTGAAACTCGCCCGCCAGCAAGGCAAAAAGGTGATTACTTTTTTTGGTGGCTCGACGATTATGGGGACGGGTTCGCGTCTGCCCTCCTTCACAATTCCTTCTCTGGTTGAACAAATACTGCTACTCAACTATCAAATTGATACAGTCTGCGTCAATCGCGGCATTTTAGGCATGACCTCTCAAGACTCCTTCAATATGCTCAATGCAGAGGGCTTTATTGAGCCAGCTGATTGCGTCATTTTTTATACAGGCTGGAACTGCGTATTCAATCAATCGGCTATTCATGCGTTGCTTGAGACAGATTCGTCAGCGTTGAAAAGTGAAACTTACCCTGGAATGAGCACGCGGCATATCGAGCACGGTATGTTGCTGCAACATCAGTTCAATACGACGCTCGCCTGGAGACGTGCGCGATGGATCACTATCAACAAAGTGCTCACCAGAATTTCAGGTGCGTTAAGCGCGCCACGCGGCAGGAAACTGGTAAATCAAATATTAAAGTCCGACCCTACTGTGAATCATTCATTTATGAGTGAGGTGATTGAGGCGATTACGCGCGGTAATGCTGATGAAATTGCCGCGAAGTCTGCACAAGATTATTTGCGAATACATCGCCTGGCACACGCTTGCTGCAAGTCAGAACGTACACAATTTTTTAATTTCCTTCAGCCTTGTCTGTCCTGGGGTCATAAACCGATGTCGACAAGTGAGCAAGATTATGTTTCAAACAGTCCGCCGATGGGTGGGGTACAGCGGAAGTTTTACGAACAAGTCATGTCACATTCCAAACCCGATTATTTTCATGATTTGACTCAAATATTCGATACCGTCAGTAAACAGGCCTACATCGATACAGGTCATTTGAATCCTTATGGAAACTTTCTGGTTGCTGAAAAAATCGCTGCGCAAATCGCTCCTGCACTGAACTAACCCTACTCAACGAATTTCAATACGTACTTAAGAAAAAACATTTTATGAACATCTCTACAAGCGAACTCGATTCGTACTTTAAAAATGGCTTTTTAGTTCAGCCAGAACTCCTGTCCGCCGATGAAACACAAGCGCTAGTCGATAGCCTGGCTGAATTTTCCCAATCGCCTCAACCCGGCCATGTACTAGAGAAAAACAGCACCATTTACCGTGCATTTCATGGCTGCCACCTCTATAGCGATACGTATGATGCATTGATACGTAAGCCAGTACTCTTACAACCTGCCAAACAGATCCTCAAGGATGAAGTCTACATTCATCAGCTCAAGGTCAATCTGAAGCAGGCATTTTCAGGAGAGCTTTGGCCCTGGCACCAAGACTATATTTACTGGAGAAAAGAAGATAAGGTTCCAACCAATTCAATAGTAAGTGTCATGATTTTTCTTGATGACATCACTGAGTTCAACGGCCCGCTTTATTTCATTCCTGGCTCGCAGAATGCCGGCTGCATAGATGCTCCAAAAGCAAGCGACTCGCCCGAAGGATGGGAAGGCAATGTCAGTGCATCGCTGACATATCAGGTGAGCGAAAAGCAAATTACTTCGCTTGTTGAGCAAGGTGGTTTATTTTCAGCAACAGGTAAAAAAGGAACCGCGGTCTGGTTTGATGGCAACCTGGTTCATGCATCGCCTCCAAACATCTCGCCATTTGAGCGACGCATTGCAATTTTGACTTACAACGCGGTATCCAATACACCTGAAGATAATAATCATGCTCCTCGACCCGAGTTTCTCTGCGCGCGAGATCGCAGTCCGCTCACACCGCGCGTAGCAATCGATCACATTGAATGAACAGAACATACCCACATTAACTGGTTTGCATTTACTCGGATACCTTTTTATATGTCGACATCACAGACCCATTCGCCTCAGCTCTCCGCAAATATTGCCGAGCGGCTTGTGGAATCCGGCGAGGTTCCTCGTGTATCTGTTCACGAACTGAATCCTCAAATTTTTCGTCACGAATTTCAACTACCAGGTAAACCAGTCGTTATCACCAGGGCCTTAGAAACTGCAATCCCTGTTGATATTGAAAAACTTGCTTCACTTGTCGGTGACATTGAAGTGCTCACACGGATCTATGGCGCGGACAGATTTTCGCGACCTAAAACAGAATGGAAATCGTATTGTGAAATGCAATCCATGACGATTGCCAATTACTGCGATCACTTGTTAGACGGATCGGCCAAACGCAATCATATGTACCTCGCACTGATAGAAATGGGCCACACGGCATTACGTTCTGTGATTGGTCCATGCATGGACCTGATCGCCAAAAATACTGGTTTACACAAGCATCCCAAAATCGATATTAATCTTTGGGTGGGGCCCGGAGGTCACCTGGAGCCACTGCATTACGATGGGATGGATGGCACGCTATCCCAGTTTCGCGGAGCAAAGCGGGTATCACTTTTCAGTCCCCGCCAGACAAAAAATCTTTACCCTTTTCCAATTTCACACGGAAAAATGCCACCGACTTTTAGTCAACCTTATATTGACCAACCTGATTTCCAGCAGTTCCCTCGGCTCGCCGAGGCCCTCAAACATCGTAAGGTCATCATTTTGGCCGAAGGTGAAACACTCTATATGCCCGTGGGCTGGTGGCATGAAATTGAGGCAATTGAAACTGACTATATCTGTTCAATTAATCGTTTCTGGCAAGTTGATCCGATCTGGCGTTATGTAAAAACGCCGCGAGCCGCTTGTTTTCAAATGATTGGTGCGCTGATGCGACTGCGCCAATCTTTTAAATAGGAACGTTACAAGAAGGCAAATTTATTTAGCTGGCAACGCTGCAATGTGACAAATTTATGAAGGTTTTACCCGCAGCAATATTTTTTTATAATCTCAATCAGTTTTAATCTAACTACTTGAATATAAAAAGATTTATTATTTTTTACATGTTAATCTTGTAACACCCTCAGACTGTACGCTTGACCTCTTGCTTATATATTCAAAGGAATAAATATGAACACTGAAAATCCTGAAGTTTTAGTTGTAGAAGAAATTGAACAAATCGCTCCTGTTGACGCAGCTGAGCAATTGGCTAAAGCACATGAAGTCATCAAACACAATGTCGCGTGGTCTGCAGGCGCCGGCATGCTCCCAATTCCTGGTCTGGATATTGTGGCCATTACCGGTGTCCAACTTAAGATGATCAACGAATTGTGCGCAGCTTACGGCGTACCTTTCAAAAAATCACTTGCACGTCCAATCGTTGTTAGCTTGATCGGCAGCTTGGGTGCAAGCATGCTTGCACCTATTGTCGCTTCAACAACGTTCAAGCTGGTTCCAGGTATCGGTATGCTGCTGTCAGGTACCGCATTGGCTGCAACCTCAGCTGGCATCACTTACGCTGTAGGCCAGCTGTTCCTGGATCATTTCAAATCAGGCGGCTCACTTGAAAACTTCAACCTAATTGGTGGCCGCGGTATTTTTAAGAGTAAAGTTAAAGCAGCAATGAAAGAAGGAACAAAAGAAGAAGCGAAAGAAGAAGCTGTCGCTGCTTAATCGTCTTTCATGTAGTTCAAAAAAGCATGACTGCTTGAGTGGGTCATGCTTTTTTATTTTACCTAGCAAGTACTCCTAGGCAGTCTGGAGACTCTTACGCAGCAAAAAGGATCAGACCACTCCAAGAACACAATGCCATCTGTCCACAACTGCACGCCAGCTACCGGCCTGGAGTTTATCTAATCAATTTCAGTCAATCTCAATCAAATCGCTCGCCATCACGTATATTAGGAAACAATTAAAAAAGAACCTCATAAAAATGATGGAGACAAAACGTGACTCAAGTTGCAACACACATTCCGCCTTTACTCGAGGTAAAAGGTGTCACCCTGCAATACAAGACCTCGGAACATTTGGTCACAGCGACCTACCGTGTCGACTTTAATGTCTTTGATGGTGAACGCTTTGTGTTGCTTGGGCCGTCGGGTTGTGGAAAATCATCACTACTGAAGGCTGTGGGTGGCTATATGCCCCCTACCGAAGGCTCGATCAAACTCAAGGGCAAGGTCGTCACAAAACCCGGTCCTGACCGGATGATGGTATTTCAGGAGTTTGATCAACTCCTGCCGTGGAAGAATGTGATTGAAAACGTGATGTTTCCGCTTGTCGCAAGCGGCAAACTGAGTCTCAATGAAGCGCGTGCGCGTGCAAATCACTATATCGACAAGGTCAACTTATCAGTGTTCGCAGATAACTATCCCCACACGTTATCGGGCGGCATGAAGCAACGTGTTTCGATCGCAAGAGGCATGGCCATGGAACCAGCCATTCTTCTGATGGATGAGCCGTTTGCCGCACTCGATGCACTCACCCGTCGCAAAATGCAAGATGAGTTGCTGCAACTCTGGGATGACACGCATTTCACAGTGCTGTTTGTCACCCACTCCATCGCAGAAGCCATCCGGGTCGGCAGCCGTATCTTGCTGCTTACCCCGCACCCAGGTCAAGTCAAAGCCGAACTCAACAGTTTGGCACGTGAGAATCAACACACACACCTCCAAAAAGAGCTTGAAGAAAAGATAAACAGTATGCTTTTTATCGAATCAAATCAGACGCAGGTTGAGGTGTTCCATGAGTAAACCAGCTCGTGACATCGCTGAACGTCCTGAAATCTATCTGGAACCTCAACCCTATGCAGCCGTCGGGATCGTTGAAAAGCGACTCTCGCCAATGGAGCGACTGAGTAGCAACACTGCGCTACGACGCATCCTGCTGCTCATTGTGCTCGCGAGCATCTGGCAACTCTATGCCGTCATCCTCGACAATGGCCTCTTATTCCCCACGTTTACAGACACGATGCGCGCACTCTATACAGGCATATCGTCTGGCGGACTCATTGGAAAAGCCTGGACATCCATAAGGGTGCTGTTAGTGGGATATGCCTGCGGGATCGTGCTTGCAACCTTGCTCACTGTCTTTGCAATCACCTCACGCGTGGGTAACGACATACTCGAAACATTGACTTCAATGTTTAACCCGCTTCCTGCTATTGCCCTCTTACCCCTGGCGCTGATCTGGTTTGGTCTGGGCGAAGGCAGTCTGATTTTTGTGTTGATACACTCCGTGCTTTGGGCCGTCGCCTTGAACACCCATTCAGGTTTCATGTCGGTTTCGCTCACCATGCGAATGGTGGGACGCAATTATGGGCTGACGGGGTTTGGTTACGTGTGGCACATATTAATTCCGGCAGCGTTCCCGAGCATTTTGGCAGGACTTAAAATCGGCTGGGCGTTTGCATGGCGAACATTGATTGCCGCCGAACTTGTGTTCGGAGTGAGCTCCGGTTCAGGAGGACTGGGCTGGTTTATTTATGAAAACAAAAACCAGCTTGAAATACCCAGCGTATTTGCTGGGCTATTCATGGTGATTTTCATCGGCTTAATTGTAGAGAACTGTATTTTCAAGGTCATTGAAAAGCTCACCATTCGAAAATGGGGAATGCAGCTCTGATTAATTTCCACCCGATACGTCTGCACCTTTAAAAAACAGCTCGTCGATTGAGGCGGGCTTGTTTTTGAGCGAGCCGATCTCTTTCATAAAGGTTGCATATTTCATCACGTTTTCTGGTGTGACCGTGTATTTTGTAGTTGGGTCATTCAATATTGCCATCATGTCCTCGGTCGAGCCTGCATTGGCGCCCCCCATTGATTCAAGCAATATTTTGACCGCTCCCGCCTTGTCCTGCATGATCATGTCCTGCGCCTCCTTCAGGGCACTCACAAAAGCGCCATACACCTTTGGATTCTGATCATGAAACTTCTGAGTTGCAGAAATCATTGTAAAGGTCGTCGATCCACCCATCACGTCATCAGTATTCATGATGGTACGTACCCCGGGGACTTTTAGCTCGCGCTGATCAAGCGGTGCAGAGGCGAAGTGTCCAGTAATCGTCGTGCCTGACAGCAATGCAGCAGCGGCATCGGAATGATTCATCGTCACGGTAAACGGATCAAAACGGAATGCCTGATCACGGCCATACTTTTGTACCGCATACATTTGCATGACAATAGAAGGTATTGAGGACTTGACAGAGGTCACGGCGATTTTGTCACCCGCTTTTAAGTCATCTATGGATCGAAGGTTCTCAGAACGCGTATTCAAGCGCATGGGGATTGAACTCATCGAGGCCACGCCTTTTACATTCGCGTTGCCCTTGGTTTTATCCCACAAAATCAGAAAGGATGGAGGACCTGCCGAAATAAAATCTGCAGAACCTGAAAGCAAGGCATCAATCATTCCAGAAGGCCCGCCAATATTGGACCAGTTCACCTTGACCTGAACACCCGCCTGTTCGGCATGCTTTTCAATCAGATGATGTGTTTTCATCACGTAGAGCGGTAAAAAGCCAAAGCCCCCTGCTCCCAGTGGGATCTTGACCTCACTGACCTCGGCGCGCACCACGCTTGTCAATACCAGACCTGCCAATACTGCCATCGCTGCAATTTTATTTTTCATTACTGTCTCCAATTTGACTACCCGCCATCGCCTCACTTAACCATGCTAATGCTGTGTGATCTACCTGCGGCCCAAGCATCATGGAAGCACCTGCCCACAAATCACGACATAACTGGGAAAATGGTGCAGTGACACCGAGCGCGTGGGCCATATCTGTTGCATTATTCAAGTCTTTGAGCATCATATGGATTGGGAATCCTGAGTCAAATTTACGTGAAAGCACATACTGGCCAAATTTTTTCTGAGTACTGTTATTCATACCCGTTGAAGTATTCAGTACGTCTAGCATCTTGCTTGGATCGAGCCCAAAACGCGAACCTATCAACAACGCTTCAATTCCGATTAAATATCCACCGCAAGAAACAAGATTGTTTAACGCCTTCATGGCATCACCACTGCCAATGTCTCCGGTCCGTGTGACTGTCCCCATTGCTGTCAGGACAGGCATGACAGGCTCAACTTCGTGATCCTGTCCACCAGCCATGATAGTGAGGTCTCCTGCCCGTGCGCGTGTCACGGCACCCGAGACTGGCGCATCAAAGAAGACAACCTCCTGCCTGGCAAGTCTCTTATTCAACGCTACCGTGACACTCGGCACACCAGAGGTCATGTCTATGACACACACACCTGCTTTTAATACCGGTGCAATACCCTCGGGTCCGAACAGTACCTCTTGCACAACCTGACTATTTGGCAAAATCATGACAATGACATCTGCATGCGCGCAAGCAGACTTGATGCAGGTTGCGGCCCGACCTCCATGAAGCGCCACAAAAGCTTCTGTGCGTGCCGTTGATACATCGAAAACCGTCACGTCAAACCCTTTACGCAACAAACACGCGGCCATAGGGCTCCCCATGGCGCCTATCCCGATAAAGCTGATGCGTGTTTCTGAAATGATCATCTGTAACCTTAAATATTATTCGGACTGAATGTTTGCCTGCTTGATCACAGCGCTCCACTTTTGAATTTCCGACTGAATGAATTCAGCATATTCTTCAGGCGTCATAGAAATCGGTTCACTCGCCTGCGCAAGAATCCGATTCCTGACATCAGGCATCGCGACGATTCGCGCAACATCAGCAGAGATTTTTTGGACGAGCGCAACCGGAGTCCCTCCGGGTGCCATCAAACCAAACCAGGCAGTAATTTCAAAATCAGCGACTCCAGCCTCTTGCATCGTTAGGACATCGGGAGCGGCTGACGTACGCTGGGTACTCGTGACGGCAAGTGCACGCAACGTACCTGCCTGCATGTGTGGCAACAGAACGGGAGCGTTATGAATCAGGACTTCAATCTGTCCGCCAATTCCATCCGTTGTCATTTGCGCACTAGACTTGTAAGGAACGCTCGTCATCTGAATCCCCGCGCGTAAGTTCAGTAGCTCACCGGTCAAATGCTGTGTGGTACCTGGCCCAGCCGTCCCGAATCTAAATTTACCTGGATCCTTCTTGGCCGCATCGATGAGTTCTTTGAGGCTATGAATCGGAGAGCTTGCGCTGACAGTAATAAAGTTAGGCATTTTTGCCATCAGACTAATAGGCGCCAGATCCTTGACCGGATCGTAGGGCAACTTCCCCTCAAACAGTGAATAATTCACTGCGATCGGTCCAAGGGTATTGAACAAAAGCGTATAACCGTCAGGTATAGCTTTCGCGACCCGATCCGTACCAATATTGCCTGAAGCACCAACAATATTTTCGACAGTCACTGACTGCATCCATATTTCGGAAAGTTTCTGACCAAGCATACGGGCCAGTGCATCGGGAGCACTACCTGGCGGGGCCGGTACAACGATGCGCACTGACCGTTCAGGCCAGGCTTTGACTTGAGCTTGCGCAGAGATTGCCATGCACGCAAAATACCCGAGCACTGGCAAACACACCAGCAGACGTCTGATTTTTATTACAGACTTGAACATATGCTTTGCCCCTTTTCCAGATGCGACCTCGTCAATCACACTACCGAACAAATTTTGCCGGGACCTGAACTGGCATGGCCAACAAAAGATAGGAATTGGTTTTACCGTGACCATCCAGATTCAGACTACCGTTCACCCCGCCCTCTAGGACATCATCGATCACGAAGTTCAACGCAGGCAGTAGCGGCAAGTCATAGCGCTTAACCATTGAAGCGCCACGGTGAGCAAAGAGCGCCAGCACACGCGGCTCAGTCAGTTGGTCGGTCAGCCAGGCAAAAACGGCAGGATCGTAGGGCATGATGCTGACATTTAAACGATTGCCTTTGTCTCCTGCCCGCCCATGCGCAACACGATGTAACGCAACCGTGACCAGCGCATCGGAAAGCGCATCAGAAAGCGTATCGGGAGCGACCTGTGGGATGCTCTGCTTCATGCTGAAAGCTCCTTTGCGGTATGAACAATGCAACCCGGTGACAAATCACTGGGCAACATCAGATAGGATTGGGTTCGGATCCGTGGAGTCGTGCGCCAGCGAACACCTCCTCCCCCGGCAGGCCCACAGCAATACAGGGCAAGCGCTTCACGTGCGGCCTGATCGGCATCGTCCTGAGTACGTGCCGAGACGGCGAGCCTGACACGAATATCATCTGGTTTGGCTGCTGAGGCACGCCAATTGTTACCACTATCACCGTCATGCACACTGGACACACCAATCAGGTCCACCCGCGCCTGGACATCGAGCTTGCGAATTTTGAGCCGTTCGAGCAAAACATCAGCCGCTGCGCGCGCCCGGGCCCGGCAATTCGGACCCGCATAAGAAATCTCACCCTCGCCCAGCCATCCTCCATCAAAACAGACCGTCGCCTTAATCGTGACGGGTGCAGGTTTGCCCTTGACCCCTTGAATCTGGACACGATCTTTGCCAATTTCGGTGACAGTCACCTCTGAAAAATCCAGAATCACATCAGGCGTAATGTAATGTTGTGGATCGTGAATTTCATATAGCAATTGCTCTTTCACAATCTGCGCGTTAACGACTCCGCCCGTGCTCCGGGCTTTAGTCACCACCAAGCCACCTTCTGCGGTGACCTCGGCAATCGGAAAACCAATATTGGCAGGATCAGGAATATCTTTAAAACCAGGGTCATAGTAATAACCACCTGTCAGCTGCGCACCACATTCGAGCAAATGTCCGGCAGTCGCCCCGACGGCGAGTCGGGCCCAATCGTCATACGCCCAGCCAAAATAATGAATCAGCGGTGCAAGCGCTAAAGAAGGATCGCCTGTGCGTCCAGTCACGACAACCTGCGCTCCGGCCTTGAGCGCATCCACAATCGGCCTGGCCGACAGATAAGCATTGGCCGAGACCACGTCTCCACCGCCCATGTCCAGTCCGGTATCAGCCTCGTAGACTTCATGTGTGTCGAGATTGAGCCTGTCACGGACATCGTCACCGTAGACCACCCCGATTTTTAAATCATGCAGGCCAAGGCGCCTGGCGAGTTTTGCAATGACTTTGGCGGCGCCGGGGGGATTAGCCGCACCAAAATTACCAATAATCGGGATCCCGTGCGTCACACAACGCACGAGTATCGGTTCAAGCAATCGCTCAAGCATTGGTTCATAGCCACGCTCAGGATCGCGTCTTTTTTCTAATTGCGCCAGGGCGACGGTGCGTTCACCCAGTGTTTCAAAGAAAATCGCGCATGGTCCGCCCAATGCAATCAGGGTGTCCACGACAGGGGCAGCAGCATCCACTCTGTCGCCAGAAAAGCCCGAGCAATTCCCGACTCTGAATACAGCAGTCATCTTGTCTCCTCATTGAATCCCGCAATTTATTGTTTTGCGATGATTTTTTTAAATATTATTAGCTCACTTTAGTGCATCGCGGCCTCTTAAACAACGTCTATGCTTACGAATCTTTCGCGCTATGTTAAAAAGCATGATTCAGTGCCATGCTGCGCACGCACATCCTTATACCCCCCAAAAGTCCATGACGCCTTCCGCCAAGAAAACCAAAGAAAAAAAAGCTTCCCCTCTCATTATTGTGTATGCGATGGTGATTGGCATACTAATAGGTTATCTGATTAATTCGCAGACTTCCTCTCCAGAGCAGGCGATCAGGATTGCGGGCTACTTCTCTTTAATCTCTGAGGCATTCCTGCGTCTGATCAAAATGATCATCGCCCCTCTGGTGTTCTCAACCCTGGTTGTCGGCATCGCGCACATGGGTGATGCAAATTCGGTTGGCAGGATTTTTACCAAATCGCTTGGCTGGTTCTTTACCGCTTCGCTCATGTCCCTCTTGCTCGGACTCGTTCTGTCCAATCTGATGCAGCCCGGAGAACACTTGCACCTGGCTCTGCCTGATGTCAATGCATCAACAAACTTACCCAAAAGCAGCTTTACCTTCAAGGAATTCCTCAATCACCTCATCCCTGAATCAGTGGTCGCCTCGATGGCAAAAAATGAAATTCTGCAAATTGTGGTCTTTGCCTTATTCTTTGGTGTCGCCATGTCGGCGATTGGCGAAAAAAGTAAAAACCTGCTTGCATCGATAGACGATCTCTCTCACATCATGCTCAAGATCACCGGGTATGTGATGAAGTTTGCACCGCTTGCCGTCATGGCAGCGATGACAGCGAACGTCGCAGAAAACGGCATTGAAATACTTGCTAAATTCGCGATCTTCATGGCTGATTTCTACATTGGTCTGATTTTGCTCTGGTGCATCCTGATATTTGTAGGCTACCTGTTTCTGGGTAAACGTATCAAGAATTTGCTCTCGAATGTCAGAGAGCCCTTTCTCATCTCGTTTGCGACCGCGAGCTCCGAGGCGGCCTACCCAAAAATTCTGATCGCACTCGATCGCTTTGGGGTGAGTCGTAAAATTTCGAGCTTTGTCATGCCCCTGGGCTACTCCTTCAATCTTGATGGCTCAATGATGTATTGCACGTTTGCGACGCTCTTTATCGCGCAAGCCTACGGAATTCATCTGGATCTTGGCACACAGATCACAATGCTGTTGATCCTGATGCTCACCTCCAAAGGCATGGCGGGCGTTCCGCGTGCATCACTAGTTGTGATCGCAGCGACCCTGAATCAGTTCAATATTCCAGAAGCGGGTCTATTACTGATCCTGGGTGTAGATACCTTCCTTGATATGGGACGCTCGGCGACCAATGCTGTTGGTAACTCAATCGCTGCTGCGGTGATTGCAAAATCCGAAGGCGAACTTCTTTCAGAACACGATGCCAAAATTCAGGCTGCAGCGATGGATCGCGAAGCCTTTGCCCATATGCATGGGGTTAAGGACTGAGAGGTAAAGATGTAGAACCGGTACAAGGCTTGGTCACAGCATTCTCCAGGCCTGGTCACATTGAGTGTCGATGTCAGGATGTGGCGACACGCGACGTTGACAAGTCGAGAAGCCGCACATTAACCTCAGTCGCAAGTATTCAATCATCCCCAGGAGACAAGCATGTCAGATTTGCCTAAACGCGTACGTATCCTCGAAGAAGGTCCACGCGAAGGTTTTCAGATCGAAAAAGGCCCCATTCCAACCGCACGCAAAATAGCGTTGATTGATAGCCTCTCCGAGACCGGACTTGAGCAAATTCAAGTGACCTCTTTTGTCAATCCCCAAGCCGTCCCCACAATGGCCGACGCCGAGGATGTTGCAAAGGGATTTACCCGTAAGCCTGGGGTGCGTTATACCGGTCTGTGGCTCAATGATAAAGGTCTGGAGCGTGCGATTGCGACACAAAAGCTCGACATCAAAGGCTCACTGTCACTGACCGCCTCAGAAAAATTTCTCTTACGTAATCAGCGACGTACACTCGCCCAAAACGTAGAGGCGGTCCGCTCGATCATTGGTATGTTTAAACATTACAACGTGCCGGTCAATCGTGGCAGCATCATGGCCGCCTTTGGTTGCAATTTCGAAGGTGACATGCCCATTGCACGTGTCCTGGACATGATCAAGCAACTGCTGGATCTCGCCGAAGAAGGTCAGGTCAAGATTGAAACACTCGGACTTGCAGACACCATGGCGTGGGCGACCCCAGGCTCAATCTGTAAGGTCGTCGGTGCAGTACGTGATAAATACCCAGAACTCGAACTGTCCCTGCACCTGCATGATACCCGTGGTATGGGGATTGCCAATGCCTACGCTGGGCTTCAAATGGGTGTAAAGATTTTTGATGCAGCCGTGGCTGGACTCGGGGGCTGTCCGTTTGCGTCCCATTCGGGTGCCTCAGGTAATGTCTGCACTGAGGATCTGGTGTTTATGTGCCACGAGATGGGCATCGAAACAGGTATTGACCTGGAGAAAATCATTGCTTCAGGCTTGTTGGCAGAAGAGGTAGTCGGTCACCCTCTGCCAGGCTCCGTCATGAAAGGCGGGTCGCTGGACAAACTGCGCCAGAAAGTTGCTGCAGAAATGCGAGCCAATGCCTGATTAATGGAGGAACGTACTTCAAGAGGTCAGTACTTCAGGAGGCAAGCACCTCACCTCCTTCAATTCACCGCCTCCACTTCAAAGTCATCCACACCAGAATAAAGCGCAGATCACTGGTGTGAGACCATCCAATCTGGGCCAAAGAGGGAAATGCTCCCCCTTTCGCTCAGGATGACGTCGCAGGCTTTACAAAGAGGCTCAACCTACGTACTTTTTAAAGAATGCAAGCGTGCGTGAAAGCGCGAGCTTTGCAGACGGCGCATCATAGGAACCACGCTGATCACAGTTAAAACCGTGGCCTGCTGGGTAATAGAACGCCTCAGCTTCGGGATAGGCAGCAGCAATAGCCTGGGCCTGTGCCAACGTGATCGAGTGATCCTGTTCAGCAAAATGCATCATGACTGGACAGCGCAGTGCATCCGTCACAAAGCTCGGCATTGCACCGCCGTAGTAAGGGGCTGAGCAGGCGATACCGGAAAGACGCTGGGCAGCGACCCAGGCGATTACCCCACCCCAGCAATACCCGACAATGCCGACCTTACCCGCAGACTTGCCAAACTCCATTGCGGCGGTGACATCTAGCATGCAATTAGCAAGATCCATTTTTTTCATGATCTCGACGCCTGCAGAAATGTCAGCAGGCTCGTAGCCTGTTTCGTATTTACGCTGGGCGCGATCAAAGAATGCTGGCGATACCGCCAGGTAACCGTTGGCTGCGTAGCCATCGGCCACATTACGAATATGGCTGTTCACACCAAAAATCTCGGGAGCAACAATGATCAGTCCCTTAGGGGTACCGACTGGCTCAGCAACGTAGGCATCAAACTGATGTCCATCGGCGGCTTTCAATTCAACGATCTTACCCATTTGAATCCTCATTATTGGTTATTAAAAATGTGCTTCATTATATGTAACCCAAGGGATAACCATAGCGAAGACATATTTCATTCAAACGTTTTAGCCGTAAACTTATTGAAACAAAACACATAAAAATAATTAGCAATACAGGAGACAACATGCGACTGACATCCATGACACGGGTAGTGCTTGCCATTGCAATACTGATAACAGCCAGCCTGGCCCAGGCACAGACCTGGCCGAGCAAACCCATTCGTATCGTGCTGCAATTCCCACCAGGAGGCTCCACGGATGTGGTGGCACGCATCCTGGCCCAATCCCTAACCGCCAAGCTCGGGCAAACAGTGCTGATAGAAAATAAGCCAGGAGCCGATGGTGCGATTGCTGCAGAATATGTGTTGCGCTCGGAACCGGACGGTCATACTTTTTTTCTCGCAACAAATACTCCCCTGATGCAGGTGCCTCTGCTCAAGAAGAATCCGCCTTATGATCCGGTGACCAGTTTTACCCCCGTCGCCTTTGTCGGACGCTATATTTATGTCCTGGTAAGTAGCCCTGCCCTACCTTTCAAAAATGCTGCAGGGTTCCTCTCTTATGCCCGCGCACATCCAGGGCAGTTGAATTATGGAAGTTTCAGCAGTGTCACACAGCTGATGTTTGCCTCACTGCGTGATGAGGCGCATATCAGCATGAATGAGATTCCTTATAAAGGTGAAGCCCCGACGATTAACGACATCCTGGGTGGTCATGTGCAGCTCACCTTTGCCACCCCAACGAGTACCCTCTCTCAAATCAATGAAGGCAAACTCAGGCCACTCGCCGTGCTGCTGTCTCAGCGCCTTTCATTCATGCCTGATGTCCCAACGGTAACTGAAGCAGGCTTGCCGAATCTCAAACCCGTCACATTCGCAGCGCTTTTCGGCCCCGCAAAACTCCCCTCAGAAATTGCGAACAAAATGAGCGAAGCGCTCAGCGAAGTCATGTCACGTCCTGACGTACGCGAAAAGGTTCAGAAACAAGGCTTGTCACTTGAGGGCTCCAATCCCGCCTGGCTTGAGAATTTTATGAAAGAACAGCTGATTGTCTGGGGTGCCTCATTTGCTGCGGCGGGGATGCATCCAGAGTGAATGCTTCAATCAAATTTTAATAGCTTAGAAATGGCTTTGCATTCGGGTCGAATTCGTGTAAGTTAAAAAATATAAATAAAAATACTTAAATATAAAAGAGCACGACCTAACTGGCGATGCTCTTTAACCCTCAATGGAGACAAACCATGACTAGTTCGATTAAAGGACGTCGCACACTTCTGAAGAATGCAGGATTAGTAGCGCTTGCATCATCCGCACCAGGATTTATGAGTCAAGCGCTGGCAGCTGAACCTATCAAAATTGGCATTCCCTGCGCACTGACTGGATCACTTGCAGTGGTTGCAGAACAGACTAAACGTACCGCGACAATGTGGGCCAAACAAGTTAATGCGAGTGGGGGCATCAATGGTCGACCGATTGAACTAATTATCGAAGATACAGGTGGCAATCCTGCAACCTGCGTACGTAAAGTACAACAAATGGTTGAAAGAGATGGGTGCAGGATATTCACCGGAATTACTTACTCATCAGAAACGCTCGCAGTGATGCCCAGACTTGCGGAGTGGGATTCCATTTATGTTGCATGTGGCAATGGCGATGCAAGTATGACTGCTGAGGCCTACGTACCAAATTTTTTCCGAGGCAATCCCTCTGGTCCAACTGAAGCTCGGCTGTTGTCTCTCTATATTAAAGACTCAGGACTTAAAAAATTCTATGCAATTGGCATGGATTACTCATGGGGGCACTCAACAGTTCAGGCATTTGAAGAGGAAATGAAACGCAATAATATTGAGTTTGTTGGTAAAGTATTTGCCCCGACAGGGACACGCGACTTTTCAAGCTACATCACAAAAATTCGTCAATCTGGCGCTGATGGATTGATGATGGTGCAGTCCGGTGATGATGCAAATGCATTCATGACACAGGCAGCTCAATACCGGTTATCAGACAAAGTAAAAATGTTCACCACACTAATCGAGCTATCGACCATCAAGGCTGTCGGCATTGCGTCCAAAGGTGTGATTGGAACGATGCGATACATGTCTACCTATGAATATCCTGAAAATAAAAAATTCGTAGACATGTTTACAAAAGAAATAAAAGATACACCGGATTGGAACGACGGCGAACAATGGAAAGCACTCCAATTTATAGGTGCCGCGCTCCAAAAGGCAAACAGTACCAAGTCAGTCGATTTAATCGCGACGCTCAATGACATGGAACTTGACACCATAAAGGGACCAGCCAAGTTCCGTGCCTGTGATCATCAGAGTCTCGAAGAAGGCTTTGTCGTTCAGGTGGACAAAGTAGGAGACGAGTTAATGCCCGTACTTCTCAAAAAATACCCTTGGGATCAGATCACACCCGCCTGTCGCAAGAAAAACTTCGACGCCTGAAAATAACTTTCGACAGAACGGTTTGTTATTCGCGCGTGACGCGTCAATGATGCGTCGCGCCTCCCCGAGTATTTCTAACTAGGCATACTGTGGAAACATTTTCATTTATCTTGATTCAGACGCTCAACGCGCTGTCTCAAGCTTCCTTGCTATTTTTTCTTGGTAGCGGTCTAGCCTTGATTTTTGGCATCATGCGCGTTGTCAATTTTTCGCACGGTGCGCTTTATATGTTTGGAGCATATATCGGTTACACCACGGCAAGAATGACAGGAAGCGTTTGGCTGGCCATGGTCATTGCTCCGCTTATCGTTGGATTCATTGGCCTAGTTTTTGAAATTGGTTTTCTCAGACATCTCTATAAACGCGATGAGGACGCCTTCTTGCTGGTCACTTTCGGTCTGACATTAGTCATCACTGAAGTCACTCGGCTACTCTGGGGTGCTCCCCCCTTACAAGTTCCGTTGCCTTCTGGACTAGATGGAGTCCTCTTCATCTTTGACGAGCCGATGCCGGTTTACCGAATCTTCTTAATCGTAGTTGGGACAATGGCCTCGACCATCATCTGGATCTTTTTAGAGCGTACACGCCTAGGACTCTTGATTCGTGCCACGTCACAAAATTCACAAATGGTGCATGCATTGGGTACAGATATCAATCTGATCCGCTCAGGCGTATTTGCGCTTGGATGCGCAATGGCTGCTGTGGGTGGCGTACTTGCAGCACCGTCAATTACCGCATCGCTTGGTATGTCCTCGGCCGTGATTGATGCCTTTGTTATCGTGATTATCGGAGGAATGGGAAGTTTTCTTGGTGCAATTTTCGGTAGCCTTATCGTCGCAGGTGTCCAAACCTTTGGAAATTTCTTTTTCCCTGATTTCGCTCTCGTATTCTTATATGGACTCATGCTTGCCGTACTAATTGTTCGACCAGGCGGTCTGCTTGGTAAGGAGTCCTAAACCATGCAAAACAGAATATTTGGCGCAATTGCCACGTTGGCTTTGATCTTTGCTCCACAATACCTGCCTGTCTATGCAATGACTCTGCTCACCGAGCTTGTGATTCTGGCCTTGTTTGCAATGAGCCTGGATCTGATGGTGGGCTACACCAAACTAGTCTCATTCGGTCATGCTGGTGCTTATGGGCTCGGTGCATACATCTGCGCCCTGATATCCCTTCATAGCGATATCCCAATGCCTATGGTAATAGTTCTGAGTGCAACAATAGTAGGCATTGTCGCAATTGGCATCGCCTGGAGTTGCACGATGGCAACAGGAGTGTCCTTTGCAATGTTAACGCTCGCTTTTGGTCAATTAGGATATGCAGTAGCAATCAAGTGGGTCAGTATTACCGGTGGCTCAGATGGGCTTTCAGGCATCCCACGCCGAGCCGGACCTTTCGGCTGGACTGCACTGACCACCAAGACAGGTTTCTATCTTCTATCTCTCTGTTGTTTGCTAGGAGCCTATTACTTTTGCCGCGCTTTGATCCGTGCGCCATTTGGTCAAGTTCTACGTGGCATCCGTGAAAATGAAATGAAAGTAATGGCCTTGGGTTTCAATACACGCCGATACAAGATTGCGGTTGTTGCGCTTGCCTACATGCTTGCGGGGATGGCAGGTGCGCTATATGCCCAATTCGCTGGTTTTGCCAATCCTGAAATGCTGTTCTGGACAGTATCCGGCCAAGTTCTGATCATGGTAATTGTTGGTGGAAAAGGCACATTGGTCGGTCCGATGCTGGGAGCAGTATTTTTCATTATGGTCGAACAAAAGCTAAGCGAACTGACTGAAACCTGGGGCTTGTTCATGGGCATCATTTTCATCTGTTTTGTAATGTTTGCACCCGATGGAATTCTCGGCATTTTGAATAAAAAATTATTTCAACGAGGTGCCAGCAAGACCGTCACAGTAGAAATTGATGATGTAGCCATTGCAGGAGGGTCGAGCAAATGACCCCTGCACTTGAATGTATTGGCGTAGGGCGTAGTTTTGGTGCGCTGGCCGCCCTGTCCGATATAAATTTAAAAGTACAACGCGGTGAGATTCGCGCAGTCATCGGTCCGAACGGTGCGGGCAAATCGACTCTTTTTAATGTCATTGCAGGAACGCTCAAACCGTCTGGTGGTAAGGTTTTAGTCAATAACGAAAATCTTACTGGCATGCGTTCACAATCAATTTGTCAGCGTGGCATATCCCGCACGTTTCAATTATCGGCACTCTTTCCTGAAATGTCTGCCTTCGACAATGTCAGGCTTGCGGCACAAGGCAAACTGGCGGGTCGCTGGAAAATTCTGGGAGGCGCAAGCGTGCTTGATAAAGCAAGCCATCTGGCAGAGCAAGCCATGGCGCGCCTGAATCTGAAAGCAATTTACGACACTCCCGCAGGTACGCTCTCTCACGGAGACCAAAGACTAGTAGAAGTTGCAATGGCAATCGCTCAGCGACCTGCGATTCTGATGCTCGATGAGCCGACTCAAGGCATGTCGATTCAGGAAACTCACAGAACGGTCGACACCCTTAAAGCCATGTTACAGGAAGAACCTCTAACAGTGATACTGGTCGAGCACGATATGGAAGTCGTGTTTAGCTTAGCTGATCGGATCGCTGTATTGCATCGAGGAAGACTCATCGCCGACGGATCGGCAGAGGAAGTTAAAGCAGATCCTGACGTGCAAGACGCCTATCTTGGAGGACTCGATTAATGTTAAAGCTCGAAGAGATTCACGCCAACTATGGATCCAGCCATGTATTGCACGGTACAACCCTGCATTTAAAAGCCGGCACAATTGGTGTAGTACTAGGTCGTAACGGGGTTGGAAAAACCACCACAGTCAAATCTATCATGGGCCTAGTACCAGTCAATCAGGGCAGCATTAAGATAGGCGATCAAGAGATTACGCGCTATGGCCCACATCTCGTCGCACGCGCGGGAGTCGGGTATGTACCGGAAGGTCGAATGCTGTTTCCAGACCTCACCGTCATGGAAAATATCAAAGTCGCTCAACGCAAGCCCGCCAAGCGTTGGACCATCGAAGCATTATTTTCACTTTTCCCAAGACTAGAAGAACGAAGTCAAAACAAGGGGAGCCAACTGTCAGGTGGCGAACAGCAAATGGTCGCAATCGCTCGGGCACTAGCAAGCGACCCAAGCATTCTATTGCTGGACGAACCCTCTCAGGGGCTTGCCCCCCGAGTCGTTCGTGAACTTGTCGATGTATTTATTCGCCTAAAAAATGAAGGCGTCACGTTACTCGTTATTGAGCAAAACCTAAATTTGGCTGAACGTATTGCGGATGAAATGTTTGTCATGGCCAAAGGTCGAGTCGTATATCAGGCACCAATCGCACAATTCAAAAATGAGATTGAAAGTGTCAAATCCCGCTATCTAACTTTGTAGAGCAACCACAATATGTCGGTCACGATTAATAACTTTGCGCGTGCCTTACCCATGAGTGATATGGAACGAGCACAATCTGAACTCCGCATTGTGGATGCGCACTTTCACCTGTGGGATCTGCAGGGACCCATCAAATATGACTGGCTGGTGCATCCCGAACATAATTGGCTAGGCGACTATTCCGCCTTTCAACGGACTTATCTCGCACCTGAGTACATTCGTGCAACAAGCTTGCACAACGTCGTGGGAGCAGTTGCCGTCGAGGCGGAATGTGATCGCTCCCAACAAGTTCTGGAGACTGAGTTTTTTACACAAATCAATGCACAATATGGCTTGCCAAGCGTGATCGTGGCCCACGCTTGGGTCGATACACCGAGCGCTGAAGAAATCATTGCGCAGCAAGCTGCCTTCAAACTTGTACGTGGCATACGAACAAAGCCCATCATCGCCGCGACACCTACGCAAAGCGTGCGCGGAGAGCCCCGGAGCCTGCAGGATCCTAAATGGATTGCTGGCCTAGGGCTCCTTGAGAAATATAAATTTTCCTGGGATTTACGACTCCCCTGGTGGCACTTGGAGGAAGGAGCTGAAGTTGCAGCACTTTACCCGAATATGCAAATCGTCTTGAATCACACAGGATATCCCTGGAATCGCGATACAGCATCCATGTCGACATGGCGCAAAGGTATGCACGCACTCGCCAGACAGCCGAATGTCAGTTGCAAAATATCTGGATTGTGTGTGGCTGATCAGCCCTGGACACTCGAAGCAAACGGACCGATTATTCGCGAAACGATTGATATGTTTGGGGTAGACCGATGTATGTTTGCATCAAATTTCCCTGTCGACAGTCTCAAAGGGAGTTGGGACTACGTTTACACCTGCTTTAAACAAGCAATTGCATATTTGCCAATCGGTGAGCAACAAAAACTATTTGCTGATAACGCTATTCGCGTCTATCGCATCAATTTATAGGAACCATTTCATTATGAATCTTGAACTGAACAATAAACGCGTTTTGATTACAGGTGCAAGCAAAGGCATTGGTTTTGCTTGTGCAAAAATTTTTGCTGCCGAAGGGTGTCATGTCACTCTTGCCGCGAGAGATCTTCAAGCGCTTAAAGACGCACAACAGAAATTGAAAGAAGTGAACGACAATGTCGATATAGAAATCTACTCTGTTGATCTTTCAAAATCTGAAGAGCAGTTGCGCTTAGCAGAATGCGCTGGTGACTATGACATCTTGATCAACAATGCAGGATCAAACCCCAGTGGCAAGCTAACGGATACCACCGAGGCAGGATGGCGTCAGTCGTTTGATCTAAAAATGTTTGGTTATGTAAATTTAACCCGGCTCGCTTGCGAAGCGATGGGACGCAAAGGGCATGGCGTGATCGTGAATGTGATTGGCTTTGCTGGAGAACGACTGATGTCTCAATACATAATTGGCACAACAGCCAATGCTGGTCTTATTGCATTTACCCGCAGCGTCGGCAGTCAGTCGACAGACTTCGGTGTTCGTGTGGTCGGTGTGAATCCATCATTAACTAAAACGGAGCGTGGTGAAAAACTACTCAAACTCTGGGGTGAAAAAGATCCTAACAACATTTTGACTGAAGAACAGGTACAGGCATCGATGAACCTACCATTCGGTCGAATGGCAAGCAGCGAGGAAGTCGCCGATGCCGTTGCCTTCCTAGCATCCGCACGTGCTTCGTATATCAGTGGAGTTGTGCTGAATGTCGATGGTGGTGCCGCATTCAGACAGTAAATTCATGGTCTTATTTTGATATTGAGGCGCCCAAGATTTAACTCACTCAAACCCCGACAACCTCAATTTCAAGCTTTTGAGCCTCAGGCTCAAAAAAACCAATTTTCAAACCTCTAGATTTGGCTTCGTAAGCTGCCAAATAAAGTTGTAACGCCTTACGTAATACCTCCCCCTTATTCGTAAAGGATGCCTCAGCTGCTAGATTGATGTCCCTAACCAGATCATCCGATAAAACCAAGTTGAAACGAGCACTCATGGTCAACTCCCAAAATGATGACGCAAAAGTAATTTTAATTTTATCGAGCGTTCCTAGTAGTTAAAAAACAAAGCATTTAGTAACCAACCATTTCAACTTTAAAGTCTCTGCCTGAATTTAAAAAAATATTTGTGATTTTTTTAAACTGTGATTTCGATCAAATAAGCTATTATTCATATCCGGATAAAATTTAAAACAGCCCATTCAGAGCTTGCATTCAAAAAATATGTCTCACCCAATCCCTCCTCTCCTTGATTTGTTTGGCGAACCGGATATAAATTCTTTAAACCCAAATATTTCAGGGCATAAAGAAAAAAAACCAAAATCCAGCGTCTCTAAAAAAACTAAAGATGCAGTGCTGAAGCCCGCGGGCACTATAAAAAAAACACCTGAAAAAGTTCCGGATAAAAATATTAATCAAGGATTTCTTCCCGGCTTATCCCGTCGTGGACGACCCAGATCAAAAAACCCTATTACAGCGGTCGCGCGCACTGCAGAGCACCGTCGCAAACGTCTGGCCGAAGGCTCAAAACGCGTAGAAATGATCCTGGCACCTGAGGTCGCTCGTCAGCTTGACGCACTCGCCGAACAATACAAAGAGCCACGATCCGAAGTGATTGCAACCTTGGTGATCAAGGCCTACGCAAAGGTTTTTAAAACATAACCGTCCACCACTAAATAAATCTCGACCAACAAAATGAAACCCGAAGACCTGGAAAAACTGGTCACCTGGCCAATGCCTTTTGGCAAACATAAAGGCACACTTATTGCAGACTTACCTGGCAACTATCTCAACTGGTTCGCCCGCGAGGGATTTCCGTCTGGTGAAATCGGACGGCTCCTGCAGCTCATGCAGGAAATTGATCACAACGGACTCAAAAGCATTCTGAATCCTTTGCGAAAAGTACGCCCCGCCTACAAACAATCGAATTCCAAGTAACGCAGAATTCGCTATGATTCAACGATCAATATCAGCTAAATAAGACTATAAAAAATGAAAACTGCGCTTGGCCATCTCCGGGTACTCGACTTATCAAGAATTTTTGCTGGCCCCTGGGCAACCCAGAATCTGGCAGATATGGGTGCAGAGGTCATCAAAATCGAACGCCCCAAAAAAGGTGATGACACCCGGGCCTGGGGGCCTCCATTCCTCAAGGACGCTGAAGGTCACGAGACAAAAGACTCTGCCTACTTTATGGCCGTCAACCGCGCAAAGAAATCCGTCACGCTGGATATTTCGACAAAAGAAGGCCAGGATATTGTCCGCGAGCTCGCAAAAACCTCCGATATCGTGGTCGAGAACTATAAAGTGGGTGATCTGGCGCGTTATGGACTTGCCTGGGAGGATTTACAAAAAATCAATCCAAGACTGGTCTATTGTTCCATCACAGGGTTTGGTCAGTCAGGCCCCTTTGCAGAACTGCCTGGTTACGACTATGTATTTCAAGGCATGGGCGGATTGATGAGTCTGTCTGGCATCCCTGAGGGCATGCCAGGAGGTGAACCGATGCGCGCCGGTGTGGCCGTCAGCGACCTCATCACGGGCATGTATGCAACAAGTGCGATTCTGGCAGCCATCGAGCACCGCCATATCAGCGGTAAAGGCCAGTATATTGACCTGGCACTGCTGGATTGCACCGTCGCGCTCACGTCCTACATGGCGATGAATTATTTTCTGTCTGGTGTCGTACCTAAACGCCTTGGTAATGCGCACTCAAACATGGTGCCGTATCAGGTATTCAAGTGTGCGGACGGCAACATGATTGTCGCGGTTGGCAACGACAGCCAGTTTGTTTCGCTATGTAAGGTGATCGGCGTGCCAGAACTTGGGACAGACCCTCGCTTTCACTCACCCGGTCAGCGCGTGATTAACCGAGAAATCCTGGTGCCAATGATTGCAGAAATATTACTCACCCGCCCCATGGCGCAGTGGGTCGACCTGATGGACGCGGCCAACATTCCCTGCGGCCCCATCAATAACATGCAACAAGTGTTTGAAAACGAACAAGTCATTCATCGCAACCTGAAACGTTCTGTTCCACACGGCGCAGGTGTCCTGGCTCCTACAGTCGCGAGTCCAATGAATTTTTCTGACACTCCTATCCAGCACACGCGATCGGCTCCCATGCTCGGCGAGCATAATGCTGAGGTACTCGAAACGCTGCTTGGTATGGATGCACAAACCATCGATACACTCAGACAAAAAGGGATTATTTAATCGCCTGATGAATAAGCTGCCCAAAACTATCGCCGACAATGCGACTGGCCGCCATGCATCTCGCCCCCTCAGGTTTGGCCTGGCTGCGAATCGACTGCACCACGAATCCACTGATGCAGCTTGCTTTGACTGGTTACGGACCAGCTCAGCAGGCATTGAGGCACTGGGCATGGAGTTGCATGCGGTTGGCCGGACTTACGATGCCATCAGGCGCGAAGGCTTACTCGATCAATACCGTGGCTTGATTCAATACCCCTATGGTCGCGAGGGCGGTCTGATGAAACTGGTTGCGCGGGTCACACTACCAGAATCGGATCCCGAATCGCTCGATGGGGCGATTTACCTCATTGACCCGGTTGATCCTTCTTCGATCTTCCCTGAAGCGCTTGCACTCAAACGTCAATGCATCACGCATGGAAAACCATTCATCTCGACCATGGCAGGTGCCGTGGAATGGGTCGAAATTGAGCGTATTCACGCAGGATTGCCTGCTAACCCTGGTGTAGACGGACTATTTTCTTTTTCTGATCACTGCGTCGCAATGATTGCGCACGATGCGCTAAAAGAAAAAATGCTTGCCTTTGCGGATCAGCATTTTTCCTTGCTGTCCTCCTTTGAGCGACGTATCGCGACAGGCACAACTGGACAGCGTTTAAATGAACTGGCCCACGCACGCGGATGGCCAGCAGATCGACCATGGGTCGATCGATACCTCAGCGGACCGATGGGTGGTGACGCACAAATTGCGGATCTTGTGCTCGACAAACGGTGTCAGCGCGTAATTTTCTTTGAAGATCCACATGTCGCGCGACAACACGAAGCCGACATTCAACTGCTTGAAAGAGCCGTACGAGTCGTCACGCGCGAAGCCACCTGTGCCACCTCCCCCGTCGTAGCCGAACGCTGGGCCCAAGCTGTATCACGTCGTGCAACAAAATCTACAGCTTCATGAAGTCACCACGCATAAAGATTTTTTATGGCTGGAAGATGGTCATGGCGGCCTGTGGCCTGCAGTTTATTCAATCACTCATGTTGTATCAGGCCTTCGGCGCCTACGCAGCTGCGCTGATCGAGGAAAAGGACTGGAGTAAAACATCTGTTTCAGGCGCCTCATCGCTCATGTCGATGGAAGCCGTTGGTATCGGTGCGATTCTGGGCTGGTTCATCGACAAGTATGGCTCAAAAGTAGTCATTCAGATCGGCTCTATCCTCTTTGGCATCGGGCTGATTATGCTGAGTCAGATTGACACAATCTCCGGGCTTTACACCGCGATGGTCGTGCTTGCAATCGCGTCTTCCATGGCCGGTTACTTTCCCTTGAACGTCGGGATCATTCAGTGGTTTGAAAAAAAACGTGCACGTGCCCTATCTTACGTCACGCTGGGTATTGCGCTGGGTGGCATCTGTGTGCCGGCCATGGCATGGTCGATCGAATACTTTGGCTGGCGTAGTACCGTCCTATGGGGTGGCGTCATTGCCATGCTCGTGGGGTTTCCGCTGGCGAGTGTTTTTCGCAAGCGGCCGGAGGATTTTGGTGAAGTGGTAGATGGCACGCCCAAGGCGGCGCTCGCTGATGCCAACGCTCAAACCATACAGGTCACAATTGGCCCGAGCTTTACAGTGCGCGAAGCACTCAGAACCCGCGCCTTCTGGTTGTTGTCCTGTGGTCATGCCAGTGCCCTCATTATCGTGACAGCGGTCAATACGCACGCGATCAACCACATGCGGACCTCCCTTGGCTACACGATTGCACAGGCTGCGGTATTCATCACACTGATGACTGCCTTTCAGGTAGTCGGCGTGCTGACAGGTGGCTATTTGGGTGACAAGTTTGAAAAAAGAAGAGTGGCTGCGCTCTGTATGCTCATGCACGCAGCCGGATTGTTAGCCCTCACCTACGCGACTGGAGCAGGCGCACTGGTCGTATTTGCCGTGTTGCATGGTTTAGCTTGGGGCATTCGTGGCCCCTTCATGCAGGCTATCCGGGCTGACTATTTTGGACGTGCCTATATCGGGATGATCTTAGGTGTCTCTGGCATGCTTGCCGCAGTAGGGCAAATCACCGGCCCATTGCTGGCCGGCGTTCTGGGTGATGCGACAGGTAACTACCGACTTGGGTTTACCGTTTTGGCTGGCATTGCAGTCGGTGGATCGAGCCTGTTCTGGCTTGCACGAAAACCGCAACTCCCAGCCAGGCTCTTCCGACCTTAGACCCCTACCAGAACGGGGGGTTTAGGCAACTTAATCCGTATGCGCCACCAGAGCAACAGACCCGTAAAAAGACCGAATACGGCATGCACCAGCCATACTCCAATGCTGAAAGGCAATTTGCCGTAGATGATCCAGCCTTGTGAAATATTGATCAAGTTCATATAGAGCATCGCAACTAGCCCTGCAATCAGCAAATCTCCGGAGCGACCGATTCTAGGGTTGACCGCCCCCAAGGGGATGGCCAGCAGGGCTAAGTTGAGCGAGGCAAGCGGAATCGCCAAACGCCACATCATCTGCCCCCACGAACCCGCTTCATTGTCTTCGATCAGGAGCATAGTGGGTCTGGCGCGTCGATTAGCCAGGGCCTTGGCACGCGCATCGGCCATGGACTTTTCGCCATCTTTACTTTCGATTCGTACGCCAAACGAATCGAACTCTGCCATTTTCATTTCACCCTGACCAGGTTTCAGATCGTAGCGATAACCATGTTCAAGTACGAGAAAGCGGTCGCCATTCGGAACCGTTTCTGTGCGTGCCGAGTTAGCCGTGACCAACACATGCCAGTCAGGATCAATAATGCGCATAAAAACCTGTCCAAGCGTCGTATCGTCCTTTTCGGAACCTTCTGCAAAAAAGATTCGATTGCCGCCTTCGGTTTCAAAAAACTGACCTGGTGTAATTTTGGAGATATCGGAGCGCATTTCATACCGCGCACGATAATCCTCGATCTCGCGGTTCGCCCAAGGTGTGACATAGAGCGTCAAGCTTCCCGTTGCGATCATCACAGGCACGGCAACCTGCATCACGGGATTGATCCAGTTCAATAAGGACACACCGCTTGAAAACCAAACTACCATTTCTGATTCGCGGAAGTTACGCGTAATCGTTGTCAGTACACCAATAAAAATTGATACAGCCAGGATGGTAGGCAATGCGGCGATGGTAGTAAAAGCCGAAAGCCCCACCACCACGTCGGCACCGATTCGGCCAGCTGCCGCTTCGCCCAGCAGCCTGACCAGGATCACGCTCAGCCATACAACAATCAGCGTAGACAGCACCACGCTGAAATGATTCGCGATTTCAGAAACAACCGATTTTTTAAATAAACTCATTCAGAACACATGCCTTTGCTTTCTGGTTCGATGATGGCCCAATTCACCTTGTAAGTAGGCTGTTTCTTAAAACGATTCCACGGAATTTCAAACTCACCGCGAATCGTTGCGCGCGACAGGAACTCCTGCATCTTGGGATTCAGTGTCGTTTCTTCTGCATCGACCACGATCAACGCACCGCAGCGCTGCACGAGCTCGGGTGTGACCGCCGCAGTTTCAGCATAATAACCATAGGGAATGACGAGCGGCTGGTATTTTGAAGTGACAGAGGTCACGCCCGCGATCCAGGTCTCGCCAATCACGACTTTCATCGGTCCAAGCGCCTGGCTGTCCCAAAGCTGGTCCAGCTTCATACCAAGCTGCTTTGCAGGAAAGTTCTCCCGGGGGGTACGACCCGTTAAGTCAGCGATCAAGCCGAAATACAGTGCCGTACTGCACGCGATCAGGATATTAATCGTCAGGGCAACGGATAGTACGCACCTTAGTACCCGCTGCGTATCGATTGCGGGAATCCAGCGCATGGCAAATACGCCCAGAAAAATAAAGTAGGCAGTCGCCCAATTGGCATGCAAACTGATCACTGCAGTCCCGAGCAAGGAGGTCAGCAACATGGGGCCGATGGTTGCAAAGAGAACAAACCGGCCTTCAGTGTCGAGATTGGGCGCAGGGGCCAGAGGATCCTGGTCAAGAGGATGACGTCTGAAGCTGATTTTTATAAGCAAGATCGCAACAATCAGAGGCGCGAGCTTACCGAGCTGGCTTAATAAAAACTTACCCAACTGCGCCATATGATGGACTTCACCACTGACTTGATACTGCATATAGCGGATAGTCGGTGCGTGCTCGCGGATCAGCCACTCGATATGTGGAATCATGGCGATCATGGCAGCAATAATGGCGATCAGGATGCCACGCATTGAGCGCCAGTTGTGCATGCGAGGGTCTTGTAACACCCAGAGACCCATCACTGCGATCCAGATCCCGGCACTGTATTTTGTCAGCAGACATACGGTCCCGGCCAGGCCGACCAGCACCCAGCGCCACCAATTCTGCTGCCGGACCGCCAGTAATAGCGACCAGAGGAGCAACGCCGTAGGAAACAATTGCAACAAGTTGGAACTGACCTGAATGCCGTTAATGCTGTGATAGGCGACCAAGGAGGTCAGCACCACCGCCATGCACGCCCTTGCCGGGCTCATCATCAGCAAGGCAATCCGCCAGACAACGAGCAGCATCAGGGCCACATTCAATTGTCCCGCAACGTAGGTCACCCAGATTGACCTACCTAGGAGAGAGACCCAGAACGAGACCCACCAGGTCGAAATCGGCCCGAACTTGGGATATCCCCAGTCAAAAGACTGCATCCAGAAGAGCTCTTCTATGCTGTCCTTGTGCGGTGCTGTCTGACTAATAATGGCCAGTACGGTCCAGAGCAGAAAATTGAAGGCAATGAACGCGAGGGTCACTCTCGAGAGTTGACGGGGATTATTTGGATCAATTTTCAGAAAAAAATCCCTGAGCTTGCCAATGACATTGAACGGACTGCGGGGGGTTCCAGCCATACACTTCCCTGAATTAGAGATTGCCTAAGGGTTATATGTTTGATTTTACAGCCCTATTCATTCTCATAGGCTGCCCCATAGGTTGCCTCATAGGTTGCCGTGCAGTGGCATCATTAGCCGCGAGCGGCTCAGTCCTGCAGCAAGGCACGGCGAGCTCGAACAAAACTCTCGAGGGCGCGAGCGTAATCCTGATGAATGCCGTTTTGAACGTGTTCGACGCCGGCCACCCAGACATTGCTCACCGCACTGCTGCGATGACTCGCAAAAAGATGCGCCGCAAGCATATCCGGCGCATCGAGTCCGACCAGAGCAGGATGATCCTCATTCAACAAAACCATATCCGCCGAATGCCCCTCCAACAGTCCAGCTGCCTGCCCACTCGCCTGCCCCCCTGCTGCCACTGCTTGTAGCACCAGGGCAGTCGCGACCTGTGGCTGATTTTGGGTAGCGAGAACATTACGCTGCCCCAGCGTTAGTCGCTGACCATACTCAAGCAACATCAGCTCTTCGGCTGCGTTGACACAAACATGACTATCCGAGCCAATTCCCCAGCGGCCGCACGCCTGTTGATACGCTGCAAGCGGGAATACGCCATCTCCCAGATTGGCTTCGGTCGTGGGACACAGCCCGACCACAGCCTGAGAGGTGGCAAGGCTCACAATCTCTTGCTCACTCAGGTGCGTGGCATGCACCAGACACCAACGTGCATCGACCTCGGCGTGCTCCAGCAGCCATTGCACAGGGCGTTGCCCGCTCCAGGCCAGACAATCCTGGACTTCCTGACGCTGCTCGGCGATATGAATATGAACAGGTGCAAGCGGATCCATGGCATGCAGTCCGGCGACAGACTCCGCCAGACTATGCGGTGTCACCGCGCGCAAGGAATGTGGTGCCAGGCCCACCCTGAAACGAGCGTTCAGAGCGTAGCCAGAGGCGTCTTGCTGAGCTACCTGCAGTTTCAGACGTTCAATCAACCTGAGTATATTTTCAGTCGAACGGATAAAACGCCTCTGCCCAAGCCCCGGGGGCTGACCACCGAATCCACTCGACTGGTAAAGAACCGGCAACAGCGTCAGTCCAATCCCTGCCCGGGCGGCAGCCCGGATCAGTCGCTGGCATTGCTCGGCATCATCCGCGTAAGGCTTGCCAGCCTGATCATGATGCAGGTAGTGAAACTCACATACCGAGGTGTAGCCAGCCTGCAGCATTTCTATATACAGAAAGCTTGCAATATCCTCTAACTGATCAGGAGTGATCCGTCCGGCAAACCGATACATCAGTTCGCGCCAGCTCCAAAAGCTATCTTCCTGGGTACTGCGAAATTCCGTTAATCCCGCAAATGCGCGCTGAAAAGCGTGGGAATGCAGATTGGGCATCCCTGCAATCACAGGACCAGCTGCCTGAGAAATATTTTCGGGTTTGCTTGTGCCGGGCCTGATCGTCGTCAGAATTCCAGCCGTATTCCATTCCAGTAAAACATTCTTTGCCCATCCTGTCGGCAGGAGCACGTCGCGCGCAAATAAGGCCTGAGTCGAGACTGTTGATACGGTCAACATGGCCTCCAGCTCACGGCAATCAACACCGGCGCACAGGCCGCAACCCTTACGCGCGGCCGTGCTACAAATTGCTGTGACTGCGCAGTCCAATGCAAGCCGTCTCGCTGGCTAAGAAGCAGGCTTGAATCAACATGCGGGGCATCGATCTCCCAGTCACCACATGCGGCGTAAATCAGGCCGGCATGCGCTGTGCTGATCGAACAAGCCTGATGGAAAACGTTCACAGTAGCTTGTCCTGCATCCCGACGCGCCATCACATTAAAGTCTTGTGAGGCACCTCCTAGCTGTGTGGCCTGGATCGCCAAATCACCCGAAAATTCAAAGGGCTGAAAGGGCTGATTCAGGACATGATCCACACTTGCGTCCGAAGATTGAAGTTGCAGGCCGGGCCCCTCTAAAAGGACAATCGTTCGATCCACTCCCTCGAAAATGGAAAATGGACCATCTGAGGCAACCTCTGCAATACTGACCCGCCATGCAAAGGGCTCGCCAACAGACAAAATCTGACGTGTCACGCCTCCACCGTTTTTCCAGGCAGTGGCCGCGAGCTGAGCATATTGAAAGCGTTGCAGTGTCATCTATTGAAGATAAAAGAAGCCAAACTTATTGCACCTTTGCGCCAGAGTCTTTGACAGCACGGGCCCACACGACGAGATCATCCTGAATCGTCTTGGCAAACTCCTCAGGCGTTGATCCCACCACATCATAGCCACTAGCGTTCAACTGTGCTTTAACTGAGGGCGTATTGGCAACCTCTTTAAAAGCCAGGCTTAATTTGTCCACAATAGGTTTCGGTGTTCCGGCAGGCGCCAGGATGCCGTACCAGCCATCGATCAAAAAGCCTGGCACCGTTTCATTGATAGCCGGCACCTCTGGGAGCAACGGTGCACGCTTGGCGCCCCCTACTGCCAGGGGCTTGAATTTACCTGTTGTGACATGAGGATAAGAGGTTGAAAAACTATCAAACATCAGATCAATCTCTCCTCCAAGTAAAGCGACCACAACCGGGCCACTGCCTTTATAGGGGATATGCTCCATTTTGGTGCCAGTCGCCGCTTGAAACATCTCGGCGGCCAAATGGCTGGTGTTGCCACTTCCTGCGGAGCCATAGCTCAATTTGCCTGGATTCGCCTTGGCATAGGCAATCAATTCAGACAGATTGCTGACAGGCAGGTTTGGCCGGGTGACCAGCAGCAAAGGTAAACGCGCCACCAGAGAGACCGGCGCAAAGTCCTTGCGCGTATCGTAAGGCAAGGAAGGATAGAGTGCGTCATTAATCGCATGCGCGGCGAGCACCATCAACAGTGTGTAACCATCTGGTTTGGCGCGTGCCAGAGCGCTGGTCGCGATCGTCCCCCCCGCCCCCGCTTTGTATTCCAGGATAACGGTCTGCCCTAGTTTTTTTTGTAATTCAAGAAGCATGGGGCGAGCCAGCACATCGGCACTACCGCCTGGAGGATAAGGAATAATGAGCGTAATGGGCTGCGAAGGATAGGTTTGTGCAAAAACCAGACTGCTTAAAAAGATAGTCATCAGGCCGAGGACGCGCGTAATGCCTGAAAGCAGCGGAAGAATGGTAAAGCTGTACATGGTTTCTGTCTCCTGATAAAGATGCAGCGATCTGTGTCACTGGTTGATTGCCAGCTACTGTAACAAGTTCGCGACCTGATGTCCGAGGGCATGAGTAGGTGTATTCTCCTGCTTAAACCTTTCCAACATGTAAAAAACATTTAAAAATGAAAATTCTAATCTTGGGTGCAGGCGGTGTGGGTGGCTATTTCGGAGCCAGGCTGATTCAGGCGGGTGCCGATGTCACTTTTTTGTTGCGCGAAAAGCGCCATCAAAAAATTCAAGCAGAAGGGCTGACGATTGAAACACCAAAAGAGACCTTCACAATCAAACCAAAATCCGTCACGCGTGAACAGCTCAAACCTGAATACGATCTGATCATACTTGCGCCCAAAGCCTTTGATTTTGAAGATGCCCTAGCCTCTGTTGAAGGCGCAAGCAGCAAAGGCGTTTTTCTCCCGTTCCTCAATGGTTTGAGCCATATCCAGAAACTCGACGATAAATTCGGTCGGGATCGAGTCATGGGTGGTGTCGCGCAAATTGCTGCGACCATTACAAGCACGGGTGCTGTCAAACAAATAACGGATCTGCATACGATGACAGTCGGTCATCGCGCTGCCGCGCATGAGTCTCTGGCCCGGAATTTTTTTGAACTTTGCGAGCAGGCAAACTTTGACCGGTTATATAGCGAGAATATCGAACAATCGCTGTGGGACAAATGGGTCTACCTGGCAACCCTCGCCGGGATGACTACGCTGTGTCGCGGCAACGTTGGTCAGATTGCTGCCTCCCCCTGGGGTCAGGAAACCATGACGAGTTTTTATGGTGAGACCACTGCAATTGCTGCGGCCAATGGATTCCCGACCAAAGAAACCGCCCAGAAAAAATCACTTGAGTTGCTCACTAAGGTTGGTTCTGGATTTGCAGCATCAATGCTCAGAGATCTACTGCAAGGCAACAAAACCGAGCACGACCATATCCTGGGCGAAATGATCAAGCGTGGCGTCAGTCACGGTATTGCCTGCCCGCTATTGAAAGCAGCGCACACACATCTGGTGGTTGAGCAGAATAAAGAGTAACTGCAGCGTAATGGATTTTTAAGAGCGTTCAGGCTGACACGTGTGCGAGCAAACCGCAGCAATGCGCACGTGCCTAGTGCACTGTTCTGGCAATGTAATACACGATTGCGACAAGTGTTGAAGCACTTCCAATGAGTTTCCAGGTCATCCCGTGAAGTTCTTTGTGTATATATGCTTTTGTCGAATGAATCTCTTTGTAGAGATCAGCCTTTAATAAATTCAGATCTGTTTTTGTAGCAAAGGTATCCAGACGCGTCTCGATCCGTGAGAGTCGATCACGCGTATCAATTTCAAACTCTTCGAATCTGGCTAATTTTGCTTGCATGGGATGACCGTCATATATTCAAGCGAAGATCTTATCCTGATTCATAGACGCTCTCAATTCAAATCACGCCAGATTTGATTCTCAGGATCATGTTTTTTGTAACTAAATTTTTTTTTCCTGATCCTGAGCTGGCACAACATAATCGAGCTCCAGGGCGGCTTTGGCAACCAAATTTTCTGGTAAGGCTGACTGCACCGACACCCCCAGCCTTTCAAAATCTTTCGCCTGGCTAATTAAATTGCCTTTGCCGTTTACGAGTTGACCCATGGCCTGATCATAGGATTCACGTGCACGATCGAGTTGTTTGCCGACACCTTCGAGACTGCCCAAAAATGTCACCAGTTTTTTGTAGACCTTGCCGGCACGATCAGCAAGCTCGGCAGTATGGGCATTTTGCTCTTCAAAACGCCACAACTGACGCACAATATTGAGGCTTGTCAATAACGTAGTCGGGGTCGCAACAAGGACATTCTGTTCAATCGCTTTTTGAAACAGATTCTCGTCAGCGCGTAGTGCCTCGACAAACGCTGATTCAATCGGAATAAACATAAAGACCATCTCTGGCGTGTTCAGTCCAGGCAGCTCGAAATAGGAGCGGTTTGACAATTCCTGTATCCGGCTTCCGATGGCACTGACATGTTCGCGTAAGGCGAACTCGCGATCGATATCATTGTCGGCATTCACATACCGGGTGTAGGCGTTGAGCGAGACTTTTGCATCGACCACCAGATGCTTGTTCTGCGGCAGATAGATAATGACGTCAGGACGTTTGCGGCCCTCTTCGGTGTTAAAGCTGACCTCGCGCTTAAAATCTGAACCTTCGCGCAAACCTGACCGATCCAGGACATTGCCAAGAATCAATTCACCCCAGTTACCCTGCTTCTTGGCCTGTCCTTTCAGGGCTGTCGCCAATTCATGCGCCTCGGTCGTCATCTTCAGATTCAAGTCTTTGAGCTGCGACAACTCGGCTTTCAGCGTTGCCTGCTGAGCCGTATCATGGTTATGAATTTCTTCGACCTTAGTCTTAAATTCGGCTATCCGCTCCTTGAGTGGATTGAGCAACTGACCAATATTGGTTTGATTCTGTTCGGTAAACCGTTTGGACTTTTCTTCAAGTATGTCGTTAGCCAGACTCTTAAACTGGTTCGAGAGTGCTTCTTTGGCCTCGGTCAAAATCGCAAGATTATCTTTAGCCTTGGAGATCTCTGCGACAAGTTGTGTATTGACTTGTGCAAGCTCGGTATTCAAGCTGCCGATTTCAGCTTCTGCTTTTTCACGCTGTAGTTTTTCTGATTGCAAGTCCAGACGTAATTGTGTGAGGGTATCGCGTTCAGCGTTGAGTTCTGCATTCAGCCCACTCGCCGCCTCGCGTAATGCGGCAGTTTGCTGACGGATCTGCATGAGATCGAGCTCAAGGACACGATTTTTTTCATCAAGTAAGGGGACACGGCTCGCCCGCTCACGCTCTGTAGCTAACTCAACCGCGAGTTCCATGCGCCCCGCCTCGCGCGCAGCCGTGACGCGCCCGCGCAGGAGTATCCAGACAAACGCTGCGCCGAGCATCAGACCAACAAGTAACGTAATGGTTGAAAAACTATCGATATTCAAGATTCAATCCTATTGTCCAGATGAGTGCAGCGAAGGCTAGCGCACCAGCCAGACAGTTGGCTGATCCGGAATATACTGCCGGCTGGTCTCAATTCAAGTATGAATGATAATCCCCTCTTAAAAGGACACTCACGTGAGCGCACTCCAGAAAATTGATCACACAGTTGGTACAGGCCCTGAGGCCGTTGCAGGCTCCGATGTTTCGGTGCACTACACGGGCTGGCTTTTTGATGCGGCAGCAGCCGATCAGAAAGGTGCCAAATTCGACAGCTCCAAAGATCGCGGTCAACTGTTCAGTTTCCCTCTGGGTGCTGGTCATGTGATTCGCGGCTGGGATGAAGGCGTGGCTGGCATGAAGGTCGGCGGCAAACGCACACTCATCATTCCTTCGGACATGGGCTATGGCGAACGTGGTGCGGGCGGAGTCATTCCTCCTAATGCCACGCTGGTATTCGAAGTCGAGCTGCACGGCGTAGAGTAATCCTGACAGAGTTTTACCGAATCATCCTGTCTCAAAGGATGATTAGCAGGCTTGGTTTGTAAATAATAATGATTCGCATTACCATGTGGATTGTTTGACTTTTACTGATCGAGCCTCAATGACTAAACAGTTCTATGTTTCATCCAGCCACAAATCACTGTCCCGCCGACCTCTTGCGCTCGCCCTGCTCAGTGCACTGACAATCCCCAATGCGATGGCTGAGTCCACCGCATCGTCCAAGACCACACACACCATCACGAGCACACCAGCTACGCTGACCTTAAGCGTCCCGGAGTACGACGTCGACGCCCGCGCCAACACATCTCAAAGCTCGCGGACGGTTTCCACAGTTGAGATCGTCGGTACCCGAGACACCGATGCGTTTGGTGGCGCCTTCATGTCGCTCAACCGCCTACCCGCAGATCTCAAAGATATCCCGCAATCCGTCATCGTGATTGACCGGGCCGTCATGGATTCGCAAGCTGCAACCTCGCTGGCCTCTGCCCTGCGCAATGTACCTGGCCTGACCATCGGCGGCGCCGAAGGCGGTCAGATTGGAAACAATATCAATTTGAATGGTTTTTCGGCCAGAACGGATTTGTATCTGGACGGCGCCCGGGATCGAGGGCAGTATTACCGCGACACCTTTTCGCTGCAATCCATTGAGGTCCTGATGGGGCCGTCTTCGATGCTCTTTGGTCGCGGCTCCACAGGCGGGGTGATTAATCAGGTCACAAAAAAACCGACCACCCAGGCGACTACAACCGCACAGTTCTCGATCATGAGCACAGGGCTCGCGCGCACAGTACTCGATACGAATGTGCCGCTATCAGACACGTCAGCTTTCAGATTGGCCGCCATGGGTCAACAAGGCAATGCCAGCGGTCGGGACCTGAACAATCTGCAGGATATTGGCGTGGCGCCCTCACTCAGTTTTGGATTGGGCGAACCCACCACACTGACACTTTCAGCCTTACTCCAGCACAATAATGATCAGACCGATTACGGCATTCCTAACCTTAACGGTGAGTTTGTCGAGGTCAACAAAAAAAATGCCTATGGTCTGAAAGATGACAGGACTGTCTCGGATGTCATGTCCCTGAGTGCGGTGATCCAGCATAAGCTTACCGCCACGACCACCGTGCGCAACCAGACCATGTTCACGCGTGTGCTGACCAATGCACAGGAAACATCCCCCAATGGTTTGGGCATCCTGGTACCAAATAAAGGATTTGTGGGTTTACCCTCAACCAGCACACGCGCTATTCCTGCAACCGTTATGTCCAATGTCCCGCTCGCGGACTTATGGGTGCGCCAGCGCAGCCGAGACCGCAATTTGCAGGACAACACGCTGTTCAACCTGACCGAACTCAACAGTGCCTTTAACCTCGCTGGGTTCAAGCATCACTTGTTAGCCGGACTTGAGCTCAGCTATGACACCTATGATCGACAGAGCTATTACAGAAATGGATCTTGCAATGGTTTTGACCTGAACAAAAAGCATGCGACCTCAGGATTAACGGGATGCTTGCCTCTGATCAGCCCTGAGCCAGGCAATTCACCTGCCAGTGCAGTCAGTCTGGCCGCGAATCGTGGCCAGGCGAGTGCCACGAACATCGGGCTGTTTGTCAACGATACGATTGACCTCACGCCACAGGTCAAGATTGTCACAGGCCTGCGAGGAGATCGCTATAGTGCGTCACTGAGTAACTCAATTGTGGATAGCTCGACGCCTGCGACTGCGCAACAAACCATTAATAATCTGAGCATGCGGGCGGGTGCAATCTGGCAGCCAATGCCTTGGCAGAGCTACTACCTGTCCTACAGCACGTCCTTTAATCCCTCGCTTGAACAACTCATGAACACGACAGGCCGCTCCGAGCCCCTCGCACCGCAGCAAAATCGTGCTTATGAAGTTGGTGGCAAATGGGATCTGAATAACGGTCAACTTTCACTGACCGGGGCGATCTTTCAGATCACCCAGTTCAATGCTCGCGCCCAGGATCTCATGGGGACCTACACCGCGAGTGGGACCATCGAAGTCAACGGGGCACGTCTTGGGATCGCAGGCAGGCTCACCGATCGCCTGCAGGTATTCGGTGGATATACATTCCTGGATGCCACCATCATCGACGGCATTGCACCCGGCACACAGGGCAAAACACCAGCAAACACTCCCAAAAACTCTGCCAGCCTCTGGGGCGTGTACGCACTGGCCTCTGAATGGGAAGTCGGTGCTGGTGCGACCTATACCGGCCAGCGCTACGCAAACAACACCAATCTGGTTTCAGCGAATCCGTATGTGCGCTGGGATGCCACGCTTGCCTATCGACAGCCACGGTATGACATTCGGCTCAATCTCTTTAACCTGGCCAATACCAACTACGTTGACGCATTGATACCCTCAGACGGCGGACGGGCCATCCCAGGTATCGGACGCTCAGCCATGCTCAGTTTGAATATCAAGTTTTAATTTCATCACGCCTTGAGTGGGTTGACATGCAAAACATCCGTACCTATCCACTAGTTAACCATTTTGCATGGCACCCCATTCCCCCCAACGTGAAGACATGGAGCATATCCTGCGTCTTGTTGCTGCATGGATTGGTCTTGTGGGCAGCCCTTGGGGCAAGTCAAGAACACCAGGGAGACTTAAAGCAATCCACGCCTCCACGCATCGGTCTGATCCTGCAAAGTGATCCGCCACGCACTGAGCTTGCGCTCACTCGCCCAGAGACTCGCCCTTCAGATCCATTAGGTTTAACGGAGTCTTCGGTATCACCAGATACAAATTCGACATTTGAGGAGTCATCACCATCAGAGTCAACATTGCCAACAACAAGCCTTGTCCCAAAAGAGCGTCCCTCACCACCCGCACCTGTGCCTCCAAACCGTCGATCCCCACAAAAGTCTTCAGCGAACCCTTCGAATGCAAACGCGCCAGTTGCCTCCTGGTCTCTACCAGCCAACACTACCGGGCGTCAGACCGCAACACCAGCGCTCGTTTCACCCTCCTCCAGTTATCACTGCCCCACGCCTGAATATCCAACACTGTCGCGCCGACTCAAAGAAGAAGGTGTCGTGACACTCAGATTCCTACTTGGAATGGGCGGACAGATACTCAAAACTGAAATTGCACAGACGTCAGGATTCAGTCGACTCGATCATGCAGCTCTCTCCGCCCTTTCACGCTGTCAATTCCATCCCATCGCTGAGCGTCATCCTGCACAACCACGCTGGGCGATCATTGATTACCTTTGGAAATTAAAAAAGTAAATTGTTGACTGTGTATCCGTTCATTGCAGAGTATTCCGCATTCCGCATTCCGTACTCAGGACTCAGGACTCAGGATTTGGCACGTTTATTGCTTTGAAATAATATGGCTGCCTGGGCGCCTTATTTCAAAGCATTAAAAAGGAAACTTAGTGAAATTTGCAGCGAAACTTGTTAGAACAATTTTGACAACGACCTTGCTGACGGCATTTGCCGGCTCGACAGCTTTTGCCGAAGAGGCTTACCCAAACAAACCCATCAAAGTCATTGTGCCCTTTCCTGCGGGAGGTGCGACTGACATTTTGACCAGGGCAATCACTGAAAAACTCAGTCCCAGACTTGGCCAGGCCGTAGTCATCGAAAATAGACCTGGTGGGGGCGCTAACATTGGTGCCTCCGCAGTCGCACACGCGGCCCCAGATGGATACACCCTACTCATGGGGTCCATGGGCTCCCATTCGGCTGCGATCAGTTATTACAAAACGCTGACCTATAATTTTCGCGAGGATCTCACTCCAATTTCCAGAACAGGAACGATTGGTAATGCAGTGCTGGTCAGTGCGGACAATCCAGCCAAGAATCTGGCGGAACTCCTCGCCACCGTCCGTGCGCATCCTGGAGAATTCACTTGTGGGTCTTCTGGGACAGGAGGTCAGATTCACCTGACATGCGAAATGTTTAAAACTGCCGCCCAGCTCAATGTGCTGCATATTCCCTACAAAGGCACGACCATGCTGATTCCTGATCTGATCACAGGTCGTGTCAGTATGACTCTGGACAATATTCCACCCTATATGCCGCTCATCAAGTCTGGCAAAATCAAGGCCCTGGCAGTCACTATGCTAGAGCGCTCCCCCCTCATGCCTGATGTACCAACGATCGCAGAGTCTGGCTTTCCGGGTTTTGATTCGGTCGCAGCCTACGCATTATTTGCGCCAACGGGTACACCCTCCTCCATCATTGATCGCATCAATACCGAAGTAAATGTGGTTTTGCTTGATCCGGAACTGAAAGCAAAGTTACGCGAACAGGGCATTGAAATCAAAGGCAGTACACCTCAAGCAGTCTCTGGTTACGTTGACAGTGAAATTGCAAAATGGGCACAAGTCATCAAAGCCGGTAATATTGCTCAAGAATAAGCACTGGGACCTAACCTGCGACCGATACGCTCTTTTTAAGTGCATATCTACGTGCCATTTTGGCGCAACGAGGTACCGCTTTTCAGTACCTTTTCATAACGGAGTTATTTCATGTTTACACAAATCAGACGAAAACTGATCATCGCTGGCTGTACCTTAGGTTTAAGCCTTGCTGCAGTCTCTGGTGCACAAGCTCAAAACACCCTCGCAGACATCATGTCTACCAAACTGATCAAAATAGGTATCCCAACAGACTTCCCTCCTTATGGCTTTGTCGGACCTGACCTGAAACCCCAGGGCCTGGACGTCGAAATGGGTGAGTACATCGGCGCAAAACTCGGTGTCAAGGTTGAACTGATTCCCGTTACCTCACCCAATCGGATTCCTTACCTGCAAACAAAACGTGCGGATCTTGTGATCTCCACTCTGGGCAAAAGCCCAGACCGCGAAAAAGTCATTGACTTCACCGCCGCCTATGCGCCATTTTTCAGTGCTGTATATGGTCCAAAAAGCATGTCAATCAAGAGTTTTTCTGATCTTGCGGGCAAATCAGTCAGTGTGACCCGCGGCGCCTTCGAAGATACGGACGTCACTAAAATGGCCCCCCCCGAAACAGATATCAAGCGGTTTGAAGACAACAATGCCACGGTCTCAGCCTTTGTTTCCGGACAAGCGAACCTGATTGCAACAGGCGCTCCCGTCGCCGAGAGCATGATGCAACGTAACCCGCAGCTCAACACAGAATACAAACTGCTGACACGTCTGAGTGGTTGTTACATTGGTGTACCTAAGGGTGAAGATGCCTTACGTAACAAGATCAACGAGATCATTGCTGCAGGAATGAAAAACGGCGATCTGGAAAAACTCTCGCAAAAATGGCTTAAGCGTGGCTTAGGTGATCTGCCTGGCTAAACGTTCGGCTTTTTGAATGGTCTGCGATAATTCGGTAAATGTACGCCGCCCAGGTGCTGCCTGAGCGGCGTTTTCTTTAGACCGAAAGCTGATTAACAACGCCGACAACAATGAAATACAGACTTGAACTGGAGGGACTCAGAGGCATTGCGGTCTTAGCCGTGGTCCTATTTCATGCCAATGTTCCAGGGCTGAGCGGCGGTTATGTGGGTGTGGATGTCTTTTTCGTCATCAGTGGCTACCTCATCACGAGCGTCCTTGTGACAGAACTCGATAACAATACATTTTCACTTTTTACTTTTTTTATCCGTCGCGTCAGACGCCTGGTGCCTGCCCTACTGCTGGTGATGCTGGCATCCTTGCCATTCGCATGGCTATTCATGTCTCCGACAGACTTGCATTATTTTTCCCAAAGCCTGATCGCGGTCCCCCTCTTTGTATCGAACATCCTCTTTTATTCGACCAACGACTACTTTGATACGGAATCCCAGTTACGCCCCCTGCTTCATACCTGGAGCCTGGCGGTCGAAGCGCAGTATTACCTGATTGCCCCTTTCTTTTTAATCTTCACGCGGCGCTTAACACGACGCTGGTTATTGACGCTGATCACTTGTATTGCAATGCTGAGCCTGGGGGCTGCGCAATGGTGCACAACGCATCACCCAACATTTAATTTTTACATGCTGCCGACCCGCATGTGGGAATTGATGGTCGGTGCCATCGTCGCATTGCTCATGGCGGACAACACCTATCAATCAGCACTCAGCCCGCGGGTGCGGCAAATGGGTAGTTTGCTGGGCATTGGCTTGATCCTTGCTGCGATCATAGACTTTGATGATCAAACCGCCGTACCTGGTTTGCTCGGACTGATCCCAACGCTTGGATGTGCCATTTATATATTCTGTGCAACAGATAAGACCTGGGTCGGTAAGCTGTTATCCCACAAGGCGATTGTCACCCTTGGTCTGATCAGCTATAGCGCTTACCTATGGCATCAGCCCTTTTTTGCCTTTGCCAGATTGCGCAGTATCGATGCACCCAATGCGTGGTTAATGGCGGGACTCGTGCTCGCCACATTTGTAGTGGCTTATTTCAGCACACATTATGTCGAAGAACCCTTCAGAAATCGTGCCCGCATTTCCCAAAAAACACTCCTCATCCTCTGTGGACTATTAACAGTATTTTTCTGCGCACTCGGAACCTTTGGTCTATTACAAAAGGGAGTTCAAACCTCAGCACTGAATCCTCTCCAAACTGAAATTTTATCCAACGCACGCGTCTCGAATAACGTTGTTAAATGCTCGGACACAGGAAGCACCTATCCAAACCCTGCGGATGCATGCCAATATTTTGGCTCGCGCATCACCTGGGCTGTGATCGGAGATAGTCATATGAGTGAACTCGCGTTTGGTTTGGCCGAAGCACTCCAGCCATTCGATATCGGACTCAAACAATATTCATTCAGCGGTTGCGCACCAACCTATATGCGAAAGGACCTCTCGACGCCCTGCTCGGAATGGACGGCACGCGTCATGGACTATGTTTTGCATCAACGGGAACTTCAGACCGTCGTATTGAGTTACAGATTGAATTTACATATATTTGGGAATCATTCCGGGTTTTACCCTAAGATGCCCGACACAACGATGAACCCTCAACGGCAAGCAGTATGGCAGTCTTTTGTAGGGATGGTCGATGCCTTGGATCGTGCGGGCAAACGCGTCATAGTAGTACTGCAGGCCCCTGAGTTACCCAGACCCATTGAACAACTGATTTTCAGACTCGGACAGATCAATTCGACGATTCCTGGTGTCACACGTGAGTGGTGGAATAAGAGAAATGAATTTGTCTACACCCACTTGAAGGACTTGCCTGCAAACGTCGAAGTCATTGATCCGGCTGAACTCTTGTGTAATGCGGTTGAGTGTTTTGCAATAAAAAACAAAATACCCTATTACATGGATGATAATCACCTCATTCAGCCCGGCATCAGTTTGATTACAAAAGCGTTGTTTGAAAAAATTGGCACACCCAGATAAATATTGAATCTCCATTAAAGTTAGGTATCATAAGAAAGACATTTGTTTTGAGAATCAACATGGCCTACGAACAACTTCCCCTGAGCAGCGTGATGGATCACCATGCCTTCTTGGCGGCCATGAATCAGCAAATCATTGACTGCAATGCCTACGAGTTTGGCATGACCGTACAAACGGATGGCAATGGATACTGGCTAGAGCTCAATGGTGAGAGGATTGAAACGCCAGAGGCAGTCGGACTGCTGGCTCAGGCACGCAGCGCCGTCCTCGCGCAGGAGGAGTAAGTTAAGTTAATTTATTGATTGCAGCCTCGTCCTGAACAGGACTTTTATAGATCGCATGTTTATCGATACATCCGCGGATGAATTCGATATTATTGCGCAAGGCATAGCAGTCAATGGTGGCAATCTTGGCCGCCTTTGTCTGCAATAACTCACGCTCGATATCATCCAGTCTCGCCAGGTACTGCTCCTTATTGCTAGGATCATAGGCCTCGAGGATTTCCTGCTCAAAGCTCCCCAGTTGTCCATATATTTTATTGATATTTTTACGCGCAAGATTGATGCGATAACCAGGAATGGCGCGCAAGATAGGATAAGCAAATGCGCCAAAAGGCAACAAAAGTATAAACATCCTATCGACGAACTCAGCCAGCCAGAATGGCAGGTATTTCATCAGGAATGGCGTCCCTTTCTGGTAAAAGTATTTTGCCTCGTCGCTCAGCGGTGCCTCGGAATTTTTGTATGACGGAAAATCACCCGCATTCACAAAATATGATTTTTTTCCATTAATTTCTTTAGCCGCCTCCAGAAAAAGGAGCTGTACGGCCGGATGCAACCTGTCATCAATCAGCAGATTTGTGGTCGTCGTCAACAACTCAAGGCGTTCAGGTGGAATATTCTGCCCCAGATCAAACCCACCCATCGGTATCGATACCTTTTCAAAATACGGCAATAGCCGTGTATAGGCATCTGCACGCATAAAGTTTGCAACATGGATATCTGGATTAGCGATTAGCTTTTGAACGTTCAGGGATTCAAACCCGTCGACCAGGAACACTGCATCCAACTCACCGTTTTCGAGCGCGTGGACAGCCTGATCGTTGGGTAAAGCAAAAAGGTTAGGACTCGTCGTGGGCTGATGATTAAGCTTCAGAATATTGAGTGCTTGAAAGTGAGTACCACTGCCTTCTGGACCAATTGCGACTTTAAATTGACTCAAATCCCGATCGATCAATCTGACATGCTCATCGAGCATCGGACCACGATAAAACACCCAGACTGGCTCGTAATCAATCGAGCCCAGAGACTCGACGCCCGTGGTGTCGACAGCAGCGATCATTCCACCCTGAACAAGCGCTGCCATCACCGGGTCTTTACGATCTTTTAATCGTGACAGATTTTCAAACGAACCATGCGTGGGAACCAGTTCCAGCGTGATGTTTTTTTTAGCGAAATACGCTTTGTACTTTTCGCCAAGCAGCTTGTATGAACCGCCGGCACCCGTTGCCATATAGACTTTGTCGGGTGGAGCAGGTTTTGCGATCCAGACCATCACACCCAGGCCTGCGAGCAACAATATCAGTAGTGGCCAGACCTCCCGAATGAGATCGATCCAGCTTTTAATCTCATCAACAACTGTCTGATAGGTCGCCGAGGCATGCTCGAGAATATCCTCTTTTAGATTGGCCATTGACTGCTCGCTGAGAATAAGTTTTAAAAAACATATTCTCATCCAAACAATTCAGTTTCTCTCAAATTCTCTCAGCCTTGCACGACAACGGCTATATTAATCAGGCCATTCGATACATTCGATCGATTCCAACACGACAATAAATAGTTAAAATGACATACATAAAATAACAAAAAAATTACCCAAACTCAATTAAAGATCCTGAATCAAGCAGTTTGATTTTTTTTCAAAAAATCAACAAACAGACGGCTTACCTTTTCTGGCTGCTCCTGCTGCACCCAGTGTCCAGCGCCTTCGACCAGATGCGTCCCCTGATATTGTGTCGTCAGTGACTGTTCGACGCTTTCGAGACCTCCTGGGGTCTGGTAGACACCCCAGTCAGACTGACCACCAATAAACATGCAAGGAACCTCGATTTTGCGACCTGCAAAAATACGCAGATCCCGATCGCTTGGATGGTGGCGATAGCCCTGCAGTCCCCCCTGAAATCCCGTTCGTGCATACTCCTCGGTATAGACCTTCAATTCATTGTCTGGCAACCACTTGCAGGCCTCAATGGCCTGCCTTGAGGGCATTTCTGGCGCAACCGATTCGGCCATGCCCATCGCCAGGTCCATGACGTAATAACGTGGGAGTTTTTCCCATTCACTTGCAGTCAGTGCCTGTAAGCGATGCGGTTTATTTTGTACCCAGTCGGCACTTTTCATGTGATAGTAGGCACGTAAAAAATCATGCAGACCCTGGGTGGGATGCCATATATTTTCGTTGGCTTCGGGCGTGGTGTAGTAGCGCATATAGTATTTGCGCGGCGGATCAAGCTTAGTGAGCTCATGATCAATACGCACAGGTTGCGGTGCGGCGCTAGGCACATTTTCTGTGTCAAATGGCCAGGGTGTCGGCGCTCCTCTAAAGGGTGAACTCATCATGACGACAGAACGAAAGACATCTGGACGTGCAAGCGCGCACCACCCCGCCAGCGGTGAGCCCTGATCGTGCCCGATTACCGCCGCCACAGAGTGATAGCCCAGTGCGGCGACAAGCGCGAGCATGTCGTTGATTTTATTCAACGTGCCAGAGGGATATAGATCGTCCTCATACTTTACGTCTGTACCGGAACTGCGGCCATAGCCACGGACATCTGGTGCAATCACGTGATAGCCTGCCGCCGCAAGCGGTACCATCACCTTGCGCCAGCTATAAGCAAGTTCAGGAAATCCATGAATCAGCAAGACTGCCTGGCGTCCGGGTGTCTCGTATCCAGCTTCGAGGATATGCAACGTGATTCCGTTGACATTGCGAATCAGCCTTGCTCGAATGCCTGCTGGAAGCACGTCGCTACTTAGGGGTTTGCTCATTGTCATCCTCAGCTTATTAATTACCATTGCAGGACTGCAATCGCATGGCTGGATGAACTGTATTACATATCAACCAGATTCGTCGAATGAAATCTATCGAATGAAATCTATCGAATCAAAGTTTATATCCAGGCACATTGGACGGTAGTCCAGGCGCGTGGCCGGGTGCGGCTGGGGGTGGGGGTACGGGTGGGGGCGCGGGTGCTGAACCTGCTGGAGGTCTAAATAAATCTATGGTCGCGCTGTTGACTAAAAAGCCAAACGATCCTGGAGGAATCTCAAACATTGCATTGTCACGATCAGCCACTGCGTTGATCACAATCTCGTAAAGTTTTCCCTGAGTCGCCAAACGAACAATACCCTTGTAATGATTGCCTTGGTCATGCAGCATCAGAACAGATTCAACTTTTAGACCAAAGGTTTCAAACTCAGGCGTTTTATCGATATTTGCTTGTAATTTTGATTTAACAAATTCAGCTAAAACATCCGTTGAAACACGGCAGACTAAGATGGAACATGCTCCTCTCTGAAGCATGGACCGCACGCTTGTCGAACTTAACAAGAGAATGGTCGCTAAGACACAAAGGATAGTGAAAAGGATTTTTTTATTTACAGGAAGAGTCATAGGAAATTGCTCGCCTGAATCATAAATTTTATATCAATTAGTAATTTATTTGATAATTAAAAATACGATTCAATCAGAGCAGAATCCAAGATAATTGCGCCAGGCACATTAATCGACTGTGCTGCAGACGTCAGACCTTAGGGAGCCAAGCGAAATTTAACCCATACATGATTGGTATTGAGTCGATAGGCAATACGATCGTGCAGTCTCGAAGGACGGCCCTGCCAGAACTCCCAATAATCTGGGATGAGCCTGTAGCCGCCCCAGTGTGGGGGACGCGGCGGATTGAAACCGAACTTCAGTCCATATTCGCCAGCCTTTGCAACAATCGTGCCACGCCCCTTGATCTCAGTGCTTTGAGGCGAGGCCCAGGCGCCAATTCTGCTGGTTAAGGGACGCGTTACAAAATAAGCATCAGACTCCTCGGGAGCAACTTTCTCAACGCGACCCTCAATACGCACAACGCGTTCCATTTCGACCCAGTGAAACTGAAGCGAGGCAAAAGGCGTCAATTCCAGATCTTGCCCCTTTCGGCTTTGATAGTTGGAATACCAGACAATCCCTCTTTCATCGCAATCTTTGATCAGCACGGGTCGGCTCGAAGGACGTCCATTGACGCCGACTGTCGACACGGTCATTGCATTGGGTTCTGGAATCTGACACTTGAGCGCTTCGGCCATCCAGGACTGAAATTGAAGCAGAGGTTCGCTCGCGACGTCGCTTTCTTCAAGGGAACCCAACTCATAGCTTTTACGTAAATCCGACAAAGGGATTTTGTGCGTCATCGCATCCATTCCATAAAGATGATTGTTACTGAGACTTTAGATCGCTAAGTGACCTGGCGATATCAATAAAATCATCAGCGTGGCCTAAAAAAGCGTCAATTAATACAGGATCAAAATGTGTGCCACGCCCTGCTTTCATGATTTCAAGTGTTTTTTCAATTGAAAAAGGCTCCTTATATGGACGCCTGGTTAACAATGCATCAAAGACATCAGCAATCGCCATTAGCTTGGCAGAAAGCGGAATTTCATCGTGTTTCAAGCCGTCAGGGTATCCTGAACCATCCCATTTTTCGTGGTGCCAGTGTGCAATCTCTTTGGCATAGACCAAAAATTTAAGTTGGACATTTGAATCCATCTCTGCCATCTGAATGGCCTTTGCACCCATCTCAGCATGGGTTTTCATGATTGCCCATTCTTCTGGCGTGAGTTTGCCTGGCTTAAGCAGGATTCTGTCTGGAACACCTACCTTTCCGATATCGTGAAGAGGGGATGACTTCGCAATCAGGACAATGGCTTGATCGGTCAATATCTCAGAATGTCTTGGATCCTTTTGGAGAATATTACAAAGTGTCCTGATGTATTCAGACGTCCGCAGCAGGTGCTTGCCGGTATCGAGGTCTCTAAGCTCAGCTAAATACGCTAAGGCACGGATACTGACATCTTGAACCAGCTCGTTCTCTCTCATGCGAAACGCTATTTCTGCTTCGAGATTGGCGTTTTGATCTTTTAGCAGATCACGACTAGCATTTAATTCCAGATGAGTACGGACGCGTGCGAGCAAAATGGACGGTTGAATCGGTTTGGAAATATAGTCAACTGCGCCGAGCCGCAAGCCTTTTTCCTGATCGGCAGTAGACTCCAACGCAGTGACAAAGATAACGGGTATATCACAGGTATGGGGATCTGATTTGATAAGTTCAATCGTTGCCCATCCATCCATATTAGGCATCATCACATCAAGCAAAATGAGATTAGGCAGAGGTTTCACCAGTAACAATTCCAGTGCCCGCATCCCGGATGAAGCGACTCGCACATCATAGAAAGGCATGAGCAAATCACTCATAATGGAAATATTCTGAGGATCGTCATCCACGACCATAACTACAGGTTTATTTTTAAACACATGATACAAGTATTCAATCATAGTGAGCCTCCAGCATTTTTATAGTTATGCTTCAGATTCCCTCAAAAAAAATAAGCAGGGCTGCTACAAAATCATACAGACGCATCTTGACTCCTAGTTTGACAAGAGTGAGGTGAATCCGCTTGGATCTTGATAAAAATAGGGGTCGCGCAGAGGATTTCAAGGTCCGTGCAATACGGATAAAACGCTCTGATACATACAGGATGGGGATCTGCAGTTGCACAATCGTACTGTGACGTGGCGTGGGGGAGGAATTTAAAAAGTCGTAAAGTCCGCCGAGAAGGCCAAGAATGAAATTGCATGTTGTTTCGATGGTACTCACATGCTTTGCAGCCATGATCTTTCCCTGTTGGAGAACATGCGGGGGTATCGTATCTAGCAACCCCTTTTATATTCACCTCATTGGTATTAATCTACTCCCATCACTAGAGTTATGCAAACCTAGAAAATATTCTAAAACATCAACCAAACATTCAGGCAGCATTTTTATACCAGTCTTTGACCGCCGTCACATATCTCGCGACGCCTTCGGTCACGGTGGCAGCCTGAAGCGCACCGTAGGACAAGCGCTGATAGTTTGCCTCATGCGTATTTGTCAAACCAAAAGCAAAGCCAGGGATCGAAACCACTTTATGTTTTTCGGCCATGGCGCGATTAAAGGCAAGAGCATCCTGATCACTCGGCAGACCGGGGAGCTTCATCAATACGTAAAACGCACCCTGGGTCTGAGGAAATTGCACCAAATCACCCAGCTCCCCGAGCGCATGGTAAACATTTTGACGCACGGCAGACAGGGAGTCGACATGAGGCTGGACCCAATCTCGTCCAAACTTCAATACTTCCATCGCCAGTAACTGGGATGGGACCGGTGCACAAATGAGATTGGTATCCTGTACTTTGTTCATGGCATCAAACAAATCAGCTGGAAAGACGACATACCCTATTCGCCAGCTCGCCATGCCGTAATTTTTTGACATGGAGTAGAAAGAGAACGTGTGCTTTTGAGCGCCAGGTAAAGAAGCAGGCGAAAAGTGCTTTGCACCATCATAGGTGAAATATTCGTAGGCTTCGTCACTAAAGTGGTAAAGACCATTTTGGGCGCATAAGACGTTAATCGCAGTCAGTGATTCCTCTGAATACACCGCTCCGGTAGGATTATTAGGCGAGACGGTGAGAATTGCGCGTGTGCGGGGGGTAATCGCTGCTGTAAGTGCCTCAACGTTCAAGCTCCAGTCATCATTCATCGCAACAGGAACCGGGACACAGCCACACATCCGGATCGCCATTTCCTGATTGAAGTAAAACGGCATCGGCAAAATGAATTCGTCGCCTGGATCAGCGATGGCCATAATACAATTCAAAAAAGCCATATTGCTGCCTGCAGTCACCATCAAAATGGAATCAGAACCACTTTGAATGTTGTTTTCAACCGCCAGCTTTTGTTGCAGTGCCTCGACAAGAGCGGGATACCCCATCACCGCCTGGTACTTGTTGAGCTGGGCATCACCCATCAAACCCGGAAGCGCTGCAATCGCCTCTGCTGGCGGTCCATAATTCACAACGCCCTGACCCAGTGAAATCGTGCCGGGATTATTACGCACCAGGGCGCTGATGGCGGGAATAATCGGTGTATCCACAGCCGACATACGATGTGAGTAGCGTTTCATGGGCTTAGTCTATTTTATTCAGGGGAGAGATTGGGCAAAGTTTACACCGGGCGACGCGGCAAGCAGTGACTACAAAAATGAACCGGGCAGACGTTGCATATTCATAGTAACCAACCTGACATCGATTCTTGTATACTTTAATTTGTGCATGTGACGCGTGCAGTTTATGTACTCCAGCGAGATTGTCATAGAGCAAAACGAATGACCAATCGAGATAATGTTCGAACTTCTGGCCAACAAATATGAGCGATAAAATTCGTACGTTTATCGAAGAACAATTTCTGATTGAGTTTGACGAATCGTTCCCCGAAGATACTGACCTCTTTAAGGAAGGCGTCATGGACTCCTTCGGTTATGTTCAACTTTGTCGTTTTCTTGAGCGCGAGTTCTCGATTGTGTTTACCGAACAGGACATGACAAATAATGTCATGGTCAGCCTGACCCGAATACAGGAGCATGTCACCCGTAAGTTGGCCACGCGCGTCAACTCTGAATCGGGCGATCCAGATACCCAGCTGGTGCGTTAAATTTATGTGTGGTATCGCCGGTTTTTTTCATCCCTCACTCGAAACCTCCGCTTACCCGTCAACCATCTCCCAGATGCTGACAGCAATCGCACATCGAGGACCCGACGGGACCGGCTATTTCATCGATGACTTCTGTGCGTTGGGCACAACGCGTTTAAGCATTATTGATCTGGAATCAGGTACACAACCTCAAACAGACTCAAGCGAACGCTACTGGCTCAGCTACAACGGCGAAATTTACAACTATAGAGAGTTACGTCTGGAGCTCGAGGCACTCGGGCGGACATTTAGAACGCAATCCGATACCGAAGTCGTCTTGCACGCCTGGATAACGTGGGGCCAGGCTTGTTTGTCCAAACTGAACGGCGGGTTCGCATTCGCACTGTATGACCGCACCGCCAATTCGCTTATCCTGGCTCGCGATCGTTTTGGCAAACGCCCGCTTTTCTTCGCACGGCATGGTCAGGGGCTACTATTTGCCTCTGAAATGAAGGCTTTCCTGCCCTTTCCTGGGTTTAAATTTGAACAGGATCCAGAACAACTCGCCTCAATACTTGCACAGTGGACACCACTCCCAGATCAAACGGGTTTTGCGAATATTAAGAGCCTGCCTATGGGTGAGTTTTTGCTTGTCACTCAGCATCAGATCATCCAGCAACGTTATGAGTCACTGCAATTCAAACCCACCCTGAACATATCAACCGAAGCCGAAGCGATCGAACTGGTCCGGCAGCGACTTGAACAAAGCGTTCAACTAAGGATGCGTAGCGATGTAGATGTCGGGGTCTACCTGAGCGGCGGACTTGATTCAGCCATTATCGCGCTGCTCGCAAGCAAAACATCCAGGCATCCCCTTTCGACTTTTTCGGTCGAATTCGAGGATAGTCAGTTCGATGAATCGGCTGAGCAAAGGGATGTTTCAACATTGCTTGGAACGCATCACCAATCTCTGCGCATCACAGACGATGACATTACCCGGAATTTTCCTCAAGCTATTTTTCATGCGGAAGTTCCGGCCTTTCGCAGTGCATTCATACCCATGTTTTTGTTGTCGAAATGCACACAGGATGCAGGTATAAAAGTCGTACTGTCAGGTGAAGGCGCTGATGAGACGTTTCTCGGGTATGACATATTCAAAGAAACACAGCTTCGAACAGAATGGACGCAGTTGAGCGATAGTCGACGCCGAGAACAGTTGGCGCGTCTCTACCCACACCTGGACCATTACGGGCCACAAGACATTGATGCCACGCTCGGGCTTTATCAGCAATTTTCAACTGAACGCATGCCGGGGCTCTTTTCGCACGAGTTGAGATTCCAGAATGGCCGCTTTTGCAAGCGTTTGATGAACACTTCCGGCGATCCTTTTCTTCCACTCAGCAATTTAATTGAACAGGAGCCAGGTTATTCAGCCATGACGCCCGTACAAAAAGCCCAATGGCTCGAGTTCCGCACGCTCTTACCAGGCTATTTGCTCTCGACCCAGGGCGAACGTATGAGTCTGGCTCATGGGGTCGAAAATCGTTGCCCTTTCCTCGATCCTGCGGTGCTTGAACTGGCTTGCTCTGTCAATTTGCGTTTTGACGATGGTTTTGAAGAAAAACGATTACTGCGTCATGCCTTCCGTGGCCAACTCCCGAATAGTGTCATTGAAAAACGCAAGTTCCCCTATCGAGCCCCTGACAGTGCAGCCTTTGTTGCCCGGCCGCCAGACTATCTTGAACTATTGCAGTCGGAATCCGAACTGGCAAAGCTACCTTATCTAGATGCCAGATTCGCACGCGCCCTGACTAAAAAAATACTTTCAAGCCAGCCAGAAAACATCAGCACCAAAGAAAATCAGGCTTTTATTTTTCTGGTGTCGATGGTCTTACTCGAACGGTTCTTCGTTCAGCGCGCAGGATTGAATGCATTCAGTACCAACTCCTCGCCACGAGTAAAGATGGTCGACATGCGGACCCATCGCAATTGAGCGCTTAAAAACTCATTCTTCCCACGGAAACTTGGCCTCCTGGACGTAACGCGCGATATTGCGAAGATTCTGCGGATCCTTGAACATTGTCCGGTTGGCTTCCAATGCAGCGTGCTTGTCAAGAAGAGGCTCATCACACAGCTGCGCGACGTAGGCCTTGTAGCGAGAGATCGCTGTTTTATCCAGGCGTTGCAAGCGCAGCAAGTGCGTGCGCAACAGTACCTCAATCTGATCACCGAGCGCATCGACTAATTGTGCGTCGAGAGCCTCCTGCGCCGTAAATACCCGAGTCATCAGCGTCATGTAGTGTGCTTTTTGCAAACCTGTGCGTCGCGACAGGAAAGGCATCACGCAGGCCGGGAACAAGCCAAATAGAAGTTCTGACAGGCTAAAGCTCGCACTGTGATCGGCCAGCACGATGTCGGATGCCGCAACAAAACCAATGCCGCCAGCATTCACGCGGCCTCGAACGACGCTGATACAGATAAAGGACGCACGAACCATGCGCAACCACAAATCGTATAAAGGTTCTGGATCTGGCTCAGGAGCCTGACCACCATTGCTGCTCGCCGTCATCGCGTCAAAGTCGCCGCCAGAACAAAACACCTCAGGCAAGCCCTCAAGTACGAGAATCGTAATAGCCTGTAAGCGATTATCATCCTCACACATTGTCAGGACTTCGCCGAGGTCCTCGATGAGCTGGCTATTGATTGCATTATTTACATCGGGACGATTGATGCGAACCTTACAAATCGAGCCCATCACGCTTACATGAATAGTTTGATAAGACATATCCGACTTCCTCATAAGGCGTCAGGTGCTTGCACCACCAAAGCCGTATCAATACCGCCAAATCCAAATGATAGTGACAGCGCATAAGCGAATTTGTGCAGACGTGGGATGCCACGGATCCAGTTAAGCGCGGGATCGATTGGCTGATCGAGATTCCGTGTCGGATGTAGACGACCATCCTGCATTTGCAGCAAAACGGCTGCTAACTCCATTGCACCGGCAGCACTCAACCCGTGACCAATAATAGACTTTGTTGCATTCAGAGCTGCGTGCTCGAGACCCACTGCACGCAACGCTGCGACTTCAGTATCGTCGCCCAGTGGTGTACCCGTACCGTGCGTATTTACATAATCAATATCGGCGGCGGTTATTCTGGCATCGTCCAGAGCCAGTCTCATCGCACGGACTTCACCTTCGAGAGAAGGCTCGGGCCCACGCTGACCATTGGCGATGTGTGCTCCACCAATCAGACTGCCATAATTGCGTCCCAGCTCTGACATATCGCTGCGACGAATCACAATTGCCGCACATGATTCCCCAAAGATAAAACCACTTCGGTCCAGATCAAACGGACGACAGGAACGCTCTGGTGAGGAATGCGCCCCGCCCATAGCGCCCATCGATATCAACGCCTGACATTCAAAGTAAGATAAATCTTGTAGTGCGCCAAGTGCGATACATGCATCAACGCGTCCAGAGCGCACAGCATCCATTGCATGCAACACAGCCATCGCACCCGAGGCAGAGGCTCCCCCTACGGTATAACTAAAACCGCGAATGGCATAGGTGGATGTACACAATGCACACAAATCCGTATCAAAAAAACTATACCCATACCGAGGAGGGAGAAAATGAGGACGTTGTGCATACGTTTGCTGCATCAGCATATGCTCGCGCGCCTGGAGATTCGAGCCCCCGATCACCAGTCCGATGCGCTGGGGATTCAAGCAAGCGAGTTCGGCCTCTTGCCACGCTTCGTCGAGCACAGCGATTGCAACGGCGCCCGTCAGACCCGTTTGCCTGGCGATACGTGCCGGCAGGATTTGAGGCGGCTCAGGAAGTTCAGCTCCGATAAATGGGGACTGTTGTCCGGGCGCCTGACGACCTGGCCGTTGTAATTCGGTAAAAACGTTACAAGACTCAAACAAGGCTTTTTGCAAAGATGCCTTACCAAAGCCAGCCGCGCTCGCCACACCGATACCACAAACGGTCGGATGAAGAGTCACCTCAGACACCGAGTTTAAGTAAAAGTAAATTTGCCAGTTCGCCTAAATTGCGCTGTCCATGCAATTGCACCATGGGCAGATTTAAATTAATCGCCTCAAGCGTCAGAATCAGGATTTCCTGTCGATCCATTGAATCAATGCCCAGTGCTGTCATATTGTCTTGCTCGCCGATGGGAGAGGTTGCCAGGTCCGGCACGACAATACGGATCTGATCTATGATCGTCGAAAGGATAGTGTGGCGGTCCAAGAGCTTCTCCAAAATTCAAATGTGTCGCTTACGTAAATAATAAGCTGAGGTGGCGAGATAGACTGTAATCAAAGCCAGCGATATTTTCGGTGATAACCCTCGATCGCCTCAAGCACGAGCCTTTTACCTTGCTCAAAATACGGCAAAGCACCTGGAATCACTTCAAGATCCAGATTGACATCACGCGTGCCAAACCTGACCACATCATTGCCACGCAATAATAATTCGTACTCAGGAATAGACAATCGATAACGCTGATCAAGTGACGCACCAATACCCATTGCACGTAATCTTTGCTGAGCCTGCATGGTGACGACGCCACTAAAAAATTCGGAGCAACAACCGGAACCATAGGAGAACATACCGATGCGTTTTGCTTCGTTGAAATCACCTGCTTCAATCGTACCTGCCAAAGCGAGAAACAATGAAGCACCAGCCGTATTACCGACACGCTGACCAAATGTCAGGCTTGAGGCAACCCTTTGAGTAAAGTCTGCTTCGATCTCTGGTGGAGTAGCCCGACACATTTTGCGCATCAACTGGCGATGTGCACCTTTGACCATCCCACCGAAAGGCGTGTGATAACAAAGGTACGAGAACGAATCACGTAAATCGGCACCTTCGACACGCCGGGCATAATCCTTATAAGCCTGTTCGCAACAATCCAGGTATGCCATCAAGGAAAGATCTGCATCGCCAGCCTCGGTATCAGGGCCAGGCCGACAGGTGTCCATCACTTCAAAGGCATGATTACCATAGGCGCCTGGATCGATACGCAGTACATGAGGCGCATCGCTTAACAGCATCGCGACAGCACCCGCTCCTGAGGTGGGTTCCGAATAAGCCCATTCCTGAATGGCCGTGGCATCAGCCAGCGCAAAACGCGAAATATCGCTGGCAATCACCAGTGCTTTTGCACCCGGCGAAGTTCCAGACAAGAGAAAATTAATCGCCATTTGCATACCAGCCGTACCCGAATAGCAAGCCTGCTTGAGCTCAAATAGTCTGCAATTCGGCCGCAGTCCCAGATATTGATGGACATAAGTGCTGATCGATTTTCCAAAATCAATACCAGACTCAGTGCAAGTAATCACCATCTCGATGCGTCCGCGCTCCTCTTGCGAGAGCTGGTCTACCAAGGGACGCGCTGCATTGACAGCGAAACTGACGGGATCCTCATACGGCATCGCGACGGTCTTTTCTCTGATCATCAGGTTCTCGAAGCGCTTTGGATCAAGTCCCCGATATTCGCATAGCTCAAGTACATCGACGTAGGCACCCCCACCATAAACATTCATTGCCTCAATACCAGCCACATTCAAAGGGGTGTTCATGCCGCAGCTCCCAGACGAACCGGTAAGGTTTGCAGACCGCGTGCATTGAGCCGATCGAGTCGCCAGACGTGATCTCCATCAATCGCGATATCGGGAAAACGCTTCAGAAGGTGATCAAAAGCAATTTTCGCTTCGAGATGCGCAAGAGGCGCACCAATACAGATATGTATCCCGCCACCATACGTAAAGTGAGGATTGGGGTTTCGTGCAATATCAAGTACGTCAGGCTGCGTGAAACGTGCCGGATCACGGTTGATCGCACCGACAAGACCAACAACAAGTGAGCCAGCAGGAATAGTCATATCGTTCAATATAAAATCCTCAATCGCTACGCGCAAAATCATATTACCGCCCGGCTCATAGCGTAGAAACTCATCAACGGCGGTATTGACCAAGGCAGGTTCGGCACGCAGTCGTCTCATCTGAGCAGGATGATGCATTAGCGCAAGCATACCGTTTCCGATGAGCGTCACCGTTGTTTCGTGTCCTGCCACGAGCATCGACACCAAATTGGTCAGCGTCTCCTGTTCATCAAGAAAACCTTGCTCGAACGCTTCGATCACGGAGTCAATCATCCCTGTGCCTCGATTACGGCGGCGTCGGGCTAAATTTCCACGCAGGAATTCTTTAAACTGACTTAACGCAGCAAGTGCCTCGACTTTCTGTTCTTGTGTCATCATAATGTCACCGATTTTGATCAACGCGGCGCTCCAGCGCTGGATGTCATCATCCATATCAGGTGAGATTTCGAAAAGATTACGCAAGACCCTTAAGGGCAATGGACCAGCAAAACTGCTAATCAAATCAATGTGCTCATGCGAACACATATTCTCTAGCAATTGATCTGCCTCCTTTTCAATCATTGGGATCATCGCTGCGACAGCACTCGGTTTAAAAGCTTGCTGGTAAACAGAACGCATGCGCCCATGATCAGGGGGATTCATATTAATCATCTGGGGTTGGAATTCGCTAAACAATTCATACGAGACAGGATCGCGTAACTTGTTTTCAGCCGAACACCACCCATCACGCCACAAGCGCGTATCGCGCCCCATCTGTGGTGAGCGTGAAACCAGACCGAATTCACGATGCCCGAGAATAAAATAAACTCCCGAGGCGCAATCAAAGTGAACAGGCCCTAACTGTTGTAAGCGCTTGAGCTCGGGATATGGATTCTCAAGAAAACGTGTATCCGTCAGCAGGGCCCACCAGTTGATGGAAATCTGGTCAACGTCGTCATGCGACACAATCATTCATTCACTCCATAGGGTCATGATGTCAGCCGTCGGTCAAGCATGACAAAAACAGCTTGAAATATTGATGTGTAATCTGGGCACATTAGCATGCTATTGATAGGCCCCAACAGGGAGAATATCTGTTTGTAAACAATCGCTTAGCTGCGCAATCAAAGAGCCTAACTGTTCGGGCTGCATGAGCGAATAATGATTGCCCGCAAGCGCGTAAGTTGTTAGTCCTCCAAGGGCAAGCTCACCCCAGCCAAGGGTCAGATCATCTGGTCGATAATCTGATGCATAGAAAAGGATCAACGGCCCGTAATAGGGCTGAGGTTCATAGCCACGCACGGCATGACTGTTTGCAACTTCGAGCTCCGAGCGCAAGGGCTCCAACATGAGTTCTTGCGCGGATTCCTCTGTAACCTGAGCATTCAATACAGAGGCATGATGCAATTCCATTTCTGCAAGCAAAGATGTGGCATAACTATCGATCAGTGCGAGTAAACGAACCTCCAGTCCAGAGGCTCGCAATTGTTGCGCCATTTCGTACGCAATCACGCCACCTAATGACCAACCTGCTAGCTGATAGGGTCCCTCAGGCTGGATTTCACGCATTAAGGCAATATAGCTTTGCGCCATGCCTTTCAAATCAGGAGCATGCAGGCCTTCGCTCAGAATAATTGATTGCAATCCATAGACGGGGCGCTCAGCACCGAGCGCACGGGCTAGCGGAACGTAGCACAGTACATCGCCGCCCACAGGATGAATCAAAAACAATGGCAGGCCTTGACTAGACTGACCTGCGAGCAGTACTAAAGGAGATGCCGTTGCATCACTCGCACCCTTGCTCAACAGCTGGGCTTGTTGCGCAAGCGTCGGCGCACGCAGCAAAGCATTCATCCGAAGCTTCTGGCCGAACTCAATCTCAATCGCAGACAAGAGTCTAAGCGCCATCAGTGAATGCCCACCAGATACAAAAAAATCCGCATGGATATCGTTGATCTCGCAGCCAAGCACCTTTTGCCACACATGAGCCAAGCGTCTCTCGACTGCATCGCGTGGTGGCTGACAGCACGGCGCCAGTGGCTGGCTGTTCGAGGCGGCTGCAAGCACCGCAGCACGATCCAATTTACCGCCTGACGTAAGTGGCAAGACATCGCGCAGCACATACGCGGTCGGCCACATTACCGCAGGGAGGTGGTCTGCCATATGCTTGGCCAGCGCAGCATGATCCAACCCTGTGGCTCCCGGCACAACACAAGCCACTAGCATCTGGTCGCCATAACTGTCTTCTCCTGCAACGACAACAGCCTCCAGTGCACCAAAGGCACGCAAAGTCGCTTCAATCTCACCGAGTTCAATTCGAAATCCACGAATTTTTACCTGTTCATCGATTCGACCATGAAAGGCGATTAGGCCGTTACTACCGGGGATAAACCTCGCGTAATCACCAGTCCGATACAAGACGCGACCCTGAATGCTGCCTGATCTAGTCATGTCAAAAGGTGCTGACACAAAACGTTCACACGATAATTCTGGTCGGTCGTGATAACCAGGGGCTAGGCGAATTCCGCCAATGTACAACTCACCTACAACGCCCTCTGGTACCGGATGACGATCCTGATCAAGCAGATAAACTTCACCACCTGGCAAAGGTCTTCCGATCGGAATCGTCATTCCAGACGCCTCCCGCTCCACTTCATGAACAATACAAGTGATTGTGGCTTCGGTGGGGCCATAGGCATTTAACAAACGGGCATTTGCAAAAGGTCCACTTTGCCAAAGCCTTACTGTTGCCGGAGACAACACTTCCCCCCCCACAATCAAGAGCCGTGGGCAAACTGTTGGTGCATTTTGTGGATCATCGGTCCAGGCCTGGAGTAACTCGCGCAAATAAGCAGGCGGCAAATCAGCGACACTGATGTGATGTTTGGTAAGCAAATCACAAAAGTCGGGAGGTGACCAAGGTTCGGCTTCGCGCAAGACCAGTTTCGCACCACACATCAAAGCTGGCAATATTTGTTCCAGCGAAGTATCAACATGATGTGCTGCGAATTGCAACACGACATCCGTTGCGCCCAGACCGTAGCGTTCGATCACCGCCTGACAATGAACAGCGATGGAATAATGGGTGATGGGTACACCTTTGGGGCGACCAGTCGTGCCAGAGGTGTATATCAAATATGCGTGCTGATCTGGCGCAACCTCAATCTTAAGCATCGGATGAGGCTGCTGACTGATTGCTCGGAAATCATGGTCGAGCCTAATTACTGTTGTGTCATGGTTCCCGATCAATGCCAACTGGGATTCATGCTCTTCATCGACAATCATCGCACAAGCACCGATGTCATCCAGGATCATATTTAAACGCTGTGGAGGGCAATCTGAGTCAAGCGGAATCCAGGTGGCTCCACTCTTGAGCACAGCAAGCAGCGCCACAATACTAGTCACTCCGCGCTCAACCCACACTACAACGGGCGTCCCCTGACGTACACCACAGGTGCGCAGATATCCTGCCAGACGGTCCGAACGAATATACAGGTCTCGATACGTGATTGATAATTCATGGCCAACCAGGGCGATCGCCTCTGGCGTTTGCAGTGCCTGGCGATCAATCCGTTCATGAACCCATCCCTGCAGCGCTGGCACAGGTTCACCGTGACTCCACACATTGAGGAGCTTTTCTCGCTCGGAATCACTGAGCATATCCAGTGTGCTGATAAGCATATCTGGAGCCATGCTCACTGCATCGACCAGACGCAAGTAGTGTTCAAGCATACGGCGTATCGTCGCAAGATCGAATCGGCCCGAATCGTAGCTCATGACGATGTTCAAGTCTTCGTCTTCCTCGAATAAATCGAGTCCGATCATGCCATCACATCCCTGACGAACCTCGCGAAGATGATGTACAGAAGATCCGTTTAAACGATGCGCGGGATCAACAGTCTTATTACCAAAAAAATTCTGATACGCGTAACTAACCTGATAAAGCAACTGCCCATCCGCATGCCCACCTAACTCCCTTACGAGTGCGGCGTGCGGATAATTTGCGTGATCGAGGCCATTGATTACGCTTTGGTGCAAAGCGGCGAAAAATTCGCGCACCGACAAGGAGCCAGATATTGCACTACGGATTGGCATGACATTTGCAAAATAGCCAATCGTCTGTTCAAAAATACTGGCTGGTCTGGCCATCGCTGGCACACCGACCACGATATCGCGCTGACCTGAATAGCGATAGAGCAGAATATTCAGTACACCAAGAAAAAACACTGAAGGATTGACACCCAAGGCGCGTCCGCAGGCAAGCGCACGGCGCATGCGATCATGGCCAAGCTTACAGTCCGTTGACGCGCCGGCAAAGGGGCGATCCAGATCACCTGGATAATCTGTCGGAAGCTGCAATTGCTCGAGATCACCTTGTAGCTGGCGCTTCCAGTATGCAAGTTGCGAAATACCAGCGTCAGAACGCAGGTGCTGCTTCTCCCATTCTACGTAGCGGACAAACTCCATTTGCGGGACCTGCGTTAAGGTCCTTGCGCCACCCGCAAACTGCTCATAAGTATCCCAGAAAAAGCGCGTCAATCCGGCTGCGGAGACACCATCAAAAACAATGTGATGCACCACGATTAGGAGCACCTCCTCACTTGCCTGCAACAGCTCAAAGCGTATCGGAGCGGTACGCGACAAATCAAATGGTTCTAACGCACGCAACTGGGCAAAACTGACAGCATCCATTGCTTGGGGCGCAGCAATGATTTTCAAGGCTTGTGTCACAGGGTGACTTTGCATCAACGGTTCCGGTCCCGTGCTATTGATACGAACGGACAAAATCGGAAAACACGCCAGCACATGCAAACAAGTCGCCTGGAGTGCCTCAATATCAAGCCCTTTCACACAAAAAGCGAGTGGCACGTTGTAGGCGCTCATCTCGGGATACAAGCTTTGCAGGATCCAAAGGCCGCTCTGGCTGGTCGTGAGTGGAACGCAATCAAATACTGTTGGCACAACCGGTGTCTGTTGAGCAACACCAGCGGACAGGCCAATTCCCACTTCGCCGCGCTGTGCAATCAGCCTTGCCAGTTTTACAGGCGTAGGATGTGTTTCCAGATCACGATGCGTCAATTCAATATGAAACACATCTTTCACTACATATATCAAACGTAGCGAAAATATGGAGTCGGCTCCCTGAGAGCGCAGGGATGCTTGTTGATCCACAGCCATGTCTGGAACACCCAGTTGTTCTGACATTTGCGTGTGTATCAGACTCAGGGCGCGTGAAAACAAGTCACTTTCTGGCTCTTGAGATCTCATCGTCAGGACAGACGGTTCAGACGACGTTGGACTCGAAGCTTTTGTAGCAATCCAGTACCTCTGCGTACCGAATGGATAACCAGGCAATACCAATGAAGGCATTCCGATAGTCAGATCCTGAGATACAGTTGATGAACGCTGATTCTCCTGGAGTGCAGCAGACCAATGGGCCAATTTATCGAGCAGCTCTTCGCGATCGCTAGCCACAATAGTGGTCGCACAAGCCATTCGTTCACGAAAAAACTTCAAAGTCCGAGCAAATTCAATCAGTCGGAGTTCAGGATTGAGCGACACGTAAGTGTGCATTTGCTTGATGAGCGCCTCTAGCCTATCCGGACGTTGCGCTGAAAACACAAACTCACAGGGTGAATCCAGCCACTCCTGCTCTTGAACCGAATATTTTGTTGTGGGCGCTTCTTCCAGAATCATATGCACATTGGTTCCGCCCGCACCAAAAGCACTGACAGTGGCACGCAGCGGAACGATCACACCATCAACCCGTAGACGTTCCCATTCAGACAAATCAGTCTGGGGCACAAAGGGTGTGCCCTCGAAATGAACATCAGGGTTACGAGGCGTGTCACGTATAGACGGCACAAGCTTGCGGTGTTGAAGTTGCAGCAAAACCTTGGTTAACTGTGCCATGCCAGAAGCGGACTCGGCATGCCCGATGTTGGTCTTGACCGAGCCGATTCGGCAGAAGCCTGAATCTTCGGTAAACAGCCTAAATGCGCGCGTCAGAGCACGTAACTCGATTGCATCGCCAAGAGGCGATCCATTTGCAGCCGCCTCGACATAACCAATCGTTCGTGGATCAATGCCACTGGCACCAAAATTCTCACTGATCAAGCGTGTTTGCTGTTGCGCACTCGGAACCGCATAACCACCCGAGTGACCACCGTGATTGGTCGCACTGGCCCGAATAACTCCAATGATCTGATCCCCATCGCGTCGCGCGTCAGTCAGGGGTTTGAGTAGAACGGCTCCAACGCCTTCAGCGGGTAAATAGCCGTCACCCGCTGCAAAGCTTCGGCTTTCGGCATGACTAGCCAGCAACCCTGCCCGACTCAATCCCAGATATTTATTAGGATGAATGGTTAAATTCACACCACCAGCAATCGCTAGTCGACACTCCCCGCGCTGCAAACTCTGACAAGCAAGGTGAACGGCCATCAAACCCGACGAACACATCGTGTCAATCGCCATACTTGGCCCTTGCAGGTCGTAAAAACTGGAAATTCTGTTTGCCATCGATGCATAAGAGGAGAGTGACACCATCACCTTGCTGTCAGCATCTGCATCGACAGCATGATATTGCTGATACATTGCACCCACATATACGCCTACCCGCGACTCGTAGCGTTCGCGCAAATATGCGTGGGTATGACCAGCGCGTTCAAGCAGATGCCAGCTCGTTTGCAAAAACAATCTCTCCTGAGGATCCATTAGTACGGCATCTCTAGCAGTGAGACCGAAAAATTCCGGGTCAAAGCAATCAACATCTGTCAGAAATCCCCCCCACTTGCAATGCGTGGTGCCGGGTTTACCTTTTTCGGATGAGAATATCCTCTCGTGATCCCATCGCTGAGGGGGGACTTCCGTAATGCCATCCCCCCCATCACGCAACATATCCCAGAAGGCCTCGACTGTATTCGCACCAGGATAGCGACCAGCAACAGCGATAATCGCAATTCCATCCTGAAGTTCAGCCGCTGAAGCAACAGAGACTGTAGGATCGTAGCCAGCAACTGTCTCGGTCACACTGGCAGATGACCGAACAACCGAACCACTCGGGTCAGTATCTAGTGGTTCTCTTGGATCTAATGAATCGAGTGGATCCAGTGGGTCCAGTGGATCTAGTGAATCAAGTGAATCTAGTGGATCTATTGGATCTAATAACTCACGCAGACGTTCAGCATGAGTATCTAGTAACGCGTCGGCCAACAATGTGATTTGGGGATATTCAAACAACAAACTACTTGGCAACCGGCCCAGATCAGCACTAAGGGCTTCAATAATCTGCAACGCCAGCACAGAATCTATGCCATACCGGTCCAGAGGTTCATGAACGTCCAGTCGCTCGGTGGGTATATTGAGGACCGTGCCAAAATGTTTGGCCAGGTATGCACAAGTCATTTTATGCATATCCGGAGTATGTAAAAGCGAATCGGTTTGATCCACTACAGCTACTTGAGATTTCTCTAAAAAAACATTCTGCGGTGCAGCGACGAAAGGCGTCTCAGGCAACATCCATTGACGTATCCGATCGTGGTCACCATCGAGCACCAGCACCTGGGGTGCTTGGCTGCCATACGCCAACCTGAGGGCTAGCATGGCCCGCTCAGTGATAAGTGGACTCACACCAAAACCCGAACGCATTGTGTGAATAACGTTGCTGTCCAGGCGCATGCCACCGTCTTGCCAATATGGCCAGTCGATTGCCAGAGTATGTCCAGATCGTTCACCACGGCCAACCTGCTCTCGACGCAAGATAGCAAAAGCATCCATGAATCCATTTGCGGCTGCGTAGTCGGCTTGCCCCGGGTTACCCAGGGCACCGGACACCGAAGCAAACAACAACATAAAATCGAGCTCGCAATTAGCAGTCGCAGCATCGATATTGATAAGACCTTGTACTTTAGGCGCAAGCACGGCCCGCATATCGTCGGCATCTTTACGAACTAATAACTTGTCGCGGGTAATTCCTGCAGCGTGAAAGACACCGTCTATGCGACCAAACGTATCAATCAAATGCTGCACCAAAGCGTGTACATCATCTGATTGGGTCACATCGACTTGTCGGTGGAGTACCCTACATGGCAAGGCAGACAGGCGTGTATTTTCGTGCCTACCCATCGCTGACCGACTCGTGACACATACCACGGCCTGAGGAGCTGAACGAGAGATTTCCTCGGCGATCAGCAGCCCCACGCCACCCGTTCCTCCTGTGATGAGGTAGACGCCATCAGTTTTCAAAAAATCTTGATCAGCCGCAACAATTTGCTCAGTGGCCAACTCCCGCCACAACCTGACGCGTCGCATGCTGTGCGTATAACGAATCAATCTATCGCCAGTGTGCCGATCATCCCTGAGCAAGTCAGGCAATTGCTCATGATGATCGGCAAATTCAATGAGCTGACAGCGTAATAAGGGATGTTCGAGCTGGGCGGTACGTAGCAAACCTCCTAAGCCATCAAACACCAGACGCTGGCCATCGACAGGCACTGCTACTTGTAGAAGGGTTGAGTCTTTATACGCGTTAATTTTGTGTTGAATCAGCTCTAGCAATTGTTCTGCATAGTAACTATAGCGAGAAGCGATCGGACGATTGCCATAGTCAAAAACGATGCATTCTTCTGAAGCGTTAAATTGTGTTGCGTATTTTTTGGAAACTGTCTCATCAAAATCGCACAACACGACGATTACGCGTTGTGCTGTACGATTTTTAGAGGGGGCTTGATGCACCGTCGTCCCAGCACTCCAATCAGGCACGAACAACATTGCCAAATCAACGCGAGACGAACTTACGAACGATTTAGACGCATGGGGTGCTGATAGAGCAATAGATGCTTGTGAAGCATTGGATGCTTGATCCACAGTCGATGTTACCGGGGCATTTGATGTTTGAGTTTTATTTGCTGCTGCTGATCGATGTGCAACATCAGCCACGGCGGGAATCCAGCAGCGCTCTCTCGCAAAGGGGTACGTTGGCAAACTCAACTTTTCAGGGTAACCAGTCCTTACCTGGAGACTACGCCAGTCGACTTTTCCCTTTTCAGCCCAGTGCATGGCGTGTTGGTGTTCTGGACTATTCACAAAAGCCAACGCACTGGCAGGGGTAACTTGGTCAGGATAGAGGCCCGGACTGCAATACACATCGTCGACACCCGCTTGACCAGACAGGAACTGTTGCAGCCGCGCAATCAGCATCATGCGATCAGCCGCCACAACCACCAGGCGCCTTTCAAAGGCTACACGTCCATTTTGCAAAGTATTCGCGAGCGCGGGTAATGCCGCGTCATCGAGCAACTGAATGCTGTCAAGAAAATTGACTAATAATTGTTCAAGGCGCTCAGGATCGCGGGCAGAAAAAGGAAACACACCAGGCCTGTCGTGTGAAAAAAGGAATTGATCCTGGCGTACTTGCGGAGCAATATACTCTTCGATCACAAAATGTGCGTTTGATCCACCCGCGCCAAATGCAGACAGACCTGCAATACGCGGCAATTCGACATTGCCATGCGTGCGTTCAATTCGTCTGCGAGGCCAGGACTTCAATTCACGTTGAACCACAAAAGGTGAACGTGAAAAATCGATCCCAGAATTCAGCGTTTGTGAATGCAGCGAGGGCACCAATTTTCCATACTTCATCTGAAGCAGGACTTTGGTCAAACCAGCTATGCCTGCCGCACTCTCACAATGCCCGATATTTGACTTGACCGATCCTATCGCGCAAAACTGCTGCGCATCGGTGTCTTGTCTATATGCTTTTGATAACGCAGCAATCTCAATTGGATCACCCAGTATCGTACCGGTCCCGTGCGCCTCTACATAACTGATATCACGCGCATTGACGCCTGAACGCGCTAAAGCTTTTGATATGGCTGCGGTTTGTGCATGGGGATTCGGAACTGAATAGCCATTCGTCTTTCCACCATGATTGATCGCAGAGGAGCGGATCACACCATATATATGATCGCCATCAGCGATGGCACGCTCAAGGGGCTTGAGTAATACGGCACCTACGCCCTCACCCGGCACATAACCATCGCCACCTTCACCAAAGCTCTCACACCGACCTTTGCTGGATGTGAATCTTCCCTGACCAAGAGCCAGATATTTATTGGGATGCAGGTTTAGATTGACACCTCCGGCCAACGCCACTTCACAACTGCCTGATTGCAAACTCTCACAGGCGAGATGAATACTGGTCAACGATGACGAACACATCGTATCGATTGCCATGCTGGGACCATGAAAATTACAAAAATATGAAACACGATTTGCAATCGAAGCGGCACTACCAGACAGTGCAAGAGGATGTCCATTCTGCGTAAGCTCGGCGCCATACAGCTGATATTCTTCATACATCACGCCAACAAATACACCGACGTTGCCACCTGCTAATGGCGGTGTACCAGGGGCTAACTTGTCAGGCGTATACCCTGCATCCTCAAGAGTTTCCCAAGCACACTGAAGAAACAGACGCTCTTGTGGATCAGTGAACTCTGCCTCGCGTGGCGACATATTGAAGAACAGAGGATCGAAGCAATCAGCACCATCGATAAAACCTCCCCATTTACTATTCGTCTTACCCGGTTTGCCACGCACAGGATCATAGATGCTGGCATGATCCCAGCGCTGCGGGGGTACTTCACTGACGCTATCGCATCCCGCAGCTAAATTGTTCCAAAATTCTGTCAATCCGTTTGCACCAGGATAGCGCCCTGCCAGTCCAATGATTGCCACAGGCATCTGTTGCTGCATCGCATGAGCGGTCGGCATCTCCTCCGACTTAACCGTTTCGACTGCAGCGCCACCCGTCAATTCAGCTAAGCGTGGACCATGGATCGCCATGAAATGATCCACAATCGCATTCAGTGTCTGACATTCAAAAAAAAGTGTCTTGGATAATGCGCCAAAATCTTGCTCAAGCCGATCCGTCAGTCTGACGATCATCAAGGAGTCGATGCCATACACATCGAGTGAGGCATCGCCTTCAATTGATTCGGCGGCAACACCTGTCTCGATAGCCAGCACGCGGGTGAAGTAGTCAAGCGCCAGAGTTTTGCTTGCAAGCACTGGGAGCACTGTGCGTGCTGGCGCACGGACAGACTCCGCCTTTGTCATGCGCGCGGCAAGCAAACGCACAGTGAAACCACGGATTTGCATACAGACCTGGCCCTGCTCATCGGCGAGATCGAGATCCATTTTTTGAATCGAACCGCTTGCAGGCAAGGTACGCGCATGCACCCACATCTGAGCCTTTGTCGGAGCTAAATAGCGAATCTGGTCAATTGCAAAGGGTAGAGCTGCGCCTTGCGTCTCTGAATGGGTAAACAAACCCAGACACGATTGGAATGCGCCGTCCAGTATCGACGGATGTATCCCAAAATCTGTTTGACTATCTGCTTGCTCACCGAACAACCCAACCGGTAGTTGTAAATGCGCCAGCAACTCTGCAGATCCTAGATGAACACTGCGAATTGTTCGCATGGACGGGCCATAGTCCAGTCCAAATGTCGAAAAGCGTTTGTAAATTTCATCAGCACTCAAGGCCCTTGGGCAGCGCGCACGCAGTGCGGCAAGGGCTAACGCAGGAGGAAGGGACAAACTTTCATCTGAAAGACCAATCACCCCGTTCAAGTGAACAATGCCCTCCCCTTGAGTCGCACGACCATGGCTAAATGAAAAACGATTATGTTCTGATGCAGTCGTTGCAAACGAAATCTCTGCATGCACAGCCACATCGTCAACGGCAAGAGGCGCACGCCAGACTACCTGACCCAACTCCATTCGCCTATGAGGCCCTGCAAAGGATTGGCCAGCGCTACGATTCACTGACATTTCGAATGCAGCACGTGTGAGCTCGAGACTCATCGCGGCAGGCAACACACAACGCCGCTCAACCTGGTGATCTCTTAAATAAAACGCATCTCGATTGAGCGTAAAGCTCGCTGTCCCAGGCGTACCTGAAACACGCATAGCCGGCCCTTGATTGGCGGGTGCATTCGGCTTCGCAGGCGAAGTAGTATTCACAGCACTCGCGACCCGATACTCTGTTCGGGCAAAGCAATAAGTCGGAAGATGCACGCGTCGTCGTTTACCATCATCAGGCCAGACGACACTTTCCCCTGCTAACCAGCGTGCAGCGATGGATCCGGGAGACGGGAGCCAGTTATTTTCTGTACGGCCCGCAGCCCCAGGTTGTTGATGAATGAAAGCATAGAGAGAGGACTGTAATTGTTGCAACGAATTGACCTCAAAAGCCAATCGATGTTGCATATGCTCTCGACCCCATTGCAGTGTAAAAGCAATATCAAGCAAAGGGACATCTTGCAGCCGACCAGACAGCAATGCCTCCAAGAGTGCGATTGCCTGAGCCTTAAGTCGCTCCGGATCGCGTGCTGACAGTGGGATTGTCACCCACTCACTGGTTATGACTGGTGAGCGCACAGGCTCTTGGTACTCTTCGAGTACCACATGTGCATTGACGCCGCCAAACCCAAAACTGCTTACGCCGGCACGTCTGGGTAATGCTGCGTGGTCTGAATTCGTCAAAGGGGTCCATGGCTGATTCTGACGTACCAGGTAAAACGGACTGTCATCCAGTGAAATGTAGGGATTGATCACGTCACAATGCAAGTTAGCGACCAGGGTGCGATGCCGCATCTGCATCAGCACTTTAATGACCCCTGCCACTCCGGCGGCCAACTCAAGGTGGCCAATATTACTTTTCACGGAGCCAAGCCCACAAAACCCACAGCCCGATGTCTCACCTTGTGTTTGAAATACCTGCTTGAGTGCATTGACCTCCACCGGATCACCCAGTGCAGTTCCCGTCCCGTGCGCCTCAAGATACGTAACGGTCTGCGGGTCGATACCCGCGCGCTGGTATGCGGACTTGATGAGTGCAGCCTGGGCATTCGTATTGGGTGCCGTCAGGGAGTTCGCTCGACCACCATGATTGAGTGCAGTGCCACGAATCAAACCATAAATCGCATCCCCATCGCGTTCAGCCTCTGAGAGACGTTTGAGCACCAGGAGTCCGGCGCCCTCGCCACGTACATAGCCGTTAGCCAAATTTGAAAAAGTCTGACATCGACCATCCGGCGATAGCATGCCGGCTTTTGAAAAATTGATGTGACCCTCGGGCGTAACAATGGTATTGACACCCCCTGCTATCGCCATTTCACAGTCACCATCACGAATCGACTGTATGGCTCGGTGTATCGCGACCAGTGAACTTGAGCATGCAGTCTCAACGGGCTCGCTCGGTCCGTGCCAGTCAAAAAAGTAACTGACCCGATTAGGGCCGATCGACGCCACAGAACCTGTTGCGACATAACCGCTGGGATCTGTCTCATTTTCTTGATGGTAGCCACTCGAAGCAGTTCCAACAAAAAATCCTATCGCACGTCCCGACAGACTGCGAGGGTTATAGCCAGCATCCTCTATTGCTTTCCAGACATGCTGCAGCATTTGTCGCTGCTGCGGATCCATCGAGGCCGCCTCTCTTGGTGAAATACCAAAGAAAAGCGCATCAAACTCAAAAATCTCATCTACAAAACCACCCCAGCGAATGTTCGTTTTTCCTGCTTCATTCTTGGGATCTCCATCAATCGCACGCCAGTCCCAGCGATCGCCCGGAATTTCACTGATGCAATCTCGACCCTGCAATAGATTATTCCAAAATGTGTCGATATCCTTGGCCATCGGAAAACAGCCACTAACACCAATAATTGCAATCGGCTCATCAACCAGAGTGTGCGGGGAAGCCGGGTTCAGAAGATTTTCCTGAGGCTCTGGATGTTCCGGACTCGCATGAACTGACTCAGCGGAATTTGCACTGAATGCGCGATCGAACGATACCGCTGCTGATCCTTGCAAAGAATCATCAAGTGCAGTCTCGTGAAAAGCAGGATTGTTTTCGACGTAGTGAGCCAGCCGTTCAATTGTGGCAAACTCAAAAAAATCTGCTGGTGTGAGTGTTAAACCGAGTTGTTCATTTACACGAGATGCAAAAACCGTCATCATGATTGAGTCAAAGCCATATTCACCCAACTCGATATCAGGCGCTATTGAGTCAAGGCTGACCTCAAGGACCTGCGCAGCAATTTGCAACAGCACCGTGATAATACGTGACTGAGTTGTCTGGCCACTTTCAACTGATAACGCCTGCTTCAAAGGCATGGATACGACGGCTGAATGCTGCGAATCTGGCACGATACGTCTACGATCTGAGGTTGCAGAACGTACCGTAAATCCTTCTAGTTGCACGCACACCCGACCCTGGTCATCACAAAGATCGATTGCGTAGGAAGTATTCTCTGCGAGCGACGAGTTTTCACGCCGTAGAATTGCCCAAACACTCGATCCCGTGGGGCCGTAGGCAACCAACCGGTTGAGAGAAAACGGCAATGCGACTTCAACATGCAAATCAGGCGTTAACCCAATCAAAGCCTGCAATGCACCATCCAGGAGTGCGGGATGTAATACATAGCTACCAGACTCTATCGATTCGGGCAATGATAAAAATGCAAGCGCGTGAACAGCGCCGGCATACAGCGTACGAATCGTTCGATGCGCGGGTCCGTAATCGAGACCAGCGGCTGCAAAAGCGCGATAGCAGGCATCCACATCGATTTCACGGGACGCAGCGAATCTGTGTGCTTTTAAATCATGAACAGGTGCAGCCGCAGAATCACTGCGCAGCATACCCATTCCTTCGCTGTGTAATAAAGTGCCATGCTCACTTTCACTTGTAATACGATAGTTCAACACACCACTAGTAGCAGGTGTTAAGTCAATTGCCACCCGTAATCCCGCCGGACCAACTAGCATTGGACGTAACCATGTATGCGTATGCAACTCGATCACAGCCCCCACACCATGCATGCAAGCTTGCGCCGCATGAGCCATTTCGAGCAAAGCAGTGCCGCACAGCACCGATTGCCTCTGGAATCGATGATCCCGCAAGAAAAACTCATGTCCATCGAACGTGCTGACGTAGCGCTGACCGGCAGCACTAGACTGGTTCAAATGCAGCAGTGGATGAGCAGGTTTAGCTGCAGGGATCTGATCCGTCACCCAGTAAGGGGTTTGGTCAAAGGGATAACCTGGAAGGGAAACACGCGGCAACTCCTTTAGCCTACCCTCCTGCTTGTACATCTCCCTCCAGTCAAATGAAAGCCCTTGCGTCCACAATCCTAGCAAAAGTTCGTGTTTACCACGTCCTGCCAGACTAGATAATGCCGCACGCACCTGTTCATCCTCGTCAAGCATCGCAATAGTGGAGCGGCTGGTCTTTACGCGACCCGAATGGAGTCCGGGCTCATGCCGACCTTGTGCGAATGCTTGTAGCAACACGCGCGTCTGATCGACTGAGTCCGCGACAAAACCTAGGCGGTACTCCATCGGATCACGTGCGACTTGCAAGGAATAGGCAAGGGATAATAGATCCGTATCATCGGTTAGCACGTCGGCAAGCCTGAGTGCAGAAGCACTTAATTGCTGGGCAGTCTTGGCCGACAATACAAATAAAGCGGGGCCTGGAAGAGGCCTGCTTTCATTGTCAGAATGCTGCACGGTATAGCTTTCAAGGACGACGTGCGCATTGCTACCACCAAAGCCAAAACTACTGACCCCTGCTCGCAGCGGGAGAGCCTGCCCATCCTGGTCAACCGGTTGCCAGCGCTGATGCTCACGCACCACGTCAAAGCGAGTTCCCGCAAGCTTCAGATAGGGATTGAGCGTATCGCAATGCAAGGTCTTAACGAGGGTGTTGTGCTGCATTTGCAGCACAACTTTAATCAACCCGGCAATACCAGCTGCCAGTTCAAGGTGACCAATATTAGACTTTACCGAACCAATTCCACACGTAATTGGCGGAGCATCCCCGCGTTCAAACGTAGCCTCTTTATCCAGGTCATCGAAAGCTGCCGTAAGCGCCTCAACCTCGATAGGGTCTCCCAGCGGCGTTCCAGTGCCATGCATTTCAATATAGCTCACCGTACGCGGATCAAATCCAGCCTGTCGATATGCCCTGCGAAGCAAGTCAGCCTGGGCTTTGGGGTTCGGTGCTGTGAGTGAACTCGCATGTCCGCCGTGATTTTCCTGCGTCGCACGGATCACAGCGTAGATACGATCTCCGTCGCGCTCGGCATCCTCAAGTCGCTTCAAGAAAATCAGTCCGGCACCCTCTCCCCGACCATAACCGTCTGCTTGAGCAGAAAATGGCTTACATCGTCCATCGGGAGCGAGCATTCCGGCTTTGCTGAAGCCAACAAAGGCATCTGGCAATAGCAATGCGTTGATACCACCCGCAATCGCTGCATGACATCCTCCTGCAGCGATGGACTCAACCGCTCGATGCACGGCCACCAACGCACTCGAACAGGCTGTTTCGACTGCTACGCTGGGACCTTGCAGATTATAAAAATAACTGATCCGGTTCGGCCCAAGCGAAGGCGCCAGCCCTGTCATTGAGTATGCCTCGACACCTTCACCAGCTTGTGCCAAGAGCCGACCGTAACCCGTATCGGCAGTCCCGATAAAGACACCGGTTCTTGTGCCGGACAAACTCTGAGCACTGTAGCCAGCATCCTCAATCACCCTCCAGGCTTGTGTCAACAGCAATCTTTGCTGCGGATCGATGGCGCGCGCCTCACGTGGAGAGACACCAAAGAATGCAGGGTCAAACTCGGCTATTCCATCTATGAATCCGCCACTTTTCACATTCGTTCGACCTGCTTCGGTCTTCGGGTTTCCCCAATATTCTCGCCAGTCCCAGCGTTCAGAAGGAACATCAACAATGCAATCACGGCCCTCGAGCAAGTTATTCCAATAGGTCTGAAGATCAGGCGCAGCAGGGAATACTCCACTCATACCAATGATCGCGATTGCTGCGCTGCCCTCGTTAGCACGCACAAAAGTTGCAGTTGCGGCAGTTGCGGCAGTTGCTGCGGTTGCAGCGGGTGCTACGTTGGCTGTGAGTGTTGGGGTCGATACAGAGGTAGCGGGCACGAACGCTTGTACCGGTACAGGGGTATATGCTGGCACATCCATTGGCACCTGCACTGGCGGAATCTGCTTGACTTGTGGGCTTACAGAGACCCCTAATCGTTCAGAAAGCGCCGCTCCGTAGCTGCGTGCCAGATATCCACCCAACTCGGCAAGAGTCGGGTATTCAAAGAAAACTGTCGGCGTGAGATCAAGATTGAGCGTTTCATTTAGCGCATTGGCAAACTGTGTAAAACTAATTGAATCAAACCCATATTCACTTAATTCGACATCAGGATCAAGTTCTTGTTCAGCCACTTTAAGTTGCGTGCTCACACTACGCATCAGAACAGCCCTAAGGCGTGAGCGCAATTGCTGTGTATCCTCTTCACCTTGCAATACAGAATCAGTACGAGTAAGTTCTTGTGGCGAGTCGATCAAACGCGGTCGAGCACTCCATTCAAGTGCATGGACAAGTTCATTAATCTGGACCGCATCTCCTGTTGCAACCATCACCTGCTGTGCATCAGTGGCAAGTGCCCGGTATAACGCGTCAAAGCCATCACTGCTCTCGATTGGCGTCAGACCCGTTTGTTGCGTCATAAGCTTCTGTGTCGCAGCATCCATCTTCATCCCGCCATCGCGCCACAAAGGCCAATCGATAGAGAGTGTGCGACCATGTCGCAGGCCTTGCTCACGCGCCCGTTCACGGATATGGGAAAAAGCGTCAAGATACGCATTTGCAGCCGCATAATCGACTTGTCCCGGATTACCAAAAACACCCGATAACGAACCAAAAAGAAGAAAGAAATCGAGAGGCTCAGCACCTACTGCACGATCCAGATTTTCTACGCCATTGATCTTTGGCCTGAGCACCTGCAGCAACTGTGCAACAGACTTGGTTGCTAGCGGTGCATCTTGCAATACACCTGCCATATGCAGGATGCCGTCGAGTCGGCCATAGCGTGCACGAATGCCCGAGACTAGCTCTTGAACCGCTCCCGAATCTCCAACATCCACACGCTGATAATTGATCTGGCCGTCACCGAAGGTATTGGAGGCTAACCACTCCCGCAGTCCATGAGTGATTTCTGAGCGACCTGTCAGGATGATATTGGCGGACTGGGTATGCAGTGCGATTTCACGTGCGAAACGTTGTCCAAGCGCTCCCGCCCCTCCTGTCATCAGATAGACACCACCATTACGCCAGGGCTTTGGTGCCGACTCGCCAGCGCCTGAGTGAGCGATTAATCGCCAGCCCCTACTCTCAGTTTGATGGTCCCGGTAACGCCAATGACTTCGCTGTGGAGAAGCTGCGGCTGCAAGCAAACACTGCGCGACCCTGTCAATATTCATGAAAGAATCAACACTGACGAGTTGACAGCAGATCCATGGATACTCCATCGAAGCGCTTTTCAACATACCGAACAAACCCATCAATTCCTGTAACGACTCCCTATCTTGAATAACAAGCTGAATCAATACTGCCGAGTCGGGACGTCCTGCCGCTGCAACGTGTGCTTGCAATTGAAGTAGCAGATCCTCGGCGTAGGCAGTAAAACGCTGCGCACCCTCAACTCCTGGTTCGGCATTCAACTCGATGCATTGCCACGTACTCAACCGAGCGTTAAGCGAGGCAGGATCAAGTCCTTCGCACGCACACAGGAGAGCAAACCGCTGTGTATAACGACTGACTTCGATCAAGTCTGCTGAGTCAGCGTCAACGCCACCAGAATTCAGTAAAAACCAGTGCGGTTCAAACAGCATAGTCTGTCGAACGGGTCCCGTACCAAAGGTTCGCGTTGCGAACCCCCTCAAATGCATGAGCTTTAAGCCCTGTTCATCCATCAAAGTCAGATCAAGGGTACGTACAGTCGCACGAGAGTCTTCACCCTGAGCGTGAGTGATGTGCACCCACATGCTGCTTGCACATGGACCAAATTGTTCTATTGCTTCGAGTGCAAAGGGTAATGCGGCCGGTCCAACGCTATTGCCATGCGCATCTAAGGCCATACCCAATGCTGCCTGAAATGCACCATCCATCAGGCTCGGATGCAAAACAAAACTCTCGAGCGTGTTCACCAGAAAAGCTGGCAGTTGCAGATGCGCGAGCACTTGTGTCTGCCCCTCTGCATCACGCCCGACTGCGAGCGAATCGATCGAACGATGCCCAGGGCCGTAATTAATTTGCAACGCATCAAACATGCCATAGATCTGCTGCGCTGAAAATACGCGTGGATTGTCTTGCTGCAAGCGATGCAAATATGCTGAAGAAACCTTGTTGTCGACCGATGGAACAGCCTGCATGGTTTGTTCGTTTTGGATCGCAATTCGGGCTTGAGCATGCACATGCCTGACACCCTGTGCATCGACACTGCTCACTTCAACTCGAGCAGCAATAGCAGCACTATCATTCAACACGGAGAGTCTAAGCGTGCAATGACCAGTGACCATCAGTGGCTTGAGCCATACGATCTGTTTAATCACGAACGTATCACGGGTATAGCGTGCAGCGACAGCACGAATCAGCTCAATATACGCAACACCTGGTAAAACGGACACATTGCGAATCCGGTGATCCTCCAGAAAAAACTCTTTTCCGGTTAAGTCAACTTCAAAAATCTCGCCACCGCACTCACGCAATACGAACGACGAATCGTCTGGTACGGCCGCCGTGCTGACAGAAACAGTCTGAACTGGCGCCTGTTCAAGCCAGTATCTCTTGCCTGAAAATGGATATGTTGGCAATGCAACACGTCTGCGTGCGAGCGCAGCGACATTGCTCACCCACTGCACTTCCCCACCCAACACCCAGTGCGCGGCTGCCTCTTTAGCGTCTAACGGGCAATGCTTGGTGGTGGGTCGTACGCCACGTTCGACGACACCTTGAAATACTTGTGAATGATCACGTACTAGATACGCACTCAACTGACGAAGCAACTGGAACCTGTCAGCAACCACACAGGCCATACGAAACCGCATGGCATCGCGACCCGTTTGCAAGGTAAAAGCCAGATCCGCTAAATCATACTCACTCATCTCAGGATGATTTTCAACATAGGCGCACAAACGCTGTACGATTTCACGCAGCGCTGATTCTGTTTTGGCTGAAAGGGGCACGACAAAGCCGTTCAATAGACCATTTGTCTCAATCGTGCGCGCACGCGTAGGTGGACGATATTCTTCGATCACCAAATGCGCGTTTGCGCCACCTGCGCCAAATGAACTTAAACCTGCGCGCCGAGGCACTTCGACACCGTCCACCACGGGACGATCCCACTTACGTGATTGGTCTAGAAGAAAGAATGGACTTCCTGCAAGGTCAATCAGGGGATTTGGTTGTGAACAATGCAAGCTCTGATACATCACGCCATGCTGCATTGCTAACAAGACTTTAATGAGACCAGCCACCCCAGCGGCTGTTTCTGCATGACCTATATTTGACTTAACTGAACCCAGCCCACAATGGGGCATAGCGGAGGGTTCAAGCCCTTGTTCGCGATACAACTCGGCGAACGCAGCTTTTAACCCATCAATTTCAATCGGATCACCAAGCGGTGTTCCTGTGCCGTGACATTCAATCATTGACACTGTTCGGGGATCGATACCAGCCTGATGATGTGCCTCAATGATCAGACGTGCCTGTGCTTTGGGATTCGGTGCAGTCAGAGAGGTGGCCGCACCGCCATGATTCTCCGAAGATCCTCTGATCACCCCCAGTATCCGATCACCATCGCGCTCAGCAAGATCTAGTCGCTTAAGCATGACACCACCAACCCCTTCGGCGCGCGCATAGCCATTCGCCTCTGCAGAAAAGGTCTTGCAGCGACCATCCTTACTGAGCATGCCAACTTTGGAAAACATAATGTGCTGAGTCGGCGTTAACATCAGATTCGAGCCGCCGGCTATTGCCATTTCGCAGCCCTCGTAGCGAATACTCATCACCGCGCGATGAATGGCGACAAGGGAGCTCGAGCATGCTGTATCGATCACCTGACTTGGACCGTTCACATCCAGCATGTAGGAGAGACGGTTTGGACAGAAGATATGCCCGAGTCCGGTCAACTGCACCGCATCCATCGTTGCGCTACGATTCACCAGATCGGTGTAATCCTGCAAGTTGATCCCAAGAAAAATACCGATCTTTTTTCCTGCCAGCGCGGACGCCGCGTAGCCTGCGCCTTCAATCAGCTTCCATACACATTCGATAAACAGGCGATGCTGAGGATCCATCAGCTCTGCTTCTTTGGGCGAAATCGTAAAAAAGGCAGCATCAAAGCGATCATGGCCAGTTAGAAAACCACCGAACTTAACGTCCGTGAAAGCCCCTTTCTTAGGATCGCCATCCACACTGCGCCAATCCCAGCGTTCACTGGGTATTTCCTGGATGCAATCATCACCGCGACGCAAATGTTGTTCAAAGCTTGCAAGGTCAGGACTGTTTGGAAACATACCCTCCATGCCGATGATCGCCACCGGAACGGCCGTACTTTCAGTAGTGGATTTTTTTGTAATGGACTGAGTGATTGGTTGTATGGGACTTTCGGTTGTCTCAGATTTATTACGCCCGATTGACCGATGACGTTTTAACCATGAGACGGTACTCGATTCATTTGCCGAAGAGCTTAATGCAGAAACTGTTCGCAGTGGTTTAGCAGGCTGACTTGCGCTGTGAGATTCGCTGACAGGCGTTTGTTCTCCATAATAGGCATCTATCGCTTTGCCATAGCGTGCTCTCAAAATCGAACTGAGTTCTTCAAGATGACGGGCTTCAAAAAACGTCGTCGGCGCAATAGCCACTTTGAAAAACCGAGAAATCTGCACCATCAGCTCGGTGATGGCGATCGAGTCAATGCCATAGGATGACAAGTTAGCAGTTGGATCAATTCGATCTTCTGGGATACGCAGTGCACTCGCCGCAATGCGCAAGACATCTCGCTCCAGTCGAAGATCGAGCGTGGGTGCAACAAACGGATCTGGCACCGGGGCTGAAGCCGCGTCTTTCTGGTGTGCTGAAGTACTGGCATTGGCTGATGCAAGAGCGCGCAATTCACGCTCAAGCAGATCCCCCATCTCTGCGCTTAATCGAGCATCTCGGTCATTGACTAGAGCCGTATCCTTACCTGGAACGTTTAGCATGCTTCGGTCCTTTGATCCTGTGGCACCTCATCGAGCTGGTCACGATACTTGCGCATCTGCCCCAGTAATTTCCAGAGGTCGGCTTCCCACTGATGCCGATGCGATTTCACAAAATAGCCTTGCCCTAAATCAGGTACATCAATCCGCTTGGCGCGCAAAAATGCCTGTAAGCCACGAGTCTTACCAAAATATGCGCGTGCATAACTCAATACAAATGACCCCTGTGTTTTCAAGCCATCACCCAGCCCACCCGCTGCATTGATAAATCCCATAAACAAAAGATTGTCGATATTGCGCGGAGTCGAATGCAGGAATAAGTCAGGTATGCCAGATCGCCATTCAAGCAATCTTGAGTCAAGAAAGGAAAAGTCGCGGTCATAACCGGTCGCATAAACCACCGTGTCAATTTGCTCTACGGATCCATCTTCAAAACGCACCATTGATCCCTCAAATCCCGAAACAGGACCTTTGGGAACGATATCGCCATGACCGATGTGATAAAGCAATTGTGAGTTCATGACCGGATGGGCTGCATCCAAGGGATAATCAGGTCGTGGTAATCCATAATCTGTTCCATCAAAACCTGCGAGGCGAAATACTTGTTCGATATAGGCCAGCGTTTCGGCTTTGGTCGCAAACTTTCCGCCTAGCTCCATCATCCATTGTGGAGTAGGTTTACCAGCGATGAATTTTGGTTGGTAGTAATAACCACGACGGGTACTGTGAAACACAGCACTCCCATGGTGGACAGCATCGACTGCGATATCGCAGCCAGAATTCCCTGCACCGATAACGAGCACTCGCTTGCCACGCAATTGTTCAGGAGACTTGTAGTGACACGTGTGCAGTGACTCTGCGTCGAAATGGCCTGGAATGGCTGGATGAGGATAACGCGGCACACGTTGCAAACCATTACAGATAACCACCAGCCCGTAGACCTCACTATCCCCACGTACAGTCGTGATCCGCCAGTTACCCCCCACGGGTTCAAGCGAGACAACCCGCGAATTGAATCGGGCATGCTCGTAGAGCCCGAACGTTCGCGCATATGAACGGATGTACTCAAGCATTTTTTCATGACGAGGATAATGAGCGTAACTATCCGGCATCGGAAAGTCTGGCACTTGTGTATTGAATTTTGGAGAGATCAAATGCAGACTGGGATATGTCCGTCCACATTCAGCCGAACCATTCCATACTCCACCAAAATCATCTTCTGACTCGTAGAGATCGAACGCAATACCCGCGTCTCGCAGTTCGCGGCCGATTCCAATTCCTGTCGGTCCCCCTCCAATAATTGCCAGCTTAGGAATGGTCATCATCAAAGCCTCTCTTCTTCAAGTCTGATTTCGGAAAGCTCGCCAAAGGGTTTTGTTGCCAATCCGTCCAACACCAGTCGTGGAATGCCATTCAGGTCATACAACGCAACGCTTACGGATTCTTCGGAATGACGGGACCAGATACGTACAATCAAATCACTGGGTAACGGACCATCTTGCTGCACCGACTTCAGTTCAAACGGAAATTGACGGCTAACCAGGTTGTTTTGCTCATATCGCACGTAAGCATCACCTGCGTTGCCACACATCTTGTCGCGAAAGGCAATCAAGCGCATGATCGAATCGAATGGCAGCGGCAAATTCTGACCGCCGGTGCCTGTATTGTGGCTAAGTCGAGCCTGGAGTTGTGACTGATGCATCGTAACTTCATTCACTACAAAACCTGCTCGCGTGCTCGGGCCAGTAAAAACCTTGAATTCCTGTGTACGGTCGATCAGAGATTGATTTCGCACGCCGTCAAGCACCTCAGGCCAGTAGCCTTCGTTTCGATCAAGCATCAGCTCACCGACATGACAGGCTGTCGCCTCCTGACCATCCGCACAAACGTAATACAGCAGACCGTCATCATCTGATTCAAATACCACACTTAGTTCACGGGCACGCCCATTGATGGCAACGGGACTCCCCCAAACTAAGTTCTTGAGACCTACGACTTGCCGACCAGTCGCCAGCTCCGCAGCAGCCCTTGCCATTTCGGGATAAAAAAGGCCGAGAACCAAGCGTTCGCCACCACTGAGATGGTGATCCAGCCAAGGCTCGGTCCCCGATAAACGCTTGGAATACCGATTGTGTTCAATTGTCGAACTGTTACGGTCAATTAGCGGATGCAGCACGGTGTTTTTAGGAGTAAGCGAACTCACCCAATGCCGCACTCGCGCAAACGAATACCCTGGCAACGCGATGCGGCGTCGTTGCTTGGCGCCATCCAGTTTTATCCAGTCAATACTTACGCCTGAGACCCATAACTCAGCTAATTTTTCAAGTCGTCCAGCGGCAAGCCATTTATCTAATAGCAGACGCGCGTCTTCATCGTCGCCAAACAAGGCAGTCGCCTGATTGCCGGTTTTAGTCAAGAAAATACCTTCACCACGTTTGTGCTGAACAACGTCTGCGAGTTTGTTCAGCAGTTCGGAACGGTCGCTAAAGACGAAGGCAAGTCTGACCAAAAACTCCTGACGGGCGGTTTGCAGCGTATACGCCAAATCAGCAATATTGATATCTTGATGCGATTCGACCCAGCGTAGAAGGGCTGCTGCGTAATCAAGTGTTTGCTCATAGCTTTGTGCTGATATCACGCACACATTTGGAATGGAAGCGACCGTTGCGCTCGAGGCATCCGCCCGATGCGGCGAACGATATGCCTCCAGCACCAGATGTGCATTCGTACCGCTAAAGCCAAAAGCACTGACTGCGGCGCGTCTGGGCGTGTTTGGTGACGCGGGCCAGTCCTTGACTTCCCTGTTCACATAAAAGGGTGTATCGCTCAGGTCTATATGTTCATTTTGTTCGACAAAGTTGACACAAGGTGGAAGTGTCTGATGCTCCAGGGCAAGCATCGCCTTGAGCGCGCCCGCCACACCAGCACTCGCCAGCAAATGACCCACATTACTCTTGACTGAGCCGAGGGCACAACCTGGCGAGGCATGACGCACGTTATGAAAAGCGTCGCTCAACCCCTCGATCTCAATAGGATCCCCCATCGCAGTACCTGTGCCGTGCGCCTCGATCAAACCGATCGTTGCCGGATCGATATCAAAGCGGTCGTACACATTGCGCATTAAACGGCTCTGTGCCTTCGGATTGGGAGCAGTGATCCCGTTGGTCTTTCCATCCTGATTCACTCCCCAGCCGCGTATCACCGCACGGATGGGATCACCATCGCGCTCAGCATCCGCAAGTCGCTTGAGCAGCAATACACCAACACCTTCACCCGGTACAAAGCCGTTAGCCCGGCTATCAAAAGTAAAGCATCGACCTTGTGCAGACAACATACCGACTTTGGAGGTATCAACATGCATCGTAGGTCCAATCAGCACACAGGCACCACCAGCCAGAGCCAAGTCGCTCTCACCAAGCACGAGGCTGTTACAGGCCTGGGCGATGGCGACAAGCGAGCTTGAGCACGCTGTATCAAGTGAGATACAAGGGCCATGAAGGTCCAGCAGATAAGCAATCCGCGCGGCAAGAATAGAGCCTGCGCTGCCAATCAAACTATATGCATTACGGGCTTCGATCAAATCCGAATAACCACTGGGTCCGCTACCCACAAACACACTACACTGGGAGTCAGCCAGTGAACCGGGTAACAGTGCTGCGTCCTCGATTGCATGCCAGGCATGTTGCAAGAACAAACGTTGCTGCGGATCCATCAATTCCGCCTCGCGCGGATTGATATTAAAAAACGCAGCATCAAACTGATCGATATGCTCAATACTCCCCATCCACTTGGAGTAGGATTTACCTGGTTGCGCAGGATCAGGATCGTAGTGCTCTGCAATATCCCAGCGTTCAAGAGGGACTTCTTCTATGCAGTCGCGGCCCAAACGAATGTTGTTCCAAAACTCTTCCAGATTTGAGGCTTTTGGAAAACGACCAGAGGCACCGATAATTGCGATCGCATCTGTAAAGTGACGCTCACCTGAAGTAGTCGGTGTCACATACGTCTCGGGCGCTATAACTGGAGCGATTGCTTGCTTTGGTGGAGGAACGTCATTAATTTTTGGAGATGGAACGTCTTTAACAAGAGAGCTGATGTGTGCTGTCAATGCCCCAACGGTTGGGTAGGTATATACAGCGGTCGCTGGCAGCTTGATATCAAACAAACCGTTAATTTTACGAATCCAGGTGACAGCCAAAATTGAATCTAGACCCAACTCAAGAAAACTAGCGTTGTCACGCACATCATTCACATCAATCATCAGCTCGACTGCCAATGTTGTGCCTAATTCTCGCCGAACCCGATCATTCTGATCCGGTATCACCACATATTTTTGAACTGGCAAATCAGAATGCGTACTGAACTGCTGAGCTTGAGCAATAGCCTCTGTAAGAACCCGAGGGGGAGCAGCGGACAATAACTCGGCGACGCGGTCAATGAGGTCGCGAACTGTCGGAAAAGCATAGACACTCGTCGCAGGAAGTTTAAGATCGAAAATATTATTGATTTTACGAATCCACGTTACAGCCAGAATCGAATCAAGACCAAGCTCCAGAAATCCGGAGGTATCCCGAATTTCGTTTGTGTCGATCATCAGTTCAACAGCCAGAGCAGAGGTTAACTTCAGTCTGATCTCAGCACGATCAGGCAAAACGCGCCGCTTGGCCTGAGAAGTCTGATCAGCAGTCAGAACGTTAGGGACTGTAGAAGTTTGTGTTTGCCCAAAAAGTTGATGGATTCGTTCCATGACCCGCGAATTACCCACGAAAGTTTTTTGATGCATCGCCAGCTCTTGCGCAAAGATCGCTTCGAGGCGTGGTGCAGTACCTTTGGTATGTTGCGCTTTTTCGCGTACTAATTGTTCTCGCGACAAGCTTGCGAGCTGGTGCGCCCGAGCCAGCGCCTGCGGCAACACTTGTGCCGACGCAACGGCAGTCAGGCCCACACCGCGGTTTGCGAGTTCCTGCCCTTTATACTCAGTCGCAGTAAACAAAACTTCACGACCCAGTTCATCACCAAGCCGTTCAGGAAAGACCCAGGTCGCGCCTGCACCAGGGGTAAAGCCGAACCACATATAGTTACTGTGATAAATACTGTCAGCGCTCAACACCATTTCGTCGCAGAACATACCTAAAGACCAACCTGCACCAATTGCATGGCCTTGCATTGCAGCGATCACTGGTATCGCACAATCGATCGGCAGGCTATAAATCTTCAAATCAGTGAATTTAGTCGCACCGCGTTGCAGACTCTCGAGTCCCTCGCGTGTGCCACCACAAGCAAAATACGGTCCGTAGCCAGTCAGAACCACTACCTTGATTTCAGGTGTGCGGGCGATCCGATCGAAGGCTTCAAGCAGCCCCGACATAAATGCTTCGGTAAATGTATTTTTGTTTTCGCGTTCACACATTCGAATCAGGGCCACGCCATCGTCGAACAACTCGAGTGCAATCACCTCAGACTGCAATGCAATCGTTTGAGCAACCGTTGCGCTGAGTGCCAATATATCCGGCGACGATAAAAAGGGAGGAACTGGACGGCGTTGCACGATTGAGTGCATACGCATATGACGCTTCAATTCGACCAGAGCGACCCGAGGCGCTGCAGCGATTTTTAAGGCTAAGTCGCGTGCCCGTGCATGCACCAGATCCGCTTTGAAGGCCATCATGCCGGCGCCATTCTCTTGACACGCGAGACCTGTCAACACATTGCCATCACTAAGAATGCGTCGTGCATTCTTAGTGCCGAGACGATGTTCAAACGATAACGACTGAGAAGCGATCAGCGCTGAATGACAAGAATATGCGCCTTGAGTGTCCAGTATCACAAAATCACACTGCAACAATAACAGCAGCCCTGCATTCGCTGCCCCACCTTTTACTGAAGCCACAATCGGTAACGTGCACAAGCATGGAGCCTGGATCGAAAAATCCTCGAGCACTCCATCATGTTCGGACGCGCTCCACGGAGAATTTGCAGTCATTAAGACAACGCGTATGTTTTCGTCTTCTTGCGCAAGCTTTAACTCATGCGTTAAAGCTTGCTGAAATTCAGGTGACCAACTCACGTCCGTTATGAGATGGCGCACACCATCTTGATCGGGTGCACGATGAATCAACGATATGTCTGGAATTTTTCTTTGTGGTGCCGTCGGAGCAAGTACGACCTGAGTCGCGGCCCTCTGCGTAGCACTGCTCGACAGCATACTCACCGAAGCCGTCTCGATCAGACGATGTCTAGTCGTTAGTTTCGAATCAGATTTCATATCCCTTGGAGCAATCGAAACAGTTGCAGGCCCCTTTCCATTCCCAGGCAAGACCTCAGTAAGCGGAACAGAAACTTCGGCAGGCTTGATTGACTCCTCAACCCAGTACCGACTAGACTTGAAAGGATAAGTCGGTAATGCCAGGCGACGATGCATGCCAGGATCGAACATCCAATCCAAGCGAACGGGACTACCCACTAGGAAAAGTTCAGCCAGACTCCTTATGCAAGCCAGATATGCATCATTGTCAGAAATGCTGTTATTGCGCGCACTGGCAACCATAGCTTGTGCTGCCTCAGTCTGTGAGGTTTGTGCAACATGGTCACCTGAGCAGAGTGCGACTTCAACCCCAACTGCCGAACCTGACTGTAGCCACTGACTTAAAAGCATTTCTAGTTGATTGATACTTGCCACAACCACAGCAAGTCGATGAGAAAGGTGCCGACGCCCCGCGAGCAAAGTGAACGCGATATCGCCGCAACGCGTCTCCCGATTAATCGACAAATAGCCAAGCAAATTTTGAACTTGCTGGCGAAGCTGCTCAGGACTGCGCGCCGAAAGAACGATTAAATATGCGGGATGTTCGTTGTGCCCCGTCAAACAGGCAGGCACCTCCTGGACGACAAGATGCGCATTCGTGCCACTAAATCCAAAAGAACTGACCGCGGCAAAACGTGGCCCCTGTTGTCCAGCAGGCCATTCGATTGGGTGAGTATTTAAGAAAAAAGCACTCTCTTTGGCACGAATCGCAGCATTGCCTGCGCCGACATGAATTGCTGGGGGAATCTGTTCATGTTTAAGCGCCAACAAAACCTTGATCAAACCAGTTATGCCAGCTGCAGTCGTGGCATGGCCAATATTGGCCTTAACCGAGCCTAGCGCGCAATAATCCCTGCGATTAGAGTATGCCGAAAATACTCGGGCAAGTGCAGTGAACTCAATAGGATCACCTATAGCAGTACCTGTTCCGTGCGCCTCGAACATACCAATTGCGGAAGGATCGATTCCAAAATCGTCATAGACCTGACGCATCAGTTCTTCCTGCGAGACACCACTAGGTGCGGTAATACCATTAGTCGTGCCGTCCTGGTTTGTACCTGTACCTGCAATCACCCCAAGAATCGTGTCACCGTCAGCCAAGGCGTCGGCCAATGGACGCAACAAGACGGCTGCAACGGCTTCGCCTGGAACAATGCCATCAGCCTGCTCACCGAACGCAGCACAGCGACCGCTTGCAGAAAGCATCTGGGCTTGATTCGCGTAGCGATAGAACCTGGGTGAACATTGTACGAACGCGCCGCCAGCAAGTGCCATTTCAGATTCGCCACTCCAGATGCTTTGACAAGCTAAATGAACCGCGACAAGCGAACTGGAGCAAGCCGTATCAACCGCGATAGCGGGACCTTTCAGATCGAGGAAATAGGCAATCCGTGCAGGAATAAGCGAGCTTGTATTTCCCCAGAAAGCCTGACCGGGTGGTTGCGTGGAAAACAACTCCTGATAGTCTCCAGCGCTACAACCAACGAACACGCCACAACGTCGACCAACCATGTCGATACCAGCATGCCCTGCACTCTCCAGCGTTTTCCAGGCCTCCTCAAGGAATAACCGCTGTTGCGGATCCATGTAGGTCGCTTCCAATCCCGAGATGGAGAAAAAAACAGGGTCAAAGCGATCAATGCCGTCAATAAAACTGCCTCGATCACAATAGGAGCCAGGCTGCGCATTCTGATAGAAGGGTGTGAGATCGAAGCGCGATACGGGTCCGACCAAATCGTGACCGGCACGTAAGTGCTCCCACAGTTGTTCGACATCGTCAGACCCTGCAAAGCGCCCACTCATCCCCACAATTGCGATGGGTGCGCCATCCCGGCGCATAGAACCAGACGCTTTATGGAGTGCTTGCGAAGCAGCAGGTGCTTTGGGTTCAGATGGAGGAACTGAGTCAACAATCTTGGAATGGGTCGTGGTTTGGACTTCTGGTAAAACCGTGTCAGGATTTCGCAGAATCAACGCATCAGCATATTCATTTGTGATGAAAGCTTCGAATTGCACCACATTACTGAAGTCGAACAAACGCGTAATTTCGAGCTCGACACCCAGCTTCTGTCGTAACTTGTGGACCAATTCGATGCCAAGAATAGAATCGAGTCCATAGTCAGCAAACGATAAGTTGATATCGATTGCTGACGGTGCAATATTGAGTGTTTCACCAAGGGCATTTAATAGCGACACTCTCAGACCATTGCTCTTTACTATTCCTGAATGGATAGCATCGTCCTGGTTGCTGGTCAGCACCTCCGGAACATTCAGGGCAGGATGCACAAGGTGCTTAGCGTCACTTGAGGATGAATGAGTCGCGGGCCGATTCACCCGACTCGCCATGATGCCTAACTGCGTTCCCAAGCTCACAAGACTTTGACGGATTGTCGCAGCAATCAGCTGTTGACCGAGCACCTGCTCGGTCTGAGGGCTCGCCGCCACCCACTCAAAACCACTCGACTCCAGGATAGAGCGCCATGATTTGGTATCCAGCGCAGGCGTGCCTGGTATTCGCAAGTGAGCATCCTCAAAGCGCCACCAGCCGTCCAGCAGTCCAAAAGTCACATGCGTAAATAAGGTACTACTGTTAATTTCATTTATGAGCAGCAATGCATCTTCGCGCAACGTCGCACGCACAACGGCCATCGTGGCATGCATGTCCCGTGTCGCATGTAAAACATTTGCGGCAATGACAAGATCGTAGCCACCCACATCAATCGACTGGCTCTCAAGAGGGTGTTCTACATTAAACAAAGCCGTGTTCAGATATGGCATCTGGGCACGCAGGTTGCGTTCTGCACGAATGAGGAAAGCACGCGAAATATCGGTATACAGATATTCATCAATCGCATGTGAAAAAGGTGTGAGGACTTCAGACAATACGCGGGTCGTAGCACCGGTTCCAGCACCAATTTCGAGAATACGAAGACGCGCGCCTGGATTCTCTGCTAATCGACGTTGCACATAGACCAGCACAGCAGCGGCAAGTGCATTGTTAAAACGCTGCGCGACCCGATCCTGTTTATAAACAGCTTCGACCAATTCCATACTGGCTTCGGGGAACATCGCACTTGTCGCCTGAAGCGTGCCAGTCAGGATAGCGGGCAGCACTCGCAAGGTCGCTTCGGCCAGAGCAATCTGAGCCAGCGGACCCCCTTGCGTCTGAGCGGATTGTGAATATGCCTCCCATCTCGCCCACGCTGCGTCAAGAGGCAGCACTTTCAATGCGTCGCCAGTGGTACCAAGCAGCGCATCAACTGACTCGCGCCAGCGGACATAGTCTGGCGCGATCTGATGAATTGGAATTTCTTTCACAAGCGATGCGGTCAAGCACCGCAACTCTCGCTCTAACTCAACACTCTGTGTCAGCATCGATTCGCGCTGTGGAACTTCGCCGGGGAGACCCAGCACACGTGCCACCGCTATCGCTGGAGAGGCTGGCGGAATCCAGAAACGTTCCCGCGCAAACGGATACGTCGGGAGAGATATGATTCTTGCCCTAAGCGGGTGCAATAGACTTGACCAATTGATATCCAAGCCCTGAACCCACAAGCCAAGGACTTTACCAACTCGACCATTTTCCATCAAACGCGACACCGCGTCGGCAAAGACCCCATCATTATTTAACGTGGCAAAAGGTTGCTGAAGTGTTCCCGTATGAATGCCTGGTGCTTGAACGCCATCAAGGAATGACTTGAGCCTCAGTCTTAACTCAGTCAAAGAGCTCGCCTCAAACGCGACGCGAACGGCCATCGCTTCTCGTCTCTGAAGCGTATAGGCAATATCTTCAAGCGAAAGCTCGGAGGCATAGGGTTTGTTCCTGGGCATTGCATGCTCGAGCAACTCGACCAACGCATGCAAAGAGTCAGCACCCCTGAACGCTGCCGTATTCAAATCAATTGCAAAGCGCACCTCTAATATTTGGCGCATAGCATGCAACTGCACCAGACTCACACCATAGGATTCGAAGGGTTCGTCAATATCAATATCGGCCTGATCGACGCTAAGCAAGTTTGCCAGCACGTCCCGCACAACCGCTTGAACATCACTCAACTGTCCGATAGTCTTTGAACTTATTTCAGACATAATTGCCTGACGATCACCCTCTTGTTTCGGTTCTCCCTGCGCAGCCTCCAGGGCAGTCAACAAATTTCGGGCAATATCGTGCAACCTGACGGAATCACGCGCGGAGAGAACGATCGGCAGTGGCAGGCTCCGCATACCCGGACTCAATGCAACATCGTTGGGGCCGGGGAAATTGGGCGTTGGCCATTCTTCCAGGATCACATGCGCATTCGCACCACCCGCACCAAATGAAGAAACACCGGCAATGCGTGCCTGTAATTGCTGTATGCCATTCACATCCGCTCGTCGTGGCATCCACGGCGCGCGCGCTCGTTGCAGTACGAATGGAGTGTCATTGAAAGCAATGTTGGGGTTGAGCTCATCGGCATGCAGGCTTGGGGTCAAGGTGCGATGCTTCATTTGTAAAATGACCTTGGTCACTCCAGCAATCCCTGCTGCAGCTTCGAGATGACCAATACAGGATTTGACTGAGCCCAATGCACAAAATCCGCGTTCATCCGTATGGGCTTGATAGGCCTGAGTCAAACCGGTGATTTCAATCGGATCACCTAATTCAGTCCCGGTCCCGTGCGCTTCAACATAACTCACCTCGCGCGCATCAATACCAGCCTGGTCAAGTGCGGCCCGAATGACCTCACGCTGAGCGTTGGGATTTGGTACGGTATAGCCATTGGTCTTGCCACCATGATTGACTGCACTGGAACGGATCAATGCATGAATACGATCACCGTCAGCAAGCGCGCGGGAAAGTGGCTTGAGTAACAGACAGCCAACCCCCTCACCCGGCACAAAACCATTACCTCCGGCACCAAAACTCTTGCAATGGCCGTCAGCACTCAGCATCCGGGAAGCGCTCAAATCAATATAGTTCGAGGCATGCAAATAGAGATTGACACCCCCTGCGATCGCCATTTCACACTCGCCAGCATACAGATGCAAGCACGCCTGATGAATTGCGGTGAGCGATGAGGAGCACATCGTATCGACAGGCATGCTGGGGCCATTGAGGTCCAGCACATGTGACACTCTATTGGCCACGCTCCCAAATGACGTAGACGGACGTACAGTCGCGCCCGCTTCAGTGCTAAAGGGCTCATGCAAGGAAAAACCAATTTTAGTAATACCGGCAAAGACACCGACACGAGATCCATGTTGTTGTGCAAAACGCGCCCGGGTGTAGCCTCCATCCTCACAAGCTGCCCAGGCACTCATCAGGAACAACCGTTCTTGTGGATCCATTGCCTGCGCATCACGCGGTGAAATACGGAAAAACAGCGGATCAAAATCAGCAAAGCCCTCGAGAAAACCACCCCACTTCGAATAACTCTGCCCATGCTCGACGGCTGCCTGGACATCAGGGTTATAAAACCCCTGTAAATTCCAACGCTCTGAGGGGATCTCAGAAATCGTATCAACCCCTTTCGTCAGATTTTCCCAAAAGCTATTGAGATCTGCCGCGCCAGGGTATTGGCCACTCATGCCAACGATGGCAATCGGTTCGCGTACGTGAGACTTGATTTGCAGTAATGACGCATGACTGGTTGGCCTGTGGGGGCTAGATTGAATGGATTGTTGAGTGAGGCCTTGGGGCGCAACATATCCGACCCATTTGGCACAGGCTTGTTCATCTTGGCGCACTAGATGGCTTGCGACCTGAGCAAGCGTGCGATGCTCGAAGAACAGTGTCTTACTCAATTGACCAAACGTTGTTGCAAGTTCTCGATTCAGGCTAGTAATCAGGAGCGAATCGATACCATAGACTTCAAGTGCTTCATTGATTGCGATATCGTCAGGGCGCATCCCGGTTAAGCTGGCGAGCAAGGCTCTCAACCTTTGCCCAACCTGTTCAGCCAGGACAGTCACATCCACTGAGCCCATCGCTTGATCAGGCTGAAGTGGTAATTCTTTAATCTTTTGCCTCGGCAATTCAGCAAAGAACGTACGAATACGCTCTGCATCCCCGCCGATTACTGCAACGTGTGGGGCCTGCGCCCCAAGTACGGTATGTAATGCAGTCAGGCCTGCGACAGCTGACAAAGGCCTCTGACCCATTTGGTCAAAAAAACCTTGCTCAATATCAGCACTGACCCGCATACCACCATCACGCCACAAGGGCCAGGCAATTGAGCGCATCGACAAACCACGATATGCGGCGAGTGCATCAAGAAAGCCATTTGCCGCAGCGTAATCAGCTTGCCCTGGATTACCAACCGCACCGCCAAGCGAAGAAAACATCACAAACAAGTCTAGATCTAGATTGCGACAGGCATAGTCCAGCGCGTACGCGCCAGCCACCTTAGGCGCAAGCACGGCAGCTAGCTGTTGCTGCGTTTTTCGAACAATCGCAGCATCCTGATGGATACCCGCGCAATGAATCACCCCGTCGATCTTGCCGTATTTTTTCAAACAGTCCTGCACCATCGCAGCCACTGCTAATGGATCACACATATCAACACGCTGATAGATGCAATTCGCTCCCGTGTCGATCAAGCTGCCCAGAAAATGGCGACGCGCATCATCCAATCCTGACGCACCAAGCAACACAAGGGTGCACTCCTTGACCGTGCTCGCAATATGCCGGGCCAATAGGCGCCCTAACGCACCCATACCGCCGCTAATCACATATACGCCGTGGTCTCGCCAAGGATTTACGTCGCTCAACGATGACGTATTCGACAGTTCCTTCCAAAGAAGGACCGTGCGCTGACCATTCACATAGCGGACTCTCCGATCTGCTGGATACTTAGCCTCTGCGGCAAGCAAAGCATTCAACTGAATTGGAGAGACTGTAGGAGCGACAGAGATGACCTGTGCGAGTAGCCGAGGACACTCAGCACAGGCCGTATCGAGCATCGCACCTAAGCCCTCATACAGGACCTTCTCATGTTCGAGTGGCACCAGCAACTGAATCAACATAGATCCAGATTCAGGTTCTCGCAACAATTGCTGCAAAGTCTCGAGTAGTTGGGACGCAAGAGATATATAGCGCTGAGCAATATCGCCATTAGCGGCTCTCACATCAACAACACGCCATGTCATACCCGTAGCGGGTAAAACGTTCATTTCACAGGGAAAAACAAGATGCGTACTCATTGCAGTGCAAACTTCATCTGTCAGTGCACTAGCTGTCCATTGCGGTGCGAGCATCACTGTTGAATCTGATACCTGATCGATGGGCAGCCAGAAGCGTGTATTTGCGAACATACGGGCTGGCAAAGGAGCACGGCGCGCAGGCTGCACGCCAAAATATTCTTCAAGCACTACATGAGCATTACTGCCGCCAAAACCGAAGCTGCTGACCGCGCCACGTCGAGCAGTTTCATTGCCATCCTGTCCAAGCCGCCGAGGCCAAAGCTGTCGATTGCGAACTAAATAAAAGGGACTACCTTGCAGCGTAATATGTGGACTCGTCTCTTCACAATGCAACGTAGCAGGCAATTCGCCTGCCTGCATCGCCAATAGCACCTTAACTACACCCGCTAGCCCCGCGGCAGCCTCAAGATGCCCAATATTGGACTTTACAGATCCCAAGCCAATGAAGGGGGCTGAGAACTGATCTTGCCTCATCAAATGACGATAAGCCTGCTGTAATCCGTTAACTTCTACGGGATCACCTAGCATTGTTCCCGTACCATGCGTCTCAATATAACCAATGCTGGCCGGGTCAATACCTGACATTGCCTGTTCAATCAAATCAGCCTGCGCGAGCGTATTTGGCGCGGTTAAGGAACCCGCTCTGCCCCCATGGTTTTCGGCACCACCCAAAAATATGCCTGCAATCCGATCACCGTCGCGCTCGGCATCCGCCAGAGGCTTGATCACCAAGGCAATGACACCCTCCCCGCGAACATAGCCATCTGCTCGGGAGGAAAATGACTGACAACGTCCAGTTGGACTGAGCATGCCTGCCCGATGCGGCCCCTCGAAACCCTCTACAGACAGTGCTAGATTGACGCCACCAACAATTGCACTGCTGCAGCGGCCCGCACGGATTGCTTCAGCCGCACGCAGCAGAGCGACGAGGGAACTGGAACAGGCTGTGTCAACTGCCTCACTCGGCCCGTGGACATTGAGTCGATACGACACCCTGTTCGCAACCATCGCCAGCGAATTTCCGGTCGCAACAAAACCATCCGTTTCCACTCCGTGTTGCTGTAACAGCGTAGCGTAGTCATGACTACTCACACCCACAAACACTCCCGTGTCTGATGGAAGTTGCTCGGCCGTATAACCCGCATCGGCTAAGGCATGCCATACAGTTTCAAGCATCAGCCGCTGCTGGGGATCCATCCGCTGAGCTTCGTGCGGTGAAATATTGAAATAGGCCGCATCAAATCGATCAATATCGTTTAAAAACCCACCATATTTGGGGAAGTCTGCAGATGCGAGACGCTCTCGGTACGCTGCACCATAACGCTCGAGCGGCAAGTCACCCACCAAATCATGGCTGGCCAGCAGATGATCGAAAAAATCTTGAGGTGTCTGAGCACCCGGCAAGCGTGCTGATATCCCAATAATCGCAATAGGTTCATGCCGAGCCTGGTGTGTCAGAGAATATTTAACCGGCTGCTGATTGGACAACGGTTGCTGATTGGTCAACGGCTCTGATGGCTGCATGGTCTGAGTTTGGATCGTCTGACCAGTAGGCTCAGACTTCGATTCAGCAGTCGTCGTACGCGCTGTCACGCCGCACTTCAAGCTTAAATGCTTACTGAGCGCCGCAATGTGCTCACACTCAAAAAATATAGCAGGACTCAGCGTACAGCCATAAACCGAGTTCAGCTCATTGGCCAAGCGAACCAGTGAAATCGAATCAAATCCCAGATCATAAAATGGAGCCCGGAGTTTGACTTCACTTACTGGAAACTTAAGCAAACCGGCAACAAGTTCCTGCAACTCAAGATCCAGTTGTTCAGAAGCTATCTGAACCAACGACGGCAACGAAACAGAGGTTGAATTGCGAGGTGCTTCAGAGCTCAGAGTTTCAAGGGGAATTTTTTGTTCTCGCGACTGCGGCCTGCCGATCTGATCGGTGGGCTGCATACTCACGCCCTCCAGTGTCGCGAGCATATTGCCCTGCGAATCCAGAAAATAAACGTCTCGCTGTTCCGGATTTGCACCTCGCATCACCAGCACATGCGTCGCATCACCGCCCAGTATCCGTATTGTCTGCACTTGATCAAGCGCTAACAGCGCGCCTTGCGGCAGACTCAGCACTAAGCCCTGATAAGCAGCACCTAACCAATGCGCAGGCAATTGCATACCTCGCTTGAAATGGTCCTGCTGCGGGAATATCGACAACAGCTCGCACAGTACTGTCCCGTCTGCATGGAGGTGTGCGCGTTGCACAACTTCAAGATACGGACCAAAATGCAAACCACTGTCTGCTAACCGTGCATACCAAGTCGCACGCTCGATCACCTCAGCCGATGCACGCAAGGGTGCTAAATCGATGCGGTGCCTTGTAAATGTATCGCTTCGTGCATGCCCCTCTGCTAACACGCTCTTGACACCCACCTGATCGCAGGCCTTAAGCACAATATGCAAAACATCCTCAGCCTGAGGCTGAACATTGAATTCAAGTTGTGAGATTTTGTCCCAATGCGGTACTTGCATCATCGTCACGCCATGAAGCGCGATCGGGCCGTTAAGTCCAGCAATCCGGGCAACCGCAGCAAACAACTCTGGCATCACGGTTGGGAGAACTGTTTGCTCGCGTCCCCTTCGCAATACATAGTCCAGCAATTCGTTCAGATAAATTTCTGTCGTGTAGCACATGCCAGATAAATTAGAGCAGTTGATACCAATGAACGGATGCAACTTTAGCTTGGCGCCCAAGGGATGGGTCACTGATGGTGCATCTGGATATTGTTCATACCAGCATCGCACCCGCTCAAAAGGATAGGCTGGCAAAGATAAGCGTTTGAGACGTCTATCACCACATAACTGGTACCAGTCAATTTCGATCCCACTCGCCCAGTAACGCGCCAACGTGTTGAGATCGCGTGCAAGCAGCGCTTGCTCAACCTGCGCCGGATCCACAATCAGATCCGATTCCAAAATCGTTGGTGTGTAATAGCTCCCTGCTTCTTGCTCAGGCATCTTCGATGCATACTGCTGCAAAGCAGCCAACAAGTCACTTCGGTTTTCACAGACAAAAGCCAATCTGCAAGGCAAACCATTCTTGCCGACCTGAAGGGTGTAGGCTACATCCGCCAACGTCATGTTGGGCTCTTTCAGCAGTTGGCTATGCAATCGTACGAGCGAGGTCTGCAGAGACGCGAGCGTCATCGCCGAAAACACCAGCAACTCCCGCCCTTGGGTCGGGGGCTCCGACTCGACAGGAGGAATGTATTCTTCGAGAATAATATGGGAGTTCATTCCTCCTGCACCGATCGAGGTCACCCCAGCACGCCTGGGTAATTCATGACCGTCTGCATCAAGCAATCTCGGCCAATGTGCCAGCTCGCGCTGCACATAGAACGGTGTTTGCGTGAACGGTATATTCGGATTGAGAGTCTCTGCATGCAGTGAAGGAACGAGTTGCTGATGTTTGATCTGCATCAGGACCTTGGCGATTCCTGCGAGTCCAGACGCAGCGAGCAGGTGAGCAATATTGGATTTGACTGTGCCGATTGGACAGAATTGCAGCTCAGACGTGTATTTAGCATAGGCCTGAGTCAGCGCCTTGATCTCGATTGGATCACCGAGTGCTGTACCAGAACCATGTCCTTCTATATAGCCAATCGTACGTGGATCGATTGCGCCATCAGTGAGCGCTTGCTCAATTGCTCGGGACTGCTGTTGTGGATTGGGAACCGTAAAGCCATTACGGACACCTGCATTACTAATACCGGTTCCCTTGATGACTGCATAAATGTGATCGCCTTCACGTTGCGCATCGGCCAGAGTTTTAAGCACCAGTGCGCCGACGCCTTCACCCAGGATGGTGCCATCCGCACCGACGCCATACCCTCTTATTACCTCAGCTGTCTTGGTCGTGAAATGTTCTTGCGAAGTCGCAATGAGCTTTTGGGGATGCAGCAACAAGCTGACACCACCGGCAAGCGCCATCTTGCAGCGGCCCGCACGCAGCATATGGACGGCTTCGTGGACACAGGTCGCCGAAGCTGAACACATCGTATCTAAAAAATACGATGGCCCCGTGAATCCATAAAAATACGAGACCATATTGGGCACAGTCCCGGTATAGCTGCCGCTAGCCAGTGCACCACGCATCAGCATGTTCTGAAAGCCGAATAAATCATATTCATTCGTCATCGAACCAACAATCACGGCCACATCGCCTGCATAACGGCTCTGCATGGTTTCTCGTGAATAGCCTGCATCTTCAAATGCTTCAACGGCACTCTGAAGAAACAAACGCACCTCGGGTGACATCAATTCTGCTTCGGCTTGCGAAATCCTAAAATACCTTGGGTCAAACTCGTCGATACCATCCAAAAAGGCACCGGTTTGCACAACAGTCTTACCCAGCACATCGCGCTCGGGATGAAGCAGGGCCTCATGATTCCAACGCTGTTGGGGATACTTTTCAAACCCATGGTGCCCCTGGGACAACATATCCCAAAAGGCCTGCTGGTTGTCAGCCTTCGCCACGCGAAGTGACAGCCCTACAATTGCAATGTCATGCGTACTACTTTGAACGGGCAGAGTCGATGAGTTCTCGCTGCCAGAGTCTTTTGCAATAACGTGCGCTGACTCACTGAACGTTGGATCTGCATACGTTGTGTCTGCATACGTTGAATCAGGAAGCGATGGCGCTGTCGACGCTGGCGCGACAGGCGCGGATGACGCAGCTGCCTCTCCCTGCCTCAGAACTTGTCCAAGTGCCTCGCCATGTGCCTCAATCAGGTAGCCTGCGACACCATCCAGATCAACATATTCAAAGAATAAGGTCTTGGACAAGGTGCCCAGCGACTCTTCGAGCCGGTTGGTCATCTCAACGATGATGATCGAGTCAAGACCATATTCTTCAAGTTTGCGGTTGGACCTGATTCTGGATACATCCATCTGGATCAGATCGGCTAGCATCTCTTTGAGAAACTCAACTGTGGCGGGCATGAGCTCAACAATTTGCACGCTTAAGCGCGCAGTGGATTCCACGCCGGCAGCCTGTGCTGCGATTGACTTGACAGGTGCTGTCTGTGTAGTTGCAGTCTGTAAAGGTGCAGTCTGTAAAGGTGCAGTCTGTAAAGGTACTGAACTATATTGCTGCAACAGACTTTCAATACGCTTGCGAACGCCATAGTAGACAGTCACGGGCTTAACATTTCCGCTTTGCAAGATATGCTTGAACGCGAGCAAACCGTCATAAGATGGCATCGGTACCGTGCCAAAACGCCGGTTCAGTGCAGTCAGTGATGGTCCATCGACATGCATACCGCCTTCTTGCCAAAGCGGCCAGGCGATTGACAGACTCGCACCACGACGTTGGCCAAGAGCCACTAACTCTGCGCGATTTTCCATGAATCGAGTCATGAAGGCATTAGCTGCTGCGTAATCTGCTTGCGCCACATTTCCGAAAACGGCAGCAATCGATGAACAACACAGCAAAAAGTCAAGATCTACGCCACAAGTGGCTAAATCGATATTCACCAGACCTGCAACTTTAGACGCAAAGACAGCGTCGATCTCAGCATGCTGTTTATTCAGGATGTAGCCATCGCGTAACACACCTGCTGCATGAACCACACCTTTAAGTGCACCGACTTCGCGCTCAATCCATTGAACGACAGCGCGGACCTCGTCGGCACGCGCAATATCGCAAGACACATAATGCACTGTAACGCCTTGTGTGCGCAGTAGCTGGAGCTGGGCTTGCACCTCTTGCGAAAACGTCTGCGCTCGGCCGCTCAGAACCAGGCAAGAGGCACCCGAATCGATCAGGCTTCTTGCAAACAACAAGCCGAGTGCTCCCACACCTCCTGTTATCCAATAAGTGCCCTTTGAGTGAACGATGGGTTTTGTCTGCTTGCTTTCGGGCGTCCACAAGACTTGTACGCATGCGCTCCGAACATCATTCTGATCATAGCGAAGCTCAACAAACGTATCGTCACGCTGGTGCTCGGCTTCTATGATGCCAAGAAGACGATCTACATCAGAGCTCCCATTAAGCGTAATCAGCGCACCTTCGAACTTTGGGTTTTCGATTGCAACGGTCTTGAGCAGAGCAGCAAGCGGTGCAGTCAGAAAGGATGGCAGCGTACTATTGGCCAAAACCAGAAAATACTGGTTCAACTTGGGTTTGGCACGCATCACCTCGATTAAGCGCTCAATCAGCGCACCAAACCAAAACCGGACAGCAGTCTCGATCGACATACCCGAGGCATCATCCAGTAGTACGACATTTTGGGAACTGAGTCGTGCAACCTCCCCCACTAGCTCAGGACTAAAACCTGCGAGTAAGACTGTCGTCAAGCGCGATCTGTCTGCATCGGCTCGCCTGGTAACTGGCCTCTCCAGCCATTGATCCTGTGAATAATTCAAGGTTTCCATGGGGACGACCTCACCCATCACGCGCAGAGCCAGCTCTTTAAAACGCACACACACGCGACCGCTCTTGTCACACAAATCGATATCAAAGCGTTTGAGTCTGGGGTCTTGGATCACCTCAGCGGTGGGTCTGACTAACGCCCACATCACGCTTTCGCATGGTGCGCGGTATTCAATTTCGCGACAGGCAAATGGCACAACAGGTGCCGCAGGCAAGGCATCATCCAGGCCTACCCAAGCCTGGATTGCTGCATCCAGCAGGATTGGATGAAGTCGATAGATATCAAGAGTGCCGTGCAGACTACGTGATAACTTAAGGTTCGCCAGCGCGTAGCCCTCACCGCGATAGAGCTGAGTGATCACCTGAAAGACAGCACCATGATGCACTCCACTGTCACGCAAACGCTCATAAATCACAGCGGGCTTGACCGTGACCGTCGCACCTGCGCGCAGCCCTTCAATATCGACGGCAGTCAAAAGCTGATCTTCTAAGACGGGCGACATACTGCCCTGGACATTCGCGGTCCCAGGTGACGCCGCTACATATTCGGAGATTTCAAAAGCAATGGATTGCTGGTCTCGACGGTGCAGTCGAATATCAACCTGCACCGGCCTGGCGCCTGCACGTAGCGGCCGTGTCCAGACAACGTTCTCGAATCGCAACGCAGTATCGCTTGAAACTCCCTCCGCGTTCTCAAGCGCAGCACGCGCGAGTTCAAGGTACACGACTCCCGGGAGCACACGTGTGGTCCCGATATGATGCCCCTGCCAAAAGTATTCCTCTCCAGTAAAACGGGAGCGATAACACTGTTCATCCAGCCGAGAGATATTACGTTGCAACAAGGGATGCAGTTCAAGCTGTTGATCACGAACACCTTGGGACATATCCATCCAGTGTCGCTCACGTGCGAACGGATAACTCACAGCGTGAATACGTCGTGGATGCTGATTGGGATACAAGACATTCCAGTCGGCGTACTTACCATCAAGCCAATCTGCGCAGAGCTCTCCAGAATCAATACCAGTCGCAGGCACTTGACCAGCAAGCCAGACACGCGGATCTACCGTCCCAGCGATGAATGCTTCGAGCGCTACACATAGATCACTGTAGTGCTCAACGACAAAAAGCACTCGGCAGTCCATTTGCTCCCGCGCGACTTGCATGGTGTAAGCCAAGTCTCGTAAGGGAGTAAGTTCTGACTGTGTTTGAGCAAACGTTAGCAACTCAGTTGCGTAGGCCTGCAAGCGTTCTGTATTGCGCGCGGACAAGGGCACGAGTACTGGACCTGTTGCGACAGAATCTACCCCTCCCCTCAGCACGGAGGTGTCGTTTTCGGGGGATTCCTCTAGCAATATGTGAACATTGCTGCCACCGAATCCAAATGCACTGACGCCCGCACGACGCAACTGTCCTGGTTGATGCGGCCAGGCTGAAAGTTCATGCTGAATCCTGAAAGGGGTTTGCTTCAGATCAATGAGTGAATTAAGTTCAGTGAAATCGACATTGCCCGGCAAGGCCCCATGCCGCAAAGCCGCGAGCACCTTGATCACACCTGTCACACCTGCGGCACCTTCGAGATGTCCAACATTTGTTTTGACCGACCCAACACTACAGCTACCAGCAACCGGTTGCGTGCCGTTTTCTTGATGCAGCGTTGCAAATGCATTTTTGAGGCCCGCCATTTCAATGGGATCACCCAAAGGCGTACCTGGACCGTGAGACTCTATGTAACTCACACTTTCAGGACGGACTCCCGCCTTGCGATAGACCTCGGCAATCAGCGCTGCCTGTGCCATCGGATTCGTCACCGTGAGCGAGTTCGTGCGACCACCATGATTACTACCAATGCCACGGATGATGGCATAAATCGGATCCCCGTCGGCGCGTGCCTGATCGGCTCGTTTGAGCATCAGCATGGCACCACCCTCACCGCGCACGTACCCATCAGCACGTTGATCGAATGCCTTGCTGGCGCCATCCTTTGAAAGCATTCCACTTTTTGAAAAGGCGATGAAATGATTAGGAGACCAGATCAAATTAACGCCGCCAGCTAAAGCGAGATCACATTGCCCCGACTGCAACGCATGCACCGCCTCGTAGATCGACATCGAGGAGGCTGCGCAGGCGGTATCGTTTGCGATGCTTGGACCACGAAGATCAAAAAAATGCGAAATCCTATTGGCTATGATCGAAAATGCAATCCCGGTTGGCGTATAAGCATCAACATGGGAAAGATTTTTTTCGATTAGTTCAGCATAATCCCAATGACATACTCCCATGTAGACACCCGTGCGAGAACCCGCCAGGGCACTTGGGCAATATCCTCCGTCTTCAATTGCCTTCCAGGCAAGCTCCAGTGCAAAGCGCTGTTGCGGATCCATCCAGGCAGCTTCTCGAGGAGAAATATTAAAAAACTCTGCATCGAAGCAGTCTGCATCGGCCAGAAATCCACCCCAGATACTATTCGTTTTGTTACCCTTTGCTGGATTGCCGCGCAAGGCCTGCGCATCCCAGCGCTGAGCGGGGACTTCTGTGATGAGAGACCGACCTGCAACCAAATGCTGCCAGAATGCGTCAAGCGAATCGGCCTGTGGAAGACGCACGCTTGCGCCAATAATCGCAATGTCTGCCTGCCCGGCAGGCGGTTGGGGGAGATCGGCTTGAGTCATCTTTTGATCACTACTTAAGGTTGCATCGAAACGAAGCGCTTATTCAGCAGTTCAGCCGTATCGCGCATTAAACATTCAGCAATCTCATCCACATGGCGTGCTCGCCAGTCAGAAAGTCTGGTTGCAGCCATCCACTGGTTAAAAGCACCTAGCGCCGGACCACAATGAATTTGAAAGTCGACTTTGTGATCGACATCTCCGGCCAACGCCCAACGTGTGGCATCCTTGAAATATTGTTTGAAAATCAATGCCATTTTGTGTTTAGGACTACGTGCCGCGCGCTCAATCTCTGAACCAGGATAAGCCTGCTCCACCTCATCGAATACTTGACCGAAGCTACGTTTGAAATAACGCTCCTCTATCTGCTGGCGCATCTTTGGATCAATGTCATCAATTGACTCATGCTGGTGATACAGAGCGACGAGTTTGTTCGCACGAGCGGGAAAGAACAACCCCTTTTTGAGGACCTGAACCTTGGCGCCTAATTCAAACAGCTCACCAGATGGGGCGTAATCCGTGTCATATACATTCATTGATTGCAACAAATCCTTTACCAGATCACTCGTACCGGCCTCGACAGTGCATTGATTGACAGATCCGGTCAGGATGAAATCAACTCCCATGACAAACAAAGCAGCCGCGGCTTCTGGCGTACCAATTCCACCGGCTGCGCCAACGTAGATCGGTCCAAAAGCAGGATAGCGTTGCTGATACTCGTCTCGCACTCTAAGCATGGCAGGGACCAGGGTGAAAGGCATCCCCTGATCAGTATGACCACCTGAGTCAGACTCTACGCACAGTGCATCGGCCATCGGCACACTGCGTAACATTTCGGCCTGATCAACATTGATCACACCGTTTGACAACAGTTTGGCAACGATGCGCTCAGGCGCAGTCGCAAAAAACTGTGCGCCGACATCCGGCCGCGAGACCTTTGCGATGAGCTTGTTTTTAGCCAAGATACGCCCTGCATGATCACGTACTAAACCCTTGGCACGATAGCGCACGAGTGAGGGCGTGACCTCCATAAAAGCCGATGCTTCAATATTACGCACCCCGTGCTTGAGAAGCAGGTCAACAAGTGACTCTTCAAGTGCCGGAAAATTGCTGTGTGCGATGAAGTTAATCCCATAGGGAGCCCCAGGGGGGATGCGAGATTGAATCGCCATAATGGCAGACTCAATCTCGCCCATTTTCAAACCACCCACGCCAAAGAAGCCCATCAATCCAGCACCAGCCATACGGACCACACTATCGACCGACGAGATTCCCTGATACATGCCACCTGCCAGGTAGGCATACTTGAGATTGAAATCATCACGAAACGCCATTGACCCAAGCGAACTGGCACCCAAGCCATTTAAATCTGCATGGATTTTCCGTGCGCCAAGTGGATCGACGTCTTGTTTTTGTACTTCATTTTGTACATTTTTATCTTCGCGTTCTTTTAATTCTTTTATTTCATTCCGTTCTTGCTGTTCTTTCAGTTCTAGCTGTTCTAGCTGTTCTAGCTGTTCTAGCTGTACTAGCTGTTCTTGCTGTTCTTTGTATGCTTGCCGCTCTTCTTCTGCTAGTTGTGCCAAGTCCAGAGGCCCCGCCTCAGTGCTGGTGCGCATGACCATTGGCTTAACAATTGCCATGACTGCCCCGGAGATTTCGTCAAAGCCGTTAACAGGTACACCCTTGGCTAATACATAGCGGATACTTTCACTCCACTGCACGGGAGCAGTGATCTGCGCAACCATCGATTCAGCAATACGACCCGTAATGTGAGGTCGTGCAGTGACGTTCGAAATAACGGGGATGATAGGCTGGGCAAAAGTAAAGCCACGAACGAACTCTCGAAACTGATTCTGCGCCTCCTCCATTAACGGGGTGTGGAATGCCCCCCCGACCTGCAGCATTTTGAAGTATGTGGCACCACCGTCTAAAAATAAATGCTCAGCCCGTTCAACTTCTTCGCGCAGACCCGAAATGACGATTTGCTGCGGCGTGTTGTAATTGGCGACATATACATCCGGAATACGGTGGCGTTCTAAAAGTTGCCCAACTGCGTCGGCATCAAGCCCCAATACTGCAGCCATTCCGCCTGCACGCACTTGCCCCATCAGTTCTCCACGCTTTTGAACGAGACGCAAACCGCTCTCGAAATCAAGTACGCCAGAAGCAAACAGCGCAACGTATTCAGCTACGCTATGACCAAGCAGATAATCAGGTTTGGGATTTTTGTTTTGATGGTGCAAGTAAGTCAGTGCACTCACTACATAGATTGCGGGCTGAGTAAACGCAGTGAGCGTTAGACGCTCGATTGGACCGTCGGCACACAAAGCGGCAATTGAATATCCAAGGACATCATCTGCGGTTTTTGTCAGCTCGGGATACTGCTCGAACAGCCCAGCACCCATGCCGATACGCTGTGCGCCCTGCCCCGGAAATATGCATGCCCTCATTGACCACTCTCCAATTTAAAACGTTCAATGAACAGTGACACGTCATGCCAGCTATCTGGGATTGATCGTTTTTATGATCGAAAACAAAGTGAGAACGAGTGACTACTTGTCCGTATTCAACAATAGTGGAAGCGACTTTTCGTCTGTTCCCATCAAAATAATTTTGCTGTTCTGAGACTTCGCCAACTCAGCTGTGACTTCCAGCCCACGCCATTTCAGGATTGAAATACCAGAGGTATTTTCAAAATCCTTAATACCTGCAGCTTCAATTTGTTTACGTTTACGTTCCTGCTCTTCAAGATTGATCCGAAAAACGTAAGTGAGCATGGACTGTTCAGCTATCAGTTTATTTTCAATACCTTTAGATATTTGTGCAGGAAGTTCCAACTTCAGGATCATTACTTCTTCGTAATTGATTGGCAATTTTTGTTCTACAAGCGAGATTTCTTTTTTGAAATCATTGCGCAGCGTGCCTTCAATTGATGCATAAATTTCGTCAGCACGGTAGCGGCCCACAATGAGCCGTACTGCATCAACAATTTCCGGATAAACAATGACATTCACATAATTGGGGCCGATTGTCTGGTTCAACTCAGGCAAGCGGTTTGCTACGATCCTGTAGCGTGCAGACCAGGACAGCGTCAAATCAAGACCGTCTTTAGTCAAAAACGTTGAGGTGTCATGCAACTCATGCGACCTCATGTCATATAAGACGATATCGTCCCAAGGCAACTTAAAATTCGTTCCTTCTGTGATTTTCCAAGTCCGAGTCCCACCAAAAAAACGGCTCCAATACACACCCTGGTATCCGGGATAAACCGCTACTGTAATCAGATCCCAGAACAACACAGCAGCAAAGGCGACAACAAGTGCCGTCAACGTAATATTGAAACGTTGTTTATGCAAACTGATATCAAAGCGTTTGAACGCTCGGCTGATAAATGTGCTTTTAGGTTGTGTGTCGTTTTCAATCACAGGTATTTTCTGACTTGAAAGCCCAAAACGCCAAACATACAACGCGTTTTGGATATATTGAAATTAGGGGCACTCGGAGGGAGATTTCATTTTGGGCGAATACAGCAACAATATCAGCAAAGAAACGAGAGGCGTGATCACCAGCGACATCGCAGCAACCCCCCAAATTCCCATCCGCGTATGACGACCTAAAACACCAGCAATCAAACACAACAACACATACAGAGACGCGTACCACATAATTTGACTCCGATCTGGCCGCGAAACATTGGAACGCGGAATTCCGAAATGATTCTATTCAAAATTTCTTAATACACTGGTGAGCGCATAGCATAGCACTGAAGTTTTACAAAATTCTCCATCATTTGTTAAGCACTATCAATGATTGAAAAGTGAGACAACGCGTTGAATTTATTAACAAGTTAACGATCAGGTGCGTCAGGTGAATGCCCCGCACGCTCCCACTGTATTTGACCAAGATCAAATTTAACAATTCTGTCCGCAACATCCCAGTAACGTTCATCATGCGTCACTGCAACAACTGTTTTACCTTGCTGCTTGAGTTTCGGTAATATTTTTTTGTAAAAAACCTCTCGAAAATGCACATCTTGCTCGGCTGACCATTCATCAAACGCGTAAACAGGTCGATCCTCTAGCAAAGCGGCAATCAAAGCGAGTCGCTTACGCTGCCCAGTCGATAGGTTCAAGTCCGTGAACTGACCATTGACATACTCAACCTTGCCAGTCAGCTCCATGTCAGCAATCAACTGATTGACCAAATCCTCATCGACATTTTCCAAGCCATAAAGGCGATCAAACAGATGAAAATTACCAAATATCGCCGCAAATTGCTCTCTTAAGCCAGCAAAGGCAAAGTCATCGAGTAGCCTGCCATCTACCTTGATTTCGCCCGCATCTGCACGATATAGACCCGTGATTAAATGCAATGCCGTTGATTTTCCGCTGCCATTACCACCAACCAGAAAAACAATTTCGCCACGGGTTAAATGAAAATCCCAGGGACCGGATGTAAAGGTCTGTTCGTTTTGAGCATCAGCATAACCGTAGGATATTGCTCGATAATCAATGCGTCTGAATCCATTTAGCATCCAGCCTGCTTCTCTCGCTTTAGTCGTGGACGGACCTGCCCCATGAGCTAATTGACGATTAATCGAGGCAATCGCTGCCAGACCAACCTCGGCACGAATAAACATGGGAAACTGCCCAACGATCTTGGTGACGGGACCAATACAAAACAGAATGGTCGGTATGAGCTGAAAGACGATCAAATTGCCTTTTGTAATAAAACCTGGCAAAACAAATGCAACAAGTCCAAGCATGGAATATTGCAACGCACAAAAAAGCAGCATGATTGTCGCAACGTGCTCGCCAGAGTCGACCATTAACTCTTCAGTCTGGTCCGAGAGATCTCGATAGGAATCCAGCACAGCTTCACTTTTTTTTGTATGTTGACGCATCTCCTTGCTACCGTCGAGAAAGTCAGTCATACGCTCAATCAATTTAGCCTGATGCTGACTTGCCTTGAAGATCGAGGCCTGGAATTCTTTGGAGATATGAAAATATGCTGCGGCCCCAATCAAGACCACACTCATAAAAATAACGAGTGCCATCGGTGATAAATAGGCGAGATAGGCCAAGGAAGCAAGGAGTAAAACGAACTGTTGAAAACTATCGACAATAATGGGAAAGGTGATCGAAAGGTGATTTGTTTCTTTGGAAAGCACACCGGCAATTGAGCGAAAGTCGCCTCTTTCGACCGCGGAGAGCTCCGACTGGCGCAAAAGGGAAACAGTATTCAGGCGCAGTTGCTTCAGTTCGCGTTCGACAGCCGTATTAGCTCTCATCATCGCAATTCGATCGCAGACATAATAGATAGCAAAGGCAACGATAAAGAACGCGCAGCCAATAAGAGTAGGATGCTGGTTATTTGCCACCTGGAATGCGACATGATTGACTGAAACAATCAGCAAGGAGTTTGCCAAGCCAGCAATGGCAGTCAAAATTATCATTAACCGTAAATTTTTACGGCCTATTTTTTTGCAAAAATCAATGAGATTCATGCGCTTAGCTCGATTGGACTGGGTTAGGACGGCCTGGTTCAAGCGTCAACTTGCCTAGATCAAGCGTAGAGAGCTTGTCACACAAATGCCAATATTGTTCATCATGTGTCACGGCGACAATGGTTTTATTACGTCGCTTTAAATCAGGCAAAATTTCACTGTAGAAAATCTCACGGAAATGAGCATCCTGATCCGCCGCCCATTCATCGAACACGAAAACCTGATTGTCTTCGAGCAAACTCACAATCATTGCAAGACGTTTACGCTGCCCCTGCGAAAGCTTTAGCGTAGAAAAGCGATTATTCTGTAATTCAACTTTACCCGTCAACTCCATCCATTCGATCAGTTCGCGCGCACGATCAGGATCGATATCATTCAATCCATACAAACGATCAAACAAATGAAAGTCAGTAAAAATGCAGGTAAATATTTCGCGATATTGCTGTCGATTACGATCTGAAACTTTGACTCCATCGACCTCAATCGTTCCTTCGTCGGGAACGTACAGCCCGCAAAATAACCGCATCAGAGTGGATTTGCCGCTGCCATTCCCACCACGCATGAAAACAATCTCACCCCGCTTGATCTCCATATCAAAGGGGCCACTTGAAAAAGTAGATTCACCTATTGCATTCACATAGGTAAAACAAACTTGATTGAGCTTGATACATTCAAAATCTTTAAATGCCGATATCGCGGGATAGGCATCGTTTGGAACGATCGGAGTACCTGTTTCGAGTTTTTGTTCAAGTTTAAAAATTCGATCAAGCTCAGCATTTGCCCTCGAAAAAATGGGAAAAGTGATGATGATCGAAGTAAATGGACCAACACAGAAAATCGCTGTCGCAGCGATTTTATAAATAATATCGGTATACCCTTGAAAGAAAAACGGGAGAACGAAAACAACAATGCCAAGCAATACATAAAGAAATGCATTGGAAAACATAAGCAAAGAAACCCAACGCCCTCCTACATTTACAACAACAGACTCTAACTTGTCACTAATCTGAAGAAACCGTTGATATAGCGCATCATTTTTGGCTGCGTTGAGTCGAATTTCCTGAAAGCCATCGGTAAAGTGACCCAGGGACTCGAACATCGCATCTTCGTGGTGATGCACATCTAACAGCGCAATATTCAGCGCACGTCTGCGAAACCAAAATATAAAAAGCCCAACAATCGTAGTCGAACCAATGACAAGAAATGCCGGTAAAGATAAGTAGGCTATGTAGAATAAACAAAATGCCAATGAAACAACACTTTGCACCGCACTGACTAGCATTGGAAAGTTTTGCGAGAGCTGGTCCCCTTCTTTTGCGAGCGTCGCAAAGATTTGACCCCGACCTAGTGTCTCTAAGGTACGTAATTCTGAAAGTCGGATTTTGTTCACTATCCGCAGTCTGAGAGCACCAAGTCGCTGTTGCAGAAAACGATTCGCAATATCGAGTGAACTTCGGATTGACAAGAAGAATATCGCAAATCCAATAACATACAGAATACGAACTTTTGCCCCGACAGGCGCACTCATGGCGGTTTGTTCGGCAGCAATATTGATGAGCGAAATCAGAACAATATTCGAAAACCCTGCGAGACATGTAATGCCGATCGCCTGCTTCAGGGTCCGGACAGAGCCTGTTTTTAAAAGTTCAAGTATCGGAGAGCCATTCATGCCTAGTGATGAAACCAGGCAGGGATGTAAACGAATGGTGTCAGCGTCTGAAAGGGCAACATTTTTTTATTTCGAAATGAACGCATTAGCTGCGGTAAGAAGATAACAATCTGTTCTCGCAACAAATATATCTCCAACAACAGAACGACCAAACAATTTATATTGCAATCTGTCGGAATAATGTATTTCGATCTCACGCATATCAACGAAAGCCTCAAGCACAGAGCTCAGGGCTTTGATGACAGACTCTTTGACGCTAAATAGTACCACTGCTGGATCTATAGAAATATTCACATTTTGTATGGCCTGCAGTTCCCCCTCGTGGAGCATAAATACGGGCAACAGATCTTCCATTTTGTCCAGACGCGCAGACATTGCGACCAAATCGAGTCCGATACCTGAAATCCCCGAGGCATCCTTTTGATGAATGGCAACCGCACACAGCTCGCCATCGTGACTAATTGTGCCGATGACGGATTCAGGCCATAGCGGATTTCTAAGCTCACCGATGTGTATCGGCGCGTCCGGCAACCCAAAAAAACGTAACCCTTGCCTGGATAGCCATCGACCCGTCGCAAACTCATTGCGACGACGAAGAACAGCTTTACTAACTAAGTCCTGCTCTTGGGGCAAAATCGGGTACTGATTTATTTCAGCAGACCTGATGAACGCATTGGGAAACCAATGATTCAAACTATCCTCAATTTCCTCAATTTCATTATGAAGACTCATGGGCGGCATCCAGATGGGCAGATATCGCAGCGGCAGGCAATCAACGCAAATTGAACCTGACTCATCGGAAAAATCAGTTTTTTACCTGTTTTCATGTTTATTCCAGGGGTGTCTGGCATCGTATCCAAGGCCATCCCAGAATTCGCATATCTCACCGTTTGGATCTGACTGGAGAGAAACAGTAGAAGTATCGAATGTCAGATAATTTTTTGCTGACGGGGTGAAAGGCGGCCAGTGGACCGTGGCAGCCCGATGAGAAGGATCACCATTGGGATTGAGATGCTTCGCAAAATTCGTCCAATAGTCCATCATGGCGTTTGACATGATTTCTTCCTCAGGTGTGAATTTTGCATTGAATTTAGAGGCTGTATGAAATACGAATGGCAACTCGGCTCCGTGACAGACATTACCATCTTGCTCACATACCGGTGGTCCCCATAGTTTGAATGAGGGTGGGTGATTAAACAAATACGCAAAAACCGGATGCTTGCTAACGGTTGCAACACGTCGCGCACCACAACTCAAGATCCCATCCGTAAACACCTTAGCTAGCGACTGGGCATTTTCAGTATCACTTTTTGCAGGATATTTCTCGAGAATTCGCTGAAAATGTAGTCCGAACAAAGAAGCAAGCGTCGATACGTAGTGAAGCGTAGGATAGCTTGGATTCACAAAAATGAGCCCTTCATTTTTATTGGTACCGACCAGAAGTGGCTTTGTAGACTTACTTGAAGTGGCGATGTCAATGGGATCTCCGGTCAACACCTCACCATCGATGACTGGCCCGAACGGAATATAGTATTTTTGTCCTGAAAAAATTTTTTCCAGATTGACGGAAAAAGGACTGTGAGACTGGACTAAATTGGTGGCATCCAACTTTCGCAAACACGGCACATCCGAACAATTCATGCTGTGCATGTAAATATTGCCTACATTCCTGGCCTCGTCGAGCCGTGGATACGGTAAAGCAAAAAAATTACTCTCCATTAATGCGGCTCTGAACAATGAAACACTCTCCGGGGCAGAATACAGGTGCAAATCAACAGACATTGCGCCCGCACTCTCCCCGAAAATGGTGACTTTGTCGGGATCCCCCCCAAAATTTGCAATATTGTCCTTGACCCACTTTAGTGCAAGTTGCTGATCTAGAAAGCCATAGTTACCTGACAGGTTATCAGCAGCCAGGAATCCAAGCACTCCAAGTCGGTAGTTAAAATTCACAACGACAACGTCTTTGTTAGCGGCCAGGAATGCACCTTCATACAGAGGATACGCACTCGCTCCGTTAACAAATGCACCACCATATAAGAAAACCATCACGGCATGTTTGACACCCGCACCAGAGCCTTCAGGTGTCCAAACATTCAAGTTCAGACAATCCTCACTCTGCTCGATTGCCAGGGAGGGATTTTTAGTCTGTGGACAAATGGGGCCATATTCAACAGCTTCACGAACAGAGCGCCAAGGAGCTTTAGGCACAGGAGCACGCCAGCGACGATCCCCTGCCGTTGATTCCCCGTAAGGAACGCCTAAAAAAGCATATGATTTTTTACCCGATTCCGTTTCAACCGCCTTGCCACACAGCGGACCCGCGACACTCGTTATCACCGCTGTTGAACAAACGGACCTATCAATCACTGTCGCCGCGACATTGGATGAAAAGCAGGCGAATGATACTAAAAACATCAGGGAAAACAGTGCGTAACAATGTGACTGGTTCAACTTTCGCATTTACTCTTGCCTCGTGGCGATAAGAATTAAGTGGGTTGCCTCTGAAGTGGGTTGCTTCTCAATTGGCCATCATACAATTACGAAATGTTGATTCACAACCTGAACTTGCTTGTGAATTTGATTAAATTTTAATTTCAGAAAATTCATTTTTTTTTGAAAATATAATGAGACTGATCGGTTTCGCTCAAATCAGGTTATGGTAAAAAGGTGTCGCGCTAAGCGCGTCATTCAAGTTAAAGGATCGGCACTTGAGTTTTGCATGATTCATACACGAAAAGCTGAGACTTATTGTTAAAGTTATTAGGAGAAATGACTTGTCACTGGAAACCAATCTCACCACATTGCCTGATGGCCGCCAGATTCATTGCGTGAATGCCTACGAAGTCGATTTTTCAGTTCACGAAATATTTAATGACGAACTCATTTCTCGCGGAATTAAATTACCTGTTGACGGTGTGTTTATTGATGTAGGCGCCAATATTGGTCTATTTTCACTATTTTTACTTGATTGCTGTCCGCAAGCAACAGTGCTCGCCTACGAGCCGATGCCAGAACCGTTTGCCGCCTTGCAATCGAATCTCGAAGGCAAAGCACAAACCTATGCATTTGGACTTGGAGCTGAACCGGGTGAGTTAACGTTCGAATACTTTCCTGGTATCAGCGCTCTGTCCTCGTCTAATGCGGCCGTCAGTCTTGAAATGTCCAAAGGGTTACGCCGCGTACTGCTTGAACCCTCTGCCGATGCGCAAGTGACCGAAATTCTTGACAAGACTGGGGCCAGCCAGCGTACCCAGCTAGACCCAGCGTTCGTCGAACAACTTTTCATCCCGCAAATGGTCGTTGCAAAAATTGATACCCTGAGTGAGCAAATCAAAAAACACGGACTCAAGCGTATTGATTTACTTAAAATCGACACAGAAGGTTCAGAAAAGGAAGTTTTGGCGGGTTTATCAGAAAGTGACTGGCTACTTATCCGCCAACTTGTCGTCGAAGTACACCTTGGGAAAGAAGAAACCGATCTAATGGCGCAGCAGCTGCGTGCAAGAGGCTATACAACCTCCATTGGCTCACACCCACTTGCTGAGAGCGGGTCTCCGGTCTTTCATATCTATGCAACTACTGCCGACTGACTTGCAGTGGCAAGCTCTGTAGCCCCCTCTGATTGGTGCGATCCACCCACCAGACGGGGTCCCCCACAAGCTCGATCCGGGCAAAGCGCTCAAACAAGGCAGTAAAACATACCTGGGCTTCCATTCGCGCCAGTGCCGCCCCAATACACACATGAGGCCCTCCGCCGAATATAGACTGCGCATTTGGATGCCGGCTGATATCAAAGACCTCGGGCATCTCAAAACGCCTTGGATCGCGATTGATTGCACTTACCAGACCAATTGCCATTGCTCCTGAAGGAATGCAATACTCCCCGCACTGAAAATCCTTAATCGCAACGCGCAGGATAAAGTTGATGCTTGGCTCGTAACGCAACATTTCTTCAATCGCAGGACGCATCAGCGACATGTCTTGACGCAGCTTATTGAATTGCTCAGGATGCCTGAGCAGACTCAGCATCCCATTACCCAGTAAGGATACCGTGGTCTCATTGCCTGAGATGAGACCGAGCAGATTATTGAGCGTCTCATCTTCATCCATCACGCCGGCGGCCAGCGCACCAATCGCCAGACTCAGAAAACCATCGTCAGCCTTTTTAAGTCGTGATGCGAGATGATCTCTCAGATAATCCTTGTATTCACGCAGCGCAACCAGTGCGCTCTGCTTTTGATCAGGGGACATTAATATGTCTCCAATCTTGATCAACGCACTGTTCCAAATTGCCAGTTGCGCGTCCATTTCTGTCGGAATCTCAAAGAGATTACGTGAAACACGAAGTGGTAGATGATTTGCAAAGGCAGTCATGAAATCGACGGGATTGTCTTCAGGCAAATCATTGAGCAGCTGCTGGCATTCAGCTTGAATCATGGGAAGAAATTGACCCATTTGAGCTGGACGCAAAGCCTTTTCATAGACATCACGCATGCGACGATGATCCGGCGGATTCGAATTGACCATCTGACGCTGGAACTCGCTAAACAAGTTATAGCTTAAGGGGTCGCGTTCCTTGTTTGCGGGTGTACTCCAGCCATTACTCCATAACTGCGTATCACGCCCCATTTCGGGTGCCATGGCAAGCTGACGGAATTCGCTATGTCCTAAAACAAAATAAATATCAGAACACGAATCGTAATGGACAGGCCCCAGTGCACTGATGCGCTTGAGCTCATCATGTGGATTCACGATGAATGCTGGATCTGTCAGCATCTGCCACCAGTTGATATCTGAAGGTACGGAGATGTCTGGCGTCATACTCATGTTTTCGTTATGCGTCATAAATGCTAATTTTCTGGATAAGCACCTCAGGTGCTATTTCAGTAGGAATGTGATCTAGTTCAAGAAGGTACCGCTACTAGACATTACCCAAACATAAGTGGCAATGAAGCGAGCCCTCGCTGATCGCTACGATCGGTCCACCAGACAGGCTCACCGGCAAGCTCGATACGATCAAACCGATCCATAATCGCATTAAACGCTACATGCGCTGTCATCCGCGCAAGCGCTTTACCAATACAGATATGCGCACCACCGCCAAAGGCAGAATTTGCTTTAGGCTGGCGGGCGACATCGAATACATCAGGATGGTCAAACCGTTCAGGATCCCTGTTAATCGCACCCACGAGACAAATCGCCAACGCACCAGCGGGAATCAAAGTGTCACCGCATTGAAAGTCTGTAATTCCAGCACGCGGAATCAGACTGCTACCAGGTTCATAGCGGAACATCTCCTCAATCGCAGTTCTCATTAGATCTCGATTGGCTCGTAGTTTGTTGAACTGGTCGGGATGCTTGAGTAAGGTTAGCAGCCCATTTCCCAAAATCGTCAACGATGTCCTGCTTCCTGAGATCAGCATGACAACGTTATTTAGAGTCTCCTCGTCCGTCATAATGCCCTGTGCTTCGGCAGCAAGCGCCAAGCCAATAAACCCCTCACCTGGATTTTTGCTACAGGTAGCAAGATGGCCGCGCACATAATCCTTAAATTCCCGCTGTGCCTTCTGCGCTTCTTGTTTTTGTTCAGGTGTCACGATGATATTGCCCAGCCAGCTCAATGCTGCAATCCACTGTGCAATCGGTTCGTCCATTTCTTCTGGTATGTCGAACAACTTTAGCGAAATTCGATGGGGCAACGGATTGGCGAACGCCGTCATAAAGTCGAAGGGAGTATTTAAAGGTATCGCATCAAGCAAACGCTTGCACTCACTTTCTATTAACGGCAGGTAATTGGCGATAGATGCCGGACGGAACGCTTTTTCGAAAACGCCTCGCATACGGCGGTGATCTGGCGCATTGGCGTTAATCATCTGGGGCTGAAATTCAGTGAACAACTCATAGGTGAGCGGATCACGTAATTTATTTTCCGGACTACTCCAGCCATTACTCCAAAAGGTGGTGTCTCGACCCATTTGTGGAGTCGTCGCCATCTCACTGAAAGGGCGATAACTCAGGATGAAATAAATACCGGAGCTGGCGTCGTAATGTATCGGGGCGAGCTCGCGAATGCGATTTAATTCAGGATAGGGGTTCTTCAGGAATTCAGGATCCGTCAGCAACGTCCACCAGTCAATCCCAAATTCAGGAGGTAATGAACTGACTGCATCCTTGGGGTCGAGGACTACCGTGGCATCACAAGACATTGCTTGACTTTCAGACATACTGTCACCCTCCTGATAGGAATTTCAATTCTACTATTGAAACCAAGCAGAATTATTTCGATTAAATCATTAAAATACAACAACTTCGGACAACTGAGAACACGATGAAAATACATATGAAAAAAATAATTTTCAATTTTATTTTGATATTTTCAGTCATCACGAGTGGCACTGTTTTTGCTCAAAATATGTACGATGCTTCTGGCCGACCAATTGGACGTGTTGATGGACAGAATTATTACGATGCATCGGGACGTCCAATTGGCAGATCCGATGGCAACAGCATATACGATGGATCCGGCAGACCTCTGGGTCGAATCGATGGCAGCAACCTCTACGACGCATCAGGTAGACCGATGGGAAGAGTCGATGGCAGCAACTTTTACAGTGCTTCGGGTTCACCGATGGGACGTATAGATGGCGAAAACCTCTACGATGCGTCCGGCAGACCAATCGGCCGTGCAAACGGACTGCGACGTATGCAAATCATTACGTTCTTTTATTTTTTTATGTGATGTTTTTTAAGGGCTTCTGATCCCAATCTGTCTCAAAATGAGAGCTACAGAGCTAATCGAATAAAATCGTTTATGTGGCGTTAGAACGTCAAGCATCATCATTAGACGTTCAAACCATCAAAAATCATCAGAAACTCGCCTCTCCAAATTGCCTTCGCGCACAAGGACCGAATCATGCAAGAAAATAATAATGGTTCAGGTGCTCATAACCTAGACGCGTCAGACCTCTGGATGGTCAAACAAAACAACGCAGATCATCCGCACGCAGTTTTACTCGAATATTTCGGGTTAATGGCAGCAGAAGGCGCGCAATTAAACGTGCCGGATGTCCAGTTATCTGACGATCATCAGCGGCTCATGATCAAGCGGATCGATATCGCTGATCACAGCGCAGTAACCACTCAACGCCTAAGCTTTAAGGACATGGCCACTCTTTTAGCTCAATCCGGGGGGGATAAAGTTAAAGGCACCGTTGAACAAGTGGTGGATATGATTCAGCTTCGCTGCCCAAAAATAAAGCCTCTTGATGAAGCCGACCAGTTCTTCGCACAGTATCTGCTTGCCTCGACCATCAGAAATAGCAATGCACATTTAAAGAGCTTTGGACTGCTCTATGCCTCCGAGCGCCAACAATTCACACTTGCGCCGGTATACGAGATGTCAACGATGTCGGTTTATGTGCCAGGATTGTCAAAGTCGATCGACGAAAACCCCGCGGACCTCGCAAATCCTGCTAGCAACATGGGCGATGCAGGTAATCTGATGGCGCTGAGTTTGAGTGGATCAAAACGGTGGCTGACAGACAGTGCGGTCGTCACCCTCGCCTCACTCTGCCGCTTAACGCCCACCCGGCTCAATTACTGGGCGACACATATCGCGCAGTCAATGGTTTACACCTCAAGCCTTGTCCTGGAACATTCGCGAAAGTTCCCTGAAGACGGGTTTGCAAGCCATGGACGACGTATGCTGGAGCTCTGGGCCTATGGCTTAAGCGTCCTGAACCCGGATGCGGCATCTGATGTGAGAAAGCATGCAAGGCAGATAGACATTAAACGGTCAAAACCATAAAACGATTGGTGCAAGATTTCTGCAGCAATTTCTGCACCAATCAGTTATTTGATAATAAAAGTAGTCTTTATCAGGCATAGGCCGTATAATTGCCGTGTTGGTGGTGTTTGCTTACACGCACACCGACTGTTGTTGATTGACTCTGTGGTACCCAACACCGCTTATCTACAATCCAGTCGTCCTCACGACTCATACGATTGTTCAACTCCCCTAAGTTGCAAGCCAAACCTGTCTTTCGTTATTTCTAACGTCTGGCAATATATCTGTGTGCGTCCATCAGTTCATTGCAACTGAAACGATCAGTGCAGACTTAAAACAATAATTAACTTAATCAATATCCTGGTTTGAAACCTGGAGAATCATATGACTATCAAAATAGAAAAAACAATTACAGCTGGAAAATACCTCGTCTCGCCTTTAGCTAAAATTACCGATAACGGTAAATTCAAAGCGTCCGTATCAATCAGAAGCGGACACAAAAGCGGAACGCACGACAGGATATTCCGCTTTACGCCGGACTTCGCAACGCATGATGTAGCAATTCAGTACGCACTCTCAGAAGGTAAGAGCTGGTTGCAGCAACATGCTGTTAACTAATTTGGTGTCTTGCAGTCGGGAGCTAGCTATACCCACCGAAACTCGCGTACTACAACAATTTTTGTAAATTTTTCACTGACTCATTAATTTTGCTCAGATTCGCCCGAGCTTCACTTGCCCCTTGAAGGACTTTTTGAGATGAATCAAGGGTTACCTGTGATACCTGACTCAAGCCTTTCAGAGCTACAGACTGCTGGGCTGCATCGACGGTAACATCGTGAGAATTCAGATTTACGGTTTGAATAATTCTCACCAACCCGTCAAAATGATTATTAATTTGAATTGAAAGTTGATCTGCCTGAAGTAGTAATAATTCACCCTCCGCGCTCGAAACCGACGCGGCAAAGGAGGAGTTTTCAATATCAACCGTTTTGGCGTTTGCCTCGTCAGAAAGTGCTTTACTTAAAACGGCTAATTTACCGACTTCATCTGCGATGACTTTGAAGCCATACCCATACTCTCCTGCATTGACAGCAAGTATCCCCGCATTCACAGAAAGTAGCGTTATTTCCTGAGATTGATTTTTAACTGATTCAGCAATGCGCCGAATATTTGCAGACTGCTCTCATGTCAATTCAATGTTTTTCAACATGACATTCATCTTCGCTTTGAGCTCCGTGATGGTCTGGAGTATCTGCGAAGCACTATGCATTCCATTCGTTGTGAGCAAAGTCGCATTATTTGAAAGATCTAAATTTTTTGCAGCGTTTTTATTTGAGATATCAGTAGATGTATTTAACGAGTCAAGCAAGACTGCGGTTTGATTCACCTGCAAATGCTGACTCCTTGCTTCGCTTTCGTTCAAATCAATTTTTTCTGAAATCACCTTCATAGCCTCTGATATGCGCTGCACCCCTTCACTAAAAGGTCTGGTGACCCACTTGCCTATCACCAGGTTCATGAATACTGCAGCAAGGAATAAAACAGCAAACGACAAATATGCGATAAATCTACCAAGCTGCAGGATTTCAGCCCAGGAGGCATTCAAACTTGACTCGAGTTCCTGTAGGTCAGTGATTAACAGTTGATAGTTTGATAACAAAAGTTGTGAAGACCGCAATTGGCGAAAGGCATTACGCTCGTTAAAGTCCTGATTCAACTCAGTCAAATGTTCTTGTGAGATCTGGAATTCCGCTCTGGCATTGTTTAGTGCGCGAGCATTCTCTTGGCTCTGTAGCGAAGGCGCCTTTTCAAGTCGCTTAAAAACATCATCGGCTAACAATGTTGAAGTGTTGATGGCTTTTAAAAAACGTTCTTCATTGGTCGCCAGTAAATACGCCATATTTCCACGCATGCTGATGGACTGTTGCTGAAGTTCACGTAGCATGGATAAGTCCGCTCGTAGACTTTCTTCAGTAGTCCCGATATAAATATTGCCTCCCAGAGCCAATGCAGCCAGTAGTGAAAATCCCACCGAAAAAACTCTCGCACGGACAGTGAGCCTCATTTCAATCAACCTGTTCGATTAATGCGCATAGTGAACAGACCCTGGCAAGACTTCTGACAATGGGGATGCGTTCACAAAGTCTACATAATCAGGGATTTTTAAATCTTTGATACGTGGATTTCTTGATTGATACCATTGAGCCTGCTGTCGCATTCCCAATAAAAACGCCTCATCAATACCAACTCCAAACCGGTATTGTTGATAGAGTTTTTTCATGATGACGGGATCAATTTTCAAAACACTTGCAGAAATTAAAATTGCCTCTTCCTCATGTCCATTCATCCAGGTAATTGCCTTGACCGTAGCTCTTATCGTGCGTTTTGCAATCTCACGGTTAGAGGCGACATAATCCTTCCTCATCACATAGCTAAACGCTGTTCTAATTCGCCCATTTCCATCATTGACCCACAAGGCACCGGCAGGCCACTGGTTTTGAATAATTTCCGGATAGGGCTCAAACGCAGCAATTGCATCGACCCTGCCTTCTCTAAGTGCATCAGGTGATTCATTATCTTGAATGAATACGAACTGGATATCACTTAAGGGAATGTTATTTTCTAGTAGGAGTTCTTCCAGAAAATAATGTGCTGACGTGTTTTTAAGTACGCCAATTTTCTTTCCTTCTAAATCGTGAATCGAGCGAATACCTTTAGCGGTTAACCCAATGATTTTTCTGGACTGATAGGTTGAGCTGATATTTGCGATCACAACAAAGTCACTGCGCTTAAAGCTCTGGATGATCAATGGTGTTTCTGCAAGCATCACAAGATCAACATCGCCCTCCAATAAATGATTGAAGGAAATGGACCCGTACGGATACTCTTTGAACGTAGGGATCAGGCCCTCGTCTTTGAAAAATCCTTTCTGGACGGCGATAATTGCCGGAATCGCGTCACCGGTCAGGGTGATCCCTATTCGAATCGGAGAATCCGCCTCACTAGGCTGCGCTTTTGTGTAATACGCAATCGTGAAATAGCTTGCTAAGGCCAATGCAAGAACAGCAATTAAAGCGATCAGCAAATTTTTGGGCTTGTCCATAAAGAACTCCGCACGATACTCTGCATACGATACCGGCATGGATGCACGAATACTGAGTGATCGGCCGTATTTCTGACCAAAGGTACTCAGTGCCCAACATGCAGCTATCTAATGATCACTATACGCCTTTCGTTGTTGCAAAGAACAATTTTTCCTTTTGTAAAAATCCCTCGCAACTCCAATTCCAGCTCGCGCATGCGCATTTCACAGCCGGAATCTGATAAGGTTAGAAAGGGAGATATTGAAATGGAATTATCTTGAGTTTGGACAAAAAACCATCGATTCGTGATGTCGCGTTGCGCGCTGAAGTCGCGCTTGGAACTGTGTCGCGCGTGATCAATGGGCATCCCAGCGTCAGCGAAGATACCCGCAAGCGTGTCAATGCGGCAATTCTTGAACTCGGCTACGCACCAGACATCGTTGCTCAAAGCATGCGCAATCACCGTTCAATGACCTTTGCCTGTGTCATGCGCGATTTCACCGTCCCTGTTCTCAGCATGTTTGTCGACTCCATGCAAAATGAAATCGATGCGTTTGGATTTTCACTGATGGTTGCCTCCAGCTACCACGATCTGAACAGGGAGCTATCGCTGTTACGTGGTTTTCAACAACGGCGCATTGATGGCCTTGTGATCGCGACTTCCTCCGAAACGGATCCAGCGCTGTGCTTTGCCTTAAATAACCTCAATTTTCCAGTGGTACTGATTGACCGCGACTTACCTGACAGCGTCGATTCTGTATGCGTCAATCACGCGGTGGGTGTGCGCCAGGCAACACTGCACCTGATAGATCAGGGGCATAGACATATCGCTTTTATTTCGGGCGAACCAGGTATGCGACCAACCGAAAGTCGGCTGGATGGTTTTGTTCAAGCCCTGACCGAACGCGGCATTCCCGTGAATCCCGGCCTGATTCGAGCCGCGTCTTTTAGCCCTGACGTAGGCTACGCAGAAACATGCTGGTTACTCGATCAGGATCAGCCCCCTACTGCGATTTTTGCGGGCGGAACCTCCCTGCTCTCTGGCGTGTTACGCGCTATTAAAGACCGCGGACTGACGGTGCCAGATGACATTTCAGTTGTGGGCGGTGCAGACAGCGACCTTGCCTTGTTAGCAACACCATCTGTCAGCGTGGTGAGATGGAGTCATGATCAGTTAGGTAAGACAGCCGGGCGCTACCTCATCGAACGACTCGCGGACCGGACACTCAAACCACGCAAACTGACTGTCGACTCAGAATTCGTCATTAGAAGTTCCTCAGCGTCTTTGAAACCAATTTAATTAACGCTTTAAATATCGATCTAAGATGACTTGACAAATTAAAGAATCAAAACGAATATCGTTAAATCAAATTTGGAAACGTTTCCAATTGCTCAATTTTTTTTCGCTTCAAGGCACAGATACATATGAATCGCATTGGCATTGATGTCGGAGGTACGTTTACTGACGTCGTTTTAGTCAACGACGTTACGGGTAAGATATGGTCGACGAAAGTCCCAACAACACCTGCTGATCGAGTAGTTGGAGCCATGAATGGCTTTCGCAAAATCCTCGAACTAAGTGGTTGTAAAAGTTCAGATATTGGCTTCATTGGACATGGAACAACCATGGCCACAAACATGATTGTTGAGGGCAAAGGCGCTAAAACAGCCTTAATCACAACAAAGGGATTCAGAGATATTCTTGAGATACGTCGGGTTTCACGTCATGACCGTGCAGATCTGTATGACCTGCAATTCGAGAACCCAAAACCACTCGTTCAAAGGCGCTGGCGGCTCGAAGTCTCAGAGCGGTTGCGTCATGACGGCAGCATTGAAACCCCGCTGGATCTTGAGGCATTAAAAACAATTGCAGAACGTATTAAAGACTCAGATATCGAAGCTGTTGCAATTTGCTTTTTACACTCGTATGTCAATCCCACACATGAAGAATTAGCCCTCAACACGCTTCAGACGTTACTGCCTGACCTGTTCATTACAGCCTCTTATCAGGTTAATCCGGAGATGCAGGAGTACGAACGGACCAGCTCAACGGTCATGAATGCATTGCTCGGGCCGGTTTGCGGACGCTACATTCATAACTTCGGTCATCAACTCAAGGCCGAAGGATTTGGTGGTGAATTATTGTTCATGCAATCAAATGGCGGTTTAGCCTCAGCGGAAGTGGTTGCAGCAAAACCCATCGTACTACTCGAATCCGGTCCAGCAGGAGGCGTCAGTGCTGCAGTGCGCACAAGCGAGCAGTCAGAAATCCTCGGTGTACTGCTAGGAGATATGGGAGGGACCACCTTCGATGTTTCCCTGATTCGCGACTTTAAGCCTGAAATCCGTACGCATGGTTTGCTCCATACCCACGCAGTGCGGGCCCCTACAATTGATATCGACTCAATCGGTGCAGGAGGAGGATCAATTGCCTGGATCGATAGTGGCGGTGGCGTGCACATCGGCCCAGAAAGTGCCGGCGCAGATCCAGGACCTGCCTGTTACGGTCGAGGTGGTACGCGTCCGACTGTCACGGACTGCAACTTGCTCCTCGGCTACGTCGATCCTGACTCATTTCTCGGCGGAGAATTCAAACTCGACACAGAAGCTGCACTACGTGCGGTCAAGAAATATCTGGCCGAGCCGCTGGGCGTATCGGTTCTTGAGGCGGCCTGGACGACACGCGTCGTTGCCAATACGCTAATGGCTCAGGCCATGAGACTAATGACTGTCGAGCGTGGCTTTGATCCAAGAGAACTGGCGTACATGTGTTACGGCGGAGCCGGTCCAGTACATGCCATTGATCTCGCACAAGAACTGGAAATCAAGGAAGTAATCGTTCCTCCACTGCCTGGCTTATTTAGTGCATTTGGCATGATCGTGGCAGATCGCAAATTTGATGGACAAGCTGCAATTGAATTGGAGCTCAATGCGATTCCACCAGCAAACATACTGAAATATTGCGAAGCACTGCGCGACAAAGCACTTGCGACCTTCGGCGCTGAGCAATCACATGCGGCTGTCCAGACAAGTTTCCGGGCTGACTGCCGCTATACAGGCCAGCCTGCAGCGATATCAGTAGAAATTCCTCGCGAACTTCTCACCGGTGATGGCAGTGCCAATTTGCTGGAGAGTATCCGTGCAGGATTTGAGCAAAATCACAAAAGGATGTGGAACTTTATCAAACCAGACCAGCCGATCGTGCTTGTGAACTTGAGGGTTCAGGCAACCATCAAGTCTGGCTGGCGTGGCGTCGTCCATCAAGAGGCTGCGCTCAATTCAGCCACCAAACCTGAAAAAACCCGCAACGTCTACGTCGATGGCGGTATGCAAGCGTTACCGACCTTCCAACGTTCAGCACTCTCGGCAGAATCAGTCATCAGTGGCCCTGCCATTATCGAAGAACAAAGCAGTTGCATCATTTTCAAAGCGGGCCAAACCGCAAGAATCGATGCAGTTGGCAACTTGCGCATTGCGCTGTGAGGGCATGATGGAAACCATTGTTTACGAAATTTTGCGTAATTCACTCTATGCAACGGCAAGAGAAATGAAAATCGCGATGATGCGCACAGCAGCGAGCCCCATCATGCACTTAGGTGCAGATGCCTCGGCTGCGGTGTTCGATGCGCAGATGCAACTGGTCGCTCAGGGCAATGACATCCCGACCATGCTCGGTTCGGCAGTGATATCAACCAAAGTCTCTGTTGAGGCAATCGGTCGTGAAAACTTGCGACCCGGTGATGTCATCATCAGCAATGATGCCTACCTTGGTGGGGGAAATCATCAACCTGATATCCAGATCACCCGGCCTGTATTTTTTGGTGAAGAGATCGTGGCTTTTGTCATGACGCGCGGACACTGGAACGATATCGGTGGTCAGGCACCCGGCAGTTATGCACTCAACACCTGGGATATCTATGGTGAAGGTCTGCGTATTCCGCCTGTGCTGCTTTATCGCAATGATGAAGTCGTGAAAGATGTACAAACAATGATTGTGCAAAACACCAGGGATGCCGAGGGTCGAATCCTCGATATCCAGGCCCAGTATGCAGGGACCTTCGTCGGTGACCAGCGTATTCAGGCTCTTGTTAAAAAGTATGGCAAGGATGCTCTGCGCGACGCGATGAAACGCTCACTTGATCATTCTGAAACGCTCATGCGCGAAGCCATTAAAGAAATTCCTGACGGCATTTATGAAGCAGAAGACTTCATCGAAGGCGTGCAAGCTCCTGGCTGGTCAGGTGATCATGTCCCAGTCAAAGTCAAAGTTACCGTCGCGGGTGATGAAATCCACTTTGACTATACAGGTACCGGTGCGCAAACACGCGGGGGAGTCAATTGCACCCTCGCGGTCACGTGCAACAGCACCTGGTTTACGGTTAAAGCGCTCACGGATGTCACGATCCCGATTAATCAAGGTTGCTACCGTCCGATCAAGATCATTGCCCCTGAGGGCAGTATTGTGAATTGTACTTTTCCGGCATCCGTTGTGAGTGGCAACACAGAAACCTCCCCACGGGTCATTGATCTGTGCCTCAAAGCTTTATCAAAAGCTGTGCCAGAACGCATTATTGGCCAAAGTAACTGTGCGGCCTGCTCAGGTGTGTTTGGCGGACGCGATCCCGATGAAAACCGTGTGCGCCGAACAGGTAAAGAATTTGTCAGTCTGGTCGAGCCGCACGGGGGTGGGATGGGTGCACGCGCCACACGCGATGGCATAAACGGCATACGTGTTTATGTCGGCAATGCAGGCGCGCTGCCCGTCGAGTTCATTGAGCAAACCATGCCACTCATTGTGGAAGAGTGGGCACTTGTGGCCGATAGTGGTGGAGCGGGACGTTGGCGCGGGGGGCTGACTTCGCGTAGGACTTATCGCGTAGGCTTTGACGAAGCAACGGTGACCGTCGCAGGTGAACGCGGTGAGGCGGCTCCCGAAGGCTACTTTGGTGGCTTGGAAGGAGGACGATTCGAATGCAAGATTGTTAGCCCGGACGGAAATATTCAGACCATGCCAAGCAAGGGAGCAACTGCGATCGTGCATCGCGGTGATCGCGTCATGCTTGCTCCTGCAGGGAGCGGTGGCTACGGCGACCCAAAGGAGCGACTGGCCGAGGATGTGAAGAACGACTTGCTTGACGGCTACATTACTGAGCAAGCTGCACGACTGTTTTATGGTCACTCGGGTACGCTGGAGAGTCGCCCATGACCAAAGACTTGCCTCTCAAGGGCATTTGCGTAGTTGAGATTGGACATAGTCTTGCCGCACCCTATGGTGGGCAAATTTTCGCGCATCTCGGTGCACGTGTCGTCAAGATCGAGAGCGCAATAAGTGGTGACTACGCGCGCGGCTGGGGGCCTCCGTTCATTGAGGGAGCGTCAGCGCTATTTCACGCGATGAACCACGGCAAGCAAAGCATCCGCGCAGACTTTAATGACCCCGAATGCATTGCGCGTATCCGCGAGTTCATTATTGAGAATGCTGATGTTGTTATTCAGAACCTCAAGCCCGGCAATTTGGAACGCCATCATCTCGGCGACAAAGAATTAACGGCACTTTGCCCGTCCTTAATCTATTGCAATATTGGTGCCTTTGGTGCAACAGGTCCCTTGCGCGAAAAACCTGGTTATGACCCTCTTGCGCAAGCCTACAGCGGACTGATGAGCCTGGTTGGCAACGAAGCCGATGCACCAAGCCGAATCCCAGTTTCAGTTAACGACATGGGTACGGGTATGTGGACAGTGATTGGCGTGCTCTCAGCGCTTCGATCTCGCGAAAGTGATCCAGAGAAACGGGGACAAATCGTCGACGTATCTCTCTACGAAACGGCCCTCGCCTGGATGACAGTTCCTCTTTCAGACTGTTTGGCCGGCGCTGACGCACCTAAACGCATTGGCTCAGGCAGTCCAAATATTGTTCCTTACCAGGTTTTCAATTGTGCGGATGGCGCAATTCTGGTGGCTGCCGGCAACGACACACTATACCAACGGCTATGCAAAGTACTGCAATTGCCGGACTTAGCGTGTGACTCGCGCTTTATCACCAATGGTGGCCGTGTCGAAAACCGCGATGAATTGATCGAACGACTGCAGTTACGATTTAAAGACTCGACGATGCAAGACTGGTTAACTCAGCTTGAGGAGGTCTCAATCCCCTGTGGCCCCATTCAGACGGTAGATCGCGTCATTAAGAATGATCAAACAATCGCTCTGGACATCTTACGCCAGACGCCTGATGGCAAAACCACAACGGTCGCACTCCCTATCTCATTCGCCGGTCATCGCCCACCGCTACCGGGCAACACACCAGCCTTGGGAGAACATGATTTTCTCCTGCATCCGAAATCAACCAAATCATTAAACGCAAAAACGGAGTAACCATGCAAGCTCCTTTGATCAATCTTTCCAAACCTTACAACACACTCGCACTGTCTTCACCGTTTGAAGGTTTACTAGTGGTGACACTGAATCGCCCGACAGTTGCCAACGCGCTCAATACACAAATGGGGTTCGAACTAACAGAAGTCTTTAGTACGCTTGAGGCCTCACCGGAACAATTCCGGTGCGTTGTGCTCACGGGCTCAGGTGACAGAATTTTCTGTGGCGGTGCAGATCTTAAAGAGCGCGATGGGATGAGTGACCATGATTTCAATACGCAGCACTATCTTTTTGAACGCATGGCACGCGCTATTTACGACTGCCCGGTTCCCACCATCGCCTGCGTCAATGGTGCTGCGATTGCCGGTGGACTTGAGCTGGCTCTAGGATGTGACTTTATAGTTGCAGCGAATCATGCACGCTTTGGTTTTGCAGAAGTTAAGCGCGGCATCATGCCTGGGGGAACAGGTACACAACAACTGCCACGCGCAATTGGCCTCAGGCGAGCCAAGGAACTTATTTTTACAGGCGATACGTTTGATACGGATGAGGCAAAGTCCTACGGACTGCTCAATCATGTTTATCCATACGCTAACTTAATGGATGAAACCCTCAAGATCGTCCAACGTATTCTGGGCAATGCACCGGTCGCCGTACGACAGGCTAAAAAATCCATCACGCTCGGCATGCAAATGGACTTGCGAACCGGAATGTTTTTTGAAGTCGAAGCATATAGCCGACTGGTTGCGACAGAGGATCGCATGGAAGGTATCCGCGCGTTTAATGAAAAACGTCCACCCCGTTTTACAGGAAAGTAAGTTGTGATCAGTATGAGTCCGTCAATAGTTAGCTCTAAAAAAAGGTGTGATTTATAACAATCCCAAGAATGCATATCGCGTTCATCATCATGAAGGAGACATCATGAAAACCATAAAAAAAGTTGAGCAATTCAAAGAATTTGCAAAAGAAAAAATAGTGGGGAAATGGGTACGAACGATTGCGTTGGGTGTCGCCCTGTGCGCTGCGACCCCACTGGTTGGGCAAGCGCAGACTGCCGCGGCATGGGTTCCAAACAAACCGATCAGAATGATCGTGCCCTATCCTCCTGGAGGTGGCTCTGATACGATTGCGCGAATTGTTGTGCAAGCTTTAGGTAATCGCTTGGGGCAACCCATCGTGGTTGAAAATCGTGCGGGCGCCAACGGCGCGATTGGCACTGAAGCTGTATTTAATGCCGCACCAGACGGTTACACCTTACTCATGTCGAGCGGCGACACCTACTCCATGTATCCCGCGCTTTATCCTAATGCGCGTTTCGTTGCATCGGAATTTGTCCCAGTTGCCCCCTCCGCAGTGGTCAATTTCGTCATCATGGGACGGGAAGGACTACCAGCAAAAACATTACCTGAGCTGATTGCGCTGGCCAAAAAAGATAAGCTCACTTACTCGACCTGGGGTAACGGCAGCGGGGCACACATTGCGATGAGTCTGTTCAATTCAGTCACCAAGACAGATATGATGCATGTGCCTTACCAGGGTGCCGCACCAGCAGCTCAGGCTGTGGTGGCAGGACAGGTTGATCTGGCAATGATGCCAGTACCACTTGCCGCGAGTTTTCGTTCAAAACTCATTCCATTTGGTGTCGCGTCAGAAGGACGGATTGAACTGATTAAGGACATTCCAACTTTGACAGAGAATGGATCCCCTGTTCAAGCCTCAGTATGGGTGGGTGTGCTGGCACCTCCAAAGACACCTGCAAACATAGTTGCGACCGTGTCCAAAGCACTGATGGAAACCATGGAGGATCCTGAGGTTGGCAAAAGACTGAATGCAGCAGGGCTCGTGCCGCTCAATAGTAATTCAAAAGATTTTTCAGCTTATCTTGCAAAAGACTATGCATTCTGGGGAAAAGTTATTAAAGATTCTGGAATCAAAGTAGAAAACTGATCCCCTGATATTGAGCGTCTGGCTCCTCAGAGGAAATAGCTCGCGCGACAAAGTGAAGAGGTATCCGCCACCTTAGGCGGATACCTCTTTTTTATTGATGTGCCGTACCAGAGGGAACTCCCCTCATCTAGACCGAAGAAGCAACCTACACGTCAATAAGATCTGGGCAAGCCAAGCACGTGCTCAGACAGATAAGCCAGGATGAGATTTGTTGAGACGGGTGCCGTCTGATAGATGCGCACCTCGCGCCATTTACGCTCAATATCGTATTCCTGTGCAAAACCAAATCCACCATGCGTCGTGAGGGCTGCTTCAGCAGCGTGCCAGGTTGCTTCGGATGACAACAGTTTGGCCATATTCGCTTCGGCACCGCAGGGTTTGCCCGCTTCAAACAACGCAGCGGCTTTCCTACAAATGAGCTCAGCCGCCTCAAGTTCTGCATAGGCTCTGGCTAGCGGGAACTGGATACCCTGATTCTGACCAATCGGACGACCGAAGACCTGGCGCTCATTGGCATAATTCACGGCCTTGTCCAGTAACCAGCGTCCGTCACCGATACACTCCTGGGCAACCAGAATGCGCTCGGCATTCATCCCGTCAAGAATATATTTGAAGCCCTTACCTTCCTCACCAATGAGGTTTTCGACTGGTACTTCGAGGTTATCGATAAATACTTCCGTCGTATTGTGGTTGATCATGGCTGATATTGGGCGGATCTCCAGCCCATTGCCCTTGGCTTGTCTCAAATCAACAAGCAGTGTCGAGATTCCATCTGTTTTCTTGGCGCACTGTTCGATCGGGGTCGTGCGCACAAGCAACAACATCAAATCCGAATGCAACGCACGCGAGGTCCAGACTTTTTGGCCGTTGACAACATAGACATCCCCCCGGCGTTCGGCTCGGGTCTTTAATTGCGTCGTGTCTGATCCTGTTGTAGGCTCAGTCACACCAAAGGCCTGCAGCCGCAGCTTGCCTGAGGCGATGTCAGGCAAATATTTGCGTTTTTGAGCGTCACTACCATGACGAAGCAATGTACCCATGATGTACATCTGCGCATGCGCAGGACTCGCGACGCAACCACTCGCGTTGATTTCTTCGAGAATAATCGCAGCTGCACGCAGCGACATCCCTGAACCGCCATACTCTTCTGGTATCAGGGCAGCAAGAAAGCCGGCGTCAGTCAATGCATGCACAAACTCCGTTGGATAGCCATGCTCATTGTCCATTTTTCTCCAATATTCTCCTGGAAAATCTTTACAGATTCGCTTGACTGCATCACGCAACTCCGGAAAATCACGGCCAGTTGAAATCGTGACGCTGTCATCAGAAAAAAATGTGGACTTTGAACTCATCATTGCATCCTTACAGAAAATTTGGTTGGCTGGCCGCACACGCTGTGCAACCTATCCTGGATGAACATATCAGTCGTGCAGGATCATCATTCATCAATAAGTAATCATCTTAAAAAGCTACGCAAGCAATTTACTGAAACATACGGCTCAAGTCAATGAAACGTTTCATATATGGATGGATTTTTTATATAATACGAAATGATCGGGACGTCAGCTAATATCAAATAATGGCTAAACCACAGATACAACAAACCAATCCTGTCGATACAACCAATCAAGCCGATACGCGACGCGCCACCATGCATGACGTCGCACAAGAAGCGCAGGTATCGATCGGAACGGTATCCAGGGTCGCAAACAAACACCCAAGTGTGAAGCCACTCGTACGCCAAAAAGTTGAAGCCGCAATCAAAAAAACAGGATGGCAACCCAATACCATTGCACAAAGCATGCGCACGGCTGCAACAAAAACGATTGGTTGCATTCTGCCAAACAGTATCAATCCACTCTTTTCAGCCGTCATTAAAGGCGCAGAAGAGACGCTACGTGAGCACGGCTACGTTCTGATCGTCGCAAACAGCAACGGTGATGCAGAATTTGAACCAGAATTGTTATCACTCATCCTGAATCGCCGAGTCGATGGCCTCCTGCTTGCGCATTCAAACGAATTCGATCCCAGGATGCTTGACGCGATTGAACACGCCCGCATTCCCATCGTTCTGGTTGAACGTGAATACCCGCGCACACTAGACTCTGTTGTATCCGATCAGCGCGGAGGGCTCTTGCTCGCGACAGAACACCTCTTTGCTTTTGGTCATCAGCGCATTGCACTTCTGACTGGAAACCCTGCCAGTAGACCTGGCAGAGAGCGCCACAGAGGGTTCGTCGAGGCGCATCAGCAGGCAAATATCAAAGTGCACCCCGAATTACTCAGGCTCAGCAGCCTGGCGCGAGAATATGCCTACCAGGAGATTCAGAATCTGATGCGTGCTGACAACCCTCCCACTGCGATTATTACAGGCGGGAACGTGATGCTGGCAGGCGCTCTGCACGCCATCAATCTGATGGGGATCCGTGTGCCCGAAGATGTATCGCTGATCGCCGTGGGCGACACCGACCTCGCCGAACTGGCATCGCCATCCATTACCGCCGTGCGCTGGGATCTGGAGGGAATTGGGCGCGATGCAGCGAACATCTTAATCAAGCGCATCAACCGATCGACCGACGCACTTTTAGACGCACCTACCCATACGATCATTCCTACAGAAATTGTCCTGCGTCGCTCGTGCGCGGCACCATCCCAACGATCAAAACGCAATCATTAACAGACAACCAGAGACCTAGTCCCCTGCCGTGTAAAGTGGAGTTCGATTTTGGCTGCATCTGGGATTTGGGACAGTGGGATACAAGGTTGAAATCTTTTACTTTTTTATATTTATAACGTTTCATTTTAAAGAGTGTTTTTGTGTAAACTAAGTCAGTGATCAATTGAAAGGACGATGAATCATGTCAGACCCGAGTGCAACCTTGCCTGCCTCAGCAGGTCCCTTTGCAGGGTTAACGGTCATTGAGCTTGGCCACAGCGTTGCAGCGCCCTTTGCAGGGCAGATTTTCGGTGAACTTGGCGCACGCGTGATCAAGATTGAAAAGACCGAAGGCGATGACGCGCGTAAATGGGGACCTCCTTTCTGGGAAGGCGCCTCTTCATTTTTTCAATCTCTCAATCGCAATAAACAATCCGTCGTCTGCGATCTGCGCAATCCCGAAGAACTCGAAGCACTGAAAGAATTGATCTGCGAGCGCGCCGATATCGTCATTCAAAATTTACGACCCGGTCAGGTAGAAAAATTGGGGCTGGATGGCCCGAGCATGCTGGCGCGTCAGCCCAGATTGATTTATTGCAATCTTGGTGCATTTGGTCGCGTCGGACCACTTAAGGATCGCCCTGGTTATGACCCGCTCATGCAGGCCTTTGGAGGCATCATGAGCACAACGGGTGAACCAGGGCGTCCATCTGTTCGCGTGGGTGCCTCGATTGTGGATATGGGCACGGGCATGTGGGGTGTCATTGGCGCGTTGACAGCCTTGCATGAACGACACCTCACGGGACGCGGACGCGTCGTAGATGTCTCGCTATTCGAAACAGCGACCAGTTGGGTGTCGTTGCTGGCGTCACAATATCTGGCCTCTGGACAACTCGCAGGCAAGCAAGGCTCAGGGGCTCCTGGGATCGTGCCGTATAAGGGCTACAACACTGCTGATGGCGAAATCGTCATTGCGGCAGGAAGCGATGGTTTATTCAAGTCACTCTCCAAAGCACTTGGCCATCCAGAATGGATCGACGATACACGTTTTGTAGATAATCCTGCACGCGTCGCGAATCAAGCTGCCCTCTATGCAATGCTCGATGCCCTAATCGTTACAAAACCTACAGCTGAATGGACCACGTGTCTGGAAGCAGCAGGCGTCCCCTGTTCGCCAGTCAACAATCTGGCACAGATGGTGTCACATCCTCAAACCGAAGCACTTGGCCTGATTCAGGATGTTCCGGGAACAGACATGCGATTCGTAGGCCTTCCGCTCAGTTTTGATGGGATAAGGCCACAACCCACTAGTCCCCCACCTAAACTGGGTGAGCACTCTAATTTACTTTCAAAAAGGAAAATTGCATGACGGCCTTACCCCAATATGAAACCGTTGCAATAGAAATGGTGTCAGCACATGTTCTAAAAGTAACGCTAAATCGCCCTCAGGTTGGCAACGCGGTCAATACACAGATGGGACATGATTTGCTGGATGTGTGGAATCGGCTGACTGCAGATGCTGGAGATGTGCGCTGCGTGTTATTGACGGGATCCGGCGAAAAAATATTCTGCGCAGGTGGAGACCTCAAGGAACGTAACGGCATGACCAAGCGCCAATGGACTCTTCAACATGAGTTGTTTGAACGTATGTATTGGACCTTAGTCGATCTTCCCTTACCTGTGATCGCAGCCGTCAACGGCCATGCCTACGCAGGTGGTCTTGAAATGGCGCTTTCTTGTGACTTCATCTACACCAGCAGCGCAGCCAGGTTTGCCTTGACTGAAGTCACGCTAGGCATCATGCCAGGTGCCGGCGGTACGCAAAATCTACCGCGCGCAATAGGCGAGCGACGCGCCAAAGAAATACTCATGACTGGCAAGCCCTTTAATGCGCAACAGGCCAGCGAGTATGGGCTGGTCAACGCTGTCTACGAACCACAGGAAGTACTCGCCAAGGCACTGGAGACGGCCGAATTGATCGCATCCAATGCCCCCCTGTCTGTCAGACAAATCAAAAAATCCGTGCGTTACGGCGGACAGATGGAATTACGCACAGCATTCAGATTCGAAATTGAAGCCTACAACCACCTGATTGATACAGAAGACAGAATGGAAGGTGTTGCCGCATTCAATGAGAAGCGTAAAGCGAACTTCAAGGGCTGCTGAGCGCTATCATGCATAAAACCAAGCGATAGGATTTGTTCAACTGAAACAGTCTTATCAAAAAAATAAAGCAAAGCAAAGCAAAACAAAGCAAAAAAATAAAGCAGAATATTAAAAATAATCAGGAGACACACGATGAGAAAAAAAATTACAGTTCGCGAAGTTGGTTTGCGCGATGGGCTGCAGATTCATCCAACCTTTATGCCAACAGCGGACAAACTGACATGGATTGCTGCAGAGTCAGCTGCTGGCGTCAGTGAAATTGAAGTCACCTCTTATGTTCCTCCAAAACTTATTGCTCAGTTCGCTGATGCAGAGGCGGTGACCCTAGGCGCCTTGAAAATTCCAAAGTTGATTGTGACGGCCTTAATTCCAAATCTTCGCGGTGCACAACGCGGCATCGAACTCGGCGTGCATAAGCTAAATTTTGTGATGTCTGTCAGTGAAACGCACAATATGAAAAACGTGCGGCGACCTCCCGAAGATTCGATTACAGATTTTCGTGCCATTGTTGAACTAATTAAAACGCAACCAGAAGGCAAACGCCCTCTAATCGTGGGTGGCCTATCTACCGCGCTGGGCTGCTCCTACGAAGGCCGTGTCGCGACCTCCCAAGTCGTCAAATATGCCAAGCAACTGGTTCAAGCGGGCGCCGACGAACTTGTCATCGCCGATACGGTTGGGTATGCAGATCCTAACCTTGTACGCGAAGTCTTTACTGCCGTGCTGTCAGAAGTCGGCCCAGTCACCATTGGCGCACATTTTCATGACACACGCGGAGTCGGTCTCGCAAACGTTGTTGCAGCCCTTGAGTGTGGCATTTCTCATTTTGATGCCTCACTGGCTGGTCTGGGGGGGTGTCCCTTTGCACCGGGTGCCAGCGGCAATATCGTCATGGAAGACCTGTGCTTCATGCTCGATTCAATGGGTTTTGATACGGGAGTCGACATTGAAAAGCTCATTGAAGTGCGCAAAATCATTGCGCGCTCGCTGCCCGACATCTCAATGCAAGGCGCCCTGGCCAAGGCAGGCTTGCCACGCAACTACTTAGAGACGCCACGCAGAATGGTTAACGCCGAACGCGCAGCCTGAATGGGCGTATGCCAACAGGCCTGAATATTTAACCTTCAATGTCTTTCACTCTGAACCGGAAACTCATTTCATGACTGGATTAACACGCGCACTCGCAGCCTATGTTTCTCACCCGATATTCAACAATCAGGAACAAGCAGCTTGTGAAGCCGCAAAAACTGGATTGATCGATACCGTATCCACTATGCTGGCAGGTCACAACGAGCCGATCGTGCGTATATTGCTTGAGCATTATCAATCATTCACGGGTCCGTCTGAAGCCCCAATACCTTTCGTATCCCTTATGCGTCCTGCGGCGCAAGCGGCAATGATCAACGGGACGGCTGCCCACGCACTCGATTATGACGACGTCGCACTATCAGGGCATCCAAGTACAGCAATTGTCCCCGCTATCCTGGCCGAAGGCCATTTACTCAATGCTTCAGGTCGCGATGTCTTACTCGCGTATGTGGTGGGTTATGAAGTCTGGGCAGAACTTTTCGAACGCGAATCTGACAAATATCATATTAAGGGCTGGCATCCAACAGGCGTTTTTGGTGCAGTCGCCGCTGCTGCTGCAGTGGCCTACCTGCATCGTCTGAACACGGACCAGGCGCAAGCTGCTCTGGCCATTGCAGCTAGTATGGCGAGCGGCCTCGTCGCAAATTTTGGCACCATGACCAAACCCTTTCATGCAGGCCGGGCGGCATCGCATGGGATCGAAGCAGTCAGGCTGGCCAAGCTGGGCATGACCGCAGCTGCAGATGCCTTTGAGCATCCAGCGGGCTTTCTTAATGCGATCTCTCCCGCTGGCAAAGTCGATCGTGAGCGCGCGGCAACCTCCTTGGGGGGGACGCCACGCATACTGGTTACGGGCTTATCCATCAAACGCTACCCAGTCTGTTATTCATGCCATCGAACGATTGACGGAGTGCTGGAGATCGTAGAACGTGAAAATCTTCAACCAGAACAAATCAAAAAAGTCTCGCTGACCATCGGTACGGCACAAGCTTCGATGTTACGTAACCATCACCCTAAAACTGGACTCGAAGCAAAATTCAGTGCTGAATTTGCAGTCGCCTCGGCAGTCGTGGCACGCGCAGTCGGGCTTGGCCAACTGACCGATGAATTTGCAACGCGCTCAGACGTGAGTGACTTGTATGGCAAGGTATCGATCGGCATTACTGACTCGATTTGCCCACTCGATCCTTCATTTTCGTTTTTTGATCAAGTGGTCATCGAGCTCAATGATGGCCGAGTCTTTGACTCAGGTCCAATCCGTTTTCCGCTCGGCAATGCGATGAATCCTTTGAATGCCGAGGGCTTACGTGCAAAATTCATGGAATGCCTGGCGATCTTTAACAAGGAGAGCAACTCGATTAAGTTCGAAAGCGAAGGGCTCTTTGAGCGTTTACGTCAGTTAGAAACGCTACCAAATATTCAATCGCTCTTTACCTAGGAATCGAGTACTCAAAGGTCGCAGTACGATATTTCATTCAATTAAACAGGGTTGGAATTGTTAAACAATGACCGACCCGACTGGGAGACAAAAATGAAAACAATCAGAACAGTATTCTTGGCATTCATGACACTTATTGCTGGTGTAGCGACGGCTGCTTATCCAGACAAACCTATCAAGGTAATTATTCCCTTCCCTGCGGGTCAGACGACAGATATTCTTGGTCGTGCTTTAGCCAATGAGCTGACCAAGCTGTTGAATCAACCCATTTTCGTTGAAAACAGAGGTGGTGCAGGTGGAATCATTGGCATTGAAGCTGCCAAACGTTCCCCAAATGATGGATACACCATACTGATTGCATCCAGTGGCCCGTTATCTATCAATCAGAACCTGTACAAAGATATTCCATATGGCACGCTCGACGATTTTGAACCAGTTGCAACGATTCTGGAAGTGCCACAATTCCTGGTTGTACGACAAGATTTCCCTGCAACAACACTGCCTCAGCTAATTGAGCTAGTGCAAAAAAATCCAGGCAAATACAACTATGGATCTGGTGGAGTGGGCCTGACCAACCATCTCACCATGGAAATGCTCAAGTTAAAAACAGGCATGAACGTAAAGCACGTGCCCTACCGGGGCGCCACTGCAGCGCTGACAGGACTACTGTCAGGAGATACAGACATGATGTTTGAATCTGGGCCAGCAATTATTCAACTGGTGGACTCGGGTAAGCTCAGGGTGCTTGCAATTGGAAGCCAGACAGAGTCTGAAAAATTCGCAGGCGTAAAAAGCGTACATGCCCTGGGCGTTACCGGCTTTGAGGCGACAACCTGGATGGCGATGCTTGTCCCGAAGGGCACACCTCCAGATGTCATCAATACTCTGAACAAAGCAACCAACTCGGTATTGAATTTACCTGAAATCAAAAAACAGTTTGCCTCGGTTGGCGCAGTCGTGCGAACAGCAAGTGCGCAAGAAACCCGAGAATTCATTGCCCAGGAACTGGCTCGCTGGAAAGAAACGATTGATAAGGGCAACATAACTGCTGAATGAAAAAAAGGATTAATTCAGTTTATGGGGCTGTCCATACCGACCTTCCTTGGGATAGGTATACGTTGTTTTAACGGGTCCCATACCGATAATTTGCACTTCAACAGGCTCTTTGAGTGAACCGTCAAAGTGCACAGCATTCGCCGGATGGAACATGATGCCACCCTCTGGCATCACAATTGTGCTTGCGGGATCCCAGCTCGCATCGGTACCTGAATACCAAGTGCCTTTGATGACTGTGACCCAACGATCCTGATCATGTGCGTGCGGAGTACTCATGACTCCTGCTGGAAAAATATTCCTGACAATATAAAGACCAGGTTTAGAGGGATCACCAAAAAGCACAACATTCTTGATCCCGTTTTCACCATCTTTCCACGCAATTTCACTTGGTGTCATTTTGACAAATCCGCCAGGCAGCTCTGCTGCATGGGCACATAACGCACTTATGCCAAGCAATAAGCTGATCGCAGACTTTGTATAAAACTTATTCAACATTTTTCTTCCTTTTTTTAATGAAATTGGTCGTGATCTATGATTTATAGGTCTTAATCTACTAATCGTTATTCGCGAGCTATGAATCGTTGTTCGCGATCTATGAATTGTTATTCGTAATCTACGAATCGCTAACAAATCATTTAATGAATCATTTTATTCACAGACTATTGGGAAAGTGACTTAATCATCTGATACATGAACTCACGACCATCGTAGAGGCTTTTAATCGCGACACGCTCGTCAAGACCATGTGCACGCGCATCGCTTGGCTCAAAAAATATTCCAGATACGCCATACATCGGCATACCCGCATTACGCATAAAACGACTATCCGTCGCACCCGTACTCATGAAAGGGACAACTGTCACACCGGGCCACATTTTTTCTGTCAAGGTATCGATGACACCCATTACATCTGGACGCAGCGGCGAAGGCGGACTCGCCATGGCGGGGTTGCTAGCAACCATGCTGATGCGCTCACTTCCTAATAAAGATCTGAGTTTTGCATCGACCTCTTTAGGATCATCATGGGGCAAAATGCGGCAATTCACGACAGCCTTTGCTGATTGTGGCAAGGCGTTTTCAGCATGTCCGACATTGATCTGCGTGACGACACAGGTCGTGCGCAATGTCGCGTTATATAAAGGTGTTTGTGACAATCTGGCAAGCGCGTCTTCACTGGGATTACCGCCAGCGACTGCAAGCATATCTTCCTTCTTTTGACCACTCTCAAACTGGGCACTCCGCTGAAAATACACCTTACTCACTTCGGCGAGCTTGACTGGGAATTTATACTCACCGATGCGATTTAGTGCTGCAGTCAATGGGTAGGCAGGGTTATTGATTGTAGGCAAGGAGCTATGCCCGCCAATATCGGTCACCTCAAGCTTGTAAGTGGTGTACATCTTTTCAGCAATCTGTACACGCTGCAAAATTGGCTTGCCTTGATTGAGCTGCCCTCCTCCGCCCTCGTTAATCCCAAAATCAGCAGTTATCAGCTCTGGATGATTTTTAATAAGCCACCAAGCGCCATTGCTCGGGACATCTCCCATTTCTTCGTCAGAAGTCAATGCAAGAATGATGTCGCGCTTTGGAGAAAATTTCTCTTGTTTGAGTTGCCCCAGTATTGAGACAAACGAGGCAGCCATTGACTTGTCATCTGCTGAGGCGCGAGCAGTGAAATAGCCATCATCTTCTTTCAATACAAACGGGTCAGTTTTCCAGTCTTCACGTTTAGCTTCGACCGCATCGACGTGGGCGAGCAACAGCATAGGTTTTTTACTGCCATCACCCTTAAAGCGAAGTACTAAATTTCCTTTACGGGGAAAGGGCTCAAAAATCTGAACATCTTTTTCGTCGAATCCTGCCTCAACCAGGTGTTTCTTCATGGCGAGTACGGCTTGCGTATTATTTCCGACAGAATTGGTGGTGTTGATTTCTACGAGTTCTTTATAGATATCGTGAAACTTTTTCTGTGTCTCGTTCAACGGTTCTGGCGCTTGGGCATAACTTTGAAAAGCCGCAACGCTAAGGATCAGAGATAAAGCGGTCTTTTTAAAGTGGAAATTTTTCATGTTGTCTCTTTTTTAAAATTAGATATTGACCTGAACACTTAATTCTTAACATGCTCATGATTAATTTCTGCCAGAGTAAAACAACTCTGGCAGAAGATCTATCCAAATTTAGCGCCTGAGAGGCCATCAGGTGGGTATTTTCATACTCCCCCTAAGATTTAATTATTGAATATTGATGTTTCGAGTCTGAATGAGTTTCTTCCAGCGCTCAGATTCTTCTTGCTGATAGGCCACAAACTCTTCTGGGGTATTAGCAACGACTTCAAAACCGATATCGATAAATTGCTGTTTTACTTTTGGATCGTTCAGAGCAGAGACAAGAGAGTGGTGAATTTTTTTCTGGATATCCGCTGGCAGCCCCTTTGGTGCAACAACAGCTTGCCATGAATAAATCGTCATATCCGAGATCCCTGCCTCAGCCAAGGTTGGCACGTTGGGTAGTAATGGCGATCTCTTTTCGCTAGTGATGGCCAGGGCACGCATTTTTCCACCGTTGATATATTGAATCACCGCATTGATGTTTGCAAACATGGCATCGAGTTGCGACCCCATTAAATCAACCATTGCCGGAGCGCCTCCTTTATAGGGAATATGCAAGCCTGCAGTGCCTGTTTGCAAAAAAAGAATTTCGGCAGTGAGGTGATCTGATGAGCCATTGCCTGCCGAACCAAACGAGATTTTTCCGGGCTTGGCCTTCATTGCCGCAACCACATCCGCAATGGTCTTAAAGGGCGAAGATTCAGGCACAACCAGAACATTGGGAGAGCGCACGCCAACTGTCAGATAGTCAAAATCCGTTGCCGCGTTGTAAGGTACTGCGCTCAGAAGGTGCGGCGCAATGACCAGAGGTCCAAGGGACGTCACTAGCAGCGTATAGCCATCAGGTGCTGCTCGCTTGACATAATTTGCACCAATTGTCCCTGTCGCCCCAGCCTTGTTTTCAACAACGACAGACTGACCCCATTCCTGCTGCAGCATCGGCGACAGCGCGCGCGCCATCTGATCCGTCGAGCCACCCGGCGGGAAAGGCACAATCAGTGAAACAGGCTTATCTGGCCAGGCCATCACATTTGTGGCACAAAATATTAAAGTCGTCAGTACAAATAATGAAATGATTTTTTTCATGATCGTTTAAAGTCAGTGGTGATATTTTTTAAAACAGATGCGAAGGCGCTAAAAGATTCTGATTGCAATATCTGGCTGTCATGCATTACTCAGGCTGAATTCCTGCCTGCCTGATAATGCGCCCCCAACTATCAAGTTCACTGAGCTGAAAACTTGCAAGTTCAGTTGGCGAAGTGACGGCAACGTCCATACCGTTCTGCTCGGCAAAATTGCGCAGTGACTCTGTCGCCATGGCGCTACGCGCAAGCTCATTGAGCCGAGCAATAATCGGCTCGGGTGTCCCAGCGGGGACATACAAGGCATTCCAGTGATGGGCCTCGTAACCTGGTAAGCCTGATTCAGCAATAGTCGGCACGTCCGGCACCAGGGCTGAACGAGTGGGACTGCTCACACCCAGAGCGCGCAACTTTCCAGCCTTAACCTGCGGCAGACTGGTGGTCAGATCCACGATCATCATATCGGTCTGGCCTGCAACCAGCCCCATCACTGCGGGAGGATTGGCTTTGTAAGGCACATAATTCAACTCAGTGCCGCTCATCGACTGAAATAATTCAGCTGCTACTCGCGCCGAAGAACTCCCAGATCCATAGCTCAGCTTGCCGGGTTCCTTTTTAGCGAGCGCGATGAACTCACCGACCGTATGCGCACTCAATGAGGGATTGACGACCATCAGCATATAACCCTGTACCAACCGCCCCACGGGTGCAAAGTCCTTGATTGGGTCATAAGGCAATTGCTTGAGTAAATGCGGATTCGCCGCCTGGGTCGTATTCGTCGTAATAAACAAGGTGTAGCCATCCGGAGCCGCACGCGCGACGGCCTGCGCGGCGATGCCGCCAAACGCACCTGCCCGGTTATCCACGATCACCGTCTGGCCGGTCAACTTTGTGATCTCAAAACCAAGCGCTCGCGCCAGACCATCAGTCGTGCTACCGGGGGTAGAGCCCACAATAATGGTGAGCTGCCGCGACGGGAAGGACTGCGCATACGCCCGCCCGTTAAACACGCCAGCCGAACTTGTGATGACAGCGAGTGACAAGCATGTTTTGACTGCAAGCACCTTGAATTTCATGTTGACTCCTCTATTGCCTTGCGGCATGTAATGAAACGCCTCGCCACAAGTTGTCCCCTGCTGAGATGGATTCTTTGTCCATTTATACTCAGGTATTAGGATGATCTGGTTGTTACGTTGTCAGGCTTGACTCAGGCCGAAGTCCTGCAAGCGCTTGCGTAAGACTATCCAGCACCATTTCACCCATGGCAGTCCTTGTCTCAATCGTCGCACTGGCACGATGAGCCTGCAATGAGACATTGTCCATTGACAGCATCTCCACAGGTACATTGGGCTCGTCGACAAACACGTCAAGACCCGCACCTGCAATCCGCCCTGCGCGCAAGGCCTCGACCAGGTCAGGCTCGTTGACGAGCTTGCCGCGAGCGATATTGATCAGAAAGCCCTGACTTCCCAGCGCATCAAGTACTTCGGCATTGACGATTCCTTGCGCCTGATCAGCAGCAGCAGCAAGCACCAGGGCATCACTTTGCGAAGCAAGCGCTTTCAAGTCTGCGACAAAAGCGTAAGGTACATCGGTCATAACGCGTAAATCGGTATAACTGACTGGGCAACCAAACGCGGTGGCACGTGTCGCGATCGCACGTCCGACCCGCCCCATGCCCACGATCCCGACCCGCATTCCGCTAAATCGGCGAGCCAGTGGAATTGCGCTTGGTTGTGGATGTTTGGGCCACATTCCCTCTCGAATGAAGCGGTCTCCGGCGCACATACCTCGACACGTCGCAATCAGCAGGCCAATTGCCAGATCTGCGACATCTTCAGTCAGGGCCCCAAAGGTTGCTGTAACGGGCAGACCTCGGGCACGCGCATAGGACAGGTCGACTGCATCGGTGCCTACGCCATTGACGGCGACGACCTTCAGAGCAGGGAGCTGGTCCATCAGCGCATTGGTGATGCCTGTATGCCCTCCCGTAATTACTGCCTGGATGTTGCGACCATGCTCGCGAATATAAGTCTCCTGATCAGGTTGTTCGTACAAACGGTGCACCGTATAGCGTGCATTGAGCTTGTCATTGATTGACGGGATCAGAATAGGATTGAGTTGGAGGATTTCCGGTTTCATGAGAGGCTCCACTTAACCACGTCCAGCAAACGGCATCGCGCTCGCCATGACAGTCATATTCAGCACATTCGCACTCAAAGGCAGATTGGCGATATAACGCACAGCATCAGCGATGTGTTTGACATCGATCATGGGCTCAGGCTTGATTTCTCCATTGGCCTGCAACACCCCCTTGGTCATCCGAACCGATAACTCGGTCAACGCATTGCCGATATCGATCTGGCTGCCAACAATATTAAAGGGACGACCGTCCAGTGCAATGCTCTTGGTCAGACCGAGCACCGCGTGCTTGCTGGCGGTATAGGGACCGCTCAGTGGGCGGGGTGTGTGTGCCGATACAGAGCCATTGTTGATGATCCGGCCACCCTGTGGGGTCTGTCTTTTCATCAGGCCAAAAGCGGCCCTCGCACAGAGGAATACGCCAGTAATGTTGGTATCGATGACATTTTTCCACTTTTCCAGCGGCAGTTCGTCCATCGTCACGGCCGGTGCATTGACCCCGGCGTTGTTGAACACAACATCGAGTCGCCCATACGTCTGTTCAATTTTGGCGAACAAAGCCTCAACGCTTTGTACGTCGCGCACATCCGTTGGCACCGCGAGCGCCTGTTGTCCGGCTGCTGCGGCTGCCTGGGCGATCTCTTCAAGCGGCTCAGGCCGGCGCCCCGCCAGCACAACCGTAAACCCGTCCTGCAGCAGACCGAGTGCTGTTGCCCGCCCCACGCCACTTCCTGCGCCAGTCACGAGTGCGATTCTTGAGGTTGAATTGTCTGACATGTCTGTATTTCCTTTTGCGATCAATTGACAGAAATCTTGCGTTCACGAATCACTTGTTCGTAACGTTTGCGATCGCTATGAATCAGCTGTGCGAATTGCTCGGGCGTGGTCGCAACCGGAATCGCACCAAGTTCAATCAGACGGGCACTGACTTCTTCTGTGCCGAGCAACGACCTCACATCAGCAGAGATCTTTTGCACGATATCCTTTGGCGTGCCGCTTGGCGCGAGCAAACCAATCCAGCTAATTGAGTTAAACCCAGGCACGACCGATTCAGCCAGTGTGGGAACATTAGGCAAGGCTGCAACTCGCTTATCACTTGTCACGGCCAGGGCGCGCAGCTTACCCGCCTTGATATGACCACTGGCCTCAAAGACGGTCATGAATGAGAGTTGCACATGTCCCGCAAGCAGATCGGCAACTGCCGGGCCACCTCCGCGGTAAGGCACATGAAGGATCTCGACACCTGTTGCATCCTTGAACATTTCGGCGGCTAGGTGCGGTGCACTCCCGGCGCCACTACTGCTGTAACTCATTTTGCCAGGCTGAGTTTTTGCCAGAGCAATGAATTCAGCAGCAGTCTGCGCCGGTACGCCAGGATTGATAATCATCACCAGGGGTAGCTCAGCAACCATTGTGATCGGTGCAAAGGCATGATCCGGATCGTAGGGTAAGTTTTCATACAAGGATGGATTGATCGCCTGGGTACCAATATTGCCCATCAACAAGGTGTAGCCGTCGGGTTTTGACTTGGCAACAATATCGACACCAATCTGCCCTGCGGCGCCCCCTTTGTTTTCAATAATGACTTGCTGACCCCATTTGACGCTCAGCTGGTGGGCGATGATGCGTGCCCCTGTATCGGTGCCGCCTCCTGGCGGAAACGGTACAACCATCGTCACGGTCCGATTGGGGTATGTGCCCTGCGCACTCACCATACCCGCGAACAATGCAAGGATCAGGGTGAAAATGATTTTCATAATTATTGTGGTCCAAGCTTTGCGATCAGTGCTGCCAGCTCTTGCACCTCGTTGGCCTTCAGATCCGTCAACGGTGCACGCACTGGGCCGGCATCATGACCGACAATCTTGGCACCGGCCTTCACAATACTGACGGCATAACCCTGCATCTTGTTGCGGATCGCCAGATAAGGCATAAAAAATTCGCGCAACAAATGATGCTGGGTGGCCATATCATCGGCTGCGACAGCCCGATAGAAATCCATCGCAGTTTTAGGAATGAAGTTAAATACGGCAGAGGAATACACCGGTGTACCAAGCGCCTTATAGGCGGCGGCATAGACCTCGGCTGTAGGCAAGCCCCCCAGATATGCAAAGCGATCGCCCATCTTCATGTAGATTGAAGACATGGTTTCGATGTCACCGACACCGTCCTTAAAACCAATCAGGTTAGGACAGCGATCAGCAAGGATCGCGAGGGATTCCGGGGTGAGTTTGCAGACATTACGGTTATAGACAATCACGCCAAACTTCACGCTTTTGCACACCTGCTCTACGTGGGCGATGAGGCCTTCCTGGCCGGCTTCGGTCAGGTAATGTGGCAGCAGCAATACGCCATGTGCGCCCAAGCGTTCTGCTTGCTGGGCGCACTGAATCGCAAAACGCGTCGGGCCGCCCACGCCAGCAATAATCGGCACCTTACCTTTGCAGGTATCGACGGCAGTCTGGATGATGCCCGGGTATTCCTCTGCGGTCAGAGAAAAAAATTCGCCTGTGCCACCCGCTGCAAACAAGGCCGTTGCACCATACGGCGCCAGCCATTCCAGGCGCTCGGCATAGCCTTTGGCGTTGAAATTGCCCTGGTTATCAAAGTCTGTCAAAGGAAACGACAGCAAGCCGCTCGACATAATTGTTTTAAGTTCCTGGGGATGCATATGTTTCCTTTGAGCAATGAGTAAATGAATCCTGGCTGCGTCCAAATGGTAGCGCTACCAAATTATATTTACGCAATGGTAGCGTTACCAAACAAACGCGTCAACAATTTTAAGTTAGGGGTTTTTACTAGGGTTTAACGATCGATTTTTTAAATGACTAAGCGCTATCGCGCTCGACAATCGAAAATCCAACGTCGATCTCCCGCGGATTGACGATTTTTCCTTCCGCCCTGTCCATCAGGAATTGAGCAGCCATATGACCGATTTTTTCGCCATTGATACGAACGGTGCTGAGTGCAGGCACCATATCGCCGACAAAAGGAATGTCACCGAAGCCCATGACAGCAAGGGTGTGCGGAACTGAAATGCCCTGGACCCTGGCCTCAGTCATCACGCCCAGAGCAAGCAAGTCAGAGCTACAGAATATGGCATCAACCGGTGGAACTTCCCTGAGGATCGTCAGCAAGGATTCGCGACCGCTTTTCAGCGAGCGCGAGGCACCTACGTTCACTACAAAAACCTCAGGATGTCCCTTTTCGGCAACGGCCAGTTTAAAAGCACTGACCCGACGCGCGGCGCGTTCATCATCGGCAGTCACAAATGCAAAACGCCTTCGCCCCTTATTCATCAGGAAATACGCGACTTCCCGACCAATATCTGCATGAGAAAAGCCGATCAGCATGTCAATTGGAGTCGGAGTCAGATCCCAGGTTTCGACAACAGGAATCCCCGAAGCCAGCAGCCGCGTGCGCCCGCGCTTTGAGTGCATGATGCCCGTCAGAAAAATCCCATCAGGACGTCGTCCGATAATGGATTCGAGCAGGAGTTCTTCACGTGAAGCGGAATATGCGGACTGTCCTAGCATCAGTTGATAGCCGCCATCAAACAGCGTGCTGTTGAGCGATTCAATGGTCCCCATAAAGACGGACATCAGGGTACTGGGGACGACGGCGGCAATCAGCTTGCTGCGCGAGGATGCCAGACCCCCTGCCATCCTGTTAGGCACATAACCTGTACGATTGACGGCATCCTGGACCTTGCGCAACAGGTCAGGCGAAACCTGATCCGGCGTATTGATGGCGCGAGAGGCTGAAATCGGTGCGACACCGGCAAGTTTGGCAACATCACGCAAGGTCATAGCACCGCTGCCGCGTCGGGTGCGCTTGCTGATCTCTTTGTCGCTCATCAATACTCCTTGCATCCAGCAAATGGTAGCGCTATCATCGCACAAACTTCACGCATCATGCCAATCAGGCAAACCGTATCATAGGGGATATTAATGACGCCGCTCACCATTCGCATGAATGACCGCGACAATGTTGAGATTGTTGCGAACAACGGAGGCCTGCCCGCAGGTACCGTCTTGCAATCTGGTCTGATCTTGCGCGACATGGTTCCCCAGGGACATAAAGTGGCGCTGGTGGACTTACCTGCCGGCACAGCGGTGTTGCGCTATGGCATCCCGATCGGGTATGCGCTCAAAGACATTCCCGCCGGCAGCTGGGTCAGTGAGCGTCTGCTCAGGATGCCTGCGGCGCGCGAACTGGACAATCTGCCCATCGCGACCATTCGACCAGAACCGCTTGCCGCGCTTGAGGGCCATACCTTTGAGGGCTATCGCAATGCGGACGGCTCGGTGGGCACACGCAATATCCTGGCCATCACCACCACCGTCCAGTGTGTCTCAGGGGTCGTGGATTTTGCGGTGCAGCGCATCAAAGCAGAACTGCTGCCCAAGTACCCAAATGTAGATGACGTGGTCGGCATTGAACATACCTACGGCTGTGGTGTAGCAATTGATGCCGAAGGAGCGGAGATTCCAATCCGTACGCTGCGCAACATCAGTCTAAATCCGAACTTTGGCGGTGAGGTGATGGTCGTGAGTCTAGGCTGTGAAAAACTCCAGCCCGAGCGCCTGCTGCCCCCTGGCTCGATTCCGATTGTCGATCAGCGCGATCCAGAGCCCGAGTTAGATGTCGTTTGTTTGCAGGACGAAGCGCACGTGGGCTTTATGTCAATGATTGACTCAATCATGCAAACCGCCAACCAGCATCTTGCGCGTCTCAATGCACGTAGGCGCGTGACCGTACCCGCTAGCGAATTGGTCGTGGGTGTACAGTGCGGCGGCAGCGATGCGTTCTCGGGTGTAACGGCCAATCCCGCAGTGGGCTATTGCACTGACCTGCTCGTGCGCGCAGGCGCCAGCGTCATGTTCTCTGAAGTCACCGAAGTCAGAGATGGCATTGATCAGCTCACCTCACGTGCAACGACCCCGGAGGTCGCGCAGGCCATGATCCGCGAGATGGCCTGGTACGATAAATATCTCGAACGCGGTCGTGTCGATCGCAGTGCCAACACGACACCCGGCAATAAAAAAGGTGGTCTATCAAACATTGTCGAAAAAGCCATGGGTTCGATCGTCAAGTCCGGCTCTGCACCAATATCAGGAGTGCTCGCACCTGGCGAGAAGCTCAAACAAAAGGGTTTGATTTACGCCGCAACGCCCGCAAGTGACTTTATTTGCGGCACGCTCCAATTAGCCGCAGGAATGAACCTGCATGTCTTCACCACAGGGCGAGGAACACCTTATGGCCTGGCTGCAGTCCCTGTTATTAAAATGGCGACCCGTACGGACCTGGCGCGCCGCTGGCATGACCTGATGGACGTGAACGCCGGGACGATCGCTGATGGCACCAAAACAATTGAACAAGTTGGCTGGGAACTCTTTCATATCATGCTAGAGGTGGCGAGCGGTCGTCAAAAGACCTGGGCCGAGCAGTGGAAACTCCATAACGCACTGGTACTGTTTAATCCTGCGCCAGTGACTTGAGGGCAGAACCGCTGCAATGAATATACCCTCGTGAAAAGGCACAAGATCTGCCCCGAACGATATACTCGCCAAACACATCCCTTTGCCGTATAACAAAAAAATCAAGGACAAAATATGAAAAAAATGAATTTACGTCAACGACTGAGTCAGGGTTCAGCCGTACTGGCGCCAGGTGTTTATGATGCACTGACAGCACTCATTGCGGAGCGCGCGGGCTTTGAGGCGCTCTACCTGTCTGGCGGTGCGGTCGCCTACACCCAGTTTGGTCGTTCTGACATTGGTCTCACGACCGCAACCGAAGCGGTCAATGTACTTGCACGGATCACCGATCGTGTCGAAACACCCATCATCGTGGATGGTGACACGGGTTTTGGCAATGCTTTGAATACGCGTCGCACCGTACGTGATTTTGAGCGTGCGGGTGCGGCAATGATCCAATTGGAGGACCAAAGCTTCCCCAAGCGTTGTGGACATCTCGAAAATAAATCTCTGATCGGCACAGCAGAAATGTGTGGCAAATTGCGTGCTGCACTCGATGCACGCCACTCCTCTGAGACATTGATACTGGCGCGCACCGATGCTGTCGCAGTTGAAGGACTGGACGCGGCAATCGAAAGAGCAGAGGCCTATCTAGCATGTGGGGTCGACGCACTCTTTATCGAGGCCGTGCACTCAGCAGAACAAATGGATATCGTATGCAAACGGTTTGCGCCTCGTATTCCCTTGCTTGCAAATATGGTCGAAGGCGGCAAGACGCCAATCCAGAGCGCTGATGAACTAAGCGCTCGCGGTTTTAAAATCGTGATTTTTCCTGGTGGCACTGCCCGCTTTGTAGCAAAACAATTTGAACAATACTTCATGAGTCTAAAAACACATGGAACCACGCAGCCAATGAAAGCAGAGATGTTTGATTTCAACGAACTCAACGAGCTCATCGGTACACCCGAGTTACTCGAACTGGGTCAGCGCTACGTTTAAATCGTCACGAGCACAACAGGACCAGATTCAGTCCATGTAAAAACCTTGAGCATTTTTAACTGTCGCATAAAAGACGCAAGTCTTGGTCGCAAATTAAATTGCCAAAAGTTATCAGCGAAACTCAATAGACCTCCCTACTCTCCTATGAGGATAGGGATCATCACACCGCAATAATCAAAGACAGAACTTAGACACCTGTCCAAATTAAATATCCGCGCATCCTTGCTGTGGGCTACAAACATGAAGTGGTGTGCTATTCACTTCAGTTTTGTGTGAGTAGGCTCACCATCAGACTTCATTCATTGCCAAAATTTTCGTAGACATACCGAGAAAATAGACAGGTGTCCAAATGATTTCAAGTAAAGCTTTGATAGACCAGACGGGGATCTCTCGCGCCACGCTGAACAACTATATCCAGCTTGGCATTCTGTCCAAACCTGTTGTGATGTCTCATTCTGATGATGCCCCGACAGGTGCCGCGCGCTTGCTTGGTTATTTTGACCTTGATTCAGTGGACCGCATCAGAGCAGTACAGAGCCTGAAAGCCGAAGGCCTGTCTATCCCGGAAATTGTTGAGTACCTTGCCGAGAACGGAATCCAGTCGGAATTTGAATCACTGACACCAATCGAAACGCCATGTCTGCAATCGAAATCTGTCCCTTTGCAAAAGTTTAGCCAAATAGCGGACACGACAATTCCTTCAGAAACACCCGAACGGCACACCATGCAGAGCCTGCCTCCTCTTTCACTGGATACGCATAGTCACCCTGCTTACATGCTGAATTACAACCTTGAACTCACTTGGCTTAATGAATTCGCTCGAGGAGATATTTTTAGCTTTGACAAACCGCCTGCGCATAGCAATGCGCGCAACATCTTTAAGCTGCTTGCTGATGACGAAGCGAATCTGTCCCTCAAATCCAGGCAAGTACTTGCAGAGCTGCATTTGCAAATCGCGAGTGTGCGCCTGAGCCAACAAGCGTTAAGTAATCTGCTCAGTCTGAATGATCCAGCCGTATTTAAGACACTCACCCAGTCAGGGGCGTTCGCTGCGGCCGAACCAACTTCAGATTCAAAGCTATTCAAGGAATTCGAATATTCCAAAGTGATGGAGCATGCTCAATCACAAGCGTATCGTGTATTTTCAATTTATTTTCGCGAAGGCATTCTGATTATTCACACGCCACGTGGTGAACAGGAAGATGCCTTGATCGACTTTCTCTCACGTCGCGATCATGTCATTCGCACATTGATGAGACAGCAATTACCTGTCATGACTTCGCTCGCAGTGCTGGTCGCTGACGTACAGAATTCTGTACGCATCTGCTCGGAGCTACCGCCCGATGAATATTTTGAGTTAATTAACCAGATCTGGCACACCATGAGCCAGGTACTACGCAAGTATATCGGCACGCACGGCAAGCATGCTGGAGATGGTGCAGTCTACTATTTTTTTCCGCAACCTGAAAGCAACTATCTGTATAACGCAATTTGTTGTGCAGATGAATTGCGCACAGCGATGTTGAAAATAAACTCTGAATGGCAGCTGCGCAAAAACTGGTTGACCGAACTCAAACTCAACATTGGTTTGCATGAAGGTCAGGAATGGCTAGGTGCGTTCCAGTCAGATCATCATATCGAATTCATGGTGCTTGGAGATACCATCAATTTTGCAGCACGTCTGAGTGATTTTGCAAAAAACGGCTCAGTCTGGGCAACAAAAAATCTGATCAGTCGTCTCTCTGCACAAGAACGCAAGTCTATTGAGTTTGGTGTACTCAGGCGCAGCCATGAGAGCGGGGATCGATTTGTAGAGTCTTCTTACGCACAGATTGATTCGCTCATTGCATTTGATCAGCAAAAAAATGAAAAGTTACGCGACATTGCACAACTCGCGGTAACTGAAATTCGCCGTGTCCACACAACATAAATTTCATTATTTAGAAGTCCTTTGCACTTCCTGTCCAGAATACGTTAAATCCATTGTTGTAATTTAAAAAAATACTGGAAATTGTTTGCATCCAAGATGGCCTTTGATCATAATCTGGAAGCAATTTTCTACTAACGCCAAAGGACTGGGCGCATGAGTAATTATCAACAGATGCAGCAACTACTTAAGATTGGCGCATGTCTGAGTAATGAGAAAGATATTGATCAGCTGCTTGAAATCATCTTAAGCGCTGCAATGGATTTGACGCAGGCGGATGCAGGAACGATCTATCGCCTGACAAAAGAAAAAAAGCTTAAATTCGAACTCATGCGCACTCGCAGCAAAGATGTGCACATCGGCAACAAGAGCACCTCCACACAGGCAGTCCCGGAGCTATCGCTCTTCAAGCATTGCGGTGAACCAGAACTGGATAAAGTTGTTTGTTATTCAATTAATAAAGACATCCTGGTCAATATTCCGGATGCTTATGATGCATTAGGTTTTGATTTTAGCGGCACGCGTAGCTTTGATCAGCAAAACAACTACCGCTCAAAATCCTTTCTCACTATACCGATGAAAACGCTTGAAGGCGAGATGATCGGCGCCATGCAGCTTATCAACGCCACGGACCCCGATACGGGAGAGATTATTGCCTTTTCCACTACTGCCCAGGAAATCGTCGAGGCCCTATCCTCGCAACTTTCCCTCGCGTTGACTAATCGCTTGCTGGTAGATCGCCTGCAAAGTTTGTTTGAATCTCTCGTTAAATTAATAAACCAGGCGATCGACGACAAGTCACCCTATACAGGAGGCCATTGCAAGCGGGTACCTGAGCTCACCATGATGCTGGCTGAAGCCGCGCACAAATGCTCAGTCGGTCCGTTGAGAGATTTTAAAATTACCGATTCAGATCGAAACGAACTGTACCTTGCCAGCCTGCTCCATGATTGCGGAAAAATCTCCACCCCCGTTCACATCGTAGATAAGGCGACAAAGCTTGAAAAGATTCAAGATCGCATTGAGACAATCAAACTGCGCGCGGAATTAATCAGACGTGATTTTGATCTGGCCTGCGCCAAAAATGAGATTGATGAAAGCGAACGCGAGCGACTGAGCCAACAATTGATTACAGATCTTACCTTTCTTGAGCATTGCAATATCGGTACGGAATTTATGCGTGACGCTGATGTAGATCGCGTGCACCTTATCGCACAAAGCTATTGCTGGACAGACTCCGCGCATCAGTCGCATCATTTTTTAACCTCTGATGAAGTATTAAATCTGACAATTCGTTCAGGCACACTAACGACAGATGACAGAAAAATTATCAACCGACATATCGAAATGACCAACAACATGCTCGACCAACTCCCATGGCCGATGCATCTGAAAAATGTTCCTGAATATGCTGGAGGTCATCACGAGCGTATGGATGGACAGGGCTATCCGCGTGGCCTGAAGCGAGACGAAATGTCGATACAGGCGCGTTGCATGGGGATTGCTGATATTTTCGAAGCCCTGACTGCTGCTGACCGTCCTTATAAAAAAGGTAAATCGCTGAGCGAGGCGTTGACAATCCTTGGGAATATGAAACTAGGTCATCATATTGATCCAGACCTGTTCGATATATTTATGTGGGAACGCGTTTACGAATCCTATTTGGATGAACATGTGCATCGCGATCAGATTGACTGCGTTGATCTCAAAAAAATTCCAGGCTATCAATCACCTCCCGCTGACTACCATGGCACTTTCCAATAGATGTCGTTGAGTAACCGCCTTGGATAGGAAACGCCTTCCCTATCCACAGCTCAAGTGCTTGTCGCTACTCTTGCTGATCGTCAGTTACGCATGGCTTTTCTATGACAAGGGAATCACCACATCTTGCCTGACTTGGTTGCTTGCACTTGTCGTTTTTTATTTGTATCAAAAAACAGCTTTATTCTCGGTCTGTCGTAAAACACTCGCTTACCTTGTTTTTTTTATTACACCTGTCTTGAGTATGACAGGCCAAATTTCAGTCTTGACCGGCTTTGGTGGGACAGGTGCCTCGACCCCATGGCTAGGTATCTCGTTTGTCACCTCAGCACTTGCGATTCAAATCTTTACAAACTCCCTTCGTTTTACGAATCTTTGGTCCAGCATCATGCAACCTATACGCATGAGCTCAGGGCCTGTCGCACTCAGTAACACATTCGTATCGAAGCTCAGCATTGCGAAAGCAAAAGTCTACCTTAGCTGGACAATTCTGGGAGTCTTCTTTTATAGCGTCCTTGCATCGAATTTAGAACAATTTTTAATTCTAAAAGCATCTTCTGAATCACTGGATATTCTTGTATTTTCGATTGTTTTTGAATTCTACGTTTACTTTAATTTTTGCGGAATCAGCTTCATTGTGTATGGCCTATTAGGTCTGTGTGGTGTACGCGCAGTGGTGAATTTCAATATGCCCTTTGCTGCACCTAATCTTATCAACTACTGGCAGCGCTGGCACCTGAGCCTGAGCGCTGTCCTGAAACACTTATTCTTCAACCCCATTCGAGCCCATGGTGGTGGTTCGCTAGCAGTCATTGTTGTTTTTTTTGCCTCTGCAGTCTGGCACGGCGTGTCTTTTAACTTCGTGCTGTGGGGAGCTTTTCATGCGATCGGCTGGCAAATGACTTACTGGCTGACCCGCTGCATACCCAGTATAAAAATTTCACGTGTAATCAACTTCTGTATTTTTCCATTTTTTGTAATTGTGGGTCGATTAATTTTTTCAGAGTTTGACACGGCAATACTGCTACGAAAGCTGGATCACCTACTCTTGCATTTCACGATTAATCGCGACGATATGGTTTCACATTTTGATCTTGACGTTCAAACAACTGCACTCTTATGTCTCTCTGTTTGTTATATTGCCGTCGAAATCCTGTCCAGAAATATCAAAGGTATTAAATTCATTCGCTACAAATTAATGCGTCAGATTTGGTTATGGCCGTTATGGATTGGCTTATCCATTGCTTTCGGCTACAGCGGTCTGGGTGCCGTTTACGGCTCACGTTAAAGAGAAAATATTGTGCTATTAACTGGTTTAACAGTACTCATTATTGGTGCGAGTCACCTGGCCAAACCTACTTATCTGATTCAGACACTGAATGAAGACTTGGTGTCCGTAGGCGCTAAAGTACATACGCTGGGGGTGTGTGGCTCTGTTCCAACAGACTGGCTCAAACCGATAACGGGCACTTGTGGCAAAGCAGAGCGTATCAACAAAGAATCGACAATTTTTTCCTTTGGCCAAAAAGCTCAAACTGTCCCACTCACCGAGCTGATTGAAAAGGACCATCCTGATCTGGTCATCGTGGTGATGGGAGACACACTGGCATCCTATGGCCAAAGCGATTTTCAGCGTGGCTGGGCGTCAAAGGAAGTGTATGGCCTCACGCAACAAATTAAAAAAATGAACGTCACCTGTGTATGGGTAGGACCTGGTTGGGGAACGGAAGGCGGGACTTCAAAGAAAAATTCAGAACGCGTGAAACAGGTATCTAACTTTTTAGCTACGAATACCAAACCCTGTACCTATATCAACTCGCTTGAAATGTCTCAGCCTGGCGAATGGTTAACGAGTGACGGACAACACTATATGGCAGCCGGCTACCAAGCCTGGAGTAAGTCGATTGCGCGTGAGCTCCAGGCAATACAGTGACGGATTTAATTTCATTAGGAAGGACTACGACCACAAAAGGATACATTCAACTAAGGCTTGATTTTTACCAATGGTTGGCCTGTCTGCTCTAGTTGTGCACGCATTTCTTTGTACCCGGTGACAATTTTTTCCTTATAGGTACTACCCGATAGCCACACAGGATCAATCCCCATTTGATTGAGCCCATCCACTAGCTCCGGGTCTTTCATAGCTGCTGCAAGTGCCTCATCCAAACGCTTACGGACGTCAGTCGGAGTTCCTTTTGGCAAAGCCAACCCAAGCCATGAACTGATAGAAACATCGTAACCTGCCTCTTTCATCGTGGGAACATCGGGTCGGTCAGGCCATCGTTCGGGGCTGACCGAAGCCAGTAAGCGTAACCGTCCGGAGTCAACCAGTGGCAAAATTTCTGAAGGGGTTTGAACAGTAGAGGCGACTTGATCACTTACAACAGCAGAAACACTTTCTATTCCAGATTTATAAAGCACTTGTTCAAACTTTGCACCACTGAGTTTCGCAAGCTCAAAGAATGCAATATTGTTTGGGGCACCAGGGACACCAAAGAAAAATGGCTTCGATGATTTTTTTGCTGCATCAACAAAGTCAGCGACTGTCTTGTAAGGTGAATCAGCATTGACCACAAGTCCATAACGGTACCTGCCAAAGGTACCGACATATTCAAAATCATCGATCACATATGGCACTTCGATGAGGTGTGGCACCATTGCAATAGAGGCATAAGTCACCACACCAACTGTATATCCGTCCGGCTTTGATCGTGCAACAAAAGCAGGCCCTAGTGTTGCCTGAGCGCCAGGTTTGTTCACAACGACTACTGATTTTTTGAGCTGCTTTTCAAGTGCTTTTGCAAGAAGACGTGTTCCAACATCAGTCACCCCGCCTGCACCATAATTAACAACTAACTGAACCTCTTGGTCAGGGTAGCCTGTAGCATTCGTAAGATTGACTAAACCTAAAGCAAAACTACTTATAAGTGCTAATAGATATTTCATATGTCCCTCTTATATTTTTTATAATGAATGTCTACAACGTCAATATCATCCCATGAAAGAGCCACCATTAACATCAATGACGGCTCCGGTCACAAACTCAGCGTCATCTGACGCCAGAAAGGCAATCGCACCGGCAACATCCTGTGGCATGCCGAGACGATTGACCGGGATTCTTGTCAAATACGCAGCATTTGCCTCTTCGCCTGCAACCGCTGCCATTGGAGTCATTATCCGACCGGGTGCAACACAATTAACTGTGATTCCATGGCGTCCGACCTCTCCAGCCAGTGTTCTAGCCAAAGCCAACATCCCGGCCTTTGATGCAGCGTAATGCGCACCAGCAATACTTGAAGCCGTGCGTGCTGCCTGTGAAGACATGTTGATGATACGGCCCCATTGATTAGCACGCATCGATTTCAAAACGGCTTGAGAACACAGAAATGCCCCTGTGAGATTGACGTCGATAACTTCACGCCACTCATGAACCTCCATCTCCTCGACGCTTGCTTTCTTGCCATTGTGCTTAGGCGAAATTCCCGCATTATTCACAAGAATATCGATCTTATTAAACCTTTGAAGTACACCGTACACCATCGACTGCACATCCGGCTGATGACGAACGTCCCCCGTGCATGCAAGTGTGCGCAGACCTGTCGGGTCAATCGTATGCGCTGCAGCCTCTGTCTCAGCAGCATCAACATCAAAGAGCACTACATTGGCCCCTTCGTTGAATAAACGTTCAGCAATCGCATAGCCAATGCCACGGCGCGCACCCGTAATAATTGCGGTCTTACCCAAACATATATTGTTAAATGTCATTTTTATACCGTCTTCATTGGGCGTAGGTTTACCTTCAACACCACACCTTGTCCTGGATCAGTTGGCTTCATACCAGGTAACAGGTGGAAATGCGTTTGGATCCGTCACAACATCAATTACAGTTATTGTGTCGTTGTTAAGCGCTTCATCGAGCGCCGACCCCAACTGGCTGGCCTCATCAACACGAATACCTTTTGCTCCAACCGCTCGGGCAATTGCAGCATGATCAACCGGGACAAAATGACACGCATCAGTAAAGGCACCAAATTTAATATTTTCGGCGTGCTTCTGATATCCGAGAATGCCATTATTCAACACGACCAGAATGACCTTGGCTTTCATTCTGACGGCAGTTTCTAACTCCGCCCAGGCGTGCGCAAACCCACCATCACCCACAACACAAAAAACAGGAGCATCAGGTTTTGCGACTTTCGCACCGATTGCCATTGGCAACCCCCAGCCAAGTCCTGCGAGGCCGCGAGGAGTAAGAAAACGTGCACCAAGCGTTTTAGCGGAAATATAGTTTGCAATCCAAATCGATGAGTAGCTTGCATCAGCAACGACAACTGACTCATGATTCAGGCGTTTATCAATCTCACGCATAATTCTCTCTGGGCGCAGTGGTGATTGATTGCTATTGACCAAATCAGCGACCTCGGTTTCGTGTGAAGCCTTACCGTTACTGATCGTAGTTTCGAGTGCCTGACGCGCCTGTTTACGCGTATCAAGATTTATTTTTTCTAACTCATCAGTCAATCTTTCTAGCGTCAATTGCGCATCACCGATCAAACGCATCGCCTCGTAATTGCGACCTATTTCCTGGGGATCGATATCAATGTGTATATAAAGAGCATTCGACGGATATAGCTGCCAGGAGTCTGTTCCATTCTGGTTGGTGCGGTTACCCACGAGCACAACGACATCCGCCTCAGCGATTAATGGTCGCATAAAACGAGTTGAACCGTTGTGCCCCATAAAATAGGATGCTACGCCCATCGACAAGGGATGCATCTCGTCCACGGAGCCTTTGCCCATAACTGTCGTTGCAACAGGTAAATGTGCAATGTTTTGTAACCGCGACAACTGAGCGCTCGCATTCGAGGAATGCACCCCGCCGCCAGCAATAACCACTGGGCGCTCGGCCCGTGCGATTAACTCCGCCGCCTCGCGTAGTACAGCGGTGGATGGTGCATGACGATCCAGTGGATAACTTCCTAGCGATAGTCTACGCTCTGTTAGTTTTGGCGCAGTAGCCGGCTCAAGCAACAAATCCGAAGGCAGCATCAGCACGACAGGTCCTGGCCGACCCGATGTTGCTGCAGTAAATGCCATGTCAACGTAGTCATCAATACGACTGGCATGAATGACTCTACGCACCCATTTTGTCACCGGACGAAACATGGACTCGTGATCGAGTTCTTGAAACGCATTGCGATCCGTCTGATCCCTGCTGACATCCTGGACGAGAGCGACCATTGGAATGGAAGCTTTGAGAGCCTCCGCGAGCGGAGCTACCAACAAGGCCGCGGCTGGACCATTCTGAGCCGTCACCACCCCGACCTTACCACTCAATCTTGCATAGCCGTCAGCCATATAGCCGCCCGTGTTCTCCTGGCGATAGGCGATCTGCCGGATTCCAAACTCTTTGCTGGCAAGATGCACAAGTGATGGAAGACTTTGTCCAAAAATTACTGATACGCCATGGCGCTTGAGACTTGCAGCGACCCGGTGAGCAACAGTGTTCTCATAGAGTAGGCCGCGAGAATTGACAGCATTGTCAGTTGCAGGTGAACGCATTTTTATCTCCCAAATTTATATTTATTTTTTTAATATTATTTTCGTCGATCCATTAAGCGTTTAACCTTAGAACTTTGTGAGGTTAATGTATATTGATCCAAGTCTCCCTTTTTGACAGGAGTGACTTGTACTTTAACGCCGAGCACCTCTTTCATTCTGCGCTCCATGTTCTGTTTGACGTCGCTTATATCTGCAGACGCATCAATAATTTCTATCCAAACGTCCATTTGATCAATGCCAGCTTCGCCCACGCGATCAACAAAACAGAAAAATTCACCATTGCTACGTTTGTCTTCAAGTACTGCTGCACCCACAGCCTCTGGGAACACGTTGACACCTCGTAGTTTGATCATATTGTCATTGCGACCAAAAATACGTTGCAGTCTTCTAGATGTATTGCCACAAGAACATGGCGTTGTATGGAAAGCCGAAATATCATTTACATTAAAACGAATTTGTGGGGCGCCATATTTGTAGAGCGTTGTTATGTAGGTGGTGCCCTTTTCACCATCCGGTAAGATCGCGCCCGACTCAGGATCTGCCATTTCAAGAATGAATGCGTCTTCCATTACATGCATACCCGTTTGGTGCTGACACTCTGCTGCGAGCATACCGCTTTCGTGTGTGCCATACATATCAAACGCTTTGGCCCCCCATAGGTCTTCCAGCAACTCACGGTTTTCCATCCCGAGGTGAGTGCCAAGTAGACGAATGCCAAGCGATTTAGGATCAATACCCATTTCGTCACGTGCCACAATCGCCATGTGACGAAGATAGGAAGGAAACGCAAGAATGACTTTAATTCCCCAGGCTTTAATAATTTCGATTTGACGTCTCGTCGGAGTATTTGCGCCACTACCTGTCATCACAGGCACTGCACCTGTGTAGCGCCAGATCGCCTCGCGCGGTGCCATTCCACCGTTCCCAAGCCCAAGTGAGTACGCGACTAAAACCATGTCTCCAGGTACGATGCCATGCAACGCCATGCGTCGCCCACCCAAGATCGCCATTGTTTCCCGGTCTTGGGGTGAGTACAGCATGGGCCGTGGAAGGCCTGTAGTACCACCACTGGTTTGCAAGACCAGGGGCATACGTTTGCCGTCTTCAGGGGATATCCCCATGAAATCACCAAAGGGCGGATTACGTTCGATACTTTTGCGAATATCGTTAACGTCATAGACTGGTATTTTAGTGAGATCCTCTAAACCGCGAACATCGCCCGGCTCCATGCCGTGAGCGCGCCAATGCAACTTGAAAAAATCAATCTCCCACCCTCTTGCAACAGTACTGAGCAGGCGTTTCTCTTGAAGGCTATGCAACTCATCTTTGGACAGCTTCGCGGTTGTCTCAAAGTAAGTTGGAGGTGGTGGATAGTCTCGCCAGAGCTGTTCAAAATCAAGTGATCTGAAATACCACGGCACGTGGTTGGGTGAGTGGGGATCATTTGTCATATTAAGCTTCCATGCCGACCACCGTCGACGTGCTGAACCGAGCCGGTGATGTATGCGGCCCAGGGGGAACATAGAAAGGCCACAAGGCCTGCGATTTCGTCTGGATCACCGATTCGACCCATGGGAATTTGTTTTGTCATTTGAGCAAGTTGATCTTGCTCAATAACGCCCGGGGTACCTGAACCAAAAACAGTCCCAAGCCGATCTGTCGCGATGCGCCCGGGGCAAATAGTGTTAATAGTGATGTTTTGTGTCGCGATTTCCAGGGATAGCGTTTTTGCATAACCAATCACACCTGCCCAGGTAGCAACAGATAGTCCAAAACGTGCAATGGGTTGTATCGCTGACAACGCAGTGATATTGACAATGCGTCCCCAGCCACTCACTTGCATCGAGGGTAATGCCCCGCGAGTTAGCCTCACGACACTCATTAAGTTTTGTTCAACTGCACGACTCCAGGCCAAATCGTCAAACGACTGTATCTCGCCCAATGGGGGGGCTCCATCGTTATTGATCAACAGATCGATGCGGCCAAATTTTTCAAGGGCCTGCGTCGTAATGCGTTCGCAATCAACAGCTTTACGGATATCTGCTGGAATCGCGAATGTAATGGCTCCCGTTTCATTGGAGATACGTGCGCAGGCATCGTCTAGAGGTTCTGTTTTCCGCGCAACCATTGCAATAGTTGCCCCTTCGCTGGCGAGCAGATGGGCAATGGCATAACCGATACCCTGACTTGCCCCTCCAACTACCGCAATTTTTCCTTTCAATGAAAGGTCCATCAAACACCTCCGCTCATGCCAAAAAGTCGTTCAGCATTTTTATAGAAAACGCGGTCAAGAATTTCATCGGCATACCCAAGGTCTTTCCAGTCTTGTACCAATCGTTCATAGTGAAACAATGGGTAATCAGCACCGAACATAACTCGGTCTTTCAATCTAGAACGAATTTCCTTTTTAAATGGATCGGTCAGATATTTTGGTGACCAACCATGCAATTCGCTCCAAACATTAGGTTTATGAATCATGATGGAAATCATCTCGTCCTGCCAAGGCCAAGCAGGTCGACCCGTAATAATTTCTAAATCAGGAAAATTGATAGCGAGTTCATCGATATACCGGGGATGACATAGGTCAAGCTTTATACCTCCACCTCCCCGCAGTCCTGCTCCAGCGCCTGTATGCCCCACTAATACCAACACCGGTCGCTTGTAGGCGATAGAGACTTCATAAATAGGGTTATAGATCGGGTCACTCGCTGGATAGCCCGTCCCAGAAGATGACACACAAAAACCAACAAAACCTGTACTTGTTTGAATACATCGTTCAAATTCCTCTGCGCCTTTTACTCCGAGACGTGGGTCAAGTTGTATCCAGTTCCCAAAAATGCAATCACTGTACTTGGCCTGAGTTGCGATCGCATAATCATGCAGAGGTTTGACTTCTTCGATGGATAGATTTTTTGTAAATCCGAAATCTAGAATGGTTCTAACGTGATTAGCACGAAGATAATCAGCCATTTGCTCTTCTGTATCGTACTTGGGTGTTGAGTTCCAGGTACTTTTTTGCTGTGCAAGCGCATCTGAGGTTCTCAGTACATAGCCCCGCTCCGTTCCCCAATGGGAATGCAGATCAAAAAGTTTCATAATTTATTCTGCCTTGATATTTGCTGCGCTGATGATGTTTCCCCAACGCTTTACTTCGCTATTCAGAAATTCTTGTGCTTGATTTAACGAACCACCCGTCAGGACAATACCCTGCTCACCTAGTTGTTTAATAAGAGCAGAATCTTGAATGGCCTGATTGATGGAGATATTGAGCTTGAGCAAAATATCCGGGGGAGTTTTTTTAGGTGCAAACACCATATACCAAGCACTCATTTCAAAGCCTTTTATACCGGCTTCATCCATCGTAGGGATGTCTGGTGCAAGGGGTGAGCGCGTGGGTCCTGTGGTTGCAAGCGCCTTTAATTTACCTGTGCGCACGAGCGGAATTGACGTAGTAATCGTGTCAAACATAATAGAAGTATGGCCCCCTAACAAATCTGCCAATGCAGGAGCGTTACCTTTGTAAGGTACATGCAGTAACGATACCGAAGCCATATGTTTGAACATTTCTGCGGATAGATGAGCACCTGCACCCGCACCACCAGATGCATAAGAATACTTTTCAGGATTTGCTTTGAGCAAGGCAATCAAGTCAGCAACCGAGTTGGGTGCAAACGAAGGGGCGCATACCAAAATGAGTGGAATGTAGCCAACATAAGCTACAGGTACTAAATCACGATCGAGATCATATGGCAGACTTTTGACCAGAAACATATTTGTCGCAAGAACTGAGTAGCCCATCAGAAGCGTATAACCATCTGCTGCTGACTGCGCTACAAATTCTGTTCCGACTAGTGCACTGGCTCCTGGCTTATTTTCTATTACAACAGGAACGTTATAGGCAGTCTGCAGTTTTTGACCAATTGCCCGGGCCAGAATATCAACGCCACCACCTGGTGGCACCGGAGCAATCAACCGTATTGATTTAGTTGGCCATACTTGGGCAATGGTGACATCCGAGGTTCCTAGTAATAACGCAGCTAGCAGCCAAATAGTCTTGGTCAGTGATGTTGTTTTCATCTTGTCTCCCTTTTTGGGCTTAGGCACTTTTTGTGCTCTATGTATGGGCGCAATAATATGACAGTTTTCGCTAAACCCAAAGAGATTCCGCTGAATCGAACAGCAGCATACGCAAACGGAAAGCGACCCACTCCTTGTCATACAGAACAAAGTTTAAAGGGAATATGAAGTGCTTTAACTAAGTAATAGACACATCAAGCCTTAATGCATGCATTGGGAAACCGCTTATAAAAAATCTCTCTCCAGGAGGCTTCCTTTTGCATGAGTTGCACAATAGACGCTTCGTCAGACAAATGATCAGTTGCCATCTGATTAAGCTGCCAGGCCATGCAAAAGTTTGAAGATATAGCTGGCATTCCTAAATCAGTGAGCGCCATAATCGAGCCAAGCGTCGGCATTCCGGCTCCAGCTAATAAAATCAAATCAGGTTTGAGTGGCAACAACCGACGCACAGCTTGCATCACAGCTTCGTTTCGAATGGTGTAAATATTATGAAATCCACCAACTTTTTGTGGAGTTTCTACGCCAAGGATTTCAACTCCAGCTCTCTTCCAATATGCAACACTCTTTTCGGTTAACCAGTCAGGATAAGGGCTGACCAAGCCAATGCGTTTAGCATTTAATGCTGAAAATGAACGTCTGATGGACTGTCCTGCAGAAACAATTGGGTACTTCCTGTGAACACCTAGATCTTCAAAAAAACGATCTTCTTGCTCAGGATTCAGGTGATAAGTCGAGCCCGTAATTAAAAAACCAAGGCCGCTTAATGGTGCATTTGAAAATGTGTCAATGTAGGATTCAATATATGTCAGATAATCATCTAGCCTATTTTGCAATTCTGCTTGAGGACTTGTCATACGAGTGGTCAGTAGTGCAATATCAGTACCGAGCATGGCCTGCACTTCGGGTTCGGCTGTCGTATTGGCCTGAGGTACCATCAGTCCAAGTGTTCCACGCGCACCATATTCCACTTCATCGTTTAGTGTTGTCATGTTAGAGATACTTGTATGATTAGAAAATTATTGCAGTATGGCGGGCTCGCGGTTTTAATTCTAATTGCGCCATTATCAACTGCACAGAACTGGCCCAATAAACCAATCCGAGCCGTCAATCCTTTTTCCGCCGGTGGTTTTGGAGACAACATCGCGCGCCCAATGTTTGAGCAGCTCAGCCAAGCACTTGGACAATCCATCATAGTAGAAAGCCAAGCAGGCGCCAATGGGTCATTAGCCTCCAGCGTAGTGGCCAGGGCAGCGCCGGATGGCTATACCCTGTTAATCGCCAATCTTGGCCCCATCGCGATCAATCCAACCCTCTACCCCGAAACGACAGCCGATCCGCTCAAGGTTTTTGCACCCATTACACAGCTCGTCTCCGGCCCACTCATTCTATTAGTCAGACCAGACTTTCCTGCATCAACGCTCAGCGAGCTCATCGACTATGTCAAGTTAAACCCCGGGAAATTGAGCTATGGTTCGGTCGGACCAGGAAGCACGACACATCTTGCCGGCGAACTGCTAAAGATGAAAGGCAATGTTGATCTGTTGCATGTTCCATTCAAAGGTGCCGCCCCGGTCATAACAAATCTGATGGGCGCACAAATCGACATGGGGATTGTGAATATATCCTTAGCTAAACCTTACGTGGATTCAGGAAAGCTACGCCCCATTGCTGTGACAACACTGACTCGCTCTAGCATCATGCCTGAAATTCCTGCTTTTGCTGAGTTTTTACCTGGGTTCGAAGTCAATCCCTGGTGGGGGCTGATGGCTCCTATCAACACATCACCTGAAATTATTAATCGACTTCAACAAGAAATTGCGGGCGTCCTTAAAAATCCAGAAATCGCGACTCGCTTGCGCCAAAATGGTCTTGAGCCAGAAGGTACAACTCCCAGTGAATTTGGAAAGCGTATTGCATCGGATATAGAAAAATGGCGTGAGGTGATAAAGCTAAACAACATTACAGGGAATTAGGGGATCAAAACAAAACTGGCAGCGAGATAGTAATAAGTGAAGTGAAAAAAATTTAGTTTAAACCCTTGCATCAGGGTTTACCTGCTGTAGCTGGGATGTAATTTGCTTTATAAAATCAATCAGCTGTTGTCTGTCCACAGATTTAAACCAAGGATCATGTAATGAAATTGTCTGCAACAAAACCAGCTTTCTCTACCATGTCGCAAGCCGAATGGGATATGCGCCAGGATTTGGCCGCAGCGTACCGTTTAGTCGCGCACTACGGCATGGACGACAGCATCTACACGCACATCTCAGCACGTGTACCTGATGCTGAGGGGCAATTTCTCATCAATCCCTATGGGATGCTCTTCAGAGACATTACCGCTTCGTCGCTCGTTAAAATCGACCTAGAGGGGCGAATACTCGATGACACCCCGCATGACGTAAACCCTGCTGGATTCACCATTCATAGCGCCGTGCATGCGGTTCGCCATGATGTGGACTGCGTGCTCCACACGCATACTGTCGCTGGGGTCGCAGTATCGTCTCTGGTAGATGGTCTGCAACCATGTAATCAATGGGCCCTCCAGTTCTACAACCGTGTTGTTTATCACGACTACGAAGGCATTGCCCTGGATCACGATGAGCGAGAGCGCCTGGTAGCAGACCTCGGCACCACGGCAAAGGCCATGATTCTGCGCAACCACGGTTTGCTGACACTTGGACGAACCGTATCCGAGGCCTTCATTCTGATGCTGAACCTCGAGCGCGCCTGTCGCGTTCAGATGGCAATCCAGTCAAGTGGCCAACCGGTCAACGTGCTTTCCCCGGAGGTGTGTGAAAAGACTGCCCGCCAATATGAGAGTGGTAAATCTAAGTATCAGCCAGGCCAGCCTGACCCCAACGCACGCGAATGGCGCGCAATGTTGCAACGTATAGAGCCAGGGCCTGCAACATCGTTTCGTGACTAAAATTAATCGCAGTTAATTATCTAAATTTTTATTTTTTACGATTTTTCATCACCTCGACATCGCCATCCATTGATTGGCGATATCGAGGCGCTGTTTAGTGACCTGGAGATTTCACTGCAGAGGATCTGATAGTTTCTAAAGTTGTTGAGTCTATTGATAGCCTTACGCCAAGTGATCCCGACCCTGAACGGACGGGTAGTTTTCTGAGACTGATTTCTATTGATTCAATTTCTGGATATGTTGCGCATGCCTCAATAATTCGGGTGATGAGCCTCTCCTGAGTTTCGTAATGACGGTCTGCTGCCAGTCTGTCGATCTCAATTACGAGTGGATCGTAATCAAATACATTCTCCATGACGTCTTGGGAGATTAAGACGAGTTTGGTATCAATCCAAAGAGTTAAATCTAAAAAGTGTTGTTTAGGAATAATCGCGCCTGGCCCATAAGTACCAATATGGGTTTGGAGTTTGAGATCTCGTAATTCGATCGACGCTTTAGACATTTCTAGCCTTTATTAACTGGGTGATGTGACTTGAATAGCAATTGCATTTAGAGTGGACGAACAATGGTAAAAACTACGCATTAAACTTGCACATTAAATCATTCTCAAGTTAATTTCGGGCTGTTGAAATAAGTATGAAACGTTGGCAAATGCGAAGAAATTGTGCGCTGACACCAAAGTAATTGCTCTGTTTTTACATTGCCTTGGTTCTCCTTTCGGCGATCGTGGCAACTGGCTTTTTTTTGGCAGGAGTCTGGGTCATTCTGATTTTTACAATGTTGGAGATTAGTGCAGTCACGATTGGCTTTTTAATCTACTGCAGGCACGCCCTTGATTGTGAAACGATTGAAATTGACGGTAATCGACTTACGGTTAAAAAGTTTATCGGCAATAAAGAAACCGTTTATGAGTTCAATGCTCAGTGGGCAAAAATAGTGCCGCCAATTGAAGCGTCTAAAACGTTTCATATCAGCCAATCCAGTTTGGGGGTTGAGCTTGGCCAGTTCATCAGGCACGAGCAACAAATTGTTTTGATTGCGCAGGTGCGTGCCTACCTAAGGTAATTAGGCATCACCTAGGCGCCATGCAATTAGGGCGCTAGAGAAAATCTGAGCGCACAGCAATAAGAACGTGAGGCTATTTAATATAAAAAAGTAACTTGCAAAAGGCGAGAGCATCACTGGCATTCCATTTTGCAGTGCTGTTTCTCTTAAGTAATCCATACGTGGAATGAGTAAAACGCTCGGTACTGCCACGCAGATCATTAATACGAGTGATGGGAGGCGAACTACCTTTAGTTGAGATATGCCTCGCTTGATCAGCATGTTAGAAACGCTCAAGAGTAACGGTCCGGTCACTACCGTCTTGAGTGCAAGATAAGATCTTTGCAGATTAAAGCTTGACGTTCCAGGGCAGCAATTCGTCGATGCGATTGACCGGATGATCAGCGATGACCGTCAGCACGTGG